>Ga0209656_10001583_pt1 | contig 14868 bp, 11 predicted proteins | sample BogFormECP12_OM2_FD_188239 | JGI IMG/M metagenome (GOLD analysis project Ga0209656, IMG submission 188239) | Bog forest soil microbial communities from Calvert Island, British Columbia, Canada - ECP12_OM2 (SPAdes) (version 2) | ecosystem: Environmental > Aquatic > Freshwater > Wetlands > Bog ... | reverse complement strand
TTCGGGTACTGGATCGTGTTCAGGGACAGCTTCTTGTCCACCGCGGTCACAAGCGGGGACGAGCCGACCACACCGAACGCCAGGTTGTGCACCTTGAACAGGTGCACCGAGCCGATGAGGCTGGCCGAAAGCCCGCACGCCAGGATCAACACGACGACCAGCCCCGCGATCCCCTTTCTTACGGCCCCCCGGGGCAAGGAGGCTTCAGTCTCGTTACCAGATGTCTTCGCTGTGGTCACGGGCTCCGGAACCGCAGCGCTATCAGGCACATCCGCCATCGGGTCTCCCTCGTCGGAGTTGCTCGCTCGGCCTTATGGCACGAGTCCAACTCGCTAGCGGGTGATCTCGCCTCACCCGGACAGGGTGCGCTGTCCCGCTGGCCGGGAAGAGTTTCAGCCGCCCCGGGGACCGGCAGTGACGGGCCGCGTGAACGTGTCACGCTGGCGCCGGTGCCGGGATCCGGGATGCCGGGCGGCTGGGTTCCCCGTCGCACCCAGCCCCGGACGACGCGGCAGGATCCGGACGGGGCTGCCTGCTGCCGGTCAGAGCAGGCCGAGCAGGCGGGCCCGCTCGACCGTCTCCGCGCGCGAGGTGACCCCCAGTTTGGCGTAGATGCTCTTCAGGTGCGTCTTGACCGTATTCACCGACATCAAGCACTCGCGTGCGATCTCGGCGTAGGTCAGGCGGGAGGGCAGGAACCGCAGCACCGACAGCTCGCGGTCGGTCAGGACCGCCGTGGATTGGCGGGGTGTGCCGCGGGGCCGGGGAGGGGAACCCAGCGCGACCGACAGACTGGTCCCGGGCTCGGTCCCGAGCGATTCCGCGGCCGCCCGGGCCAGGCGAGCCACCGCCGGGCCCTCTTCGAGAAAGACCCGGACCAGCGTCTCGGGGGCCGCGAGCCCGACCGCCAGCGTCACGTGCCCCCCGGCATCAGCACCGGACTCGATGGCGGCGCGCGCCAGGAGCAGCTCACCGGTCAGCCGATCACGCATCGTGGCAGGGCTCGCCCGCCGAAGCCGGGCCCGCACCGCATCAAAGCGGCCGCAGGCCAGGTCCAGACGGGCACCCAGGAGCGTGCGCGCCGGGCCGCCATCGGGAAGCGCGGCGATCAGTTCCTCAGCCTGACGAGTCTGGCCCGCCTCCAGGTGCCAGCGGGCGGCAGCCGCATCGACCAGGTGCCGCAAGGCCGACCGCGGAAGATGCGCGATGAGCTTGCCGGCCTCGCGCAAGGTGGCGAACACGTCGTCGAAATCGTCCAGCGCGGCGGCAACCCGTGCCTTCTCCAGCCGGATCAGGACCTCGTAGACGCGGCCAAACCGGTTGACCTGAATGATCCCGTCCAGGCGCCGGAGCGCCGCGATCGCGTCCGCGAGCTCGTTACGGTCGATCAGAACTCCGGCAAGCGCAAGATGGGCGTCTACCGCGCCCATGTGGGTGTCGAGGCCGAACGCGCGAGCCGCCTCCAAAGCAGCCGCAGCCTGACGTCCGGCTGCTGAGAGGCTGCCCTGCCGCAGCGCGATCCGCGCGGCCAGCGCCGGCGCGAGCAGAAGCGCCGCGATCTCATCGCCCGGGCTGCCCGCACGCAGAACCGAGTCGGCCTCACCGGGCTTATCGACCAGCAAGTAGCCACGCACCAGGTTCATGCGGACGCGAGCACCGACGACCCCCAGGTCGAGACCCGCCTCGACCGCCTCGACCGCCCGGCGGCCGGCGTCGATCTCATCACCCGCCCCGGCGCTGACTGTGAACGTGGCAAGCCGGAGCGCGTCCAGGGTCGCGACGTCCTCCGCCCGGGGCTGCGGTTCGTCACCGATCCGCACCTGTGCGCGCTGGAGCCAAGCATGAGCCTCAGCCCCCTGACCGGACAGTCCCAGCATCAGGCCGTACATGAGCATCCGGGAGACTGATTCGGTCACCAGCTCTCGCGGGAACAGGTTGACGAATGCCAATCTGGCGGGAATATCGATCAGATTATTTCGACCGTTCGCAGCCTCGAACACGATCGAGAATGCCTGGTCGGTATCACCGGCGGCCAGCAGACAGCGGACCGCGCCGGCGACGTCGCCCCGCGCCTGGAGGATCCCGGCGGCCAGGCGATTGAGTCGTTGCACTTCTCCCGGGCGGTGCGTCTGCAGCTCCGAGCGCAGCATCTCGGCCAGCAGCGGGTGATACCGGTAGGTGTCCCGGCCCGGTCCCGTCGCCATCACGAACTTCAGGTCGGCCTCCATCCGCCGGAGCACTTCCCCGCCGTCGCTGCGCCCCGACAACGCGTCGCACAGCTCCGCGTCCAGCACGTCGGCGACCGACGTCCGCAACAAGAACTCCGACACCTCCTTGGGGACGCGGCGGAGCAGCTCGTCGGCGAGCAGATCGGCCACCACCGGGGTCCGCCCCGAGAACTCCGCCACCGCGGCCGAGACGTCGGCGCGGTCCTGGAGCCCGGCGGCGGCCAGCCGCAGGCCGGCCACCCAGCCCTCGGTGCGACGCCACAGCCTCTCGACGTCACTGGCGGTGAGACGGTGCTCGCCGAGCGCGGCGAACAGCTCGACGGTCTCGGGCAGCGTCAGCGCCAGATCGCGCTGGCGGACCTCGGCGAGCCAGCCCCGGCCCCGCCACCGGCTGACCGGCAAGTTCGGGTCGACCCGGCTGGTCAACAGCAACCTCGAGCGCCCGGGAAGGTGCTCGACGACGAAGCCGAGATCCTCGGTGATCTCCGGGCTGCGCAGGTGATGCACGTCGTCGAGCACGATGACCAGCGGATCGGTGACGGCCGACCACGCGGTCAGCAGCCGGCTGAGAAACTCCGGCGGCAGACGATGCACATCAGCTGCCGCCGCCGCGGCCTGGGCGAAGGCACCCGGGACCGCGCGCTCCAGGGCCAGGACGAAGGTGAGCCAGAAGCGCTCCGGCCGGTCGTCGCTGGCGTCGAGTGTCACCCATTCCCGGGCGACCGGGTCCAGGGTCGCGAACCACTGCGCGACGGCCACGGTCTTCCCGGTCGCCGGACCGCCGGTCACCAGCGCCACCCGCCAGTCCGGCTGGGCCAGGACCTCGCCCAGGCGCGGACGGGCAATCGCCCGGACCGGTACGGCCGGGCACCCGAACTTCGAGAGCGGAACCGGAACCGGGCCGCCCCCGGAAACGACACCCGCGCGCACACCACCCACAAAGTGCGATCCAATCACGCCAGGCTCCGAGGTGCCAGGGCCGGAAGTCCCATCCGGCATCTGGCCCGGCCCCCGGATCCGGTCATTCCTGCCGGAGCCGGAAGCACGGTCGGCGCACCCGAACAGGGTGAGGACAACTCACGACCCGCGCCCGCCACCATGTCCCAGCGACTCCGAGCTGCGGTGCACGATCTGCAGCAGCCGATTCCCTTCCTCGTTCGAAATCTCACGGACCTACAAGCCCTCGCGCAGAGGCAACTCCCCAGAGATCGATGCCTGCGCGACCGCAACCCCCCACTGGTGGACCTACACCGCCAAGGTTGTCTGCAGGGGCACTAGCTACGGGTTAGACGGTCTACTACTCGTTCTGAGCCGCAGCTGCGAACTCCGTAAGCCACGAAAGAGCGGTATGTTCGTCGAGCCCAGCCTCTGCAGCCATGACCGCAGCGAGGGCAGCGCGCCCGTCGGCGCCGGAAACCGATTGGTGCTGACGGTAGAGCTCGCGGACCCGTTCCTTTCGGCGGAGTCCGTCGAGCTGGGACGGGATTATGGCGGCGGCCCGCTGATCGGCGGGCCTGGTGAACTGGGCGTAGAACTTCAACGTCGTGGAACCCTCCGCGTGGCCAAGACGCCCCGCGACGGTGTTCAGGTCGGTGCCCGCGGCCAGGAGCTGGGTCGCGGAGTAGTGCCGCAGCTCCTTCAGCGAACTGGCAATGCCGACCCTGCGCGCGTACCGGCGGTACCGGTGGGTCATCGTGTCGGGATTCCACGGCGTGCGGCCTACCGGGTCAGGAGAGAACGCGAATGCGTCTTCCGGCACCTGGACGCCAAGGGCCTGTGCCTCGGCTCGGCGGCGCTGGAAGCGCTCGCGGAGCAGCTCGCAGGTCAGCAGGTCCAGCGACAGGACGCGGCCCTCTCCGTCCTTGGGCGCCTTCTCGATCCGGCTCCCTTGCTTGACGATGTAATTCGTGGAGACCCGGACTTGCTGGCGGGCGAAGTCGAACCGGTTCTCGCGCAGCGCGCTGACCTCGCCGCGCCGGGCTCCGGTCGTGATCGCGGTCCACAGGTACAGGCCGAATTCCTCGTCCTCGGTCCACACGAGGTTGAGCAGCCGGGCCGCCTGGTCCGGGCTCGGCGGGTCCGGCTCCCGTTTGCGCGGGTGCGGCGGGCTGGCGTTCTTGGCGACGTTGCGCTCGGCCCAGTCGTAGCGGACGGCCAGGTCCAGGGCCGAGGAGATGATCGAGTGGATCCGCAGGATCGTCGCGGGCTTCATCGGCCGACAGGCGTGCGGTCGGCACCGAGCGTCGCATACATGGGACCGGGTGGTGCGGTGGTCACGCAGCGGGCCGCATCGCTGGTCGCACGAGTGCTCACCGTCGGCATAGTGCTCGGTCCGCGGCAGCCTTCCGCACAGCCGGGAGCACTTCTTCAGCGCGGTATACAGCGCGTCGAGCGAGTCGGCGCCGAGCTTGCGGATCTTGACCTCGCCGAGCACCGGCCCGATGGTGCGGCGGACGTAGCCCTCGTGCGCCTCCCGGGTCGACACCTCGAGGTCGGCGACTTCCAGGTACTTGCCGAGCGCCTGGCCGAGAGTCGCATGCTGGTCGGGGAACCGGCCGCCGCCGGCCTCGACGAGCATCCGGCTGAGCGCCGCGTGGGCGGCAGCCTCGTCGGGGCAGGTCTGCCTGAGGAGGCGTTCCTTGCCGGTGACCGGGTCGGTTCCCGCGTAGACCTTGACTCGGAACGAGCCGCTCGGCAGCTGCTGTATGTGACCCTTGCTGGTCTTGGCCATGACGACAAGATAGCCCGATTAGGCCTACTCGGTCCACAACCCGGTCCACGCCATCGAACACTTCTGTTCGAATTACGCTGTCTAGCTGGAGCCGCCTATCGGAATCGAACCGATGACCTACGCATTACGAGTGCGTCGCTCTAACCGACTGAGCTAAGGCGGCGGGTCGTCCGGCGGGACGACGCGATGAGTCTACCGGACAGCGCGCTTACGGCCGGCCGGGCTAGCAGCAGACAGACCGTAATATCCTCACCGTGAGGCTGCCCGAAAACGAAGCGCGGGCCCGGTTCGCCACCGTGCCCGTGGTCCGCCTGGGAACCGCTGATGGTCAGGGGCGGCCGCACGTCGTGGTGGTCACCTTCGCGCTCGACGGTGACATGATCTACACGGCCGTGGACCAGAAGCCGAAGTCAGGCAACACGCTGAAGCGGCTGCGCAACGTCGGCGAGAATCCGATGGTTACCATGCTCGCCGACCATTACTCCGACGATTGGGAAACGCTGTGGTGGGTTCGCGCCGACGGCCGGGCGGCGATCCTGGCGGATCAGCGGCAGATGGCGGCGCCGTTGAGGTTGCTGGCGAACCGCTACTGGCAGTACCGGCAGGCACCGCCGCCGGGTCCCGTGCTGGCGGTGACGGCCGAGCGGTGGACGGGCTGGACGGGGGCGCGGGCGACCTGAGCGTCGGCGACCTGCGCGTCGCCGTCCGGACAAGCCGCGGGCGGCAAAGGCACTGGCTGTTCGCGACGCTGCTGATCCTGGGGGCCGCGCTCAGGGTCGTGGTGCTCGTGGCCTATCACCCGGCGCTGATTTTCCCGGACAGCGTTCGGTACCTGCAGTACGCCCATAACTTCACCGCGGGGCAATGGAGCGCGGACGCCTTGCGGCAGAGCGGGTACTCCGTCCTGATCATCCCGGTCATGCTGCTGCACGACCTGTGGATCATCCCGCTGGCGCAGCACCTGGTGGGGCTGGCTACGGCCGTACTGGTGTACGCGGTGCTGGTCCGCTTCGGCATCCGAACGTGGCTGGCGGCCGTGGCTTCCATTCCGGTGCTGTTCGACCCGCTGCAACTCGTCCTCGAGCAGTACGTCCTGGCCGACGTCTGGACCGTCTTCCTGGTCGTGGCCGCCCTGGTCATCCTGGTCTGGCGCCGAGCGAAGCAGCCAGAAGACCAAGAAGAAAAGCGCGGCTGGCTTCCGGCCGCCGCCTGCGGGCTGCTCCTCGGGCTGGCCGTGACGTTCCGGGATGAAATGCTGATCATGATCGTCCCGGCCGCCCTGTACGTGCTGGTCGCCGTGCGCCCGCGGCGCCGCCTGCTCACCCGGCTGGCGGCGCTCACCGGGTGTTTCCTGATCCCGGTGATCGGTTATCTCGGCTGGTTCGACGCCTCGCACGGCGAGTGGAACTTCACCACCTTCAGCGGCGCGTTCCTGTATGGCCGGGTCGCGGACTTCGCGTCCTGCCAGGGGCTGCCCTTGCCCGCGTACGAGAAGCCGCTGTGCCCCACGCAGCCGGCCGCGCTGCGTAACGCGGACTTCTATGAGTGGAACCCGCAGTCACCGCAGTGGACCTTCCATCCCCCGGCCGGGATGTCCAGGGATACGGTCGTGCGCGATTTCAGCCTGCGGATACTGCACCATCAGCCGCTCGCGTACGCCGCGGCGGCCGCCCGCGACTTCCTCTACGGGTTCTCGCCGGTCCGCGGCGCCGGACCGGAAAAGTACTCACCGGCCTACCTGCAGTTCCAGACGTACGTCCGGCCCGACCGGCAGGCCTACGCCTCGATCGCTGCGCTCGGCTACCCGGCCCCCGCGGTGCGGCCGGCCCTGGCCGCCTTCCTGACGGACTACGGGCGGTGGTTCTACGTGCCCGGCCCGGTGTTCGCGGCCGGGCTGGTGCTGGGCCTGGGCGGCCTCGTCACAGCTAAAGTGCGGCGCAAGCCGGACAAGGCCATCTGGGGCGCCGGGCTGCTGTTCACCGCCAGCGCGGTGCTCGTGCTCATCCTGCTGGCTGCGTCCGCCACCTTCGACTGGCGTTACCAGCTTCCGCAGCTCAGCCTGATCCCGGTCGCCGCGGTCCTCGGCCTGACCGCGATCGGACGCCGGCCAGCCTTAGCCGATGGCGACAAACGTCCGCGGCCACTGGCCGTTCGTCTTGGTCCTGTCGGCCGGGCTGGCGCTGCGGGTGCTCACCGAGGTCGCCTACCGCCCGGCGCTGCTCTACATTGACTCGGCCAAGTACCTGGTCAGTTCGGGCGGCACCGCGCCCGAGGGTTACCGGGTCCTGCTGCGGCTGCTCGACCCGGTGGGCGGACTCGCCCTGGTCGCGGCGGTCCAGCACGTCTTCGGCCTGGCCATGGCGATCGCCGTGTACGCGCTGCTGACCCGGCGCCGGGTGCCGCGGTGGGCCGCGACGCTCGCCGCGGCGCCGGTGCTGCTCGACGCGTATCAGCTCCAGCTCGAGCAGACCGTCATGCCGGACGTGTTGTTCGAGACCATGATCGCGGCCGGCCTGGTGCTGCTGCTGTGGCCCCGGCCGCCGGGGCGCTCCAGCCTGTGGCCGTTCGCGGCAGGCGCGCTCGTGCTCGGCGCCACCGCTACCGTCCGCGAGATCGGCGGGGTCCTCATCCTGCCCGCCGTCGTCTTCGCCCTGCTGACCGCGCCCGGCTGGCGGCGCCGCACGGGCCGGGCCGCGCTGGCCACCACCTGCTTCATGCTGCCCGTCCTCGGCTACATGGCCGCGGCGTACCTCGTCACCGGGCACTTCGGGCTGGCCAGCAACGGGCCGGCGCCGGAGTACGGGCGGGCCGCGGCCGCCGCCGACTGCGCCACCCTGACGATCCCCGCCGACGAGCGCGCGCTGTGCCCGTCTGGAGCCCGCACGCTCGCGCTGGGCGGCATCGACGGGCTGCTGCACAATCCGCAATCACCCGGGCATACCGTGCCGGTGCCGCCCGGCACCACCCGCGCGCACCTGCTCGCCGGTTTCTCGCTGGCCGTGTTCCGCCAGCAGCCGCTGCGGGTGGCCGCGGCGGTCGCCCGGGACTCCGTCCGGCTGTTCGCGCTGACCAGGGACGGCGACCCGGAGATCACCAGCATCGGGCGCTGGCAGTTCCAGACCTTCTACCCGACGTACCCGCGCCGGTACACGATGGCCGCCTTCACCCGGCTGGCCCGCCAGCACGGCAGCCGCGGGGACCTGGTGGCGGTCAAGCCGGTCGCCACCGTGCTGCGCGACTACCAGCTGGGCGGCGGCTACACGCCGGGCCCGCTGTATGCGGCCTGCCTGGCCGCCGGGCTGCTCGGATCGCTCTGCGGCCTGGCCAGCCGCAGGACCCCGGCCCGCCGCAGGACCCCGGCCCGCCGCAGGACCCCGGCCCGCCGCAGGACCCCGGCCCGCCGCAGGACCCTGGCCCGCCGCAGGCCGCTTACTGCCGCGGACAGCGAACTGGCCGCCGCCTGCCTGCTGGTGACGCTGTCCGCCGTCGTGCTCCTGCTCAGCTCCGACGCCTACGAGTTCTCCTGGCGCTACCAGCTGCCCGCTGTGGTCATGCTGCCCGTCGCCGGGGCGCTCGGGCTCACCGCCCTGACCGGCCGGATCAAGCCGGCCAGGGCCATGCAAACCCTCACGGCTGTTCCGACCTCCACCGCCGGTACAGGTCGACGAACTCGTCCCGCATCTGCGGCGTCAGGTCCTCGGGGGCCAGCCGACCGGTGATGCTGATGGTCTCGCGCATCTGCGCCAGGTACTCCGTGCAGTGCGGGCAGCCAGCCAGGTGCGCCTCGAAGCGGCGCCTGGCCGAGCGGCTCAGGGTGCCTTCCAGGTAGTCGGTCACCAGCTCGACGGCCTGCTGGCAGACGAGATCACGACGAAGCAGGAGTCTCATCGCACCCCCCGGAACTCGTCCTCGGCCAGCTGCCTGAGCCGGCTCCGGCCGCGGTGCAGCAGGACCCGCTGGTTCCCCTCGCTGAGCGCGAGCACCGTGCAGACCTCTTCACTGCTCATTCCCTCGACGTCGCGCAGCAGCACGACCTCGCGCTGGCGGGCGGGCAGCTCATCGATCCAGACCCGGACGCGGTCGGCGAGCTTACCCGCCTCCATCCGGCCCTCGGCCGCCTCGATCCAGTGCTCGGGCGGGTCGGCCCAGCCGCCGGAGGCGTCGAACCGTGACGGGTCGACCACCGGCTCAGGGTCGGCGACCGGGACGCTGCGCTGCTCCCTGGTGCCGGTGGTCCTGGCCCGGTTGACCAAGATGCGGAACAGCCAGGTCTTGAGCGACGAGCGCTCCTCGAACCCCTCGAGGCCGCGCAGCACCGCCAGCCAGGTGTCCTGGACGACCTCCTCGGCGACCGCGCGGCTCGGCACGAACGACGCCGCCAGCTGCAGCATCGGTTCGTGGTAGCGCCGGACCAGGCTGACGAACGCGCGCTCGTCACCCGAACGCAGCCCGAGCAAGAGCTCCCCGTCGGAATCCATCACCGACAGAATAGGACGAGCCGACCGTCTCCCAAGCCAGGGCCACGGCCGGCTCATCCCGATCTCCCTTAACTTCGCTGGATTGTTACGTCAGCAAGCCACGATCCCTAGGTGTTGACGATGCCGGCGGACGAGGTGACCCCGGCGGGCAGCGGGGTCGGTGAGCTGGGCACTTCGGTGAGGTTTCCGCCGCTGACGGCGAACACGGACACGAAATGCTTGCCAGAGCCGTCGACCAGCAGGTACTTGCCGTCCGGGGACAGGCGGGCGTCGATGTCGGCTCCGCCGCCCTTGATGGCAAAGCTGCCGACTAGGACGAGGGAGCCGTCCCAGTTGATGGCGTAGCTGGAGATGTTGCCCGAGCCGGTGTTGACCGTGAAGAGGTACTTGCCGTCGTGGCTGATCTCCAGCCAGCACGGCGCGGTCTGCCGGTCAGCGAAGGGCGACGATCCGATGGAAGTGAGCTGACCGGAAAAGCCGTCCTGGTCGGCCGAGACCGTCCCGAGGCCGGTGCCGTTGTGCGCGTTGCTGACGAACAGCTGCGAGGGGTTGGCTGGCGAGAACTCGGCGCCGAGCTGGCCGAGGCCCTGCCCGGTGAAGGGAGAGCCGTGGGCGGCGAGCAGGTGGCCGCCGGGCAGCACGACGAAGCTGTCGATCAGTGAGGTGCCGGTGCGGGTGCCGATGAGGTGGTTTCCGAAGGTGTTGAAGAACACATCGCCCAGGCCGGAGCCGTTAGGGACGGTGACCGTCGAGCCTGCGATCGGGGTCAGTCTGCCGTCGCGGTTCAGGCGGAAGCCGGCGTAGCCGCTGCCGCCATTACCCTGGTTCGCCACGTAGACCAGGCCGAACGGCGAGACCGCGACGCTCACCGGCGTGATCCCGCCCGAGGATACCGGCTGGCCGACAAGCACCGGCACGCCGTTCGCGGTGAGGCGCAGCACCGAGATCTGGTTGCTGCCGGCGTCGACAGCCAGCAGGTACCTGCCGTCTGCAGTTACCTGGATTGCGCCCTGGGAGGCCAGGCCCGAGCCCAGGCCCGAGCCGCCGGCGCTGAACGGAGAGCCAGCGAGCGGAGTGAGCGAGCCGTCGGCGTGCCGGGCGAACCCGTCGATGGTATTGGCCGGGGCGGTGTTGCCGTCGACGTAGGTATAACCGACCACCGGGGACGTAACGGTCGAGGCGGACGCGGACGTGGGGACAGCCACCGTGGCGGCCGCCGCCGCCAGGCCGAGCAGTATCAGACCCGGCCTCGTGCGTGTCAGAAAGCGCATGGCGCTGGCCGGCCCGGCCAGCTTGTTGCGGGTACCGCCGAAGCAGTTCGGGATTCTCATCTTTCTCCTCACGCGGGGGTTGGCATGTACCCCTCAGTCCCTCCAGGAGCCCGCGCGTTATAGTGCAGGCCATTACAAGGGCGGGCCGCTACCAGGGCCGACCGGCTCGTCAGGAGCAGACCATCCCGCTGCGCGGCACCGACAGGCTGATCAGGTAGTCGGTCACGATCGTGTCCACGCAGGCGCTGCCCTCGCCGTAGGCGGTGTGGCCGTCGCCGTTCCAGCCGAGCAGCACGCCGGAAGACAGGTCGCCGGCCAGCGCCTGGGCCCACCGGTACGGCGTGGCCGGGTCTCGCAGCGTGCCCACGACCAGGATCGGCGGCGCGCCCGCAGCTCGGATCCGGGGCAGCGGATAGGACGGCACCGGCCAGTACGCGCAGGGCAGGCTGCCCCACACGAACGGTGCGCCGAACAACGGGGCCGCCCGCGAGGCCGCCAAGGCCGCCGCCTGCCACGCCGCCAGCGACCGCGGCCAGGGCCGGTCCAGGCAGCTGATCGAGGTGTCGGCGTCCGCCAGGTTCGTGTAGGTCCCGTTGGGGTTGCGTTCTATCAGCAGGTTGGCCAGCTCCACGAGCACCGTGCCGTTCCCCGCGAACGCGTCGGCCAGGCCGGTTTTCAGGTCGGGCCAGAACGACTTGCTGTACAGCGCGAAGGCCACTCCGTTCAGCAGCATCGCGCCGTCCGCCACCTGCCCGTCATTTAGCTGGTTACCCAGCGGCGCGGAATTGGCCCGAACGATCAGGCCCTGCAGCCTCGCCACCGCGGCATCCACCGACCGGGCGGCGTCGCCCGGGCCGGCGCCCCCGGAGCCGCCGGAGCCGCCGGAGCCGCCGGAGCTTGAGCCGCCAGAGCCGGCGCGGAGCGGGCAGCCGGCCGTGGTCAGGCACCACGCCGCGAACGACCGGAGCGCGACCTGGAACCCCTGCGCCTGGGTGATGTCGTCCTGCAGCGACGGTCTCTCCGGATCCACCGCGCCGTCGAGGACGAGCGCCCGCACCCGATGCGGGAAGAGCTGCGCGTACCACGTGCCGAGGTACGTTCCGTATGATTTGCCCAGGTAGGTCAGCCGTGACTCGCCGAGCGCGGCCCGGAGCACGTCCATGTCGCGGGCCGCGTTCTGGGTGCCCACGTACGGCAGCAGGGCGGCGGAGTTCTGCGCGCACCGCGCCGCGTAAAGCTTGCTCTGCGTGACGACCTCGGCCAGCTGCGCGGCGTCGGCCGGCCTGTCGTCGGTGGCCAGGTACGCGTCGAGCTGCGGCCCGGTCATGCAGGTCAGTGCGGGCTCGCTGGCCGCGACGCCGCGGGGGTCGAAACCCACGATGTCGAACCGGGCCAGCACGGCGGACGGGAACTCGCTGCGTGCCCCGAGCGCGTACTGGACGCCGGAACCGCCGGGCCCGCCCGGGTTGACCACCAGCGCGCCGATCCGCCGGGACTCCTCGGCCGCGGGCAGCTTGATCACCGGCAGCGAGAACCGCCGCCAGGAGGGCCGGGCGTAGTCGAAGGGCACGAGCAGCCGGGCGCATTCGAAGCCGTCGTCACACGGCTGCCAGTCCAGCCGCTGCGCATAGTACCCGGCCAACGTGGTCGGGGCGGGAGTCCTGGCCGCCCCGGCCGCGCTGCCGGAACACCCGGCGGCGAACACGGCCAGCGCCACCAGGACCGCTATCCAGGCTGGCCGTCTCCCCCGGCGCCGTCCGGCGCCCGCGATCCGCCGGCCTTCCCGGACGCCCGCGATCCGCCGGCCTTCCCGGACGCCCGCGATCCGCCGGCCTTCCCGGACGCCCGCGATCCGCCGGCCTTCCCGGACGCCCGCGATCCGCCGGCGGTCCGCGGTGCCCGCGCTCACCGGTCCTCCTGTGCCGCCTTCCCGCGACCCGAGGACCTCGACTTGCCGTGCATGGACTCATACGCCTGCCGGGACCCGCAGACGCTGGCCTTCGGGCACGCGCAGGCGCGTCCGTCCGCGGCCAGCTTCACCACCACGGTGTCCGAGGGAACGCTGTGGCCGACGACCGTGCCCGGCCCGGCGGGTGAGGTGACGGCCGCGCCCACCGGCGGGGCGTCCTTGCGGAACTCCTGGTACAGCGGGTGCTCGTACTTCAGGCAGCACATCAGCCGCCCGCACGCCCCCGCGATCCGCAGCGGGTTCACCGGCAGCTCCTGGTCCTTGGCCATCCGGACCGACACCGGCTCGAAGTCCTTCAGGAAGGTGGCACAGCACAGGTCGCGCCCGCACGGCCCGATCCCGCCCTGGAGCCGCGCCTCGTCCCGGGGACCGATCTGCCGCAGCTCCACCCGGGCCCGCAGCCGCCCGCCCAGGTCGCGGACCAGCGCGCGGAAGTCCACCCGGTGCGGCGCGCTGAAGTACACCACGAACACGTTCTCCGAGCCGATGAAGTCCACCGCAGTGATCTTCATCGGCAGTTCGTGTTCCCTGATCAGCCTGCGCGCGGCCAGCCGGCCCTCGGCCCGCCGGCGACGGTTCTCCTCGTCCCGGGCCAGGTCGTCCTCGCTGGCCAGGCCCTCGCACACCGGCAGCCCGCCGATGTCCTCGGACACCCACTGCGGCGCCCACACGCACTCGGCCACCTCGGGCCCGGAGTCGGTAGGCACCAGCACCTTGTCGCCGATGGCCGGCGAGCACGCCCCGGGGTCGAGGTAGTACAGCCGCCCGTACCGCTCGAAGCTAACCGCCATCATCATGCCCACAGGGCCAGACTACGTTGTCCGCCGCCAGACCTCCGCTGACCGTCCTTTACCAGGCCGTAATTGACATTCCCGCCCATCCGGCGGCAGGCCCGGGAACCGGAGTATGTCCCATACCCAGTGCACGAGCCAGCGCCCGTTCGGTTGCCTGCCGATTTTGTCGGACCCCAGTGTCATGCTCTGGGCCATGCCGCGAATAGCACGACTAGACGGCTTGGACGAGCTCCTGGAGAAGCAGCTCTCCGTGGTCAGCCGCGAGCAATTGCTCACCCTCGGCATGACGAACAACGTCATGCAGTACCGGGTCCGCCTGGGCGGCCCGTGGCAGGCGTTGCTGCCCGGCGTCTACCTGGCCCTGACCGGAACGCCTAGCCTGGCCCAGAAGGAGGTGGCGGCCTTGCTCTACGCCGGGCCGGGCAGCCTCATCACCGGCCCGGTAGCCCTGCTGCACCACAGCATTCGGAGCGCATCGGTGCTGGACACCATCGACGTGCTGGTGCCGACGAAGCGACAGCGTCACAGCACCGGTTTTGCCCGGCTCTACCGCACGGCCCGGATGCCAGCACGAACCGTATCGAGCGGGCCGGTGCGGCTAGCCCTGGTGCCCCGCGCCGTGGCCGACACCGCGCGCCAGCTCGCCACCCTGAAAGACGTCCGCGCCGTGGTCGCGGACGCCGTGCAGCTGGGCCGCTGCACGGTCAGCGAGCTGGCCGACGAGCTCGGGAACGGCCCCATCAAGGGCTCCGCGATGTTCCGCTCGGTCCTGGCCGAGGTGGCCGCCGGCATCAGGTCCACCGCCGAAGGCGACCTGCGCGACCTGATCAGAGCGGCACGACTGCCGATGCCGCTGTTCAACCCGTCCTTGTACCTCGGCGATACCTTCCTGGCAAAGCCCGACGCATGGTGGCCGGACGCCGGCGTCGCAGCGGAAGTCGACTCGCGCGAATGGCACCTTTCCCCCGAGCACTGGGACCGCACCAGGCGCCGTCACACCCTGATGGCCGCGGTCGGCATCCACCCCCTGCACTTCTCGCCCCACGACATCCGCACAGACCCCGCCACAGTAATAAAGCGCATCAAGGATGCCCTGGACAGTGGCCTCAACCGCCCCCCGCTCCCCATCCGCACCGTCCCCTGTTCCGCCGCGAGTCAATGAACGTGGCGTTCAACTTAAAAGAGTCAATACAGTGCCGCGTTCATTGGTTTTCGCGGCATTCCATCCCAGCCCGGACGGGACCGGTATGCGTGAAATGTACCGCTTTGGGGACTGCAAGGCGCGGGGGCAGGCGGGCGCGGGGAGGGTGAGGGCCAGGCGGGTGTGCACGGCCAGGCAGGGCGAAGGCGAAGGGGCCAGGTGGGGCGGAGGGCCAGGCAGGGCGAGGGCCAGGCAG
>Ga0209656_10001582_pt1 | contig 14868 bp, 14 predicted proteins | sample BogFormECP12_OM2_FD_188239 | JGI IMG/M metagenome (GOLD analysis project Ga0209656, IMG submission 188239) | Bog forest soil microbial communities from Calvert Island, British Columbia, Canada - ECP12_OM2 (SPAdes) (version 2) | ecosystem: Environmental > Aquatic > Freshwater > Wetlands > Bog ... | reverse complement strand
GTTGATCGTGATGCCGCGCGTACCGAAGAACTCCGCCTGGCCCGCGGTCCAGTCCGACAGCGCCGCTTTGACCGCGGCTTCCGCACTGCCCGTCCGCGGATTCTCGGGCACGACGTTGATGATCGATCCACCCGAGCGCAGGTGGTCGCCGATCGCGTTCACCATCAGCACCGCCGAAAGCACTGTCGCGTCCAGGTTGTGGCGCCACGCCATGGCCCGTTCGGCCAGCGTGTAGACGCGGGGATCGCCGGCGCTGAGCACCGGCGCCGGGACGCTGACGATGGTGTCCAGGTGGTGGGGCAGAAGCGGCACCGAAGCGGCGAGGCTGTCCGGGTCGGCGCTGTCGCAGACGACGCAGTCGATCTCGAGTTCCTTGGCAGCGATCTCCAGCTCGTCGCGCCGTGCGCCGGTGATGACCACCTGGTGCCCCTCGTCGCGGAAGCCCTGGGCGATCGTGCGCCCCAGCTCGGTGTCGCCGCCGGTGACAAGCACCTCCATGGCCATGCCCTCCTCGTGTTCAACGTTGAACCCGACGTCAACGGCGACCTGCACGTGTGCTTCGGTGTCACCGAACCCGGTGCTCTCGATCGTGACACAGGTAGGAGGTGCCACCCGGGATTGGCGCGTCGGTTTCGCGACGATGTTACTGGACAGTAGCTAGCCGGGGAAGTTGAGCATGCCTAGGGTCTGAGATCATGACGCGGCTCTGGGGCCCGGCCCTCGCGACCGTCGTGGCGGTGCGCCCGCGGGCACACGTGGGCAGGCCGGAGCGTCGGCGGTTCCTCGCCCAGGCCGGGTTCGCAAAGCCTTGAGGCAGCCCGAGGGTCTGCCCCGGTGGATCTATGTCCCCGCCGCGGTCGGCGCGCTGTTCGTCGCAGTCCCGCTTGCCGCGATGGCGATCAAGGTGAACTGGCCGCAGTTCGGTGCACTGATCACCGCTCGTTCGTCACGAATCGCGCTGCTGCTGAGCCTGCGCACCGCGGCCGCCAGCACGGCGTTATGCCTGGTCCTCGGCGTCCCGCTCGCGCTGGTGCTGGCCCGTAGCGGCGCCCGGTTGATGCGACCCATGCGGCCGCTGATCTTGCTGCCACTGGTGTTGCCGCCGGTGGTCGGTGGCATCGCGCTGCTCTACACATTCGGCAAGCTGGGCCTGCTCGGCCGCAATCTGGAAGCCGCCGGGATACACATCGCGTTCTCGACGACGGCTGTGGTTCTCGCGCAGACGTTCGTGTCGTTGCCGTTCCTGGTCATCTCACTAGAGGGCGCGGCACGCAGCGCGGGCGACCGATATGAAGTAGTCGCCGCTACCTTGGGGGCGCGGCCGACGACGGTGTGGTGGCGCGTCTCGTTGCCGCTGCTGGCGCCCGGGCTGGTTTCGGGCGGGGTGCTCGCGTTCGCGCGCGCGCTCGGCGAGTTCGGTGCGACGTTGACGTTCGCCGGCTCACGCGAGGGCGTCACCCGCACGCTGCCACTCGAGATCTACGTCCAGCGGGAGAGCGACCCCGACGCGGCGGTGGCGCTGTCGATGCTGCTGGTCGGGGTGGCCGCCATCGTCGTGCTCGCGGTCGGTGCCCGCAGGCTGGGCGGATCACCCGGATGACAGCGCTGACGCTTCGCGCGGTGATCGCCGAGCGCGGGATGGACATCGAATTCGACGTCGCAGCAGGCGAAGTCGTCGCAGTCCTGGGCCCCAACGGGGCGGGCAAGTCGACAGCGCTGCACGTGATCGCCGGTTTGGTGCGCCCCGATCACGGCGCGGTCCGATCGGGTCCGACCGTGCTGACCGACACCGCGGCCGGCGTGTTCGTGCCAACATACGCCCGCCGCGTCGGCCTGCTGCTGCAGGACCCAGCCCTGTTCCCGCACTTGTCCGTCGCCGCCAACGTCGCGTTCGCCCCCCGCAGCCGGGGTCGCAGCCGACGGGCCGCCCGCGATGCCGCGCGGCACTGGCTGGCCCGGGTCGACGCCGCCGAGCTGGCGGACCGCGCGCCGCGACAGCTGTCCGGCGGCCAGGCGCAGCGGGTGGCGATCGCCCGCGCGCTGGCGGCAGAGCCCGATGTGCTGCTGCTCGACGAGCCGCTGGCCGGCCTGGACGTGGCCGCGGCCGGGTCGGTTCGCAAGCTGCTGCGCGGCGTGCTGGCCCGCGACGGCCGTGCCGCGCTGCTGGTCACCCACGAACTGCTCGACGTGCTGACGCTGGCCGATCGGGTGCTGGTGCTCGAGGCCGGGCGTGTGGTCGAGGACGGGCCAGTCGCCACGGTGCTTGCCTCCCCGCGCAGCCACTTCGCCGCCCGGTTCGCCGGTGTGAACCTGGTGGCCGGCACGATCGACGCCGCCGGTTGCCTGCGCGCAGCCGACGGCACCTGTTGGTACGGCAGTGGCGAAATCCCTGGCACGGGTGCGCACGCGGTCGCGGTGTTCAGCCCGGCCGCGGTGGCGGTGTATCGCGACCTTCCGCACGGCAGCCCCCGCAACAGCGTCGAGGTGACCGTGGCCGCACTGGACAGCCGTGGGCCCGGCGTCCGTGTCCGCGCCGACGACCAGAGCGACGGCGCGCCGGGCCTTGCCGCCGACATCACGGCGGAGGCCGCCGCGGACCTGCTGCTAGCACCGGGCGAGCGAATTTTCTTCTCCGTCAAGGCGCAGGAAGTCGCGGTACACCCCGCCTGAGCGTTGGTTTTCTAAGGGTATTTCTCATGTCACTTTGTCAGCAGGCCACACTTGCGTCACGGCGGTAACACGGTAGTTTCGTCGTCATGCGACAGCCGGACGTGACCCCGACACCACGTAAGGGCCTATGGACGACGCTGGCGATGACGGCGGTTGCCGGCGCCGGAACGGTGGCACTGACCCTGCCCGTGACGACGGCCTACGCCGACCCGGTGCCGCCACCGCCGCCGGGCACGACGACACCGGTCCCACCGCCGGTCGACCCGAACGCCGCTGCACTGCCCGCCGATCCGAATGCCGCGCCGCCGCCCCCGGCCGATCCCAATGCCCCGCCGCCACCTGCGGCCGACCCGAATGCGCCGCCGCCGCCTCCGGCCGATCCCAATCGCGTCAACGTCGCGGCCGGCGGCTTCAGCTACGACCCGCCCCCCGGCTGGGCCGTCGGTGACGCGTCGAAGATCAGTTACGGCCAGGCGTTGCTGACCAAGACGCCGACCACCCAGGGCGGGCAGGCCCCGACCGACACCAGCATCCTGATGGGAAGGCTCGACCTGAAGTTGTTCGCCGGCGCGGAGCCCGACAACACCAAGGCCGCGATCCGGTTGGCCTCCGACATGGGTGAGTTCTACATGCCGTTCCCCGGCACCCGGATCAACGAGGAGACCGTCCCGCTCGATGCGGCCGGGATACCGGGCGCTGCGTCGTACTACGAGGTGAAGTTCACCGACACGAACAAGCCCAACGGGCAGATCTGGGCCGCGGCCCTCGGCTCGAACACTCCGCGGCAGGGGACGCAGGCGGCGCAGAACAACCGCTGGTTCGTGGTCTGGCTGGGCACGGCCAACAACCCGGTCGACAAGGCCGCCGCGAAGACACTGGCCGAGTCGATCCGGCCGTACACACCGCCGCCCCCGCCGGAGGCACCGCCCCCTGGCGCACCCGGTGCGCCACCCGCTCCGGGTGCCCCAGGTCAACCGGCGCCGGTCGGCGTTCCGGTTCCGGTCGCGCCGAACCCGGACATGATGCCGCCCGGCTGACCTTCGGTGGACGACTATCCGCGGCCGATCACCCCTGCGGGTCATGTCGCGCCCTGCCCACGTCGCATCCGGGTCATGCTCGACAACTGGATACTGGTCGACACCTTGGCCGCTCGCTACGTGTGGGAGCACAGCAGGTATCCGCGCTACTACGTCCCGGTGGACGACGTGGCTCCCGATGCACTGGCCGACGAAAGCTGCACGGTCTCAACGTCGTTGGGGTCGGCGAGGCGGTTCGGACTACGAACGCCCGGCACCACCCATCCCGGCTGCTTGCTCGTGTTCTCCACAGGGCAGCTCGCGAGCCTCGCCCGAGTCGATCCGCGTCTCGGCGCGAAATGTTTCGAGGAGGACGAACAGATCTTCGTCCATCCGCGCGACCCGTACGTGCGGGTGGACGCGTTGCGGTCAACCCGCGCCGTGCGTAGAGAGTGCAACGGAGTGGTGCTGGCCGAAAGCGGCTGCCCGGTCATGGTTTTCGAGACCGGCCTGCCCACCCGTCACTACCTGGATCGCGCCGATGTCGACTTCACCCACCTGGTGCCGTCCGCCACCGTGACCGCGTGCCCGTAAAAGGGCACCACCAGCGAATACTGGTCGGTTCGACTGGATGACGCGCTGTTCGCCGACATGGCCTGGAGCTACAACTTCCCGACCCGGCAACTGCTGCCGATAGCGGGGATGATCGCGTTCTACGACGAGCGCGTCGACGTGTCCGTGGACGGTCGGCGGGTGATGCTGCCACCCGGACGGTAACTAGCCGTGACTTATCGATGCCAATTAGACATCGATGCCAATTAAACGGCGCAATCGTTACCCTCACGAGGTATACCAGTGTCACTGCGCTCGCCGACCGAGGCGAGCCGGCACGAGCAAGGAGATCGCGATGCACATCATGGCAGCTACCGAGTACCTCGCCCTCAACTTGAATGGCAAGACGGGCGTCGGATGGATCGCATACATCATCATTGGCGGCATCGCGGGCTGGATCGCCAGCAGAATCGTGAAAACCAATGCTCGGCGCGGGATCCTGCGGGACATTCTGGTGGGAGTCGTAGGCGCATTTGCCGCTGGCCTGATACTCAACCTTCTCGGCGTGGATGTGAACAGCGGCGGATACTGGTTCACCTTCTTCGTCGCTCTGGGCGGCGCCATCGTCCTGCTCTGGCTGGTCCGGCTCGTAGGACGGACGCGGACGTAGCGGCCCATTCGACTTTCTTTGCCGGCCGCCGTCGCCGGTGCCGGGTGTTTACGCAGGATCGCCGCTATCCCGCGGTCCCGTCATTCCGGAATGACGGGAACTAGAAAAGCGATCCGTCCAGCCGCTTCACCATGTCCTCAATCGGGCGGCGCGGCGTCGCCGGCAGCGGATCCGCGTTGACCGGTGCCCAGCCGATCCGCAGGAGCATCTGCGGGTAGCCGTCGTCGCCGAGCACGATCGAGCGGACGGCCTCGCGTGTGGAGTTGATCTCGAGCGGCTCGGTCAACGGGCACGTCGCCAATCCGAGTGCCGTGGCCGTCAGCAGCACCACGCCGGTGGCCTCACCGGCCCGCAGCTGCGCGACACGGTCGTCGGTCGCGGTGGCCAGCACCACGACAACGCCGGCGTCGTCGCGCGCCGCAGCGTTTTGTGGTTGCGGCAGCGCCGGGTTGGCGAACACCCGCGCCGGGATGGCGGCTTCGCGGTCGGGCGCCGGCGTGTTGCGGGCCGGAACGCCGGCCAGTGACTCGTAGCGGCCACTCCACATCGACAGTTCGGCCAGGTATTCGGCGTCGGTGGCGTGCTCGCGCACAGCCGCGGCCACCAGCTCGGCCAACGGCCCGGGCGTGGGAACGCGGCGCAGCGTGACGCCTGCGCGCGCGGCGCGGGCGGCCATCAGCGCGACGTCGCCCGGGGGTACCGGCCACGAGCTGTACCACCGGCGATCTGTGCGCCGACGGGGGATCGCCGCGGCCAGCGCGATGTCCTGCTCGCTGGTGCCGCGAGCCCCGATCTCGACCGCGGCCAGATGGCCGGGCTCGGCGGGGTTCGGGAACCGATGCACGTGGCTGTGCCAGCCCAGCGCGGCCAGCGCGACGGTGAAGTGCTGCAACGCCACGCCGCAGCTGAGCATCATGTCGCGTTGTGCCGGATCGATTTGTGGCAGTTGGCGATCGGGGTCGGCGTACAAGTGCACGCTCTCGTCGCCGACCCGCCAGCGCCACGGCTGCGAGTTATGCACCGACGGCGCCCGGATGGCCAGGGCGAGCGCCGCCCTAATTGTTTCATGGTCCGGCCTTGCGGTGTTCATGATCGGGCCCCTCGTGTCGTCTTCGGCTCTCACGCTGACAGTCGCGGCGGTGACCGCCATAGGACCGAATGGCCCTGGCAGAGAGAATTTGGTCCCGAATTGCCTGCCGGGGCGGCAGGCATCGCCCGCACGCGCGACGATGGGGTTATGGTTCCGGATCGCATGATGACGGCCTGGCGGGTGCGCCGGCCGGGCCCGATGAGCACCTATCCGTTGGAGCGCGTGACCACCGAGGTTCCGCACCCGCAAGCCGACGAGTTGCTGGTGGCGGTGCGCGCATGCGGGGTCTGCCGCACCGACCTTCACGTCGCCGAGGGCGACCTTCCGGTGCACCGGCCCCACGTGATACCGGGGCACGAAGTCGTCGGCGAGGTCGTCGGGCTCGGCCCGGAAGCCGGTCGGCTTTTCTCCGTCGGAGACCGGGTCGGCATCGCATGGCTTCGCCACACCGACGGAATCTGCCGGTTCTGTGTCCGCGGCCAGGAGAACCTGTGCCCGGAGTCGCGATACACCGGGTGGGACGCCGACGGCGGTTACGCCGAGTACGCCACGGTGCCCGCGGCTTTCGCACACCACCTGCCGAAGGGTTATTCGGATGCCGAACTCGCGCCGCTGCTCTGCGCGGGCATCATCGGTTACCGGTCGCTGCTGCGTGCCCAGCTGCCCAGGGGGGGCCGACTCGGCCTGTACGGGTTCGGCGGCAGCGCACACATCACGGCGCAGGTGGCGCTGGCCCAGGGCGCCGAGGTCCACGTGATGACCCGCGGCGAAGCGGCGCAAAAGCTGGCGCTGTCCCTCGGCGCCGCCTCGGTACAAGGGGCGGCCGACCCGCCTCCGGTGCCGCTGGACGCGGCGATCCTGTTCGCGCCGGTCGGCGAGCTTGTGCTGCCGGCCTTGGAGGCGCTGGACCGAGGTGGCACGCTGGCCATCGCCGGCATCCACCTCAGCGACATCCCGGTCCTGAACTACCAGCGGCATCTGTTCCAGGAACGGCAGCTTCGCTCGGTCACGTCCAACACCCGCGCCGATGCGCGCGAGTTCCTCGCTTTCGCCGAGAAACACCACATCGAGGTGAGCACGCCCGAGTACCCGATGGCCAGCGCCGACCAAGCGTTGACGGATCTCGCCGAGGGTCGCATCGCCGGCGCCGCGGTGTTGCTGGTCTGAGTCCGGAAGAAGCTGAGACCGGCTACATCGAAAGGTGCCAGACCAGCGCAGCGGTCAGCGCACCGAGGCCGTTGAGGGACCAGTGCAGCGCGATCGGGGCCAGCAAGCTGCCGCTGCGCCGCCGTAGCCAGGTGAAGACGAAGCCGGCGACGGCGGTCGCCCCGACGGCGAGCAGCACGCCGGCGACCTCGCCGCCGATGCCGCGGCCGAAGAGGTGGGTGAACCCGACGTTGCTGCTCGTCAACCCCAGCGACGTGGCGATGTGCCAGAGGCCGAACAACAACGAGCCCGCCGCGGCGACACCGCGAAAGCCCCAGGCGCGGTCCAGCGCGCCGTGCAAGACGCCGCGGAACGCCAGTTCCTCCGGAATCACCGTCTGCAGCGGGATGACGATCATCGACGCGACCACCGCGCCGGACACCGTTGCGTAGTTGTTGTTCAGGAACAACGGCCGGGTGAGCGGCAGCAGCGCCCCGGCCGCGACGACGGTCACGACCACCGCCACCGCGGCCGCGGCGTAGCCCAGCCCGGACCGCCAATGCTCATGGCCCAGCCCGAGCTCCGCCCAGCCCAGCCCGCGGGAGCGGAGGAGCAGGACGAGGCCGACGGCCGCGGCCGGGACGGTCGCCACGCTGGCCCACGGCGTCGTGAAATGCGCGATGAGGTTGGTCAACGCCAGGACAACCACCACGACACCGATATCGACGTAGACGCGGAACCGGTGCAGCGCGGCCAGCTGCGACACGAACGGGTGCGGTTGAGCGGCCGCAGAATCAGTCATGGTGCGGCCGAGTGTACCCGCGGGGCTGCCAGCGAACCGTCAGCCGCCGGGAGGGGGCGGCGGCGTCAGCGTGACGGCGCCACTACCCTCGCGGATGTGCTCGGTTCTGCCCTGCCGCTGTCCGGTGTGCGAGTCCTCGATCTCGCGGGCAGCGATGCCGACGAGGTGGGGCGCCTGTTCGCCGATCTGGGCGCCGATGTGCTGAAGATCGAGCCGCCGGCGGGGAGTCCCGCTCGCGCGGCACGGCCCGCCGTGGCCGGGATCGGAGTCCGGTTCGCATTGCACAACGCGAACAAGCGCAGTGCGATCCTCGATCCCGACGACGACGCAGACCGGCGGACATTCGTGGACCTCGTATCGGCGGCCGACATCCTGGTCGACAGCGGCATTGTTGGCCGCGCCGCCGCCTTCGGCGCCTCGTGCGCCGAGTTGGCACGGCGATTCGGGCACCTGGTCGCGTTGTCCGTCAGCGAATTCGGCGCGACGGGCCCGTACGCGTCGTGGCGGGCCACCGATCCGGTCCTTTATGCGATGTCGACCGCGCTGTCGAGGTCCGGGCCACCGACGGGGACACCCGTGCTGCCTCCCGACGGCATCGCGTCGGCCACCGCGGCGGTTCAGGCTGCGTGGGCGGCGCTGGCCGCGTATTACAACCGATTGCGCAGCGGTAGAGGTGATTACATCGATTTCTCGCGCTTCGAGTCGGTATTACAGGCGTTCGACCCACCGTTCGGCGCGATGGGGCAGGCGGCCTCTGGGCAACGGTTGTCCGACACGTGGCGGGGCCGGCCGCGGAACCAGGACGTCTACCCGATATTCGCCTGCAAGGACGGCTACGTGCGGATCTGTGTGCTGTCGCCGCGCCAATGGCATGGCATGCGGGCCTGGCTGGGTGAGCCCGGGGTGTTTCAGGATCCGAAGTACGAGACGCTCGGCGCCCGGTTCTCCGCATCTCGCGAGATCGGCGCATTGACCGCGCGGCTGTTCGCCGACCAGACGATGGACGCACTGGTGGCGGCCGGCCAGTCTTACGGAGTGCCGATTGCCGCAGTGCTCACACCATCAGAAGCACTGTCGTCCGAGCACTTTCGCGCGGCGGGCGCGATGAGAAGGCTCGAGTTGGCTCCGGGGACGAACGTCACCGCGCCGGTGGGCGCGTTCGTCGTCGACGGCAACCGCGCCGGTATCCGCCGCCCCGCACCATCGCCGGGGGAGCACAAGCCGTCCTGGCTGCCCGCACCGCGGCCCGCCTCCGGCGCCGCCGGCCCCTCTCACCGGCCGTTCGACGGCATCCGGATCCTCGACCTCGGGATCATCGTCGCCGGTGGCGAACTCGGGCGGCTGTTCGCCGACCTGGGCGCCGAGGTCATCAAGGTCGAGAGCGCTGCGTACCCGGACGGCCTGCGGCAGACGCGACGCGGGCACCCGATGAGCGAAACCTTCGCGTGGACGCACCGCAACGAATACGGCCTCGGCCTGGATCTGCGTCAGCCCGCCGGAGCGGAGATTTTCCGCCGCCTCGTCGCCGACGCCGACGCGGTCTTCGCCAACTTCAAGCCGGGAACGCTTGCTAGCCTTGGCCTTTCGTATGACGTGCTCCGCGAGATCAATCCCCGTATCGTGCTGGCCGAAAGCAGCGCGTTCGGCGATCGCGGTCCCTGGAGTGTCCGAATGGGTTACGGCCCGCTCGTGCGGGCCGGCACCGGGATCACCCGGCTGTGGACGTCGGCGGTGACCGGCGCTTTCCACGACACCGTCACGATCTTCCCCGACCACGTGGTCGCCCGGATCACCGCGATCGCGGCCCTTGCCACGCTGATCCGCCGAGAGCGGACTGGGACCGGCGGGCATGTTCACATCTCGCAGGCCGAGGTGGGCGTCAACCAGCTCGACACCCGCTACGCCACCGACGCCGCACGCGACACGGGCTTACCGGTTGACGATGACGGCAGTTACCACGGCGTGTACCCGTGCGCCGGAGACGACGAGTGGTGTGTCATATCCATTTGCGACGACGATGACCGGCGCGCCCTTGCGGTGGTCATAGGCCGGCCGTCCCTGAGCCGCGACGAACTCGACGCCGAGATCGCGGCATGGACCTCCTCGCTCGACAAGGCGACCCTGACAGCGACGTTGCAGCGGGCCGGGATCGCAGCCGGACCGATGAACCGGCCCGTTGACGTGCTCGACGATCCCCAGGTACGCCATCGGCGGCTGTACACCGATATGGTTCACCCGTTGTTCGACAAGCCGCTGCCGACCGAAACCGGGCCTGCGCCGTATCTGCGCATTCCGCGGTCAGAGCTGCGTCCCGCGCCGATGCCCGGCGAGCACACCCGTGAGGTGTGCCAGAAGCTGCTCGGACTCGACACCGACCAGATCGAGCGCCTGACCGCCGACGGCGTGCTGTTCGCCGCAGCATCACCGACCGCCCCGAGGAGTTCGCCGTGACCGCAACCACACCGGCCACCCGGGTGTTCATCGGCGGTCAGTTCAGGGCCGCCACCAACACCGTTCCGGTCATCGAAGCCGCCACCGGCGTACCGATCGGTGACGGACCCAGCGCCAGCCAAGCCGAGATCGACGACGCCGTCGCCGCAGCACATTCCCCGGAGGCGAATGCATGGCGGGCCAGCTCGCCGGCCGAGCGCGCCGAGGCGCTGACCCGGTTCGCCGCCGCGCTGCGTTCCCGCGCCGCGACCGCTTCCGAACTCGTGAGCCGCGAGAACGGCATGCCGATCTCGCTCTCGCGCGGCGCCAATGGCGCGTTCCCCGCCGCGCTGGTCAAGTACTACGCCCAACTGGTCACAGACTTCGAGCCCGAGGAGATGCGGCCGAGCCTGATCGGGCACACGATCGTGCGCCGTGAGCCCGTCGGCGTGGTGGGCGCGATCATTCCGTGGAACTATCCGCAGTCGCTGGCGGCGATGAAGATCGCGCCGGCGCTGGCCGCCGGATGCCCGGTGGTGCTGAAGGCCGCGCCCGAAACCGCTTTGGACGCAATGCTGTTCGGTGAGGCCGCGGTGGAGGCGGGCTTGCCAAACGGCGTGTTGAGCGTCGTTCCCGGCGACGCAGCCGCCGGTGCCCACCTCGTCACCCATCCCGGCGTCGACAAGGTCGCGTTCACCGGCTCGACCGCAGCCGGCCGAGCCATCGGCGAGGCGTGTGGCCGGCTCATCCGTCCCGTCACCCTCGAACTCGGCGGCAAATCCGCGGCCATCATCCTCGACGACGCGGACATCGACGCGACGATGAACGGCCTGCGCACACAGTCTTTCGTCAACAACGGGCAGACGTGCTACCTGAGTTCACGGATCCTGGCGCCCAGGTCGCGCTACGACGAAATCGTCGACGCACTCGCGACGCTGGCCCACAGCATGTCGATCGGCAACCCGCTCGACGACTCGACCGAGATCGGCCCGCTGGTCAGCTCCCGGCAGCGTGAGCGCGTGCTCGGCTACATCGACCTGGGCAAGTCGTCGGCGGCCAGGCTGGTGGCGGGCGGATCGATTCCGGAGAGCCAGCCGCGGGGCTGGTTCGTCGAGCCGACCGTGTTCGCCGACGTCTCCAATCGCGACCGCATCGCGCAAGAGGAGATTTTCGGCCCTGTACTGACCGTGATCCCCTACGACACCGACGCCGATGCGGTTGACATCGCCAACGCCAGCGAGTACGGGCTGGCCGGCACGGTGTGGTCGACCGACGAGGAGCGGGCCACCGATGTCGCGCGCGGGGTACACACCGGCTCGATCGGCGTAAACAGCTATCTACTCGACATGCGCGCACCGTTCGGCGGGGTGAAGGCCAGCGGACTCGGCAAGGAACTCGGCCCCGAGGGGCTCGACGAGTATCTCGTTGCCAAATCGATCTACCGGTCCGGCCCGGTTCCGGCTGCCGGCGGCCGCGCATGACATCGGGGGTCGCCCCCCGCACGCCGGTCCTTGTCGGTTCCGGTCAGATCAATCAACGCGAGAGCAATCCCGACACCGAACCCGTTGATCTCATGGTCGAGGCGGCACGGCAGGCCGCCGATGCGCGCGTGCTCGGGGCGGTCGACGCGATTCGCGTGGTCAACGTGTTGTCGTGGCGGTATCGCGACGCCGGCCTGCTGCTGGGCCGGCGCCTCGGCATCGGCGACTTCTCGACCCGATACAGCGGAGTGGGTGGCAACGTCCCCCAGACGTTGGTGAACCAGGCATGTCTGGACATCCAGCGGGGACGCGCCGACGTGGTGTTGATCGCCGGTGCGGAAACGTGGCGCACCCGGACAAAGTTGCGGGCCGAGGGACACAAGCCGGACTGGTCGCGTCAAGACGATTCGGTCGCGATGGCCGAGGGCGCCGACGGCGACGTCCCGATGGCGGGTCCCGCCGAGCAGCGCATCGAACTGGTCCGTCCGGCTCACGTGTATCCGCTATTCGAGCAGGCGCTGCGGATCGCGGCGGGCGAACCGTCGGACGATCATCGCCGTCGAATCGGGGAGCTGTGGTCACAGTTCAGCGAGGTCGCCGAGGACAACCCGAACGCGTGGAGCCCGCAACGGCTGGCCGCCGAGCAGATCTGGCGGGCCGGCCCGGACAACCGGATGATCAGCTGGCCCTACACGAAGCTGCTGAATTCCAACAACATGGTCGACCAGGGCGCGGTCGTCGTTCTCGCGTCGGCCGAGGCCGCGACCCGTCTGCAGATCCCCGACGAACGTTGGGTTTTCCCGTATGCCGGCACGGATTCGCACGACACCTATGCGATCGGCGAGCGCGCCGCCTACCACCGCTCGCCGGCGATCCGGATTGCGGGACGCCGGGCGCTGGAACTGGCCGGGGTCGGCGTCGATGACATCGAGTTGATCGACATCTACTCATGTTTTCCGTCCGCGGTTCAGGTCGCGGCCGCCGAACTCGGACTGCCGATCGGTGACCGGCGCCGTCCGCTGACCGTGACGGGCGGACTCACCTTCGCCGGTGGCCCGTGGAACAACTACGTGACACACTCCATCGGAGCCATGGCCGGGTTGCTCGTCCGCAACCCGGGCAGTCGCGGATTGATCACCGCAAATGGCGGCTACCTCACCAAGCACAGCATCGGGATCTACGGCACCGAACCGCCGTCGACCGAATTCCGTTGGCAAGACGTGCAATCCGAGGTCGACCGAGAGCCGACTCGGCGCGCGGCGCGGGAATGGGAGGGCGTCGGCACGGTCGAGGCCTGGACTGTGCCGTTCGATCGGGACGCCAAGCCGGAGAAGGCATTCGTCGCCGTCCGGACGCCGGAGGATGCGCGAACGATGACGGTGATCATCGATCCGTCGGAGGCTGCGACCGCAGTCCGCGAGGACATCGCCGGGGCGAAGATTCACGTTCGGGCAGACGGGATCGCGACACTGCGCTGACCCGGCGAGGCCGCGTGGTACGGGCGCTCGATATGGCATTCTTTTGGAATGTCAGTAACCGCCTCCCGGGGTCCGGGCCGGCCCCCCGGTACAAAGTCGGCCCAAACCCGGGAGCGGATCATCCGCGGGGCGAGAGACGTGTTCAGCGCAGTCGGCTACGACGCAGCCACTTTTGAAGAAATCGCAACCCGCGCGGATCTGACCCGGCCCGCCATCAACCACTATTTCCCGAACAAGCGGCTCCTCTACCGCGAAGTGGTCGACATGACCCACGCCACGGTCATGGAGGCCAGTGTGGAAAGAGCCGAGCAAGAGGCCACGCTGTTGGGACAGATCAGGGTGTTCATGGCCCTGGTGATTCAGGCCGATCCCGATCGGTCGGCGGCCAAGTTCATGGTCACGGCTGTACTGGAGTCGCACCGCCATCCCGATCTGTGCGAGCCGGAGCAGGATTTCGTCGCGAGGACACGGGCATTCATTGCCAAGCTCGTCACCGCGGCGCGCGACCGGGGGGAACTGGAAGCCGACACCGATGTCGCCGGCTTGGTGGACATGCTGCTGGCGCTGCTGTGGGGTATGGGGTTCTACGCCGGATTCGCCGGTGGCATCGACGGCCTCGAAGCCGCCGCAGGGCAGCTGCAGCGGTTGTTCGTCGGCAGTCTGTGGAATGCCAACCGCTAGGCGAGCTGGTTGACGAGGCCGGTGAAGACCGTCGGTAGGGCGGTCGCGACCGGCACGATGCGTGAGCGCACCGACGGGCACGCGCTCGCATGCAGGAGCGCCGCCGTCATCAGCCGATAACGTCGCGACATCCGACGCCACTGGCGGTCGTACTCGGCCGGTCGGTCGGCACCGACGCAGCGGACGGCCAGCTCGGCGGCGGCAAACGCCAAGCCCAGGCCTTCTCCGGTCAGCGCGTCGACGTAGCCTGCTGCGTCACCGACCAGCAGGACCCGTCCGGCGGTTCGGCGGCGAACCTTCTGCCGCAACGGGCCCGCGGCTCGGTCCGGGCCGTGCGGGTGTCTGTGAACCCTCGCCTTGAGCATCGGGAATTCGTCCAGACGGGTGTCGAATGCGCCCCGCCGTGACGTGAGGATCGCGATGCCAACACAGTCGTCGGCGACGGGGGTCACATAGGCCTCCGCGCCAGGGGCCCAGTACACCTCGACGTAATCCGTCCACGGCGCTATCCGGATGTGCCTGCGGATTCCCCACCGGCGCGGGCCCGGGGCCTGCGCCTCCAGGCCGAGAGACCGGCGGATGGGTGAGTGAAGTCCATCGGCGGCGGCGAGATATCGAGCACGCAGACCGCCGACGCGCACGGAACGCTCGTCCTGGTCGATGTCGCCGATTTCGTCGTGCACGACGCTCACCCCGGCCGCCGTCACGGCGTCGAGGAGCGCGGCTTGCAAGGCCGTCCTGCGCACGCCGCGTCCGGTGCCGGACCGAAACGTCGCGGTGACGTGCCGATCACCGTCCAGATAGCGAATGCCGCGGAACGTTTTTCCCTGTGCTTCGACGCCGAGGCGGCCA
>Ga0209656_10001581_pt1 | contig 14881 bp, 12 predicted proteins | sample BogFormECP12_OM2_FD_188239 | JGI IMG/M metagenome (GOLD analysis project Ga0209656, IMG submission 188239) | Bog forest soil microbial communities from Calvert Island, British Columbia, Canada - ECP12_OM2 (SPAdes) (version 2) | ecosystem: Environmental > Aquatic > Freshwater > Wetlands > Bog ... | reverse complement strand
GGAAAGCGTCCCAAACACGTTGGTCTCGAAGTTCGCTCGAACGTCATCGAGCTCCACCTCTTCGGCAGCGCCATGGAGGCCGTAGCCGGCGTTGCTCAAAATCACGTCCAGGCGGCCGAAGTGCTGGTGAGACTGTCGAACGGCCTGGAAAACCGCATCGCGGTCCGTCACGTCGAGCTGCAATGGGAGTATGGCGTCGCCATGGCCCTCGACTAAAGCTTTTAACGCCTTCGGATCGCGTGCGGTCGCCGCCACCTTGTCGCCGCGCTTGAGGGCAGCGTCATGCTCCGAAATTTACCTTCGCACCGCAAGTATCAGCGTCGCATCCCGCCGGTTGTATTGATAGCCGAAACCGAACGTTAGCGGCTTTGGCGAGCTCGTGGCATAATACTGGCGAAGATCTGGTTGGTAGAAGTTTTTGAACAGATTGATTGGTCCAGTGTAGTTACCAAAGAACCTTAGAGTCCATTTTTCCGGGGTACAGTAGTGGATCGGAATGCCAGAGTCATCCTGAAGGATCGACGCACTACCCCCTAGCAAATAGTTACGGACGATATTAAAGCCGTTTTTGGTGCAGCAGATAGGAGTCGGCCTTTATAAAACTATTTGTCGGGCCGAGGCTATTGCAAAAGCGAAGCACTGCCAAATTCCTCTTCAGCCCATCATCCGAAAGATCTGCGGAGAAGTAGTACAAAACTGAAAATCGATCTCTACATGCCATCGCGCCGAGATATGCGTCATTGGGGTGTTCGCAAGGTTACGATTAATATAATTGAATTAGGCTCGTATGACAGGAGTCTTGCACTTCTGAAACCACGAAAGCATACGCCGTACGTACGAAGAATGGTGAAAGTCTTAGAAGAAAAAAATCTCGTCAGTGCACCGGATGGGTCTGCCGTGGAGCCAGAACTGTAGAAGCGCTGGCACGCAACCATGACGCCTACCGTTTGTTCCTGGTCCCGGGCCATTCGAGATTCGGTTGCTGATCGGACGCCAGGCACTGACAGCGCCGCGATTGTTGCGCTCGCAACCTTGATTTAAGCCACATTCAGCTTTGAATCGCTTGTGCGTTTGCCATGCGTGCCATAAAAACGCGAACCCGATGATAAACATAAACAGCGAAAGAAACTGGCCGCGGGTGAACGGCCCCGTCAGCGGGGCGTCCGGTACGCGAAGAATCTCTCCGATGAGCCAGCTCAGCTTTCCAGGCGTGGCGAAGTTCCACCACGCTTTTAAATGCTTCCGCGCCACGGGCCGCGGGCAATTTCAAGCCGGGCTCCACCGACGATCCTGTCAGGCTCAACGCTGTCGATGAGCCTGCTTGGAGTCTGGCCAATGCTACGTTTGTGTCGCCGCTGTAGGTGTTTGGATCTGAAAGGAACCTGGTTAGTTACTCTGTCGGCGTGCGACACTGGTTCAGGAGAAGCGCGAGCAGGAGAAGGAGTGATGGGCTTGCGAAGAGGCTTTATCGAAGCCGGAGCGCAGAACCTCTTAATGACGCTCTGGCCGATCAGCGATGAGGTTACTGTGCAGATCTTTTACGAAGCCGCACACAACACAGGGAACGCTCCTGAGGCCTTGGCCGAGGTGCAACGCAACTGCTTGATTAAGCTGCGCACCGAGAAAGGGCTAGCCGAAGCGGTCAATCTTGCCGGCCCATTCATTATGAGTTCTCAAGGTAAGCCTTGAGGTCTTCCGGTCGGGGAGGCGGATGTGGCCAGACTTTCTCCGCTCGTCCATGAGCACATCAACATGCTGGGCCGGTATTCCTTCGCGATGCCGGAACGGTGGCGCGGGGCGAACTGCGGCCCTTGCGCAATCCGGCGGTTGACCAGGAATAGCCTGCATAGCGTCGCAAGAGGCGATGAGGATGGCTTAACCGCTTAACCGGACTCTTCGTTCCATTGTTCCCAAAACCCTTATTTCACAAGCGATCACGCGGTGGGTTCAAGCCTGGCGAACAATGGGAAGTTTCCCGACGTGATCAGGACGGAACCGTGATCGTTCAGCGTCACGGACTCAACTCCAGGATCGTCTGCGTGAACTTGCCGCATTGAATAAGGAGCGCCTCATTCCGGCCAAGCCGAAAAAATAACAACCATTTTCGCAACAGGCTTTAGCTAGCTAGGCTTTAGCTACCTAGTACTTAATTGCACAATTTAGAGTAAGAATATTTCATTTGCTGCTGGTGGACTTCCTCTTTGGTCCACTCGAAGGGGGTGGCGTGCTGATTCCAGCTGGCGATAAAGGTTTGGATCGCCTCGATCAACATTTTGACGCTGGTAAAGCTGGCTCCCTGCAGTGCGCCGCGGCTCAAAATGCTAAACCAGCATTCCACCTGATTGAGCCAGGAGCTGCGTGTCGGGATGAAATGAAAATGGACCTGGGGATGGGCTTTGAGCCAGCGATCTTGCTTGGGTTTGTGCGTATTGAGATTGTCCAGCACAACGTGAATCTCTTTGTCAGGATTTTTGGCTACCAGTTCGTTCATGAAATCCAGAAATTCGCGTCTGCGCCGGCGCCGATAATGCCCTGCATGCACCAGCCCAGTGGCCACCTCCAAGGCCGCAAAGAGCGTGCTCGTGCCATGGCGCTTGTATTCGTGTGCAAAGCCAGTAAGCGCTCGACCGTTGGGCAGGCGAATCCAGCCCTGCGCCCGCTCCAGCGCTTGAATGCAGGGCTTCTCATCCACACAGAGCACCAGCGCGTTCTCGGGCGGATTCAAATAGAGCCCAACCACATCAGCCGCTTTGCGGCTGAACTCCGGATCGGTGCTTACACACCAGCTCTGCCGGCGAGCCAGACTCAGATGGTGCTTTCGCATTACCCGCCAGACCTGATCCTTGCTCACCTGGCCCAAATGTTCGGCAAGCAGTCGCCCGTTCCACCGGCTGTAACCAGCAGGCGGCGGCTCATCGAGCGCCTTCAAGATCCGCTCCTCGGTGGCCGGATTGTACTTGCGCCGCTTTTCTCCCGGCCGGGGAGCGTCCAGAAGGCCGGCAATTCGGTCTTTGGCAAACCGTCGCAGCCACTTGCTCACGCGCGCCGTGCGGGTCTCCATCCTTGCTGCGATCTCCTTGCCGTTCAGACCATTGGCGGCCAAAAGAATGACTCTGGCTCGTTCCACCATACGCCGTTCGGTTTTAGTACTGCGCATCCAGTGCAGCAGCGTCTCTTTCTCCTCAGTAGAGAGTTGAATTTCAGGTGCAGGTCGACTCATTCGACCTACGTTACAATTATTACGCTATCATATGCAAGCAACTACTAGCGTCTTCTGCAAGACCTTCCTATCCAAAGCATTCCGATGATCCTCAGGCTGCACCTAGGTCGCTGGTGTTGCCGGCGTGCTGGTTGCGAGCGGTGAATCTTCACCGAGCGTCTCTACAAGGCTTGCGCCCCGTACGCACGACAGACCAAGCGATCCAGCGAGATATCATCGGTGTGGTGTGTCGTGCCCTGGGAGGGCGTCCTGGCCAGCGCTTAATGACCACATGCGCGCGCCGACGTGAAAATCGGCGCTGTTAAACACACTCGGGATTGCACCAAAGTTGCCTCAGAACCGATTTAAGTACAGGGCGACACTTGATGCGAGAGACTTGCATGATGATATTACCGGAAGTACCCTCGTTACGGTCATCTTCCAAGCAAGGGGATTCCGTATGTCGACGCTGGGTAAGCAAGCAAGCGTTCCGGAGCAAGTACAAGCTTTCCACAACGAGTTGAGATCTATCAGGCAGGACCTCCACGCTCACCCAGAACTGGGAATGGAGGAGACACGCACTTCAGCGCTGGTCGCAGACAAATTGCGTGGATGGGGTCTCGACGTTACTGAAGGCATCGGAAAAACAGGAGTCGTTGCCACCGCGCGGGGCAAGCAACCTGGTCATCAACGTGCCATTGGACTAAGGGCCGATATGGACGCTTTGCCGATTCGTGAAGAAACGGGCCTGCCTTACGCATCGCGCAATCAGGGCAAGATGCATGCGTGTGGGCATGACGGCCATACAACGATGCTATTAGGCGCCGGGCGATTTTTGGTGGAACATCCAGACTTTACAGGCACGGTGCACCTGATCTTTCAGCCTGCAGAGGAGGGTCTCGGAGGGGCGTCAGCCATGCTGCAGGACGGATTGTTCGAGCGCTTTCCGTGCGACGCCGTCTATGGTATGCATACAGGGCCGGGACTCCCAGCCGGTAAGTTCGCGACCCGCACCGGACCCTTGATGGCAGGAGTCGGCCGGTTCGAAGTAAAATTTCTCGGGGCAGGGGGACATAGTGGCTTGTCCGCGATTGCGACAACGGATCTTACGATTGTACAAGCGAATTTTATCTTAGGGCTTCAGACCATTGTCGAAGGCGGCTTGGGTAGTAAAGAGCCCGCAATGATTCGAGTTGGCTCGATCTTTGGGGGGCAGCGAGAGGCTCCGGCTGTGATGCCGACGGAACTCTATGTAGGGGGTACGCTGCGCACCTTTACTCCTGAGGTTCAATCGTTCATGGAGCACCGGATTGACGAACTCGCACATTCTTCGGCCAAGAAGCAGGGCGCTACGGCCGAAGTGAATATTCGCTGGAGCAGTCCGCCGCTGATCAATCCTGGCGAGCAAACAGTTATCGCTGTTAGGGCAGCGCAGGTAGTTGTTGGAATCGAGAACGTGATCACCGAAGGGAAGCCAATCACTGCAGGTGAAGATTTTGCCTTTTTGTTGAAGGCGCGACCGGGCGCTTTCGTGTTTCTTGGCAATGGGGTTGCAGAGGATGGCAGTTTTCACAACATTCACACACCGTATTATAACTTTAACGACGAAGTGATCCCGACGGGTGTGGCTTACTGGGTTAGCCTAGTGCACGAGGAGTTAGGCGTGGATTAGCTTTCATGCAGTGAAAGGGTCTCAGTAATTGATGTGTCTCGCGCCGAGACATGCAGACTACGCCATGCGTCGAGAATGACGTTCCTTTTCGTGTGCAGGGCCGTGGCCGTGGCCGGGGAAACGTAGCGGCAGAGCGGCTTTGCGGTGCTCTCTTTGTTGGGCTGACGACCCTTAAAGGATATTTTTACATCAATCTGGGCGGAACCCAAAATCGACATTTACATGGCGCAAATTATTCACTTTGCGGCGAGGACATTCCCGCTTACGCTTGCTGAGTGTCGGTTAACCTGACCGATCGCAACCCGACCTCAGACCCCAAAAAATGCATAAACATTCTTCTTTCAGGTTCATATTCAAGAATTCCTTGAAGGAATCGGTTTAAATCGGTTCAGTTAGAAATATTGGCATTGCGGAAAGCGAACTGCCAGCGCTCGCGAAACAAACGATGGTACGTCCTGATTACACGAACAATCCGAAGGTGCTGACTTTCGAAGAAGTGCGGGACTTTCTTGCGCGTTCGCTCTAAATTTAGTCGAACCCCTTTCCACAAGTCGGGCTTTGTTGCATGAGTGACCCTCTTCTACTCAAAGTCAGCAACGTCGGGAAACGCTTTCCCGGGGTGGTGGCCCTGGACAACGTCTCTTTAAGCGTCACCCGCGGGGAAGTGCACGCGTTGCTGGGTGAAAACGGCGCTGGCAAATCGACCCTGCTCAAGATCCTGGCCGGCGCCCAATACCAGGACAGCGGCACCATCGAGTTCGACGGTAAGCCCCTGGGCCATGAACTGCCCCATGAACGCCAGCAATTAGGCATCGTCACGGTCTATCAGGAGTTCACCGTGATACCCAACCTGTCGGTGGCAGAAAACATCTTCATCGGCCGCGAGCCGCGGCGGGGCACTTTCCTGAGCTGGCCCACGATGTTGCGGGAAGCCAAGAAGGTCGCTGAAAAACTGGACCTGCGGGTCGAGCCGCTCACCCCCGTCTACGCCTTAAGCGTCGCCGAGCAGCAAATGGTGGAGATAGCCCGGGCGCTGACCATGAACGCCAAGCTCATCATCCTGGACGAGCCCACCGCGGCCTTGAGCGATCGGGAGGTCCAAAAGCTGCACCAGATCGTGCGGGACTTGAAAGCGCAGGGCATCAGCATCATCTACGTCACTCACCGGCTCGGTGAGGTTAAGCAGATTTGCGACCGGTTCACGGTGTTGCGCGACGGCAAGTACGCAGGGGAAGCTGAGGTGGCCAACACCAACATCGACCAGATCGTTCGAATGATGGTCGGGCGCAACGTAGAGTTCATGCCCGGCGAGCACCACGAGGGCGCCGAGGTGATCGCACGCCTGGATGGCATCACGCGGCTCAAACGGCTGCCGGGCAGCCAGGCGGTGCCGTTGCGGGGCATGAGCTTAGAAATTCGCAAAGGCGAAATCCTTGGGTTGGCCGGCCTAGTGGGCGCCGGGAGAACCGAACTGGTGCGCGCGTTGTTTGGTGCCGACCTGTTTGAGCGCGGCAAGATCTACTTTGAAGGGCATGAGGTGACTATGAACTCACCCAACGAGGCGATTAAGCTCGGGATGGCCTTGGTTCCCGAAGATCGCAAGCAACAGGGTCTTTTTCTAAGGCACTCCATCCGTCTGAACATGACGTTACCCAGCTTGGCCAAGTTGCTGGTGGGCCGCTTCTTTATCGATCGACGCAAGGAAAACGCGCTTATTGATAACTTTCGTAAAGCGCTGCGGATCCGCATGGCGCACCAGGAAATTGTCGTCGGAACGCTGTCGGGAGGTAATCAGCAAAAGGTGATCCTGGCCCGCTGCATGGCCTTAAAGCCCAAGGTACTCATCGTCGATGAGCCCACCCGCGGCATCGATATCGGCGCCAAAGCCGAAGTGCATCAACTGCTGCGCGAGTTGGCGAGAAATGGCACGGCGGTGGTCGTGGTTTCCTCGGAGTTGCCCGAAGTCATTTCGCTGTGCGATCGCATCATCACCGTCAAAGAAGGTCGCATCACCGGCGAGATGCCCGCCCTGGAAGCCACCGAAGAAAAGCTGATGAAATTGATGGTATTAGCCCCCGGTGAGCAGCACGTCCACGTTGAGGCCACCCGCAGCCCAACCTAGCCTCTCGTTCCCTCTATGGCTCAAACCACCACCCCTACCGACAAAGTCGTTGAATCGGAAAAAAAGCAAACATTCGAATGGATCGCCTTTCTGCAGAAGTTCGGCGTTTTTTTATTCCTGATCTTGTTGATCATCTTTTTTGCCACACAGAACCCGCGCTTTTTATCGATCCGTAACCTGTTTAACATCTTAACTGACGTGTCCATCTACGGCATCATGGGCGTGGGCATGACGCTCGTGATCCTGACGGCCGGGGTGGACCTGTCGGTCGGGGCGATTTTAGCCCTCTGCGCCATGTGCGGGGCGGCGGCCATCAAGGGTACCGGCGCCACGCGGTCTGAAACGCCTGACCCGCACAAATTCGGGGGCTTTAGCTGGTTGATTGCCTTGCTGATCTGCGTGGCCTTGGGCACGCTGGCGGGTTTCATTCAGGGCAAGGTGAGCACGAAGTTTCGTATCCCGCCTTTTATCGTGACCCTGGGAGGCATGACGGTGTGGCGGGGCGCCACCCTCTTGATCGGGGCTGGCTCGCCCATCAGCGGCTTTGATGACGGATATAACTGGTGGGGGAGCGGCTCGTTGCTGGGGGTGCCGGTGCCGGTGGTGGTGTTTTTGTTCGCGGCGGTGGTGGGCTACATCGCGTTGCGCTACACGCCCTACGGGCGGCACGTCTATGCGGCGGGCGGTAACCCCGAGGCGGCGCGCCTGAACGGCTTGCGGGTTGACCGAATTCTTACGAGCGTGTACGCCATCATGGGTCTTCTGGCGGGGCTGGCGGGCTTTATCCAGTCGGCCCGGCTGAGTTCGGCCGAAGCGACGGCGGGTTTGGGTTTTGAGTTAACCGTGATCGCCTCGGTAGTCATCGGCGGCACGAGCTTGATGGGGGGCATCGGCGGGATCGCGGGCACGGTAGTCGGCACGCTCCTGATTGGGGTGTTGCTCAATGGGCTCGTGATCATGAACGTCAACCCTTATTACCAACAGATCATCATCGGCGGGATCATCGTGCTGGCCGTCGGCTTCGATACCTACGCCAAATCCCACCGCGGCCGACAGTAGTCACGAGATGGCCTCGTTAGGTTTTCTGTTCGTTTTGAACTTGGTGGATTTACGGCCAGCCATTTCTGTTGCTTTTCGCACCTTTATTGGAATAACCACCGAGGAAAACGCCGAAGCGTGAAAGGCCGTTCACCCATTTTATTCCCTTTGCTGCTTCAAATCAGCGCATGCGGATGAGGTATCGCGAGATTCAGCGTGTGCGTCTAAGCCTAGCAGCGTCTTAAGAGATCTTCGTTAGCCGCGGCCAGAAAGTTCTCGTCGAGGACATTAGGATGGCATTGATAACTAAACAGAAGCTTCTCCAGAGAGAAGCCTAGCTTCATTGGGCGGTCCAACCGCCGTCGACCATCAATACGGTGCCCGTTACTAGGGCGCCTGCCTCTGAGGCGAGGTAAATTACGGCTGCGGCAACGTCGGTGATCGTGCCCACGCGACCGATCGGCAAGCGCGCGAGTACCCCTCCACGATATGCCGGGTCGTCTAGCCTCTCGGCTGTCCCAGGAGTGTAGATAAAGGTGGGCGCGACCGCGTTCACGGTGACCCCCGCAGCGGACCATTCCAGCGCGAGCACCCGAGTCAGTTGGTTGACGCCGCCCTTCGAGGCGCAGTAAACAGCGTGATCACGGATGCCGACGACGCTGGCCTGCGAGCTCATGTTGATAATGCGGCCATGCCTCTGCTCAAGCATAATGCGGCCAGCTTCCTGGCAGCAAAAGAAGAGCCCTTTCAGATTCACGGTCATCATTTCGTCCCAATCGGCTTCGGTGACGTCGATTGCCGGGTGATTGGCACCGAGCCCAGCGTTGTTTACTAAAACGTCCAGTCGGCCCAGGGTTGCCTGCACCGACCGCATGCATTCACGCACTTGGCCGACCTCGCGGACGTCGAGCGGAAACGCCTGGGCGGCTCCGCCCTCCGCGCGAATCTCTTTGGTGAGCATTTCGAGGTCAGCCACCGAGCGGGCGGCCACCGCCACCGTTGCGCCAGCATGCGCGAGCGCTTTCGATAGACCAAAGCCGATGCCCTGGCTGGCCCCGGTCACCAGGGCCACTTGGTCTCTCAAGCTGAAATCAGGATAGTTCATGATAGGGAGTTATCTTCTTTGATAGCACACCTGCAAACGTTAGTAGTGCTTTGTGCGGTTAACCGGCAATATCAGGTTGTGCTTCTGATTAGCGACGTCCTTGGTCATTCCGGTGATTAGGGGCATTTGTTATCGGGGGTTGACCGTCTTGGCTGAATGCCGTGCACTTGCCCGAAAAACAGGACATCAAAAGCAGGGGGGAACCTAAAGCACACTTCATGAGTGATCCCTCGTCCGGTGGACGGGTATTCGTGGTCGCGGCTGTAGCAGCCACGCTCCACCTAACTTGTTCGTCATCATCTGTGGTGAAGTCAACGCTTTCTTTTCTGTGAAAAGATTTGGGACTCAGCTCGAGAAAATGTGCTGCCGCCAATTTTAGTTGATCTGTTGCCTTCGGGATTGGATCCTCCTGAGAGGTCCCACCCTCATCGACCCTGGCGCAAATCGGTAAAGATATGACGCAAATAATCACTTTGCGATAAAGGCCATTTTCCCCTAATGTAACCGCTGGTACCTCAACTACCGACACATCCCCCATCTCCGGTTTCTTGAACGCTTTTTCAACTGCTTACATTGTAAACGATGAAATACCGTCGACTGGGAAAAACTAACTTTGAGGTTTCTGAGGTAAGTCTTGGTACTTGGCAGATAGGGGGATCCTGGGGATCGGTTTCCGAAGAAGACGCAAAAAAGCTTTTGCATGCCGCGATTGATCAGGGAGTTAATCTTTTCGACACGGCGGATGTGTATGGAGACGGACGCAGCGAACGCCTTATTGCACAAACGATAGCCGACCGTAGCGAGAAAATCTACGTTGCAACTAAGGCCGGCCGCCGGCTTCAACCGCACACTGCGGAAGGGTACAATAAAGAGAATCTCACCGCGTTTGTCGAACGCAGTTTGATCAACCTCCAGCGCAACGTTCTTGATTTAGTACAGTTACATTGTCCACCCTGGGAAGCCTACTACCGCCCCGAGGTCTTTTCCGCGCTGGACGATTTGAAACGCTCAGGGAAAATCCTTCATTACGGCGTCAGCGTCGAGAAGGTTGAAGAAGCCCTAAAAGCCACTGAGTATCCCGGTGTCGCAACCGTTCAAATCATCTTCAACCTGTTCAGACAACGCCCGAAAGAGCTTTTTTTTCCGCTGGCACGCAAACGCGATGTCGGAATCTTAGTTCGTCTTCCGCTCGCCAGCGGACTCTTAAGCGGCAAAATCAGCAAAGACACGCAATTTGCCCAGGACGACCATCGTCAGTACAATCGTCAGGGTGAGCAGTTTGACCGGGGCGAGACCTTTTCCGGAGTGGATTTTGACGTCGCCCTGGAAGCGGTCGAAAAGATCCGGAAAATCGTCCCTCCGGGCGTAAGTATGGCGGATTTTGCTTTGCGATGGATCCTTCAGCACGAGGAGGTAAGTTGCGTCATTCCCGGCGCCCGAAAAGAAAGCCAAGTCATCGATAACGCGCACGCGGCCGACCTGGCTGCATTGAGCCAGGAACAAATGGAGACTTTGACCCAGATTTACCAGGAACACATCCGGCCCCAGGTTCACCAGCGCTGGTGATAGCTCGTTTTCTAAATCAGTTAACCAACCCTAATCCCCAATAATCCACTTCTCAATACTATGATCAGAACCATTTACCAACGATTGCTTCCTTTAGCGATTGCTTTTAGCCTGGCGTTACCTTACCCGGGACACGCGGAATCTAAGAAGTTGAAGATTGTCTTCACTGTCCCAAACATGGCATTTCCTTGGGCGGCTTTTACCACCAAGGTGGCTCAGGAAGAAGGCAAGAAACTCAACGCGGAAGTGCTTCTGCAGGATGGCCAGGGGAGTGCCGCCACGCAGTCGAGCGATTTGCGCAATGCTATTAACCAAGGCGTTGACGGGATCGTTTTGGCGCCCACCGACGTCAACGCCTTGGTGCCTGCCGTGAATGACGTAAATGAGGCCAAGATACCCATCGTCACGATTGACCGGTACGTCACCGGAACCAAGGTACCCGTGCCCCATTTCGGGGCGGACAATGTGGCTGGCGGAGTTGAGCAGGCCAAGTACGTGGTCGAACATTTTCCTGCAGGCGCAAAAATAATCCTGCTAACCGGTGAGCCTGGGAGCAGTCCCGCCATTGATCGTGCTGCCGGGGTTCACGAGACGCTCAAGGCGGCCGGCGACAAATACAAGCTCGTTGGGGACCAGACGGCGAACTTTGCACGGGCTCAAGGATTTACGGTCACACAAAATTTATTAACCGCATTGGGAACTCCGCCCGATGCCATCATCGCGTCCAATGATGACATGGCGCTGGGAGCCGTAAAGGCGCTTGCTCAGGCGGGAATTCCCAAGGGCAAAGTGATGGTGGTGGGTTTTGATGCCCTTCCCGATGCGCTCGTCGCGGTGCGGGACGGCGAGATGGCCGCGACCGTGGAACAACTGCCCGCGGAACAGGTTGAGACCTCCATGACGGCTCTGGTCGACTTCATTCGAGACAAAAAGCCGTTGGAATCCAAAAAGCTCACGCCCGTTTTGATCACCAAAGACAACCTCAACCAAGCGGAACGCTATAATGAGGTGAAATAGGCGACGGGCACGGCATTGGACTGAGGTGAGTACTGTCGAATGCCGGCGTAAAGCTTTCCAGGATCAAGCCAGATAAGCGCCTAAGACTCCTTATGACAAACCCCAATCAACCTTAACAGATTGAGATAAACGATGGACTATTACGCCAACTCACATCGCTACTCGGAAATGCTTTACCGGCCCTGCGGCCGCAGCGGGCTCAGATTGCCTGCTTTGTCATTGGGATTGTGGCACAATTTCGGAAACACGACACCCCTGGAGCGACAGCGCGAGATCCTGAGAACGGCGTTCGACCTCGGCATCACCCATTTCGACCTCGCGAATAATTACGGGTCGCCCCCGGGGAGCGCCGAAACCAATTTCGGACGTCTGCTACGGGAAGACTTCAAAGCGTACCGAGACGAGTTGATCATCTCGACCAAGGCCGGGTGGGAAATGTGGGCCGGGCCCTATGGGGAAGGCGGTGGCTCACGCAAATATATGTTGGCGAGTCTCGACCAAAGCCTTCAGCGCATGGGACTGGACTACGTCGATATTTTTTATTCACATCGTTTTGATGTCGATACGCCGCTGGAAGAAACCGCGTCCGCCTTGGCGACGGCAGTTCAGCACGGCAAAGCCATGTACGTGGGCATCTCGTCCTACTCGGCCGGTAAAACTCGCGAAATTTCGACGTTGCTGAGGGAATGGAAAATTCCATGCCTGATCCACCAGCCGTCATACAATATGCTCAATCGCTGGATCGAGGGCTCTTTGCTGGGTGCGCTTGAGAAAGAAGGCATCGGCTGCATTGCTTTTACCCCTTTAGCTCAGGGGCTCTTGACGGAGAAGTACCTAAATGGGGTTCCGGAGGACGCACGGGTTCGGCAGCCCGGTGGCGATTCGTTGCAGGAAAGTCATCTAAATGAGGAGAACCTCAGCCGCATTCGCGCGTTGAACGAGATCGCGAAAGCTCGGGGTCAAAGCCTTGCCCAGATGGCCCTGGCGTGGATACTGCGCGATTCTCGGGTCACCTCTGCCCTTATCGGCGCAAGTAAACCGAGTCAGATCATGGAAAACGTGGCTGCCCTCAAAAACCTCAACTTTTCGGCCGATGAACTTGCCGCGATTGAGGTGCACGCGCGGGAGGGCGGTGTCAACCTTTGGGAACGCCCCGCGCAAGACCTTCGACCTTAATCAGGGATTTTTAAGCGCGACGTCATTTCGTTGCGTGTGATCGACGAGCCGACGCTGCGTATGGCCGTCGAAAGGGTGAGTAATGCGCTCCCAGCTCCAATAGCGCCGGGTAAGCGCAACAACAACAACCACCAGGAAAGCTCCCAGCACAGCCAGGGCGGCAGACACCCCAAAGAAGCCCAGGGCTGCGCGTACGGCAATAAACTCGGTCACCAGCGTCAGCAGGTTGCCAAAAACTAAATCCGCCATCGCGAAGAAGCCCCAGAAGCGACCGAAGCGCGTGTAGATTAATTAACTCGGCATGCCCGCGTTTGGGGACGGCACCGAGCCGGACGGTCATCTCCTGGACTATAAAGGCCATGGCGAAGGTCAGCGCAATGAAAGGCAGGAAGAAGCCAACGCCATAGGTTGCATCAGAGGCTCCCTGCTAAGAACGATGTTTTTGCATTTTATTTGTAGACCAAATGAGGGGTCCAAATGGTCTACGATTTACCTGCAATTTGCTTTGCAATTAAATCGTAGACTCCGAGGGAGAGGAGCTCATTTTTGGTCTACGATTTAACCGCAATCGACAATCGTCGTCGTGCAGAATTTTCGCTTTGTAATCTGGTCTTGGCACTTCTTTTCATAAAATCACCCTTCCTGCCTCGTTTGTGACCAGGAATGAGGCTCGAATCGCCGGTTCTGCGCGTTTGGGGAAATTGAGAAGACGGTGGCATACGAATCCAGGGGACCTTGACGGACGTTTGAGTCCACAACGCCGAGGCTATGAACTCGTTTTCCGGTCGGATCATAGAGCGCTATTGGGTCTAATCGCAGGGTCCCTTGTGTTACCCCATTACGTCAACCTTCAATAGGATTGTGGGGCCCGGAAGTGACCGGTAATAAGCCCGTGATTAGGGGCTCCTCCCACTTGCCAGATTTCGCGGAACGGAAAATCGCTTCAATTACCGCCATGTTGCGGACAGAGCCCTCTAAGGGAACGGATAACTCCGTACCCAGGCGAATGCTTTGCGAAAATAGGTCTCCTTGGATCGTATATTGATCGCAACTCTCGAATTCCAAGATCTCTGCACTGCGACCTGAGGGATCGACTCCATCGTCGATAAATATACGGCAAGGCTGATCCGGCGGAGCATTTAATGGTATCTCTACCTCGATCCGGCCCTGAGTCCCCAAGATTTGCACCCGCTGGTAAGGTATAAGCTGGGTGCCGCAGGTAAATACGCATTGTCCGGAACCAAAATGAAGCATCACGGAGGTTAGCACATCGGTTCGCATCTCCGGATCTTCTTCGATTAACCCGAGCACGCGCGTCGGTTCTGCGCCAAATACAAGTCGCGAGGTGTAGACCCCATAACAGCCAATATCCATCAACGCGCCTCCTCCGTACTCCAATATGTTGCGAATGTTTTTCGGATCGCGATTGTAGTAAGTGAAACATCCCACGAAGGATCGGACCGGTCCAATTCTACCCGCCCTGATCAGGTCAAGGACACCGCGCCATTGAGGGTGGGTGCGAACCATGAAAGCCTCCTCAATTTTCACGCCCGCTCGATCACGGGCTTTGAGCAGCGATACGGCTTCTGCAGCCGTCAGACTGATCGGCTTTTCGCAGAGAACATGCTTTCCAGCTTCAGCCGCCTTGATCGACCAGGGGACGTGCAAATGATTTGGGAGAGGATTGTAAATGGCCTCAATATGTGGATCTGCCACCAGTTCCTCATAAGAGCCGTAAGCCTTAGGAATCCCTAGCCGCTCGGCCGCTTGCTGAGCCTTCTTTAGATCTCTTGAAGCGATCGCGGCAACTTGAGACCACTCGCCGCGCTGCATTGCAGGAATAACTTTCTTAACGGCAAGATCGGAAACACCCAAAACTCCCCATTCAACTTTATTGTTCATTCTCTTTTTAATGCTTTCTAGTCACCAGACATGCACTGGTCAATTCTTCCGTTTACTGGCGAAGCAAGGGCGGCCACCTGGGCC
>Ga0209656_10001579_pt1 | contig 14893 bp, 11 predicted proteins | sample BogFormECP12_OM2_FD_188239 | JGI IMG/M metagenome (GOLD analysis project Ga0209656, IMG submission 188239) | Bog forest soil microbial communities from Calvert Island, British Columbia, Canada - ECP12_OM2 (SPAdes) (version 2) | ecosystem: Environmental > Aquatic > Freshwater > Wetlands > Bog ... | reverse complement strand
GCCCAGAAGCCGTGGATCGTGCCGATTCCAGGTGGCACCAAAATCGAACACCTTGATGACAACCTGCGGGCTGCCGATCTCCAGTTGGCTGCCGAAGACCTGCGCGAAATCGACGAGGCCTTTGCCACGATCGACATCAAGGGCGCTCCGTTGTCGAAAGCCCTCGACGCCACGGTCGACCGCTGAGGCCGAGACCATTGCCGCCGGGGCGGGTGCCTTGCACTTACCTCTGCGAAAAGAGCCAACATCAATTGAAACATCTGCATTATGAAAACACGTAAACTTGGGACGCTGGAAGTATCCGAACTGGGCTATGGCACGATGAGCTTCGCTTCCAGCTATGGCCCGTCGCCGGAACGATCGGAAGCGATCCGCGTCATCCGCGGCGCCTATGAACGCGGGGTGACTTTCTTCGACACGGCTGAGGCCTACGGTCCATTCACAAATGAGGAACTGGTCGGCGAGGCGCTCGGACCGGTCCGTGACAAAGTGGTTATCGCAACCAAGTTCGGCTGGAATATCGATCCGGAGACGGGCGAACGGCGTCCCGGCCTGAACAGCCGGCCCGAACACATCAAGCGCGCCGCCGAAGGCATGTTGAAGCGGCTCAAGACCGACCGTATCGACATCCTCTACCAGCACCGCGTGGACCCGGACGTGCCGATTGAGGACGTCGCCGCGGCGGTGAAGGAACTGATGGAGGCCGGCAAGGTCGGACATCTCGGCCTGTCGGAAGCCGGCGGTGCGACCATCCGCCGCGCCCATGCCGTCCAGCCTATCACTGCGATCCAGAGCGAATACTCGCTTTGGACGCGCGATCCGGAACCGGAGATCCTGCCGCTGTGCGAGGAGTTGGGCATCGGCTTCGTGCCGTGGAGCCCGCTCGGCCAAGGCTTCCTAACCGGCAAAATCGACACCAGCACCGCGTTCGACAGCTCGGACTGGCGGGCCGGCTTCCCGCGCTTCACGCCGCAGGCGTTGGAGGCGAATAAAGCGCTCGTCGAACTGCTCAAGGACATCGCCGCTCGCAAGCGGGCGACCGCCGCTCAGATCGCGCTCGCCTGGTTGCTCGCGCAGAAGCCTTGGATCGTGCCAATTCCCGGAACGCGCAAGCTTGAGCGGGTCGAGGAGAATCTGTGTGCCGCCGATGTCGTGCTCACGGGCGCCGACCTTGAAGAAATCGAGGCCGCGGCCTCGAAGATCACCGTGCAGGGCACCCGGCTTCCGGAGGAGATCTTGAAGCTATCCTACCAATGAAACCGCATGGGCAGGTCCCGAAGCAAGCACCAAGCACTCAAAGGTATATACCGTGACTAACATCCTGATACTCGGCGCCCATGGCCAAATCGCCCGTGTGGCCACCGACCTTTTGTTGAAGCAGACCGATGTGCGGCTGACTCTTTACTTGCGCAACGCGTGGCGGCTCAAGCTATCCAGCCATGCAGATCGAGTGTGCGTGATGGAAGGCGATGTTTTGGATACGAAGACACTGGAGGCGGCCATGGCCGGCCAGGATGTCGTCTATGCCAACCTTGCCGGGGATCTGGAGCAGCAGGCACAGCATATCGCGAAGGCCATGGAGAAGACCGGCATCAAGCGCCTGGTCTTCATCAGCTCGATGGGAATCTACGACGAGGTCCCGGGTGAACATTACGGCAGCATTCTGGACCCCTACCGCAAGGCCGCCAGCATCATCGAGGCATCCAGGCTCGACTACACCATCCTGCGGCCAGCCTGGCTGAACGACCTGGACGAAATCGACTACGCGACTACGCACAAAGGGGAGCCTTTCAGGAATGCCTCCCAACAGGTATCGCGCAAGAGCGTGGCGGATCTCGTGGTCAAACTGGCGACGACACCAGGGCTGGAAATCCGAAGCAGTTTGGGAGTCCACAAGGCGTCGTAAGGCGCCAGAGAACTTAACACGCCCGAAAGTGTGTCGTTCGCCTCGCCGGCCTGAAGCGAAGGTGAAACCAGCACACGTTGCGATTCACACTCCTTGTATGGAGGACTAGCCTCTTTTTCCGCAAGAACGCGACAGGCTGCGCACGAACCCGAGAGCCCTATCGCGCGTGATGCGCGATACTCTTTCTACGCCTGAATCGTTCAGGCGCACATCAACGACATCAAAAAAATGAAAACGCGCAAACTTGGAAAAAGTAGTCTGGAAGTCTCGGCCATCGGCTTCGGCTGCATGGGACTGAACTTCGGCTATGCCACTTCGCTCAGTAAGGACGAGGGTATCGCGCTGATCCGCGCGGCGGTCGAGCGTGGCGTTACCTTCTTCGACACCGCCGAGGTCTATGGCCCATTCACTAATGAGGAAATGGTCGGCGAAGCGCTGAAGCCGATGCGGGACCAAGTGGTGATTGCCACAAAGTTCGGCTTCAATATCGACCCCGAGACGAAGAAACAGGCGGGCCTCGACAGCCGGCCCGAGCACATCCGCGAGGTGTGCGAGGCGTCGCTGAAGCGGCTGGGCATCGAAGTGATCGATCTCTTTTACCAGCATCGCGTCGACCCGAACGTGCCAATCGAGGACGTGGCCGGGACGGTCAAGGCCCTGATCCAGGAAGGAAAGGTGAAGCATTTCGGCCTCTCGGAGCCCGGTGCGCAGACCGTCCGCCGCGCCCACGCGGTTCAGCCGGTCACTGCGCTTCAAAACGAGTATTCGCTTTGGACGCGTGAGCCGGAGACCAATGGCATTCTCGACGCGTGCGAGGAACTGGGCATCGGTTTCGTGCCCTACAGCCCGCTCGGTAAGGGCTTCCTGACCGGCGCGATGAACAAGGAAACCAAGCTTGGTGAGGGCGACTTCCGGAAAATACTGCCGCGTTTTACGCCGGAGGCGTTGGAGAAGAACCAGGGGCTGGTCGATCTGCTCAAGCGCATCGCAGGCGAGAAGAAGGCGACGCCCGCGCAGATCGCGCTCGCCTGGCTGCTGGCGCAGAAGCCGTGGATCGTGCCGATTCCCGGTACCACCAAGCTCCACCGGCTCGAGGAGAACATCGGCGCGGCCAATGTCGAGCTGACTGCCGATAACCTCGCAGAGATCGAGCGCGCTGCGGCTGCGATCACGGTCCAGGGGGAACGGTATCCGGCGCACCTTCTCGCCACCACTGGCCGCTGATCTGACACCGATCAGGGCTCAGTTTGAGCATTATCTTCCACGAACTGTGACCGCGATGGACCCCAATATCACCGCCGCTCCGGTCTTCCCCGGCGATGCTGCGGATGGCGTCGCAGTCGTGGCGGCGCGCCCCGAGGCGGTCCGCCACGGCTGGCGCGTGCTCGCTTTTCTGAGCGCGCTGATGGGCTTCGCTTCCATCTCGACCGACCTCTACCTGCCTGCCATGCCGGCTATGGGCAGGGCGCTCCGCGCGGATGGGGGCACGGTGGAATGGACCATCTCGGGGTATCTCATCGGCTTCAGCTTGGGCCAGCTGCTCTGGGGCCCAATCGGCGACCGTCATGGCCGACGGCTGCCGGTGGCGATCGGGCTCGTGCTCTTCGTGATTGGCTCCGCGGGCTGCGCCCTGGCGGGCAGCATCTGGGCGATGATCGGCTGGCGCGTCGTGCAGGCCGTGGGCGCCTGCGCCCGGCGTGGTGCTCGCTCGCGCCATGGTGCGCGACCTCTACGAAGGCGACCGCGCGGCGCAGATGATGTCGACGCTGATGACCGTCATGGCCATCGCGCCCTTGCTGGGACCGATCGTCGGCGGGCAGATTCTGGCGCTGGCGGGTTGGCGTGCGATCTTTTGGACGCTGGTCGGCGTCGGCCTCGCGACGCTCGCGGCGTTGTTCACTCTGCCCGAGACGCTGCCGGCCGGGCGGCGTGGCCGAGAGCCTCTGGTCCGCGCGCTCGCCCGCTACGGCGAACTCCTTCGTCATCGTCGGCTCCTCGGCTATATGGGCGCAGGAGGTTTCTTCTACGGCGGCATGTTCGCCTATATCGCGGGCACTCCTTTCGCCTACATCACCTATCACCATGTGCCGCCGCAGCTCTACGGCCTGCTGTTCGGCACCGGCATCGTCGGCATCATGGCCACCAACTTCGCCAACTCGCGGCTGGTGACGCGGCTCGGCAGCGATCGGTTGCTGCTTTGGGGCACGAGCGCGGCGGCGCTGGCCGGCATCGTGCTGGCGGTCGCCGCGTGGATCAACTGGGGCGGCCTCGCGGGTCTGGCACTTCCGCTCTTCCTGTTCGTCTCGCCGACCGGCTTCATCGTCGCCAACTCGATCGCGGGTGCGCTGGCCGACTTTCCCGAGCGAGCAGGTGCCGTCTCGGCCCTGGTCGGCGCGATCCAATATGGCATCGGCATCATCGGCTCCGCGCTGGTCGGCGGCTTTGCCGATGGGACGCCCCGGCCGATGGGCTGGGTGATCGCGCTCGCCGGGATTGGAAGCCTGCTCTGCGCGCGGCTGCTCGTTCCGGCCCGGCACCGCATTCCATACGACGCATCGCGAACCGTGAGTGAAACGACAAATCGCGCATGAGCTTCTCTCGCCGCACGTTCCTTGAAAAATGCAGCCCTCGCCCTCGCGATGCCGGCTACTCTCCGAGCGCAGACCTGCGCGCCTTCATCTCAGCAACCAACACAAAGAAAACAACTGTCTATGGACATCAAAAGAAACGGCTCACAGCCTTCCAGCAAAGGACCCGCCGAGTGGTTTACCGGCTCCGTTCGTGTTGACCCGCTGTTCGAAGCGCCGGTTCCGGCACGCGCGCGTGGCGCCAGTGTCACCTTCGAGCCCGGCGCGCGCACCGCGTGGCACACGCACCCGCTGGGCCAGACGCTCATCGTGACCAGCGGCTGCGGCCGGCTGCAGCGTTGGGGAGGACCGATCGAGGAAATTCGCCCGGGTGACGTCGCCTGGTTCGCGCCGGGCGAAAAGCATTGGCACGGCGCCGCACCCACCACGGCCATGACCCACATCGCCATTGTCGAGGTGCTCGACGGCAAGAGCGCCGACTGGATGGAAAAAGTCACCGACGAACAATACCAAGCCTGATCAGGACGGAAAACGAAACCACTTCACTATCTTACTGTGTATAAAACGAAAGCCTAAAGAAGCTGGTCGGCGCAGCCGTGCAGACATACACGAATTAGCCTCCTTTTTCCGTTAAAGCTGATTGTCAAACGTAGGCTATGCGAACTTTGAATGCCGCCTGGCCGACGGCAGCCTGATTTCGAAATACGGACTGTTCATTTGGGAGGTAGTAAAAGCACATGTCGCAGCTCCCCGAAGTATCCCAGAACCGTGCACTATCGGAGTTTCATGATCTCCGGTCTGTCAATTAGCCTCCTAAAAAATTCAAGGCGGAGCGCCTGTGAAATAATTTACTCAAGTGTTACGACCGGAGTGTGGGAGGACCGCGCGCACAATCCGCGACGTCCTCTTAAGGAGAGCGCACTTTTCCGCAAGAATACGACAGGCTGCGCATGATCCCGAGAGCAGCCACCCATCGGCTGACAGATATTACGGCGAACCTCAATGCGTCAGGAGCTAAATCCATCTTCTATCATTCACACAAGCGATTTCACGGGCTTTGTGGGTCTCCGCGTGGTAATCAGGAAAGCGCCCAACAATGGCCATTTTGGAACTGGCCAAAATGGTCGCGCGACTCGCGTATCAGCTATTTTCACGCCCGGGAAGCCTTTCGAGATTAGCTACTCCGACGCCGATGGCGCGCTCGCGATTTTGGAAATCAAGCCCCGATTCATGGCCGACGTAGTCGGGCGTGCCGGCATCGTTCCAATTAGGCTTGAGCGTGTGCCGCCTGTGCGCTTTTTTATCACCCCGAGGGTGGATCATTTGTGTTCATTGCTCGTTAACGAAACCAAGCAGGGAGCGCGGCTCTGTCCGTTGTATTTTGAGAGCCTAGCCACGGCCCTGGTCGTAGCCGTGGTCTCTCAGACTGATTTCCGTCCGCCCAATGCGGGTAACTTCTACGTGCAAAACCAGCAGATTCAGAAAGGCATCTCCTACATAGAAGCCAATTTCGGCTCCAAATTGGCTCTTCGACAAATCGCCGCGGCCTCTCAGATGAGCATATTTAATTTCAGCCGGCTTTTCAGCCGCATCGTTGGCTTAAGCCCTTATCAATATGTCTTGCGGTACAGGCTCCTGTTTGCGCAGAAATTGCTCTGTTTGCAGGATGTAGAGCGCTCGATCGCAGATATAGCAGCCGAATCCGGTTTCTACGATCAGGCTCATTTTACTCGACATTTTCACCGTGCTTTCGGAAAAACGCCTCAAGAGTATCGGCGCGAGCAACAATATACTACACGACAGAAGTAGTTGCGTACCTATGTGATCGCTCCGAGTTTTTTTGAAAACAGGTCGAGGCGCACTTTCAGGCCAGACGCTTTTTATTTCGCAATCAGCTCCAAGCGCAAGCCTTCGCAAGCGATCCGTGACGCCGGATTGTTTCTTCCGCCGACTTTGCGCGAGCTGCACTGATGTGAGAAAGTCGAAATGTAGTGCCAACGCCCATTTTGCATTCTATAAGTCATTCATCTCCAACGACTTACTTTTTGTTACTGTAGAAGATGGGTCAAATTATTGTTCAACAGTTAATGCCACTGCTTGAAAGAATGGCTAGCAGCTTTTCATTCGGCGGCCAGAATCGTATTGCTGAAAGTGAGCCGTATTCAGAGCCAACAGGTCGGACGTCGTAAGTAAACTAGTTTTCTAAGTATCTTTATGCCACCTGTTGTACAAGCGGATCAGCATGGGCGATGAGCGGGCATAGCTTGCGCCTGTCGGAAGCCTAAGCGTCGGAAGACTCGCTGGCACTGGCGAACGCTCAACTTCACTGCCAAATTACACCTTAGCCACTCAGCCAAGGTCTTACCATCCCAGAGAGTTGCCGTCATGCCTTGGGACCGCGGCGATTCCCGTAGAATCACCCCAATCCGCTCGAACTGAGACTCAGAGAGGCGGGCAAACCTCCCGGGCCTTTCTCCTTCGACTAACCCTGACAATCCTTCTGCATTGAAGCGCCTGACCCAATATTGGACCGTACGCGTGCCATCGCCTAAAAATTGCGCAACCTTGGGTGCGCTCATCCCTTGTGCCACCAAGAGCACAGCATGCAACCGGTGGTCGTAGCGGGCTTCTTTAGAACGCCTAATCTCATACTGTAAAACCAACAACATTTCTTCGGTGGCCTCAATCGTTATAGCACGCATACCTGAAGCTTAGAAGCACTTCAGTACATGCGCAATGATTTAGGACGTCGCATAATAGACAAAAAAAGCAAGAATATCCTATTCTGGAAACGGCCTTTCTGCTGAAATTTGTTGTTAGCAAATACCGGACCGTTGAGAGTTCGGTACTTCGCTTTGAACAAGACAATACCCCCGTCGTCGTTAGCCCATTCCGAAACAATCGCTTCCCCAATGAAAGTAGCTCGCTTGTCCGCGGTCCTAGTGGCCGGTTTCCTTCTCTCCGCACCGTACGTCGTTCGCGGCCAAATCGCATCGAACAACGTGGAAAAAAGAGTCAACGCCATACTCGCTCAGATGAGTTTCGCCGACAAACTTAGTTACATCGGCGGCGCCCCATTTTTCGATGTCAAGCCCATCCCGGGTGTGAACCTTCCACTCAATCCTCAACTCTTTCAGACCGACGCCGGTTTAGGAGTGCGGATCACCCCGGCTAGCGTTCGCTATCCGGCGGGACCTGTGCTTGCCGCTACATGGAACCCTGATCGCGCTCGAGACCTGGGAGCTGGTCTGGGCAGGGATACCCGGGCCCGCGGATTTTTCACGATCCTGGGTCCTGGAATGGACTTTTATCGCACGCCATTTGGCGGTCGAAATTTCGAATATGCGACAGGTGAAGATCCGTTTCTGGGCAGCAAACTAGTACCGGAGGTCATCAAGAAGATTCAGGAGCAAGGTGTATGGGCGTGCGCGAAGCATTACGTCTGCAACGATCAGGAAGCAAACCGTGCAAACATCAATACTATTATCGATGAACGCACCCTGCGCGAGATTTATCTGCCTCCATTTGAGGCGGCGGTAAAGGAGGGACATACGGCGACGGTAATGGGTGCCTACAACTTCATGCAAATTGGCGCGTTGCCCTCTGCCCAATGCTGTGAAAGCTCATTTCTTCTGAATCAAGTTCTGAAAACGGAATGGGGCTTCAAAGGATTCGTGATGTCAGATTATGATGCGATTCACGATGGTGTGAACGCTTTTTTCGGAGGGTGTGATCTCGACCTGCCGAACGGCCAATTCATGAATGCAAAAAACTTGGGCTCGCTGTTTCCGAATCCGCTTTCCGAATCGATTCTTGATGACAAGGTGCGCCGCATCTTGCGGGAGGTCGTTTCTTTCGGTTTCCTGGATCGCCAGCAGTTGGACTCCTCTATTCCTCTGGATGACCCGCGGAGCGAACTGGCCGCCCTCAATACTGCCCGGGAAGGCATCGTCCTTTTGAAGAATGAGGGTAACCTCTTGCCTCTTGGAAAGAACCAAGTTCGGAGGATTGCTGTGCTCGGTCCCGCCGCTTTAGGAGAGCCCCCAACCGGTTTTGGGAGCTCTTATGTTACGCCTATCAGTTTTGTCAGCGAACTTGACGCCATCCAGGATGAAGCTCCGGCAGGAACCAAAGTCGTCCTGATTTCTCCATGCACTTTGGACCCAGCAACCGCACCATGGGAATTGGTTGGAGCCGGCGGGCAAGCCGTGCAAGGGCTTCAGGGCCAGTATTTCACCACTCCCGATCTTTCCGGCGCACCCGCCGTGACGCGAGTTGACAACGAAGTGAATTTCGACTGGGAACAGGGCCAGATCCCGGTCGCACAAAACCAGGCGACGTTCTCTGCGAAATGGACCGGTCAGATAGTTGCCCAGATATCCGGCGACCAGGTGTTCAAGGTATGCGCGGATGGTGGAGTTCGACTCATTGTGAACGGCCAGACATTGATCGATAATTTTAACTCTCCACCGTTGCCGCCGCTAGGTTTTGGGCCAACTGTGGCATTTTCCGCAAAGATCGCTGCCGTCGCTGGTCGTGTTTACAGCGTGGAGTTGGATTACCACAGGGTAGCGGGGTTTTCTGGCAGCGCCTTTGTAAAACCCGTGGGCGGCGTCGGAGGTCTTTTGGGTGTTCAATTGAGCTGGGCCTCGCTGCAGCCGCCGGCTGACTTCGCCAAATACGATGCCGTGGTTGTTTGCGTGGGGACAAACAACCAGCATGATGGTGAAGGTTATGACCGGCCATTCCAACTGCCGGAATTTCAGGATGAGCTGATCCAGAACGTGTCCAATGTAAAACTCGGGCAAACGATCGTGGTGACGCATGGCGGAGGCAGCTTCGATGTGCAGCCGTGGATTAACCAGATAGGCGCGCTGCTGCATGCCTCATATCCAGGACAAAACGGTGGACAGGCGCTTGCTGAAATCCTTTTTGGCACAGTCAATCCCTCTGGCAAACTGCCGTTCACCTGGGAAAAGCTAATTACAGACAATCCGGCCTTCGCGACTTTTCCGATGCCTCTTAACCAAAAGCCTCCTAATCCCACTACGATTAAGTATTCGGAGGGGATATTTGTCGGTTACCGTGGCTACGAAAAAAATGGCAAAATACCGCAGTTTCCGTTTGGCTTCGGATTGTCCTACACGACGTTCGCTTACGACGATCTCGATATCGAACCTGCTAAGCAAGACGACGGCGAGGAACACGGCCTGACAAAAGCTGAGTTTAAGGAACACGACGGTGATGACCACGGCCTCGTAAGAGTGAGCTTTACGGTGACCAATACGGGCCAGTGCGCCGGAGCGGAAATTGCTGAGCTCTACGTCGGCGAAAAAAATCCAACGGTTCCTCGGCCGATAAAGGAATTGAAAGGATTTAAGAAAGTGTTTCTGCAGCCGGGCGAATCCAAGAAAGTAACGCTTGAACTTGACCAGCGCTCTTTCGCTTTCTTTGACAGCGGCAGGCATCTATGGGTCGCGACGCCAGACATTTACAACATCCTGGTTGGCGCTTCATCTCAGGACATCCGTTTGAACGGCCAGTTTGCTCTAAAATCCGAGTTAACCTCTAAACCATAGACTTTATTAATCATGTCAGCCGAACCCCGCTCCCCAGGATTATTTCGAGGCAAGCGGGGTTTTATTTTTTTTGGCTATGATCCGGACGTACCATTTTCCGAAGTCGCCGCGCCTTCGGCCAGACGCCCCAACAATACAGACGCCAGCAAAAGCACGAAATAGACGAAAAGAGAACACCCACGTTCTAGACGGCGCCGCGCTAAATTGATTCTACTATACACCTCCCCATTTTTATCACTATGACAACGTTCTTCCTTGCTGCCCCACTCGGCAAATGCGCGCCATTAAACTTACAACGCTCGCGTGCATTCTAGGCACATTTTTTGCTGCGCATCCGGTTTATGCGCAACTGTTTACTGACGCCCTGCTGCCCTGCAGTGTTAACCCTCATCAGTTAACCATTCCAGACCAACGGTGACGACCGCCTTTGGCATCCGATCCATCGTGATGAACGGGCAAAGCGGCTTTCTGCTGAACGGCAAAGAAGTAAAGATGCGCGGTGCGTGCGTCCATCACGACCTCGGCGCATTAGGAGCCGCTTCGCTCGATCGAGCGGAGGAACGTCGAATCGAAGTGCTCAAAGCGGCCGGATTTAATGCGATCCGGACTGCTCACAATCCCCCGTCGCCGGCGATGCTCGATGCTTGTGACCGTCTTGGGATCTTGGTCTACGAAGAAGCGTTTGACATGTGGCAGGAAGCCAAGAACCCAGATGACTATCACCTCTACTTCCCGGAGTGGGGTCTGCGTGACATTGCGAGCATGGTCCAACGCGACCGTAACCACCCATCGGTTGTCCTCTGGTCTATTGGTAACGAGATCTACACTTTCAACTTTAGCAATATTCCTCCCACCGCCAATAATTTTTCTCCCGAGACGGGCATGGAATTGGCCAACCGCATCCGAGCACTTGACCCCACCAGGCCCCTCACCGAGGGCGGCTGGGCAGGGGACTGGTTCCTGCTATCCCAGTCGCAGACAGTGAATAGTTCCATTTGGAATTATCTCGACGTTGGCGACCAGCACTACCAGCACGATGACAGCGTCATGCACGCCGGTCATCCCGATCGGGCGCTGCTGCAGAGCGAGAGCTTTCCCGCGACTCTGTACGATGACTGGAAACTTGTCACGAATAACAAGTATGCCGTTGGTGACTTCACTTGGACAGGCTGGGACTATCTTGGTGAGTCGGCCATTGGAGGGCCGGTCTTAGTTCCAATCGGAACGCCACCCCTACCTAGTGGTACGAACGATAACCCGGGGATCATCACCAGTTATCCCTATCCCTGGTTCCAATCCTTTTGCGGGGATATCGACCTTATCGGTGAGCGTAAGCCGCAATGGCATTATCGCACTGTGGTCTGGGGAGATAGTCCTCTGGAAATGGCGGTGGAGCGGCCGGTTCCGAGCGGGATGGAACAACGGGCTAACTGCTGGAGCTACTACGATGAACTGCAGAGCTGGACATGGAATGTTCCCAAGGGTCAAATCATGCGAGTGCGTGTTTACACTTCGGGTGATCAAGTCGCTTTGCTGCTCAATGGCCAGGGCGTCGCAACGAAAACGCTCGCCGCCGCCGACAAGATGACCACAACGTTTGATATCCCCTACGCCTCGGGGCAACTGACGGCAGTGGCAAGCACGGCGGGAAGAGAAATCGGCCGTAAAACGTTTACCACAGTCGGTGCGCCAGCGGCCCTGCGCCTGGCAACGGACGCACACCACCTTTCGAATAACAGAAACGATCTCGCTTACGTCCTCGTCGAAGTGGTCGATGCTGCCGGGCGCGTCGTGCCCGACGCAGTACAAGACGTGAAACTTACCGTCGATGGCGAAGCAACGCTGGCGGGCATCGCGAATGCAAACCCGCACAACGTCGATAGCTTCCAGCGTGGCGACCGCTTTACCTATCACGGGAAAGTTCTAGGGATCGTACGTCCGACGGGTAGTCCTGGCCGTATCTTCGTCCACGCATCCGCAGAGGGTTTAGCGCCCGCAACGCTGACCTTGAATGCCAATGCGGTTAACTGCAACCCCCCCAACCGATGAAATCCAACGAAGCCAGCCTTAATGACATCACCAGAAATTTACTTCAAAGTTTCAGCGCCCTCGGACTTGGTTGTCTGCTGTTAGGTGCCGTATCGAGCCAAGCCTTCGCCGATTCTGGTGAGGACTCAGGCTCAGAGTCCCGCGAACCGCTATTGCGCCCAATCAAAGTAGTGAGCACCAGCGGCAATGTCACCAACGCCGAAGCGCTGGTTGAGGGTCATGAAGGCTACGCGACTCTAACGATGGTCCAGGGCAGCCCCGCGCCACAAATCATTCTGGATTACCGCCGTGACGTGGGCGGCCTCCCCGTGTTTGAAGTCACCAGTATATCTGGTACTCCTAAGTTGCAAGCCATCTACAGTGAGGCGCAGCAGTACCTCCTACCCGATGGCGACGCCGCCGCGCCCGGCGTACCGCAGAACCCTGAGGTCGCCCAACCCGAAGTGTCGTTCGTCGGAGACGCCGCAGGTGCGGATTTGTCGCGAGTCGACACCTACCCGCTCAGCCGTCCGGGATTGATCGTTAACCGCCTCATCCAAGGCGGCGAACGCTTCCAGGTCATCACGCTGGCCGCGCCGGGCAGCGTTACTTTACGGCAAGTCGGTGTTCAAGCTAAGTTTTTTGTTCCCGAGCGTGATATTAACAGCGGCTTTTTGCGTTGCAGCGATCCTGCGCTCAATGAAATTTGGCATTTGGGCTCCAAGGCCGTGGAGTTGTGTTCAGTCCCTGCGTACTCGCTGCCCACAACCTGGACAGTAACTGCTCAGGGCGTCGAAGTGCCTGGTAGCGAATATACGGGATATCAGGGGGGTACCGGCTGGACGGACTACACGGCCGTGTTCGACGTGCAGGTGCTCTCCAACGAGGCTGCATGGCTTGTGCGGGCTAGCTCATTGGACGGATTCCGGCTAGTGCTTGCGGCTGACAATGACACGCTTGGCATCAGCAAACCAAACACGCTGCGAGCGTACTCTCAAGCCACTAAAACCGTGCTGGGAGAGGCAACTTTGGCCGACATTAAGCCTGGCAGTTGGCACAACATTCGCAACGTGCTTAGTGGCAATACCATTGAGATCTACATCGACAACCATTTGGTCCTTACTCTTAACGTCGCGGGTGTACCTGGTCTATTTGGACCCCTCACCGCCGGCACGGTCAGCTTTGGCAATGACCAGGGCGCTGAAGGCCTGTTCCGAAACCTTGTGGTGACGGATCCCAGCCAAAACGTACTCTACCAGTCGACGTTGACCGATCCCTCTATTCTAGACCAATTCGCAGCGGGAACCAACGTTCTACCTTCGATTATGGACGGTGGTAAGCGCGACCGCAACGACTTTACCGGCGACATCGGCATATCGGGTCTAACTCTTCTGTACTCGACCTTTGCGCGCGAATACCTCGCTGGCTCGATTGAATTGTTCAGCAGTTTCCAAGCCTCAGACGGTGGAATCCCGGTTGCGCTCCCACCACAATACCATCCTGACGTGACGCCTTTTGACCTTTCCAGCCCCACCTTCTTGGCCTTACCGGACTACCCACTTCAACACGTCACCTCGATCTACCATTATTACCTCTACACTGGAGACAAGGCATTTCTGCAAGCGCAATGGCCGGTGGTGCAAAAAGTGATCGCCCTATATGCGAGTCTAACAAACAATCCGCAACACTTAGTAATACCTCTACCCTTTTCGGCGGACACACTGAGCAATGCGCATTTTTACGGGGTGTTGCTCCAGGGGGCGCAATTAGCAGAAGCGGTGGGTCACGCGGATGTCGCCGCCGGCTATAGGGCTGCCGCCGCTCAACTCAAAGGAGCCATCAATACTGTCTTGTACAATTCCACAACCGGTCTGTACGACGTAAACACCGCGCAGAAAGGCGTTTCTGATCAGCATGGGAATTCCTACGCGGTGCTCTATGGGGTCGCGCCCGCTCCAGGAACAACCGTAGCATCCATCTTGCAAAAGCTGACCGGGGCTCTTTACCGACCATCGGCCGCCCCGAACGCGACTGGACCGATTCCAGTGCAGCAGTCATCGGGTTCAACCCAGGTCGGCCCCTACACCTCCGGCTATGAGCTGTTTGCGCGATTTGAGGCCGGTGACACGACGGGAGCGCTTGCGCTGATCCGGAACGAATGGGGTCTTATGCGCAAAAGCAGCTCTTATTACAGCGGGGCGACCTGGGAATACGTAGCGTTGGACGGTACGCCCGGACTGGGGGAGGGAACCAGCCTGGCCCACGGTTGGAGTTCGGGTCCTACCTCCGCGTTGTCCAAGTATGTGCTGGGTGTGCGCCCGGTTACGGCCGGCTACAAGACGTGGTTGATTGAGCCCCAACCCGGCGATCTGACTTGGGCCAAAGGGAACGTGCCCACGCCCTACGGGTCCATTGAGGTTAGCTGGGAAAAAGAGGGTAACGGCTTTGAACTCAAGATCGTCGTGCCGCCCGGCACCAGCGGTACCGTCGGGCTGCCGGCGTCTTCGGGTAAGGCGTCGCTAACCGATAACGGGCGAACTTTCGCCACCATGAACAAGACTAATGGTCGGCCAGGCTACATTTACCTGGAGAACGTCGGGCCCGGCGCCCATTCGTTCCAGCTTACTGCGTCCAAAAATTAAGTTATACCCAACTATGAAAGTTTCTTTCTCTCCGATAAAACAGTTCTGTGTCCATCCCCTTATCTTGACGGTAGCGCTAAGTTTCGCTGTCACCGCGTACGCACAACAGGATACCCAGCAGGTGGAAGCCAGAGTAAACGAGATCCTGTC
>Ga0209656_10001578_pt1 | contig 14897 bp, 12 predicted proteins | sample BogFormECP12_OM2_FD_188239 | JGI IMG/M metagenome (GOLD analysis project Ga0209656, IMG submission 188239) | Bog forest soil microbial communities from Calvert Island, British Columbia, Canada - ECP12_OM2 (SPAdes) (version 2) | ecosystem: Environmental > Aquatic > Freshwater > Wetlands > Bog ... | reverse complement strand
GCCCGGGCCAGCCGGGCCAGCACCGAGACGATCCCCTGCTCGCTCGAGATGTCCAGGTTGGCCAGCGGCTCGTCGAGCAGCAGCAGCCTCGGCCGGCTGATCAGGGCGTGCGCGATCATGACTCGCTGCTGCTCGCCGCCGGACAGCTCGCCGACCCGCGCGTCGGCGTACCGCTGCGCGCCGACGGCGGCCAGCATGTCGGCGACGAGTTCACGGCGAGCCCGGGACGGCAGCCGGATGCCGAACTTGTGCCCGTCGATCCCGAGCGAGACCACGTCCCTGACCCGCAGCGGCATGTCCGGCTCGATGGCCAGCTTCTGCGGCACGTACCCGATCGAGGCATCGTGGGGCGGCCGCGGGGCGCCGTCGATGAGCACCGAGCCCCGGGTGACCGGCTGCAGGCCGAGGATGACCCGGAGCAGTGTGGTCTTGCCCGCCCCGTTCGGCCCGATGAGGCCGGTGAACTCCCCCGGGGCGATGGCCAGCGTGACGTCCCGGAGGACCTCCCGGCCGCCGAGCCTGACCCCGACCCCGTCCAGCCGGAGCAGGTCGCCGCTCACAGGTGCTCGCTCGAGACGTGATCGGCCACGGCCCTTTGCAGGGCCTGGACCTCGGCCAGCATCCACGACTGGTAGTGGTATCCGGGCTCCGGCATCGTCTCGTAGACGCCCACGACCGGGATGCCGTTCGCCTGGGCGAGCGTGATGAAGGATTCGGTCAGCGAGTCCGTCACCTGCTGATTGTAGAGAAACACCGTCACCTTGTGCTGGGTGAACAGGCTCCGCTGCGTCGCGACGTCCTGAGCCGACGGATCGGTGCCGTTCATGATGTCGGCCTGGAAGGCCCAGGGCGTGAGGTTGTCGGCGCCGGCCGCCTGGAGCAGGTAGTCGGCCACCGGCTCGGTGGTCGCCACCGGCGTGCCCGGGTACCGGGCCTTGAACGCCGCGATGGCCTTGGTCCACGCGGCCAGCGAGGCGGCGAACGCGGCCGCGTTGGCCGTGAAGTACGCGGCGTGCGCGGGCTGCAGAGCGGCCAGGTCAGCGGCAACGGCGTTGGCCACGGCCGGCATGGTACCCGGCTGGTACCACAGGTGCGGGTTGGGCGTGCTGTCCGGCCGGCCGAGCAGCTTCTGCACCACGATGACCCGGCGCGAGGAGTCGGGGACCGCGTTCTCGATCGTGTTCATGAACGTGTCGTAGCCGAGGCCGTTCTGCACCACAAGCTGAGCCGCGTTGACCAGACGGCCGACCGACGCGCTCGCCTCGAACGTGTGCGGGTCCGTATTCGGATTGCTCATGATGGCGCTGACCTGGACGTACTTCCCACCCACCTGCTGGATGACGTCGGCGTACTCGTTCTCGGCACCCACCGCGACGATCTTGCCTCCGGCGCCGGACGAGCCCAGCGCGAAGGACGAGGAGCAGCCGCTCGCCAGCACCGCCACGCCGATCGCCACGCCGATCGCCGTGGGCGTCATCAGCCCTCGCCAGATGCCCTGCACCCTCGCCACTCCCCGTATCCGTCGTCGCCGTCCTGACGCTAATGATAATGATTCCCAATTTCGTCTGCAACACGGCCGGCGCTTAGCATGGGGCAAGGGACATGCATGAGCGGGAGCGTGGGGGGCATGCGGGCGTTGGGCGGAACGGCATCAAGGCGGTAGCGTGCGAACTGTGACGACGCAGCCTGAGGAGCACGCGCGGGCCCGGGGCCCTCGGGGTACCCGGACGCGCGGGACCCGGCAGGCGCAGGCCCTGGCGGCCGCGCTGGAGAGCCTGCCCGGCTTCTGCAGCGCCCAGGAGATCCACGCGGAGCTGCGCAGCAAGGGCGAGCACGTCGGGCTCACCACCGTCTACCGCCACCTGCAGGCGCTCAGCGAGCAGGGCAGCATCGACGCCATCCGCGACGCCAGCGGCGAGACGCTGTACCGGCAGTGCGGCACGAGCGTGCACCACCACCACCTGACCTGCCGCACCTGCGGGCGGAGCGTGGAGGTGGAGGGCCGGGCGGTGGAGCAGTGGGCCGAAAAGGTCGCCGCCGAGGCGGGCTTCACCGACGTCGGCCACACGGTCGAGCTCTTCGGCCTCTGCCCCGCGTGCGCGGGCTAGCTGGTTCGGGTCGGGGCGGGGCGCGGGCTAGGAGCGCGGGGGCACGTTAGTCGCCCGCGCCATGGCGGCTAGTTCGGCCTTGCGGTCGGAGGCGAACATGTGCACGTACTCCTGGCCGGATAGCTCCCTGATCGCGGTCATCACCTGCTCGGTGATCAGCTGCCTGGCCTTGCCCGGAGGCCCGCTGGTGATCTCCGGGCCGAACTTGAGCGGCGCGCCGATCCTGACCTCGATCCGCCCCGGTCGCGGCACCACGTGCCCGGGCGGCAGTACCCGCCTGGTGCCGAAGATGGCGACCGGGATCACGGGCAGGCCCGATTTCAAAGCGAGCCAGCCCACGCCGGGCCGGCCCCGGTACAGCCGGCCGTCTGGCGACCTGGTGCCTTCGGGGTAGATGCCGAACAGGTTTCCCGCCTGCAGCAGGGCCAGCGCGGCCTCGAGCGTGTCCTGGGCGGCGCGCGGCCCGTCCCGGTCCATCTGCAGCTGGTTGGTGGCCTTGAGGTACGCGGCCCACAGCCGCGCGGCGGGCCCGGAGGCGGTGAAGTACTCGGCCTTGGCCGAGAACGTCACCGGCCGGTCGAGCATCAGCGGCAGGAAGACCGAATCGACCACCGACTGGTGGTTGGCGGCCAGGATGGCGCCTCCGGACGCGGGCACGTGCTCGGCGCCGGTCACCTTCGGCCGCCAGATGGTATGCAAGAACGGCCCGGCCACAACGCGGGAGAGCTGATACTGCACTGGCTACTTTCTGCTTACTGGGGAGGAAGGGGAGGAACCAGCGACGGGAATGGTCGTCTCACGATAGCGTGCCTGGTGATCTTGGTACGCCGCGGCCGCGAGTAGGGCGATGCCGAGCGGCAGCGCGAACGGCAGCACCGCGGCCGGCACGATCACGCCGGAGTCGTCGGCGAACCAGCCGAGCACCGGCAGCAGCCAGAGCACGCCCAGGATCGGGCGCATCAGCGGCTCGGCCGCATACGCCCGCGGCTCGGTCTTCAGCCCGAACCACGTAGGCCGCCACAGCATCAGCCCGGTCGCCGCGACCACGACGGGGATCAGCGGGCTGAACGCGTTGACCGAGAGCGAGCCGATGTTCGAGTTGATCTTCCGGAGCAGCAGGCCGCCGGAATGGCCGTGCAGCGAACTGCCGGCGAACGAGCCGATGTCAGACTTGCCGGTGATCGGCACGAAGTAGTTGATCAGCGCGAACACCGCGAACAGGACGAGCCCGCTGACCGCCACCAGCAGCACCCGGCGCCAGTTCAGCCGGATCCCGGCCACGGCCAGGGCCAGCAGGGCGAAGCACGGCACCATGGCGATCGTGCCGCCCACCTTGCCGCCGAACCCCGGCCAGCCGGAGGCGAACACCGCGAACACCGCCACCAACACCACCGCGAGCACGGCGGGCCGCCGCGACGACGGCCGGAAGGAGGTAGAGCGGCGCAGCGCCACCAGGCCCAGCCAGGCCGCGCCGAACAGCCCGGAGATGCCGTAGATGCCCAGCGCCTCGTTGCCGATGCCGTAGAACCGGCCGGCCTCGAGCACGGACAGCCCGAACGGCGTCTCCAGCTGCAGCCGGGACCCGGTCATCACGTCGATCCCGAGGACGACCAGCGTGAACAGGCACACCACGCCGAACGCCGCGAGCGAATCACGCCGCCACGGGCCGAACAGCGCGGCCAGGGCGATGACGATGGCCAGCGCCACCGAGGCCGCGTACAGCGCGGCGGCCGGGTGGGTGGAGGCCGACCACGGCACCAGGTTGGCCAGGAACGTGCCCGCGGGTACTGAGGCGGCGAAGACCCCGGCGACCCGCCACCAGCGGGCCCGCTGCCTGCGCTTGTCCTCGGCCGAACCCCAGAAGGCCAGCCCGATCGCGAGCAGCACCGCCGCGTCGGCCAGCGCGTAGGCCCAGAAGAACTCGTCGTGCGTGTCCCGCCACACCTGTTCGGCCACATCGCGGCCTGTCAGCGACTGGACGGTGGAGGCCAAGTCGCCGCGGTCGCCGCGGGTGATCGGCGCGCCGACGACGTCGGCCGACACAGTACGGCCCAGCCAGCCGAGCACCGTCGGGGTCAGGTCGGTGAACACCACCATGCCCGGCTGCCGGGTGGAGGCGGCGTCCAGCAGGCCAGCCTGGTAGCCGGGGCCGTCGACTAGGGCAACCTGCAGGTGCGGCGGCTTGGTGGTGGCCCCGGGCGCGGTGACCAGCAGCGTCGAGCCGGCCGGCAGGTCCGCCGCGATCCGCGCGAGTTGGGCGTCCACCGAGGCGAGGGCCGGGGCCCGTTCGGCATATCCGATAGTGCTCAGGTCCACGACGGTCAGCGGGCAGCGGGCCAGCACTCCCGCGGTGAGCCCGGCGGCGGAGGGCAGGTACGAGGCGACGTGCCCGGAGGAGTCGGCGAGCGCCAGCGCGGCCCCCGGGCCGACGGCGGTGGCACAGCCAGGGACCCCCCTCGCCAGCAGGCCCCAATTGGGGTTGTTGTGGAACTGGTTGTTGTAGGCCTCCAGCGCGCCCATGGCCGGGACCACGGCGCCCGTCCCGGCGGGATTCACCTGGGGGAACGCCCCGCAGGCGGCGTTGGTGCGGTCGGACTGCGCCCGGACGCCGGCGTTCAGCGTGAGCCAGCCGTCGGCCGGGCAGGTCAGCGGCAGCACCGCGTAGTCCACCAGCGACCCCACCGAGCCCTGGCCGGCCAGCCGCCACAGCGTGGGCGTGGCGGATGGGGACATGTCGCTCCACCGCAGGCCAGATATCCCGACCACGACGACGTGCCGTATGGGGGTGGTCTGGGCGCTCGCCGTCCCGGAGAAGATGGCTCCCATTCCCGGGGCCAGCACCGCGAGCAGGCAGGCCAAAAGCAGGGTCCGCACCGCACCCGGCCTCATCCTCACCGCCCCACGGTATCCGGGCTAAAACCGTTATGCCGAACGAACCTGGTGCACGTGGACGTGACCGCTCTCGCCCTGGATGACCTCGCCGATCAGGGCGGCGGGCAGGCCCTGCGCCCGCAGGTCGCTCAGCAGCACCGGCGCTGCGGCCGGCGGCGTGGCCAGCAGTAGGCCGCCGGAGGTCTGGGCGTCGTGCAACAGCACGGCGCAGCCCGCGCCGGGCGACAGCGACGTCAGCCGGGGGCCGGGCTGGGTCTGAGCCTGGGTCTGGATCTGGTCAGCCGTCACCTCGCCACTTTAGCGCCGAGGCCGGCTGCCAGGCCGCGCGCAGGCCGGCTGCCGCGGCCGCCATTGTTAAGGTGTAACAGATGTCTCCGATGAGCGAGCCGACCGACGCCATAGCCGAGCCCGCAAAGCACAGCTTCGTGGTGGTCGCCAGTCGGCTGCCGGTGGACCGGGTCGAGGGCCCGGACGGCGAACAAGAATGGCGGCGGAGTCCCGGTGGCCTGGTGACCGCCCTCGAACCCGTCATGCGCGAGGCCGGGGGCATATGGATTGGCTGGTCGGGCGATGCGGGCCCGGCCCCGGGCCCGTTCGAGGCCGACGGCCTGCACCTGGTCGGGCTGGGGCTTTCCGAGGCCGAGGTCCGGCACTATTACGAGGGTTTCTGCAACGCGACGCTGTGGCCGCTCTACCACGACGTCATCGCCCCGCCTCGGTTCCATCGCCGCTGGTGGGACGCGTACGCGACGGTCAACCGGCGCTTCGCGCAGGCGGCGGCGGAACAGGCGGCGCCCGGCGCGACCGTCTGGGTCCACGACTACCAGCTCCAGCTGGTTCCGCGGATGCTGCGCGAGCTGCGCAGCGACGTCCGGATCGGCTTCTTCAACCACATACCGTTCCCCGGCTACGAGATCTTCGCCCAGCTCCCCTGGCGCCGGCAGGTGGTCCAGGGCCTGCTCGGCGCCGACCTGCTGGGCTTCCAGCGCCGGGCCGACGCGACGAACTTCCTGCGGGCCTGCCGCCGGGCTGTCGGCCTGACCACCAAGGGGTCGACCGTGCGGGTCAACGAACCGGGCGGCACCCGCGAGATCCAGGCGGCCGCGTTCCCGATCTCGATCGACGCGGCCGGCCTCACCGAGATCGCCCGGCGCGAGGACGTCAGGAAACGCGCCAGGGAAATCCGGCAGGCCATCGGCGAGCCGAGCCTCGTCCTGCTGGGCGTGGACCGGCTCGACTACACCAAGGGCATCCTGCACCGGCTGCGGGCCTACGGGGAGCTGCTCGACGAAGGCCGTCTGGGCCCGCGGGTGGTCCTGGTCCAGGTCGCGAGCCCGAGCCGGGAGCGGGTCGAGGCCTACCAGACGCTGCGGGACGAGGTCGAGGTGATCGTGGGCCGGATCAACGGCCAGCACGGGGAGGTGGGCTACGCCCCCGTGGACTACCTGCACCAGTCCTTCCCCCGCGAGGAGATGGCCGCGCTCTACCTGACCGCGGACGTCATGCTGGTGACCCCGCTGCGCGACGGCATGAACCTGGTGGCCAAGGAGTACGTGGCCTCCCGCTACGACGAAGGCGGCACCCTGGTGCTGAGCGAGTTCACCGGCGCGGCCGACGAGCTAGCCGGCGCGTACCTGGTCAATCCGCACGACATCGAGGGGCTGAAAGACACCATCGTGCGGGCGGCCACGGCCAGCCCGCAAGAGGCCAGGCGCCGGATGCGCTCGATGCGGCGGCGGGTCCGCGAATACGACGTGGCCCGCTGGGCGGCGAGCTTCCTGGACACGCTCGGCCGGGCGCCCGGCGCACCTCACCTGGGCATGGAGCCGGAGATCAGCTGATCCGCGGCCCGGGCGGCCACCGCCATGATGGTCAGGGCGGGGTTGGCGCTGCCCTGGAGAGTACCCCGACGCCGCTGCCGTAATGGCCGGCTCCTTGCGCAGCTCAGACGACGGTTAGCGCATGTGCCCGGAACTGGTTTTCCACTCGCTGTACCAGCTCAGGTGAGGCGGGCGGCACGTCCGCCAGCTGGTACGGGAGCCGCAGGTCGCCCCACTTGCCCGCGCCCAGCTGGTGGAAGGGCAGCACCTCCACCCGTTCCACGTGGGCCAATGTGCTGGTGAACCGGGCTACCTTCTCGACGTCGTCGGCGGCGTCGGTGAGTCCGGGTACCAGCACGTAGCGCACCCACATCCGGTTGCCGCGGTCGGAGAGCCGGCGGGCGAAGCGTAGCGTCGGGGCCAGCTCGGCGCTGGTCACCAGGTGGTACAGCTCCTCATCGCCGGCCTTGATGTCCAGCAGGAACAGGTCCACCAGGTCCAGGAAGTCCTCCGACGCGCGGGCGCCGAGGAAGCCTGAGGTGTCGACCGCCGTGTGCAGGCCGAGGTCCTGCTTGCAGCGGCGGAGCAGCGCTTGGAGGAAGCGGATCTGCAGCATGGGCTCGCCGCCGCTGACCGTGATCCCGCCGTGCGCGGTCTTGACGAAGGCAGCGTACTTGGCGACCTCGTCGAGCATCCGGCCGACCGTGACGCGCCGCCCGTTGTGCAGGGTCCACATGTCGGGGTTCTGGCAGTACTGGCAGCGCAGCGGGCAGCCGGACAGGTACAGCGTGAACCGGATGCCCGGGCCGTTGACCGACCCGGTGATCTCGTAGGAGTGGTAGTAGCCGATCTCCGGGTCACCCTCGGCCGCGAGTTCTGCCTCCAGATCGGCCCGCGACCCGCCGTGGTGTTCCCGTACCGGCGTGATCGAAAGCCGCCTGGAAATCGTCATGGACGGCTACAGCGCGCCGTGGAACGTCCGGTGCAGCACGTCCTCTTGCTGTTCACGGGTCAGCCGGACGAAGTTCACCGCGTAGCCCGAGACCCGGATGGTGAGCTGCGGGTACTTCTCTGGGTGTTCCATCGCGTCGAGCAGCGTGTCCCGGTTGAGCACGTTGATGTTGACGTGGTAGCCGGACCCCTCGAAGTAGCCGTCGAGCAGGCCGGTCAGGTTGGTGACCTGCTCGGTCCGTGTCTTGCCCAGCACGGAGGGCACCAGGGTGCTGGTCAGGGAGATGCCGTCCAGCGCCTGGTCGTAGGGCAGCTTCGCCACCGACAGCGCGGAGGCGACCCAGCCGTGCTGATCGCGGCCGTTCATCGGGTTCGCTCCTGGCGAGAACGGCTCGCCGGACCGGCGGCCGTCCGGCGTGTTCCCGGTCGCCTTGCCGTACACGACGTTGGAGGTGATGGTCAGCACCGACTGGGTGTGCACCGCGTGCCGGTAGGTGGGGTGCTGCCGGACCTTGTCCATGAACCGTTCGACGAGCCAGACGGCGAGCTGGTCCACCCGGTCGTCGTTGTTCCCGTACGCCGGGTAGTCGCCCTCGATCTCGTAGTCCACCACCAGGCCGGTGTCATCGCGGACCGCCTTCACCCGCGCGTCCCTGATCGCGGACAGGCTGTCCGCGACGACCGCGAGGCCGGCGATCCCCGTCGCCATCGTGCGGCGCACCGGGTAGTCGTGCAGCGCCATCTCCAGCCGCTCGTAGGCGTACTTGTCGTGCATGTAGTGAATGACATTGAGGGCGTCGATGTAGACCCTGGCCAGCCAGTCCATCTCGGCGTCCAGCTTGGCCCTGACGTCGTCGTAGTCGAGGTACTCCCCGGTCACCGGCGTACTCGGCGGTGCCACCTGCACACCGCTCATCTCGTCCCGCCCGCCGTTGATGGCGTACAGCAGTGTCTTGGCCAGGTTGACCCGCGCCCCGAAGAACTGCATCTGCTTGCCGACCGGCATCGCCGAGACGCAGCAGGCGATCGCCGTGTCGTCCCCGGTCACCGGACGCAGCAGCTCATCGGACTCGTACTGGATACTGCTGGTCTCGATCGACATCCGCGCGGCGAAGTCCTTGAAGCCCTGCGGCAGCCGCGGCGACCACAGCACCGTGAGGTTCGGCTCCGGCGCGGGCCCGAGGTTGTTCAGCGTCTGCAGCATCCGGAACGACGTCCGGGTGACCAGCGTCCGCCCATCACCGCCCATCCCGCCGATCGCCTCGGTCACCCACGTCGGGTCACCGGAGAACAGCGCGTCGTACTCAGGGGTCCGCAGGAACCGGACGATCCGCAACTTGATGACGAAGTCGTCGATCAGCTCCTGGGCGCCAGACTCGTCGATCCGGCCCTCGTCGAGATCCCGCTGCAGATAGACGTCGAGGAACGTGGACGTGCGGCCCAGCGACATCGCCGCACCGTTCTGTTCCTTCACCGCGGCCAGGTAGCCGAAGTAAAGCCACTGCACGGCCTCCTGCGCGGTCCGGGCCGGCCCGGAGATATCCAAACCGTAGCTGCCGGCCATCTCCGCCAGTTCACCCAGCGCCCGGATCTGCTCGGCCAGTTCCTCCCGGTCCCGGATGACATGCTCATCGGACCGCAGCGCGTCCATCGAGGACTTGACCTCCCGCTTGTCCGCGATCAGCCGGTCCACCCCGTACAGCGCCACCCGGCGGTAGTCACCGATGATCCGCCCGCGCCCGTAGGCATCAGGCAGGCCGGTGATGACGTGCGCCCGGCGCGCCGCGAGTATCTCCGCGGTGTAGGCGTCGAAGACGCCATCGTTGTGGGTCTTGCGGTACTTGGTGAAAATCTCCTTGACCCGCGGGTCCACCTCGTAGCCGTAGGTCCGCAGCCCCGTCTCGACCACGCGCCACCCGCCGTTGGGCATGATGGCCCGCTTCAGCGGCGCATCGGTCTGCAGGCCGACGATAAGCTCCGCATCCCGGTCGATGTAGCCCGGGGCATGCGCGGTGATCGACGACGGAGTACCGGCATCGACGTCGTACACGCCACGCTCCCGCTCGACCGGGAACATCGCCGTCAGCCGAGCCCAGACGCCCTCCGTCCGCCCGGTGGGCCCAGTCAGGAACCCCGCGTCACCCTCATACGGCGTGTAGTTGTCCTGGATGAAACGGCGGGTGTCGATCGAATCCCGCCACACCTGCCCGCGGAAGCTCCGCCAGGGATCGCCGGAGGGGACATCACCAAGATCGCGGTGCGGTTCCCGAATCTGCGTGCTCATCAGCGCCACCTATGCACATGCCGCGGCTGCCAGGGGGGAAGCCGTTCCGGACGTTGCTGACGCTACCCTTTCGGCCCTATCCGGAACACTGACATTAGGGCCCATGGATGAGGACCAAAGGCACTTTCAGCTCGCCCGCGACGGGGCGCATGCTGCGCAGCATCCTGTTAGGTCGAGTAGCGGTCTTGAGTGACCGCTGTCACCCGCTTTTGACCTCTGGGAGCCGCACGTTATCGCACGCGCGTGATCACCAGCCGGGCCGAGCCCCGGACGGCCGGAGGACCGCGGCTAGCCCGCGAGGTGCCTGGCCAGGAACGCCAGCGACGGCGGCTCCTGCGCGGCGAAGAAGGAGCCATCGTGGCAGCCCGGGCCGAAGTCCACGACGACCGCGCCTCCCAGAGCCGGGAGGGCACGTGCCAGCGCCCGGACGCCCGGGTAGAAGGGGTCGCCGTAGCCCGACGCGACCCGCACCGGGTGGTGGCCGAGCGCGGCGGCGTGCGTGACCGCCTCGCCCGCGGCAAAGGCCGCGGCCGAGGCGTAGGCGGCGGGGCTGGCCTGGCTCGCTTGCGCGTAGCTGGTCCAGATGGCCGGGCTGATCGCGGCCACCGCGGCGATCAGCTTCGGATACTTCTCGGCGAAGAGCAGGGCCCCGTAGCCACCCATCGAAATGCCCAGCGTGGCGATCCGCTGCGGCGGACGGCCCAGGCCGAGGCGCTGGCAGCGCGGGATCAGCTCGTCGATCACCATCGCCATCGGGTTGTCGCCGGGGTGCGGGTTCCAGTAGCCATCGCCACCGTCGACGGTGACCATCGGTTACCGATCTATCGGTAGCCGATGCACAAAGCCGGCGCGATCAGTTACTCAGGGTTGGTGCGCGACCGTGACCCGCACCCGCCCGCCGGATCGGTCACCCGCCTCTCCATTAATGTTCAGCTTTCCGTGCGGCAACTGGTCGGCAACTCTGTAGATAACTTGCAGTGAATATCAAGCAAACGGTCAGGCTCGTAGGTGATATTCGAGGGGTGCTTCCCGGTGCCGGGCCGCCAGGCCATGCCGGGAAGTATTCAAGGGGGCGTCCCGCCTGCCCGGGCTGGCGGGACGCCTTCGCCATCTCCGGCTGGAGGCGGCACCGCCCGCCGTACCGACCGCGCCGGCCAGCGACGTCCTCACCCATCGCGGGTGAGGGCGCAAGTACCAGGACAGGGCAGTCTGCTATCAGGCCCGGGAGGATCGAACCACCGAGATAGGACCCGCCGATGTCCACGCAGGATCAGGAAGACCTGCAAGGCCGCGTCGGCCCGTTCGTGACCTACGTCGAGCGCGTCCGCCCCAATGGCGTCGTCGCCCGCTGGGGATCCCGGCGCTACCGCAAGCACCTGCAGGGCATATCGACCGCCGGCTCAACGTGGTGGGCACCTCGGGCCCGGGGATGGTGGATCGCGGTCCTGTTCGCCGTGGGGTCGCTGCTGTTCGCCCTCGGCGCGGTCCCCGGTTACGCCAGCGCCGTCGGGGCCAGCTGGGACGCGGTGACCTTCTTCACCGGCTCGCTGTTCTTCACCGCGGCCGGGTTCCTGTCCTACCGGGAGGCCGTGGACGCCGGCCCGCAGCCCTCGGGGACCGCCCGGCGGCGGTTCTTCGTCTATCAGCCGCACCGGATCGACTGGTGGGCCACCGCGGTGCAGCTGGCCGGGACCCTGTTCTTCAACGTCAGCACCGGGGTCGCGATGGTCTCCGACCTGTCCGCCCAGGCCGCGCACCGGCACGTGTGGCGGCCCGACGCCTTCGGCTCGGTCGCCTTCCTGGTGGCCAGCGCGCTGGCCTGGTTCGAGGTCTGCCACGGCTGGGTCGCCTGGCGTCCCGGGTCCTGGTCCTGGTGGATCACGCTGCTCAACCTGACCGGGTCCGTCGCCTTCGGCGTCTCCGCGGTGGCCGGCTACATCAGCCCGTCCACCGGCAAGATCCACAACGCCGAGCTGACCAACCTGGGCACCTTCATCGGCGCACTGTGCTTCCTCGCCGGGGCGCTGCTGCTGATGCCCGAACGCACCGAGGACATCACCCCCGCAGCGACGGCACCCGCGCCCAGCGGCACCTGAATATGGCGCCGCCGGGCTTCTCGCCCGCTACCCCGGAAGGAGACTCTGCCGTGGTTCACGACGGACAATCCGGAGACAACGCAGCTGTAGCACACCCGCAGGGTGGTCCTTCGTCACCGTCGGAGGCCTCGACCCCGGGTGCTGGCGCTTCAGACCCGCCGAAGGCGCGGACCTGGCGGGACAAGGGCGCCGCGACCGCCACACGGGTCAAGACCAGTTCGGTGGGAACGTTCTGGTCCCGGCTCAGCGCCGTCGACTTCATGAACAGTGCCGTGATGTTCGCCGGGCTGTTCCTGGTGTGCTTTTTCCCGTTCTTGGCCGTCGTCGACGCCGCCACGGGAAGGAACACCGGACGGACCATCACCGATCGCTTGGGGCTCAACGCCCAGGCAGCCCACGACGTCGACGCGCTGATCTCGGCCGGGCGCCAGACGGTGTCGACGCTGTCCGTGCTCGGCGCCATCGTCCTGGTTCTGTTCGCGATCGGAATCCCCGGCATCCTGCAGGCGTGGTACCAGAAGGTCTACGACCAGCCACCTCTGCACGGCGACCTGTGGCAGCTCGCCCGCAAGCTGGTCTGGGTTGCCCTATTCCTCGCCTATATCTGGCTCGAGGCGCTGGTCGGCCAGCAGACCGGCCCCGCCGGCGGGCACCTGCTCACCTTCGTCTGCGAGTTCGCCATTGCTGTCCTGTTCTGGTGGTGGACGATGCACTCCATGCTGCACGGCAGGGTCGGCTGGCGGGCGCTGCTTCCCGCCGCCCTGGCCACCGGGTTCTGCCTCACCGGCCTGGCCGTTTTCTCCTTGCTCCTGTTCTCCGGGTCGATTACCTCGGGCGAGACGAGCTACGGGCCCATCGGCGTGGTGCTGGTGCTGCTGTACTACCTCATCGGGGCCGGCGTCTGCCTGCTCCTCGGCGCCGTCTTCGGCCAGATGTGGAACGAAAGCCACCAGTCGCCCCACGCCGCGCCTTCAGACAGCGAAACGGAACGGACGCAACGGCCGTGAATTGACCTCCTCCCCGGCCTGAAGGCGCGGGGATTCCTGCCGTGCCGCTCACGCGGCACCTCGGAGGGTTCCTGTTTCGCTGGCAGCCGCCGGGGCGAGCCCTGGTCTTACGCCGCCTCCGCAGGCGTTTAGCCTCTCCCTGCGCCCCAGGGCGAGGATGTTCCGGGCCGCGTTCACGTCCCGGTCGTGCACCGTGCCGCACGCCGCGCACGTCCAGGAGCGGACGCCCAGCGGCTTGGGACCATCCTTGGTCCCGCAGGCTGAGCACACCTGGCTGGTGGGCTCGAACCGGCCGGTCCGGGCGAACGTGCGCCCGTGCCGGGCGGCCTTGTATTCCAGCATGTGCACGAACGCCGACCATCCGGCGTCGTGCACCGACTTGGCCAGCCGGGTCCGGCCGAGCCCGGCCACGCACAAGTCCTCCACGTACACCGCTTGGCTGTCGCGGATGATACGGGTGGATTCCTTGTGCAGCCAGTCGCGGCGGGCGTCGGCTACCCGGGCGTGCACCCGGGCGACCCTGACCCGGGCCTTGCCCCGGTTGCTGCTGCCCGGCGCCTTGCGGCTCAGGGCCTTCTGCGCCGTGCCGAGCCTGCGCTCAGCGCGGCGCAGGAACCTCGGGCTGGCGACCTTCCGCCCGTCCGACAGCACCGCGAAGTGCGCCAGCCCCAGGTCGATCCCGGTCTCGACGCCGGACTCCGGCAGCGGGCCGCCGGCGGCCTGGACCACGAAGCTGGCGAAGTACCGCCCGGCGGCGTCCATGATCACGGTCACGCTGGACGGTTCGGAGGGCAGGTCACGGGACCAGCGGAGCTCCACATCCCCGATCTTCGGCAACCGCAGCTTCCCGCCCGCGGTGACGGCGAAGCGGGCGTTGCGGGTGAACCGGATCGCCTGCCGTCGGTCAGCGGGCATCGTGTCTTCATCCTCGCATCGCCCTATGGCCTTCCCGGCCAACTGCCGGCACCCGGTGTTCACCGCAGCCCCCGCACCGGGTGGAGCAGATCATGCGGGAGGTGTCCGCGGATACCGGCGCGAAGCTGGCCGAGTTCAACGCCACGGCGAACCACGTGCACCTGGTGAACTTCCGCCCACGGCGGCTATCTCCCGCCTGGTCAACAGCCTCAAGGAAGTGTCCTCTCGCAGGCTCCGGCAGGAATTCCGGGACCTAGCCCGGCACTACTGACGGACGAACCGGCTGTGGTCCGGGTCCTGCTTCGCCGGCTCAGCCGGCGGGTCTTCCAACTCGGTCCTGCGCCAGTACATTGAACAGCAAGACCGCCCCGCCTGACGGGACTCACCTCCGTCCGCCTTCACCACCGGCCTAAAGGTCGGCGCACTGACGGACAACTCGGTAGCGTTCCGGAATCATGCGCCGACAGAGTGGCACTCGCTGGCTGGGGTGCCCGCGCCCGCCAGCGAGGCTGGTCGCGGCACGGGCGGGAGAACGCAGCCCGTTCGGCCCGATAAGCTGGTCAGCACTCGGGGCAGCTCCCAGTCGGGCCGCAGCGGCATGCCGGAGGTCCCGTCCGGGGCCAGCCGCACGCTGAGCACCTGGTGCAGTTGGATGTGGTTGCGGTCGAAGCCCAGCCGGGAGCCGGCCATGTACAGCCGCCAGACCCGGGCGGTGCCCGGGCCGACCTCGGTGACCGCCTCGCTCCAGTGCGCGTCCAGGTTGGCGCACCAGGCGGCCAGGGTCCTGGCGTAGTGCTCGCGCAGGTTCTCCTCGTGCCGCACCT
>Ga0209656_10001577_pt1 | contig 14901 bp, 16 predicted proteins | sample BogFormECP12_OM2_FD_188239 | JGI IMG/M metagenome (GOLD analysis project Ga0209656, IMG submission 188239) | Bog forest soil microbial communities from Calvert Island, British Columbia, Canada - ECP12_OM2 (SPAdes) (version 2) | ecosystem: Environmental > Aquatic > Freshwater > Wetlands > Bog ... | reverse complement strand
GTAACGTCCAAGGCGTAGTACCTCCGGCGCCGGCACGAAGGACCTATCCAAACTTTGTAGGGCTCAATTCCCGGCACACGCGCGGCACGTCCTGGGTTGCCAGGGTAACCCTTTCGCCGTTCGCGACCGTCGTTGCCGTTCAGGACGACATTAACTCGGCGGCGTCGACACGCTGCGCGCGGTTGACGCCGCGTTCGGTGACGACATCGGCCAGCAGCGCGCGCAGCTGTCGTCTTGCCCGGTGAAGCCGCGACATCACCGTCCCGATCGGCGTCCCCATGATCTGAGCGATCTCCTTGTATCCGAAGCCCTCGACGTCGGCGTAGTAGATCGCCATCCGGAACTCTTCGGGCAATGCTTGCAGAGCCGCCTTGATCTGGGTGTCCGGCAAGGATTCCAGCGCCTGCACCTCAGCCGACCGCAGCCCGGTTGAGGTGTGCTCGGCGTTCGCCGCGAGCTGCCGGTCGGTGATCTCCTCGGTCGGATACTCCGCCGGGTGGCGTTGCTTCTTGCGGTAGGTGTTGATGTAGGTGTTGGTAAGGATCCGGTACAGCCAGGCTTTGAGGTTCGTGCCCGCCCGAAACGACCGGAACCCCACGTAGGCCTTCAGCATCGTGTCCTGCAGCAGGTCCTCGGCGTCGGCTGGATTACGCGTCATCCGCAGCGCGCCGCCGTACAGCTGGTCGAGCAGCGGGATTGCGTCGCGCTCGAACCGCGTGGTCAGTTCCGCGTCCGTTTCGGTGAGCAGCGGGTCTGCGGCAGAGTCAGGCTGCACGGGGTCGACGACCTCCACTGCGGCACTGCCATCGATGTCGGGCACTGCGGTCCGTTCTGTGAAGGTCCGGCGTTGTTGCCGGAGCTGGTGGGTAACCGCTGCTGACTAGAAAAGTCTAGTTATCGCTGCGCGGATCGTTCTGGGTGTCGAAGGCTCGCCATGAGCGGGTGGCCGACGGTGAGGTTGGTCGTGAACCGTGGCCAGCGCCGCGTAGAGGGTGTCCGCTGACGACGGCAGTGTTCGAAGGCTACTGCCTGCCCACCGTCTGTTGTTGCCGAGACGATCATGCGCACGATCGAACCGCCGCCGCAGCCGCCACTTAACCGCTCGGTCAAGCCGCCGTGGTGAGCGTTCGGTTCTTAGCAAAGTCGCCTGAGAGCAGCGCCGCCTGAGCAAGCTTCCGTTTCTCCACCAGTTCCCGTTTGCTCTTGCGGGCCATTGCCCGTTCGCGCAGGATGATCGTGCGCATGGTTAGGGTGACCAGCAGCACCAAGACGCCCAGCGGGCCGATCTCGATTAGCGGGTTGCCGAAGTAGAGGTAGTCCATGTTTTTCCCCGATCGATGTCGAAACTTCCGGCGAGCGCCACCCCGCTGTGGGCCTCACTGTTTGTTCGGAGCCGCAGTCCGGATTTCGCGTCACAGAGGTGAGATCTTGATCACACGGCCAAACCGAAATCGAGCTGATTCCCGGCGCGGAGTCGCGGCACAGCACCGGCGGGCCCGCCGGAGAGATCGCTGGCAAGGATCTGCGCAGCCATGCCCAGCGCCAGCACGACGCGCTTAACGCATTGGTCCGCGGGCCAGTTAGGCGACCCGAAACTCGGTATGCACAACGGATTGCCGGTAACCGTGATCGTCTCAACCACGCTTCAGGAACTGACCGCAGCCGCAGGGCACCTGGTGACCGCCGCCGAGACACTGCTACCGATGCGCGATCTCATCCGCATGGCAGCCACGCCTACCATTAACCGTCGGTGTTCGACGAGCACCAAAGTCGCCCGATGAATCTCGGGCGCCCCCGACGAATCGAGCCCCCGCAGCACCCTCCGGCAGGCGCCTGATGGGGGACCGACAAACGCCAACGCAAACGCCCACCCCCAAAACCACCAACAACGGCGACCCCCTCCCCACACCTGTGCCGGGCGGTGGAGGGGATGGCCGGCCTGGGCGACCGGCCACCCTTTGCTCAGCCGCTCAGTCGGCCTCCTCGATGTCAGCCACGTCGTGTTCCCCGATCGCGTTGTAGAGCTCGTGGCGGCTCATCAGCTGGATGGCATCGGTGATCAGGTGGTCGTTGACCTCCCGCGCCGCCGCGTCGTCGTTTCGGGCTGTCACCCTCACCCGAACTCGCTGCGCATGGCGACTAGGTGGCCCTTGATGGACGTCAGATCGGAGCCCTGGGCCGTCAGGAGAGCGTTGAGTATCTGTACGGCGTGCGCGACGCCCGGGGGCGCGATGGCGGCCAGCGCCGTGACGACCGAGCACCAGCGGCCGAAGAACGCGATCAGCGGATCGCTTGAAGCGTCACCGGTGGTCACGGACACATCTTCAGGGTCGAGTTGTGCAGCCGCAGCCCGCACATGGGGGTCGCTCCGGTCACCGCCGTGACCTTGGGGGGGTCCATGATGCAGCCAACTGGAAGTTCATCGGTGTTTCTCGAGTCAGGCTCCCCAAAAGTATCGATTAGGCGGCACAGGCGCGACGTTTTAGCGAGCTCGGGGCGGCGCGACTCTGCCACAGACCAACAGACCAAAGAAGCGCAGCGCCCGGCGAGCCCTCAGCGAGCCGCAATGCACAAGGGCCGACCACCCCTGCGGCGAGCGCCTACCCAGGCGCGCCCGCATACGGTGGTCGCAGATTTTTGAACATGGGGAAGTGCCTGACGTTGAGGGTCGCCAGGGGGAGGCCCTTGACGTCGGCGGTTGCCGCGATGAGGTAGTCACCGAGCCCAATGCCGGTGTGGCTGCGGCGATATCGGCGCATCATTTCGCCTGCACGACGGGCGATGACCTCGGTCGCCGGTTCCACCCGAAAGGCTGCCAGCAGCCGCCACACTTCGCGACGCTCGGCCGTGCGCATGCCGCCGACAAGCTCGGCAATCGACACCACGGTGATCGCCAGCGGGCCGTCCGTTCGGGCGTCGATGAGCCAATCTCGGGCGGCAACGACGCCGCGCAGATGCGCGATCAACACATCCGAGTCGACCAGTATCACGACGAGCGACGCCAGACGCGCGCCAGATGCTCTTCACGCTCACCGTTGCCGCGCGCCGGCACGTCGATGTCACGCAGAGCCCCGAAGGAGTTCTCGATCGCGTGAAGATCCGACGCGAGGCTCTCGTCGGCATTGGCTAGGACGCGGTCCAGCAGTTGGCGGATCAGCTCAGCGCGTGACACTCCCTCTTGTTCTGCCAGTCGGTCGAGCGCCGCTGTCTGTGCCTCGTCGAGGTAGATGTTGGTGCGCTTCATACACCACATCATACATCGCCTATTGTTCGCTGCTGGGCGGCGGGGGACAAAACCTTGGCCGGACTCGCTCGCGGCCGCCACAGCGGCCGCCGTGTGTTTGGCCGAAATAACATCCACAAACTACATCAATGCCGAAACTAAAGTGACCAAACGACAGATACATTGACCAAGGACACCAGGAACAACCCGCTCCGCCCGCGCAGCCAAAATAACCATGCAATCGCGTCCAGATGCGAAAACTAAAGTGACCGAGACAGAGATACATTGACGGAGGACAGTTCGCGGCTGACCTGAGAGGCCCACGTCCATGATTCATCTGTTGCAATATGCAGTACTCTACTGGTAATCCGCCGTATTCCTTACTGTTCTTCCAGACCTCCACCGCCACAGCGGCTTGACAAACCGATTGAGAATCGATCTCGTCGTATTGGGGCGGTCGGCGGGCGCCCGTGGTTGGGGGAACAGACCGAGTGACCGCTGCGAAATTGGTGGAGCACCTGAGGCATCTCCGATACTGGTGGGGCTCCACTCTTTCGCGGCGAGGGCATTTTGCTGCCCCGATTCTGCTACAGGTCCCGGTTACGATGAACGCACTTTCGGATGCGATTGCTCAGTCCTAACCCCGGGGGTGCCTGTGAAACTGCCCAAGACACTCGCGACCGTCGCGGGGCCACTTGGGTTGGCGCTCCTGAGCCTGCCGCTCGCCGTGCCAGCGGCGGCGGACCCGGCGAGTTCCCCCAACGGCCAGCCCGCGCAGTGGATCGTCGTCGGCGTGCCCGCCGCAAACGCGACAACAGGGACCCTCACAGCCTTCCAGCGGGTCGGTCAGCAGTGGAAGGTTGTCCTGGGACCGACGCCCGCCAAGGTCGGCGAGCTCGGCGTCGGCACCCCCGCTGACGGCGTCCACCGCACTCCCGTGGGAACGTTCACGTTCGACCAAGCCTTCGGTCGCCAGCCCAATCCCGGCACCAAGATGCCTTACTTCCAGGCCACCGACCAGGACTGGTGGGACGAGGACGCCAGCTCACCCACCTACAACACCCACATGCGTGGGGCCGACAGTCCCTCGTCCATCGCGGAAAACCTCTACGACTCCGGCCCCGTCTACGACTACGCCGTCAACATCGCCGTAAACCCTCAACGGATCCCGGGACGGGTGGCCGGGATTTTTCTCCACGTGACCGACGGCAATCCCACCTGGGGATGTGTGGCCATCGGCCGCGACGAGATGCGCTCTGTGCTGAACTGGCTCGACCCCTCGGCCTCCCCGCAGATCAGCATCGGCGTCGGAACCCCGTCGCTGCTCTCATCCGGGTCGTGACCCCGGCAACACTCACGCAACACGCTCCGCGGGTGCCCTGCGCCGCCACAGCCGCTCAAGGACGATCAGAAGCCTGAAAGATAAGGTGAATGCCACCGAAACATGCTGGTCTACAACGGAACAACTGGATTCAAGAGAGGGTCAACAGTGTCCGGTCTCAATAAGTCTGGCACTGTCGCAATATGCAATGGTTGCCCCCTGCTATACGGACTGCTGATGCTGGCCGGGATTCTCGCGCTCGGGGTGCTCCCACCGCTGCTGCTCGAGTGGCGCCGCAAGCCGGACTGGAAGGCGTCGGGGTCAGCGGGAACGGCGGGGTAACCCCCGAGCTGTTCGGCGCCGCATGACCCATTACGGGTCAACTCTTAGACACTCCCCTCGTGGTAGCACCCAGCGGTCTGGAACGTCAATACCGTTGCGGCTGTCTCGAAGTCGGAGTCGTCGTGGACAACGGTGAGTTGGTGTGCGGCCAGCGTCGCGGTGGGTCACCGGGATGCCGTGGCACCCTGACCGCTCCGACCGACAGCGCCGGGCAGCGACGTGCGCAACGGCGCCAGGTCGACGCCGCGGTAAGGGGCACTTAACACCCGCCCCGCCGCCATCAGCGGCTCGGTGCTTCGCAACGTACGCGCCAGCACGAACGCGCCCTCCAACGCACCGACCAGAGCGACCGTGACGTCGCGGGCGGTGGCGTCCGGCAGGCCGCGCTGTATGAAGTAGGCGGTTCCGCCGTCGAGCCAGTCGGTGAATACTCCGGCCGTCGCCTCCCGAAGCTGCTCGATGGTGTCAGCGACCTCAGCCGCCACGCTGGCGACCGGGCACATGTTGGCAAAGCCCGTGCCGGCCATATCTTCGGCGGCCTGGGCGAAGACCGCGTGGAGTGCCTGGCCGAGGTCGGTGTGATCATCCACGACCGCCGGGATGAGCAGCGCGTATGCGGCACCGGCATTGATCAGCGCGGCACGGGCGATCTGCACCTTGCCGCCCGGGAAATGATGATAGAGCGACCCGATCGGCGCACCGGAAGCCGCCGCGATGTCCTTCATCCCCACCGCGCCGTAGCCCTTGTGCCGCATCAGTTCTGCGGCCGCGGTCAGGATCGCCTCGCGAGTGGACCTTGCCATTGCCGACTCCTTCCGACACGCTAGAGCGTATATTCTAGAATTTCCGTTCTAGGGAGGTTTGACGTGAAGCGTGTCGAGGTCAGCGCTGGAGAGATCGAGTACCGCGAAGAAGGCGACCCGAATGGAGCACCCGTCGTGCTCCTGCACGGTCTGCTGATGAACGACGCATAATGGAACACCACGCTGCCCCTCCTGCCGTCCAGGTTCCGTTACCTGCTGCCGGTGCTGCCGATGGGTGGACACCGAATCCCGATGCGCGAACACGCCGACCTGACCATGCCCGGCATGGTCGGCATCGTCGCCGACTTCCTGGACGCGCTCGATCTTGCCGAGGCGACCCTGGTGGTCACCGACTGGGGCGGGGCGCTGTTTCTGACTGACATCGGCCGCGACAAACGCGTCGGCCGACTGGTGATCTGCCCCTGCGAGGCGTTCGACAACTTCCCGCCCGGTTTTCCCGGCAAGGTCGCCGCGCTGGCCGCCCGCAACGACGCCAGCCTGCGACTGACACTGCGGATGCTCAAGAGCGCCCGCCTGCGCAGACTGCGACCGGTGTTCGGGATGATGGCGAAACGGCCTGTCCCCCAGGACATTGTCGGTGCGTGGCTGTTGCACGCGTTGACCGACCGCAGAATCCGGCGCGATCTGGCGAAGTACTGCCGCACCAGATTCGACCCTGCCGAGCTCATCCAGGCGACCAAACGTCTCGCCGAATTCACCGGCCCGTCTCTGGTGTTGTGGAGCGACAACCCGGTGATGCCCGCCGAACACGGCACCAGGCTCGCCGGGCTGCTGCCCAACGGTCGACTGGGACACATCGAGAACGCCTACGTACTGGTCATGCTGGACCAGCCGCAACGCACCGCGACAGCGGTCGGCGACTTTCTGACCAGCTAGCGGGAGGGCTCCTGACCGCAACGGATCGTCGGCGGCGCCGCTGACTTTCTGCCAGTCGTGCGGCCAACCAGTCAACCTGAGATGCAACGATAGTTTGACCAACCCGCCTGGATTTCGGTCAATTTCTCTGTCGGAAAATGAAAAATCGGGCAGTCAGTGGCGCGCTGTGGACCCACCATGGGCCGGCGAGCGTTAGCCTCATGCTGTTGGACACGCTGCGCGCATTCGATGCGGTGGCACACGAACTGGCTGGAATCACCAGTTAGCCCGAGGTTCCGCGACCGCCGTCCACCAGCGGATTGACCGTTGCGAGTTCATCGCCAAGGTGCACAAACGAGAGCAGACCGTAGTTCTTTAGGATATCGACGAGCTGTAGTGGCGTGAGCTGACCGATGAAGTCGGCTGTAAAAGTGACGAACTGTGCAAAGCCGCCGCGCTTCCGCAACGCTGCGTTGATGTCTTCTGCGAGCTCCACAAGGATCTGCTGGATATTCAAACCACTGAGCGGCCGCGTATCGGGGTCTTTGAACCCCTCAAATAGTGGCAAGATTTCTTCTGCCACGCGGCAGCGAGATGGTGAGTGGTTAAAACCGCTGCACCGGGTGTGGCAACGTGCCACACTAGCCGCACGGAGGCCCCACCCGGGAGTTCGATAATGCGAGACAACGCAACAACCCACAATCGGTTTAAAGGGCGCGAGGCTGAACCGCTGAGTCTCCGCACGATTCTCGCCTTGGTCCTGGCGATCATCGGCGGCGTAGCACTGTGTTGGTACTTCTGGCAACGGGCCCAGTTTCCTAACATTCAGCGCTACACATTCGGCGACCGTCCCCCACAACCGCCGCGAATAGGTGCGGCTCTCCTTGCCGACCTCGGGGTGATCGCTGGCTATGTCCTCGTACTTGGCGCCTGCGCTTTCATTACGTCGCGACTGGCCGTATCACAGCTGGGCGTACTCTTTGGGCGATCCACTCGATGGGCCCTGTTCGTGGCGGCCACAGCCGATCTCCTGAAAGACCTCGGCCTGTATTTCGGGACACTGCTGCACTCCGACCCCAACACCGGCTTCAATGGATTTCTCACCGTCGCCACCGCGGCGATGGCCACCATCACGACATGCTCGCTGGTTGTGGCACTTATGGCCGTTCCGGGGACTTTCGTAGTGGTTTTGTTGCGCGCTTTCGGGCGGTGGCAGTTACGGCCGAATCGGCAAGGCCCGCGCTGGTGGAACGATTGCTGGGCGGAGCCGGAGGTCCCCACCGTCGGACCAGATGCGGTAGAGCAGGACGAGTGGAGCTGGGTCAACGCGTACAACGTCCCCGGCGCCGCCGCTGTCATCGAGCGCCGTAAAGGCGAACCGGTGCAAGCGATCTGCCTGTCTGGCGGCGGCGTGCGGTCGGCCTGCCTTGCAATGGGAGCGCTTCAAGTCTTTTCCGACTCAGCCCCGGCCTGTGTCGCAGACCGATCATCAGAGGACGATCACGCGCCGGGCGAACAGACCCCGGCGCCACAAGATGGCCACGCGCGCCCCGATGACGTAACCGCCGCGCAGGCAGAGCCACACGGTCAGCCCAAGCTCATCGACTCCGTCGACTACGTCATCTCCGTTTCCGGCGGCGGCTACACCGCTGGAGCGCGGCTGCTGGCGTGCCAGCGCCCGCCCAACGAGCAGGTACTCAGCGGCAATGAGCCCGCCGGCACCCCGACGAGTATGCGTGACCCAGTCCGAAAGCTACGGCTCTCCGAGAGGTTCGAGGAAGGATCGGTCGAGTTCGAACATGTCCGACAGCACTCCAGTTACATCGCGGACTCGGCACCGGACCTGATACGTGCGCTCTCCGAAGTGCTCAAGAATCTAGTCGCCTCGGTCGTGACACTGTTCTGGATGCCCGTCGCAATCGGATTCGCAGGCGGCTACCTGCTAGCTGCATTTCCCATAGCGGCATTCGTGCCGGTACCGAGATACAGCAGCGACGGCCAGGAACGAATCAGTGAGGACGCCATTAGGAACACCTCAAACTACCTGCCGTCGTTGGTGAATCACCCCGCCGCTTGGTTGGCCGCCGGCGTCTTCGTCGCGATAGCAGTCATCGCCCTGGGCTGCGCGCTGTTCACGGAGTGGCTGGACTACAGCTGGAAGAGTGAACACCGCCGGCTAAGCCTGCTGACGGGGGCACAGGCATCGTCGGCGTTCGCCGGATTGATAGTTGCTCTCACCGTCGCCCTACCGGCGCTGATGTGGGCATGCCAGCACGTGAACATCACGCACTACTCGCATTTCGGCGGAGCAGTCGGCGGTCTGCTGGGGTTGCAATACCTGACGGCGCTCGTCGCCATGCTGTGGAAATACCGCAACCGCATACCGGTGGGTCAGATCAGCGGTGGGTCGTGGCGCGACAAGCTGCCTGCGGGGTTGGTGCCCGCGATCCTGGTGACGCTCACCTTGACCGCGGTACTGATCGCCTGGCTCGGTGTCCTGGGCTCGGTGGCCGCGGGCGTGTTTGGTTATCTGACCCAGCACATCGGTGGGCATCTCCAGCAGGTCGCGTGGCTGCCGGTATGGGTGATCGTGCTCGTCGCCATGATCTTCATGCTGTCGGCGGCCGACGTGACGTCGCTGAGTTTGCATCCGTTCTATCGCGCCAGGCTCGCTCGAACGTTCGCTGTGCGACGTTTCGTCACAGATGGTTGCGTCAACGGCGCGGCCGTTTGCGAGGCCCGCCCTTACCCGGCGGAAGAGCCAACCTGGCTGCACGCCTATGGCAAGGTCGAGGACGGCCCACAATTTGTCTTGGCCGCGGCGGCAGCCGTTTCGGGTGACGCAAAACCGGCTCCGGGGCTGAACGCCGTGTCCTATGTGCTCAATGAAAAGTACGTCGGCGGGCCCGCTCTGGGATGGCTGAAGACAGAACAACTGTGGCGCACCTGCCCGCCTCGTCTCAAGCGTGACCTTACTGTAGAGGCTGCCGTCGCCATCAGCGGGGCGGCGTTCGCCTCCACGATGGGACGCCAGAACAACGGCTTCCAGACGCTCCTGTGCCTCTCGGGTGCGAGGCTCGGCACGTGGCTGCCCAACCCCAACTACGTTGACTTGCTGAGGAACACAACGATCGAACATGATCGGGTCGTTTCCTCGCATGACCTGGAACCGGGCCCGGCAGCCCAGCCGGGCGCCCGGCCGCACTTGCTTCTCCGATCGCTGCCGACCGTCCGCGGTTTCACCTACTTCTATCGAGAACTTTTAGGCCGCCATCCGATTGACGCCAGCCTGGTCCAGGTCACCGACGGCGGTCACTACGAGAATCTTGGACTCGTGGAAGCACTTCGTCGGCGCTGCCGGGTCATCTTCTGCATTGACGGCAGCGGAGACCCGCCGCCGCTGCTCTGCGGCTTAGCCGATGCGATCCGCTTGGCTCGGTCCGAGCTCGGGGTGGAGATCGAACTAGAAGATTCCGGCGACTATGGGGTGCAGAACCTGGCCACTGGCTCGGGTCGTCCGTTCAGCGACAGCAACGCGTTCGCGCAACTCAACAGCAGAATCACAAGTGGCACCGTCGTCAGGGGCCGGATTACCTATCCCCCGGCGTCTGGACTTCCGAATGAACAGCGGACCGGCACACTTATCTTCGCGAAAGCTGTTTTGTGGCAAGGGTGTCCGGACTGGTTGCTGACCTACGGCGCCGAAAATGAGGTGTTCCCGCATGACAGCACATCAGATCAATGGTTCGAAGAGGGCCAGTTCGCCGCATACACCGAACTTGGCCGGCTCCTCGGCCGCAACGCTGTCGAAGCACAGAAGGCACCACTTCAGACTGACGTGACTGAACACGGAAGCGGGGACCCAGCCGCGCCAACGGTGCCCGATGACAACTTACCCGGTAGCCACGTTGATTGATGTAGCCAGTCTCCACTAGACAGATAACGAGAGCCGCAGACGCGGAGCTCCAAAATGTCGCAGACCCGCGAGGTCGTGCTCCTCGGTAGGCACCGCATTCGGTGTGTCGCCCGCGCGACATATCGAGATCCTTTAGAACCGGGGCTCAGACGCATCCGCGCTGGCTTCCGCAACGCCGTTTGCGCTGTGGATGAGCACATCTACCCACACGCCACCGTGTTGGGTCCGGCAATGCAGCCGCTGACTGCGATCGTGCACGGAGTACGGACCCGGTTGGAAGAACCTGTGGCTCCCCGAGCGAGGATCGTGTTGGGTACGTCCCACGATGATCTCGCGGGGGCCATCAGGGTCGGTGCTCAGGTCGTGTTCGCAGACAGTGGATCTCTCGGGCCGGCCAGGGCCGAAATCGCCCGTCACACCGCCGGAGTCGGGCTCTATAACGTCGGAGCGTCGCTTCCGATGTAAGAGCATGTCGTTACGGCAAGTAGGGCGGATATCAACCCAACAACTAGTACGGGCCCGAACGCCAGCTTCATCCGAAACTCTGTAGCGTCCATCCCGGACGCGCGACAAACGTGCCGTCGCTACGAGCGTCAGCATGCAGCGGGATGCGGCGGTGTGGACGCTCACCGGCCGGCCGCAGCCGGGGCTGGAGGGCGGCGCCGCGATCTTCGGCCGCTGGCACACCCCGGTGCGCGGCGCGAAGGAGGTGCTCGGGCAGGCACCGGTGTCGTGCCTGGCCGAGGAGATCGCGACGCCCGGTGACGGGCAGATCAAGGCGCTGATCACGGTGGCGGGCAACCCGGTGCTGTCCACACCCGCGGGCGACAGACTCGACGAGGTGCTGCCGCGACTCGAGGCGATGATCTCCGTCGACTGCTGGCTCAACGAGACCACCCGCCACGCCGATGTGATCCTGCCCGGCCCGTCGCCCCTGGAGCAGCCGCACCACGACGACCTGATCCTGGCTTTCGCGGTCAACAGCGTCGCCAACTACTCCCCCCCGGTGTTCTATCCCGACGACCCCGGTCGGCCCGCCGAATGGGAGATCCTGATCCGGTTGACCGGTGCCGGTCAGCCGTCGGCATCACCAAACAATCACCTTTTGAACTTGCCGAAACGTGGCTGGTCGACAGCGGAGAAGTACGCTGAGCAGCGATGGTTGGCGGTGGAAGGGGCAGATGCTGCCGTGAACGCTGTGTTCGACGAGGTTGGGGTCGCGTCGGAAACGCGCGTCGGTGCGTTTCGTTTCTACTTTGACGATCAACGCTGGGAATGGTCCGAGCAGGTGCAGCGCATGCACGGCTACCAGCCCGGCGCGGTCACACCCACCACTGAGCTGATGCTCTCGCACAAGCACCCCGAGGACCGCGCTCAGATCGCGCAAACCCTCGACGCCATCCGCCGGACCGGCCAGCCTCTGAGCAGCCGACACCGCATCATCGACACCAGCGGCAAGGTGCGGTCTGTCATCGTGGTCGGCGAGCAGCTGCATGACGAGCAGGGCCGCGTTGTCGGCACTCAGGGTTTCTACATCGACACCACCCCGGATGAACGGGAGCAACAGGACCAGCTGACCGCCCAGCTCGCAATAATCGCTGAGAACCGGGCGGTCATCGAGCAGGCCAAAGGGGTATTGATGGCGGCCTACGGCATCGAAGCGAACCGCGCATTCGAGATTCTGACGTGGCGCTCACAAGAGACCAACGTCAAGATTCGTGAGCTGGCCTCACGATTTATGGCCGCTATCAGCGCGTCGCACTTGTCACCCCAAAGCCGTAGCCACGTTGACCACACATTGCTCATGCTCAGCTAGCGTCATGTACTGACACTCTGAAGTGTTCTTTAGCCAGCCGCTGCCACCTGCGGTCGAACAACTCCTGGCTGCACAACGTGCCGGCGCTGATGAAGGGCCGCGACCGGTGCACACTGCTGATGCACACCGACGATGCGCGACGGCGCGGCGTGGTGACGGGAGACCTCGTCGAGGTGGTCTCGCCGACCGGCAGGCTGCAGGTGCCGGTGGAGGTCATCGACGCGATCAAGCCGGTCGTGGTGTCGATGCCGCACGGCTGGGGCCACGTCAAGCCCGGCACCCGGATGTCGGTGGCCAACGGCTCGCCGGGTGTCAACACCAATGTGCTGTCACCGCCGACGTTCCTCGACGAGCCGTCCGGCAACGGCGCCCTCAACGGCATCCCCATCACGGTTATCCGCCGCGACACTAAACCCCTGCGACGACACGCCGCTCGGGTGCCGCGGCAGCTTGAGTTTCGCGAAGACGCGCCCCGCGACGACGCGCCCCGCGAAGACACCCCCCAACGCCCAGACCCGCTACGGCTTGATGCGGATCGGCCCCGGTGTCCACAGCCCGCTGCGCGTGGCGGTGCCCAGCTGCACACTCGCCGGTTGGGCGGCAACGATGGTGTCGAACTTGCGCAGCGAACCCCAGTCGCGGCCCCAGTCGTGGGACAGGTATGACCCCATCACGTGCGCCCGCAGCAGCAGGTCGGTGATGCCGAGCAGGCCACCGTTGATCCCGTCCTGCCACGTGTCGGTGTCCTGCTTCTTGGCGGTGTAGTCCGGAGTGATGCGGAACGCGGGGACTTCGGTGACCCCGGCGTTGTGCAGCATCGGATGCTGACACGGGAACGCCAGCCCCACGGCCCAGTCCATCAGCACCGGCTTGGTTGAGCCGACGTACCCCTGCAGCGACCGCAGGTCGGGCACCCGCGGCGGCGTGACGGCGATCCAGTCGCCCGGCGTCAGCGACAGGTCCTGCGCGACCACCCGGACCGCGACCGCGTCGCGCGGGATCGCCGAGCGGGGGAACCGCAGGTTGCGCCACGACGGCGCCGGACCCAGGTCGTAGGGCACCAGCCGCCCGGCCGGCACCGGCGCCCCGCCGGGCCCGGCCTTCGCGTACTCCAGTTCGACGGTCTGCCCGACGGTGTGGCCGTAGAGCACGCTGTTGCCGGTGATCACACCGGCGGCCGTGACGGCCACGAGGGGATGCCCGTCGTCGGCGGGCGGCAGCTGGTACCACGCCGACGTCAACGTGCTCTGCTGCTGGGGGCCCTCCACCCAGCTGCCCGCCAGCGGCACCCGTGCCGGATCGAGCCCGTACGGCAACGGCACGGTCGACCCGTTGATCCCCGGCGTGGACAACTTCGTCGGCGCGTCCCAGTCGTAGTCGGTGCCCGGCTGCGGCAGTGTCATCCGGACCGCCTCGGCGACAATGTGTTCCGGCACGCCGTTGGGCGAGAACCCGACGGGGTGCACGCCGCCGAGCGGCCCCAGCGGCCCGTAGTTGCCCGGCAGCGGCGTCAGGAAGCCGGCGTTGGTGTCCGGCTCCACCAGCACGTCGTCGGCCAGACCGCAGCCGCCGGCGAACGCGCGCAGGTTGGCCGCGGTGTTGGAGTACGTCGGGTACTGCCGCACCACACCGGCGAGCATCGAGCCGACGAACACGATGACCATGAATCCGGCCGCGATCGGGATCGGCGCCGCGGTCAGCGCGCGTGCCAGCCGGCCTTCGCCGTGCTCGCGCGACGCGAAGTGCAGCCAGATGGTGTACAGCGCCGAGATCGCGAACAGCGCGAAAAATATCGTGCTGATGGTGATTCCGTCGATGCGTGGCATCGCGTTGTTGAACGGCACGCCGTAGCTGGAGACGTACCACCAGCCGTTGGTGGTGGCGAAGCACAGCGCGAGCACGAACAGCAGCGCGGTCAGAAACGCCATCCGGTTACGTGACCACCGCAGCACCGTTGGCGACACCAGCACCGTCGCCAGCGCCGCCATCGCCGCGCCGACCGCGGCGAACAGGCCGAAGTGGTGCACCCACTTCGTCGGGGTGAACATCAGGAAGAACATCGTGCCGAAGATGACGCCCATCAGCCGCCACGCGGGCCCGCGTGCCACACCGGGAATCCGCTTGCGCCGCAACATGATGAACATCGCGGTGAACAGCGACAGCGCGGTGATCAGGAAGCCGAACCGGCGCGAAAGCGACCCGTCGACGGTCGGCAGGATCAGGTAGTAGTAGCGCAGGTTCTCGGTGTACCACTGCTGGCTCGGGCCGATCGCCGTGCGAATCTTGGTGGCCTCCAACACCGTCGCCATGGTCTGGTCGGCGAACACCACGGTCAGCACCACCGTGCCGGCGGCCAGCAGCGGCGCCACCAGCGGCCAGGTGCCGATGATCCGGTGCCGGCGCACCAGAATCCGCAGCATCGGTCGGCCTCCGGCGATCAGCGCGGCGACCGCGATCAGCCCCGTGGGCTGGATGCCCAGCGTGAACGCCGCGCTGAGGATGGCCAGCGCCGCGGGCGTCATCCGGCCGGAGATGATCGCGCGTTCGATCAGCACGTAGGTGATCAGCGAGCCGAGCGCGATCTGCCCCTCCGGCCGCAGGCCG
>Ga0209656_10001576_pt1 | contig 14908 bp, 13 predicted proteins | sample BogFormECP12_OM2_FD_188239 | JGI IMG/M metagenome (GOLD analysis project Ga0209656, IMG submission 188239) | Bog forest soil microbial communities from Calvert Island, British Columbia, Canada - ECP12_OM2 (SPAdes) (version 2) | ecosystem: Environmental > Aquatic > Freshwater > Wetlands > Bog ... | reverse complement strand
GGTGTCACGCGGGAACGCATCCGGCAGTTGCAAAATATTGCTCTCGCAAAGCTCCGCAGGGCGTTGAGCAAGAAAGAAAAGCCGATCGATATCCCGCAGGAAGTCCTCAGCTAGCTCTCAAGGCCTAGGGCCTTAGCCAGGTTCAATGTTCGAGGTTCTGCGTTCGCAGAACCTCGATTACACACTTGTAATTTGCGTCTCAACCACCGCGGAACGATACTCGCGTGCACTCACATATATGAAATCAGGCAACCCAGTCTTATCAAACTCGACTTTTGATGACGTCGCGCAACGCGGTTACTCGCAGCCGATGACGTTGACCGGCACAATCAACCGGTCGCTTTTGCTTTTATTGCTCGTGGCGGGTACTTCGGTCGCCGCGTGGGTATACTCGGAATCCCACCCGACCGCTATCTATCCGATCATGATGACAGGCGTCTTTGGCGGGTTTGTAATCGCGATAGCGACGACTTTCAAGAAGAATTGGGCTCCGTTCACGGCACCGATCTACGCGGTTCTGGAAGGTTTATTCATCGGCGGCGTATCTCTAGTGATGGAGATAAAATTCCCAGGGCTTGTGCTCCAGGCGATCCTTCTCACTTTCGGGGTGATGTTCGCCCTACTGGCGGCATACCAATCCCGGATTATCCGCCCATCGCAGACGTTTAAGTCAGTAATCGTGGGTGCGACCTTTGGCATCCTCGTGATCTATCTGGTCAACATGGCCATGCAGCTGTTTTTCCACACGGCGATTCCGATGATCCAGGATGGTGGTCCACTTGGAATCGCGTTCAGCCTGGTGGTCGTTGGAATTGCGGCCCTGAATCTTGTTCTGGACTTTGATTTTATCGAACAAGGCGTCGCGACCAGTGCACCGAAATGGATGGAATGGTACGCCGCGTTCGCGTTGATTGTCACGCTCGTCTGGCTCTACATCGAGATCCTTCGCTTGCTGAGCAAAATGCGTAGGAACTAGCCCGAAAAGTTCACAATGCAAAGCGCTCGTGAGAGCTTGCATCGATCAGTCGCCGCGGCGGATGATCGATGCAGGCTAGGCGGCTAGTCTCAGGATCCGAGGGAGCCGCGTTCGATATTCGCCTTCGCGCGACGGTCGCAGGTGCCCTTTTCGTGAAGTTCCAGGCAGTTTGCTGCGACGCGAACATTGAGCTTAACGGGCTTGAAACCCAAGCTGTTTGCCAGGAACCGCTCACGCAGCATAATACATTCATCCTGAACCTGGATGACCTGTCCGCAGTCGGCACAAACAATGTGAAATGCGGACGGTGACTGTTCCCGGTTCACCTCATAATAGCGGTGTTCCCTGTTTAGCTCGACCTCGCGGATCAAGTGACTGTCGAGGAGCATCGGAACCGTTCGATAGACCGTTGCGAGGGAAATCAAACGATCAATTTCACGTGCTTTGCCAAGCAACGCCTCAGCGTGGAACGGTTCCGTGAACGACACCGCGGCACGGACGATCACTTCGCGCGGCTTCGTGAGCCTGAATCCGCCTTCGCGGAGGTAATTCAGAGCCTCCTTGAACAGGACATCCGGCTGCTTTTTCGCGCGTTCTCTCACACCATGGATTCCGATTGGCCGCTTTTTGAGGGCCGGAAAGCTTCTCGGTGAAATTTTATGGAGAATGCACTCCGTGCGTTCAAAGCTCATGCAGAACCCATTGATAATAGGCCTTCGAGCACCTCACGTCCAGTCCCGTTGCAAGCTACTTGGGAAGCAGCGGGAAGCAGCTTGCAGGGGCGAAATCCTTCGCGGCTAACCCCGTCCGGCGACTGCCGGATCGGCACTCCGTGCGCATTTCTTGCGGGGCCGTGAGAAATGCGGGCTAGCGGCGCGCCAGGCGTGTAAACAATATCGCACCGAGAGTCAGGTAAACCACATTTGGGAGCCAGATCAGATATTCCGGGTGCAGATTCGGTTTGTGCTTCACATTGTCGGTTAACACAATCGTGATGAAGTAGGAAAACGCGACGACGAGACTTAGTGCAATACCGACCGACGTCTCCCTGCGCTGAGCGGTAATCGCGAGAGGAATACCGACGAGAACAAACGTGAAGACCGCCATTGCATTTGAAAATCGTTTGCTGACTTCTGTCTTAAACGCTGCGTCGTCCCGTTTGTCCTTGTTTTGTTGAAGTGCCTGATGCAATTGGTCTAGCGTCAGTTCGTTCGGGCGCTGGTTGCTCGCGGCTTTGCGAAGCAAATCCTCCAGAGATATCGGCAACACCCCTTCGCGCAAAGTGATTCCGTGCCGCATCTTCTTCAGGTCTTCCGGCGCAGTCTTGTCCCGTTCCTCGTAACGTGCGTCGGAAACATGCAGCAAAATCTGCTCGTTCTTTTTGTCGACTTCCAGTGTTCCTTGCCGCGCATAGATCACGCGCATTGGCAAATTCTCGGAATTCATCTCAAAAATGTAGAGATCGCGCAACGTTGAGCCATCCTTCTTTCCAACGTAGATCTTTCGATTCGGAAACTGATCGATGACTTCGTCGCTGCCAAACAGCGCGAGGGGATCGTTCGTTGCCAGATCGAATATGGCCGAGCGGAGTCTAACCTCTGCGATCGGCGCAGCGTAGAGGTTAATCCAGAGGCAAATCCCAAGGAACATTATTGCCAGACCAAAGACAGGGTAACAGATTCTCGGCATTCCGATGCCGTTTGCACGAAAGGCAACTAGTTCGTTATCCGAAGAGAGCCTCCCAAACACCAGGAGCACGGCGACGAGGACACCCCAGGGAATCGAATAGGTGAGCGAGAACGGCAAAAGATAACCGATGACAGTGGCGATATAGCTGACCGGAACCTGGTGGCTAAGGAGGAGGCTGAGCAAATCGCGCAGTGCGTTGCCGAGCACAAGAATCATCGTGAGCAGGCTTACCGCCCAAATTACAGTCCCGAAGATTTGTCCGACAAGATAGCGATCGAGGATCTTCATTTAAACAGACCTTGTCCGGGACCAACCAGGGAATTCGACCGATCAATCCGCAAGCTCTTCTTGTTCGACCGGGACACAGCTGCAAAAAAGATTTCTATCACCGTAAACGTTATCGATTCGTCCGACAACAGGCCAATATTTGTGCTCGCGCGTCCAGGGTGCAGGATATGCTGCCGACTCGCGGGAATAACTTCGATCCCAATTGTCCGCGAGAAGATCCTGTGCAGTGTGCGGAGCTCGCTTCAGAACGTTATCTTCCCGATCCGCTTCGCCTGTTTCAATTGCTCGGATCTCACCATGGATCGATATCATCGCGTCGCAGAAGCGATCGAGCTCGGCCTTCGACTCGCTTTCGGTCGGCTCAATCATCATCGTGCCAGGGACCGGCCAGGACATCGTTGGAGCGTGGAAGCCATAGTCCATCAGACGCTTGGCCACGTCCTCGACTTCGATCCCGGCCGCTTTCTTGAATTGACGCAGGTCGATAATGCATTCGTGAGCGACCAATCCATTTTTCCCTCTGTACAAGATCGGGAAGAACGACGCCAACCGGCTAGCAACGTAGTTCGCGTTTGCGATCGCGATTTTCGTCGCGTGCGTCAAACCTTCCGGTCCCATCAAGCGAATGTACGTCCAGGAAATACCTAAAATACTGGCGCTACCATAGGGAGCCGCTGCGACCGGACCGACCCCCGATTTTTCGGCGAATCCTGCCAACGGATTGCCAGGCAGGTAAGGTGCGAGATGCGCCTTAACCCCGATCGGGCCCACCCCAGGGCCGCCTCCTCCATGCGGAATGCAAAAGGTCTTGTGCAAATTCAAATGGCACACATCGGCACCCAGCTCCGCCGGACGACAGAGTCCGACAAGAGCATTCATATTGGCGCCATCCATATAAACCTGGCCACCGTGCTGATGTACGATCTCACAGATCTCCTTGATTCCCTCTTCGAAAACCCCATGCGTCGATGGGTAAGTCACCATCAGCGCACCGAGTCGGTCGGCGTGCAGTTCCGCCCGTTTCCTCAAATCCGCAATATCGATATTCCCTTGAGCGTCACATTGAACCGGAACCACCTGGAACCCGGCCATGGCCGCCGAAGCCGGGTTTGTTCCGTGCGCAGAGGTTGGAATCAAACAGACGTTGCGTTCCGTTCCACCTCTCTCGTGATGGAACTCCCGGATTGCCAGCAGCCCGGCATATTCGCCTTGCGAACCCGCATTCGGTTGAACGCTGATCGCGTCAAACCCGGTAATTTCGACAAGCCACCGCTCGAGTTCATCGATCAATTGCCGATATCCTGCGGCTTGCGCTGGAGGCACAAAGGGATGAATCTGGCCGAGCTCCGGCCATGTCAACGGAAGCATTTCGACCGCTGCATTCAGTTTCATCGTGCACGACCCAAGCGGGATCATTGACGTTGTAAGGGACAAGTCCCTCGCTTCGAGCCTGTGCAGATAACGCATCAGCTCAGTTTCGGTGTGATACCGATTGAATACCGGGTGTGTGAGATACGGGGTCTTCCGAACTAATTTTTCGGGAAGCGAACCGTTATCTTGGTCGGAAAGTTCCGGGACCGAAGCAGACCCGCGCCCGGCAAAAAGACCCAGCAAAGTGCGAAGGTCCGCCTCTGAAACCGTTTCATCGAGGCTGATTCCGATCGAGCCGTCCTCAAACTGACGAAAATTGACCAATGCTTCCGCAGCCTTTGCCAAGATCGCATTCCGATGCGATCCCGGGCTGACACGCAGAGTGTCGAAGCGCGGACCGCTCCCAACCTTGAATCCGAGCTGGTCCAGTCCAAGCGCCAACCGTGCGGTCTGTTGCCGGATTCGTTCCGCTATCTGTTTGAGACGTCCAGGGCCATGATAAACAGCGTAGGTCGCAGCGATGACCGCGAGCAGCACTTGAGCCGTACAGATGTTGCTGGTCGCTTTGTCGCGTCGGATGTGCTGTTCACGCGTTTGCAGCGACAGCCTGTATCCCGGCCGTCCGGCCGGATCCTTGGAAACTCCAACAAGGCGCCCGGGCATCAGACGCTTGAATTGGTCTCGCGTCGCGAAATAGGCCGCATGCGGTCCGCCGTAGCCGAGCGGGACGCCAAACCGTTGTGTCGACCCGACACAAATATCGGCTCCGAACTCGCCCGGCGGAACCAGTAGCGTGAGACTCAACAGATCAGCGGCCACAACCGCAAGTGCGTGCGTTTCATGAAGCCGGTCGATAAAGGATCTATAATCATAGATCGGCCCCTCTGTGGCCGGATATTGGATCAGCGCTCCAAATAGAGGCATGGCAAAATTCCAGGTGCGATGGTCGCCGACGATCACCTCTATCCCAATGGGTCTGGCCCTTGTCTTAACCACCGCGATCGCCTGCGGGTGGCAGGTCTCTGACACGAAGAATGCTCTAGTAGAGTGTTCCTTGCGCAACGCAAAACACATCGCCATTCCCTCCGCAGCGGCGGTCGCTTCATCAAGCAGCGACGCGTTCGCGATTTCCAGACCGGTCAGGTCGGTCACCATCGTCTGGAAATTCAAGAGCGCTTCGAGGCGTCCTTGAGCTATTTCGGCCTGGTAAGGAGTGTACGATGTGTACCAGCCCGGTTTCTCGAGGATGTTGCGCAGGATCACGGGCGGAGTGACACATGCGTTGTATCCGAGGCCGATGTAACTTTTCGCGACCCGATTCTTGCCGGCGATTGTGCGAAAGCTGCGGAGCACCTCAAACTCGCTTTGCGATTCCGGCAAATTCAGTTTGCCTCCAAATCGGATCTTCGCGGGAACCACAGCATCGATTAAAGAGTCAAGCGAATCGTGGCCGATCAGGGCCAGCATCTCGCAGAGTTGCTCGTCGCCCGGGCCAACGTGCCGCTCCGCAAACGACGGAAACGGACTATCCTCAATCTCCCTGGAAACCTTGCTGTTCGGCATCGCCGAAGATGGATGATACGTGCAGGAATTACAAGTGCTCGGGGGCAGCGGAGCGGGGTTCGACGTTCCGAGTTCAAAGTTCCAAGTTTACTTCCGCCGAGGACGATATGGAATTTGAACTTCGAACTTTGAACCTGGACGGCGCGCGCGGAATTCTCGGGTACCGGTTGCTCGCGGGTACTTCCTACATATCGTGGCAGAATTGTGAGTGAATCAACGAATCCAGCTCTAAGGCAATCTCCGCTCGTTGCGGAACACCTCAAACTCAATGCGCGGATGGTCGGGTTCGGCGGTTGGAACATGCCTGTCATGTACTCAAGCATACTCGAAGAACATCGAGCGGTCCGTGAACGCGTTGGGATATTCGACATCTCGCACATGGGCGAGATTCGGGTAATGGGACCGAACGGGAAGGAGTGGCTGAACTGCATGCTCACGAATAATCTCGACCGCCTCGAACCGGGTGGCGGCCAGTATACTCTTTTACTAAACGAGAATGGGCGTGTCATTGACGATCTAATCGTCTATTGCCGTGGTACGAATGACTACTTCCTCGTCGTAAACGCCGCTGAGATTGAGGAAGACTTCGCCTGGCTGCAGTCGCACCTTAAAAGTGGCGTAGAACTATCCAACATGAGCTCGGACTACGCGGCTCTGGCCGTACAAGGACCGAAGGCGGCAGAACTTCTCGGTCAGTTTGGGGTATTGCCGGCACGCAACCAGATCCGTGAAATCGAAATCCTGGGCCTGCCCGCTTTGTGGGCGAGAACGGGGTACACCGGAGAGGATGGTCTCGAACTTTTCTATCCGGCATCGAACGCGGCAACCATCTGGACTCAGCTCCTGGTACTTGGCGCCCCGTTTGGCGTTCTCCCGTGTGGCCTTGGGGCGCGAGACACACTGCGCCTTGAGGCCTGTTACCCGCTTAACGGATCGGATCTGTCGCCCACTCGGACACCGCTTGAAGCAGGTCTCGGTTTTTTTGTCGACCTCGGCAAGGCTGAATTTATCGGACGCGAGAAATTGATTGCGCAGAAAGCTGGCGGACTGAAACAGCGGCTGGTTGCAATTAAGGCCCAACCGAAAACCCCGCCGTTGCGCTCCCACCAGCGCGTGTTTTCTGAGAACAGAGAAGTGGGCGAACTCACAAGCGGAGCTCTTTCGCCGACGCTCGGAATCGGGATTGGGCTCGGGTACATCAACGCGGATTCTGCTACGCCTGGGCAAAACCTTGAAATTGACATTCGCGGAAAAAGATTTGCCGCGACTGTAGAGAAAAAACCGCTATACAGGAGGCCATGCTAGTACCCGAGGATCTAAAATATGCTGAGACCCACGAATGGATTCGACTGGAGGGCGCGACGGGTGTCGTGGGAATTACAGACCATGCACAGACGGAACTGACAGACGTTGTCTTCGTGGAGTTGCCCCAAGTTGGCGCCGTTTTGGAGGCCCACCAGGCAGTTGCGGTCGTGGAGTCCGTGAAAGCAGCAAGCGACATTTATTCGCCGGTCGCAGGCGAAGTAGTTGCAGTCAATTCTGAGCTCGAAAGCAATCCCGCCCTGGTGAACACCGATCCGTACGGCGCGGGGTGGCTTTTCAAAGTAAAGCTTTCGAACCCTGCAGAGATTTCGTCACTGAAGACAGCAGCCGATTATCGGAGTCAAATCGGAGCGTGATGTCTTGGATTAGCTGGTTGGAAGCGCGACTCGGATTTTTAGGCGTCCCGCGTTTGATGCAATTCATTGCGGTTCTGAACGGCCTCGTATACGTTTTGCATCTTTTCCAACCGACTTACGTTCTGGGTCTGTTAATGATTCCGGAAAGGATTTTACGCGGGGAGATCTGGCGGCTCGTTTCCTACATTTTCGTTCCGGAAATTATCTTCGGAGGTATCAGTCCGGCACTCCAGCCGATCTTTTTGTTTATTTACCTCTGGTTCATGGTTTGGGTTGGTGACGCACTTGAGCAGGCCTTGGGTGCTTTCAGAGTCACTCTGTACTATGTCCTCGGGATGGTCGGTGTAACGATTGCAGCATTTTTCTTTTGGGGCGGCGGGCTGTTTGCACCGTTGCTCAATCTTTCGCTGTTTTTTGCCTTCGCCACGCTTTATCCGGACATACAGATCTACATATTTTTCGTCGTGCCGGTGAAGGTGAAATGGCTCGCATTTCTCTCTCTGGCACCGCTGCTACTGTCATTTGTCATGGGCTCCCTTGGCTCCAAGGCTGCTCTCCTGGTCTCGTTCCTGAATTACTTTCTTTTCTTCGGGCCCGACATTTATGCGAAGCTTCGGCACAGGACTGCAACTGGGATTCGCCGCCGCAAATTCGAGGGCAAATCGAGCACCGACGAGACGCTTCACCGATGTGCCGTCTGCAAGCGGACCGAGAAAGACAATCCGGAGCTCGATTTTCGTGTCGCCCAGGACGGGCAGGAATACTGCACCGAGCACCTGCCGAAATAACCGGGCTCAGCGAGAGAAAAAGCGCTGAATATCCCGCAGCTTCTGCAGCGCCAGGCCCGAGTCCAAGAGTTCGTTTGCGATACTGATCCCTGATTCCATTCCGGTGGCTTTACCTGTCACGACAAGGGCAGCTGCCGAGTTCAGAATGATCAAATCGCGTTTCGCGCTCCGATCACGATTCGAAAGGATATCGGTCAGCAAACGCGCGTTCTGCTTCGGGTCACCTCCACGCAACTCCTCAAGAGACGGCTTGCGGAGCCCGAGTTTCTCTGGAGAAAGCGAAAATTGATACAAGGCTCTACCGTGGACCTCGTGAACCTCCGTCGTATCGAGCGATGAAACTTCATCCATGCCAGATTCACCGGGCACCTGGCCGTGAACAACCCAGGCTCGTGTTCGACCGATCTCTCGCAACGCCACCGCATATTTGCCCAGTATCGCAGGGGAATAGACTCCGGTTAATTGATAATCGGGCGCCGCGGGATTCAGTAATGGACCTAGAAGATTGAACACGGTCGCGATCCCCTGCTCTGCCAATTTCCTGCGGACCGGAGCGATTACGCGGAACGCCGGATGATATAGCGGCGCGAAGAAAAAGCCGAGACCGCTCTTGTCGATGCACTCTATCGTTCGCTCAGGAGGCGGATCGATCGGGATCCCGAGATTCTCGAGCACATCCGCAGCGCCTGCCTTGGAAGTAATAGCCCTGTTGCCGTGCTTGAGGACAACGACACCTGCGGCAGCGAGCAGAAAGATGCAGGTGGTCGATACGTTGATCAGCTGAAGCCGGTCGCCGCCGGTGCCCACAATATCGATCGACGGTCTATTTCCCAAATTGAGATCGGGCCGAATCGCCAAATCGAGGAAAGCACGCGCAAAGTAACCGAGTTCTTCACCAGACTCACCCTTTTGTTTCAGCGCCACGAGAAAATCTGCTTTCTGGTTGTCTGGAACCGCAGGGTCGGCAAGCAATATGGCCGCCTCCCTGGCCTGATGCAGCCCGAGATCAACGCGGTGGCGCAGTTGTTCGGTCAATTCGTTCACGGGAGCATCCCTCTGGTGTCCTGGCGCAGTGGAAATCCACCCTAAGTCGCGCCGACCTTCAGGCTTACGCCGATTGTGTGGAAAATCTCGTCGCGCGCCTCGAGGTATTCCGGTGAATCGAGGTCGCGTGGCCTCGGGAGGCCGATTTGGACTTGTTTGCGAATCGTCCCGGGGCGCGAACTCATCACGACTACCCGATCGGCGAGCTGGACCGATTCCTCGATGTCGTGCGTCACGAAAAGGATTGTCTTCTTTTCCTCCTGCCAGATCCGGGTTAAGTCGGCGCGCATTTTTAGCCGTGTGATGAAATCGAGCGCGCCGAACGGTTCGTCCATGTAGATGATCTCGGGGTTTGGCGCCAACGCCCGCGCGATCTCGACGCGTTGACGCATACCACCGGATAGCTCTCGGGGATAGGCCTTCTCGAACCCGGTCAGGCCGACCATTTGGACGTAGCGGTGGACAATCTCGCGCTGTTCCTCTCGCGAATGGCGCGCAAGCCCAAAACCAATATTCTGTTCGACGGTCAGCCAGGGGAAAACACCGTTGTCCTGGAATACGAAGACCCGCCTCGGATCGGGGCCTTTAACCGGGGCGCCTTGGACAAGCACCTCCCCCTTTGACTGTTGGAGGAACCCGGTGATGATATTCAATAGAGTGGTTTTGCCACAACCGGATGGACCGACGATGCAGACGAACTCTCCTCGTTTGACCTCGAGGTTAATCGATCGGAGGACTTCAATCGGGGAGCTCCCTTTTTTCCCAGGGAACGACAACGAAAGATCCGTTACGGCGATGACCGGTTTATTCATAGAACTCGTGTGGTGCTACATTCGCTGGGAATAGCCCCATTTTACCTCTTCGAAGCTCTCCAGGCGCCGAACCAGAAAATCGAGGGCAAGTCCGATCACGCCGATCAGGAGCATACCGGCGACGACGAGGTCGTAACGTTTACCGGCGTTTCGCGCGTCGATAATCAGGTACCCGAGCCCGGAATTTACCGCAATCATCTCGGCGGCAACGACAACGAGCCAGGCAATGCCCAACGCAATCCGCAAACTGGTGATGATCTGAGGCAGGCAAGCCGGAAAGATGACCCTTCGGAAAAGGTCGAACTGCGAAACGCCGAAGTTCTGCGCGGCGCGAACGTAGACCGGTTGAATGTTCTGCACGGCCGCGATGGCCGTCACCATGATCGGGAACACACTGGACAGGAAGATCAGAAAAATCGGTGCTCGATCATCGACCTTGAACCAAAGGATCGCGAGAGGAATCCAGGCAATTGGCGAGATAGGCCGAAGGATCTGGATGATTGGGTTGAATGCAAGAAAAGCGGGCTTGAACCAACCTAAAAGCAGCCCAAGAGGAACTCCAATGAGCACGGCGAGCGTAAAACCGACGCTGACACGGAAGAGAGAGGCCACCACATATTTCAAGAGCAAGCCATGCTGGACCAGCTCGACAATGCCGAGAAACACCTGGTAAGGCCGCGGAAAAATGTCCGACTTGGACACGAGCACCGCCCCATCCCAAAGAAAATAGATTACTACGAGAACCGCGAGCGGCAGCAATATCCCCTTTTTCATTTCGTCTTTGCGTAGTCCCACGCGAAAGGCTGGATCGAACTATCCGTCGGGACAAAGCTCGTGTCGGTGTAATCGTCAAACGAAACCTTTCCTTGCAGGATACCCGTCTGCCTGGCGAGTTTTTCTATCTCTAGAAAATCGTTTCGGCGTAACGCCAGATTTGTGTACGTCACACGGTCCGGCGGTTTGCTGAGGACAAATCGGAGTAGTCTCGGATTCTGGTTATAATAGTATTGGGCAACGAAATCGGCGGCCTCCATGCGATGGTCCATCTTTTCGTCGAGCCATTTGCCACTCTTGGCGATCCCATCCACGAGGCGCTGCACAACGTCGCGATGGTCGCGAATGGCGTCTTCGCGGACCGCCAAGACGCAGGAAATGAAACCCGGCCAGACATCTTTTGTGAGGTACAGAACGCGGCCGTAGCCATCCATTTCTGCCTGTCCCATGAATGGTTCGCCCGATGTGATTGCGTCAACGGCTTTGCTGAAGAGTGCCGCCGGCATGTCCGGCGGAGCCATTTCCACGATCTTGACTTGGTCAATTGGCACTCCATGGTCCTGCAACGCTTTGACTGCGAGCAACTTCTGGTTCGAAAACCGGTTCGGCACAGCGATCGTTTTTCCGCGAAGGTCCTCGATTTGATAGATCTGCGATTCCCTGTTCACCACCATAGCAGTCCCGTCTCGGTGCCCAAGGTAAACGATCTTGATCGGAACACCGTCCTCCCGCATCCGCATGGCCAGCGGCGCCAGAATAAATGTGGCCGGGAGGTAACCGGAGATGAACGCATCTTTCAGCTCAGGCCAACCTTGAAACCGAACAGGCTCGAATTCGGACGAGCCGGTCATCTGTTTATTGATAAAATCGGTGACCGGGCAGGTTAAATGGCAGGTCACCGGGATGAACCCGACTCGGAAAGGCTCCTTCAGGGCACCAGTGCCGGCATTCTTGGGAGCGAACGCGCCCAGGTTGAGCGTCGCGTGCAATAAAGATATCAAAATCAACCAAACTCCAACGACCAGACCGACGGTTTTTCCGGACGACATAGGCGGCAAAAGCATCCGCTACGGGTCGCGCGAATGTCCAGTTAAAAGCAGCGTAGCATACGCGTCTTGCGTCGGCTACGATCCCGGCAGTCTTTTCGGGCATTGCGGGATGATATGTGTTGTTCGGCAACGGCGTTTGCGCAGACCGGTTACGGGCGCAAGAACTCTGCAATAATTGCGATCTGCGTCGGGTCCATGAGGGCCGGCGCATGGCCGATGTTCGGAAATTCGAGCAGCTCCGCGCGCGGACCGCGCTGGGTCATTTCCTGTGCGACCGGTGTCGGCAGGATGTCCGATTTCAAGCCGTGCAGCAACAGAACGGGGCAACGGATACGATCGTAAATCGACCATAAATCCATGTCCTGATCGACCGCGAGGAATGCTTGTGCGATGGCCGGATCATACGCGAGGCCCAGCTTGCCGTCCAGCAAGGACCGCGTGCCATAGCGCACCAGATGGCGCCAGTTCTCTTCGCTCAGATCGCCGAACGAGGCATAGATCTCGCGCATATATTTTTCGACCTCATCAACAGAGTCGAAAGCAGGATTCTGACCCACATAAGCGCTGATACGCTTGAGCGCGATAAGCGGGATGAACGGCCCGATATCGTTGATGACGAGGCGCCGGATCGGCGTATTCGCCTCCGCCGCTAGCAGCATACCGAGGATGCCGCCCATCGACGTGCCGACCCAATCGATCTTTTCGCCGCCGGTGCGCGCAACAAGCGCCATCATGTCGGAAAGATATTGCGGGTAGTTGTAATCGGCGGGATTGGCGAGCCAGTCGCTACGGCCGCGGCCGGCGATGTCGGGACAGAAGACCTGCCGGTCGGCCTCAAGCGCGCGCGCAATATAATCGAAATCGCGCCCGTTGCGCGTGAGGCCATGCACGCAGATGACCGGCGGCTGCGCCGACGCACGGCCCCATTCGGTATAGGCGACGCGATGAAAGCCGCCGAGGCTGCGACCGTAAAATTGTTTTTCTTGCATGCGGTTTCAATGAAGAATGGCCGGATCGTTAACTATCACGGACGCGGCCGGAAGAAAACCGCCAAAATCGCAGCGCAGATTTACTCGTCGAGAGAGGAAGCGAAACGAGCCGCTGAGCGCGCTTTTACGTCGGGCGAGGTAGAGGCTTACGTGAAAAGGGAGATCCAGGGTTGGATTCATCTTTATCTGTGATACCGGCTGGTCGCTGGCTGTCCACGAGTAATCGTCGTTTCCCGATCATTCAACGGTGTTGCAAGCTTGTGAGCCAAGGGGTGGGTCTCCTAGCACCTCGGACCGCGTGTCTATGAGCGCAACGCGATCCATTTTACGCTAAAGCACGCTCGTGCTTGTTATTGTCTCCTTGTGCGAAGCACTTGATTTAACCACTCCAAGCGGGCGAGCGCTGGCCGGCATGTTGGCAGTTTTCGCTGATAATGCGGAGCGCGGGATTATGCAAAGCCACACCGTCGAAGTAGTGATGTGGCCTTGCTTGTCAGTGATGTGAGACTCCGCATTAATCCGGATCGAAAGTGAAGCGATCAGGGCCTTGAGCCAGACGAAGTTTCGCGGCCTCGGCCAACTGGCTCACACTTAAGCCTCCTTCAACCAAAGGAGGCTAAAATGCTGGAATCATACTTAAATTCACCTGTCACCAGGCGGCGACTCCGCTCGGGTCTCGCCGCTGATCACATCGACGCCTTTGCCGACTGGCTTCACGTCCAGGGCTATAGGCCAACCTGTATCAACAACTTGTTGCGCTCCCTCGCCGGCTGGACGGATTGGATGCTCGCCGCAGGGTTCACCGCGCAAGATCTCCTTGCAGGGTTCGAGGCGTGCAAATTGGCGCTCGAGCAGAAGCAGCGCGGTCGTTATAGCCGAGGACCCAATCACTATTCGGTAACGGCCGCCTCTGTGTTCATCCGGTTTCTCCAACATCAAGGTGAGCTTCCGCTCCCTGCAACTGCGTCACGCGGCAGTGAGCTCTGGCCTTTGCTGGGAGAGTTCCGTTGCTGGATGCGCGAACACCGTGGGCTCACTGATACGACGCTGGATGCCTATGAGGGGATCCTTACGGGACTTCTTGATGCTCTGGGCAGCGGTTTTGTCCAATCAATTTTTAGCCCACCGCCGCGGCGACCACCCTTCGAATGCTTTCCAAGCGTCTCGCGCCGCGACGCTGAGCTAAAAATTCTCTGCATTTTGCGGTGCTCCGCAAAACGCTGAGTTTGAACGCGAAATCTTACGTGACCGGGTAAGGGCTGGAATTGCGCGAGGGAGAAAACAAGGCAAGCCCCATGGCCGTCCACCGACCGTTAAAGCGCGCAGTGCCGAAATTAAAAGTCTCTTCGCCCGAGGGCTTAGCAAACGTGAGATTGCCAAACGACTGAAAATCGGTGGTACCTCGGTGCGACGCGTCCTTGCCCGATCTTGTACACTTTCAAAGAGGGCAACCATCTTCCTTGCGACGCGACCCGATAATGGTCGGAAGTTAGTTTACTGTTTACCTTTTCCTTTACGCACGGGTTTGACCGATTTGGAATTGAGCGACCAGCGACCGAGGCAATAGGTACGAGAGTAAGCCGCGGTCCGGTTAGCTATGGTCACGGTCAGGGAACCGCCGGAATCGCATTCGTAGCGCTCCTCGATCAGTTGCGAGCTCGCCTCCGGGGAGTGGGCAACCGCTGTAGTGTGCAGGTCGGGTGCACTCGCCAGGGCAGGATCGAATGGAAACCGGATCTCGTCCCAAAGGGCGACTTCACCGCTTGGTGCACCAAGAGGCGAACGATGAGTGCATTCGAGAAAGCGAAAATGACCGATGTTATGAACCGGCGAATAAGAACGGCAGATCGTGAGACTCGGCTCGCAGGGTGAAGGTAAGCTGATCC
>Ga0209656_10001575_pt1 | contig 14909 bp, 13 predicted proteins | sample BogFormECP12_OM2_FD_188239 | JGI IMG/M metagenome (GOLD analysis project Ga0209656, IMG submission 188239) | Bog forest soil microbial communities from Calvert Island, British Columbia, Canada - ECP12_OM2 (SPAdes) (version 2) | ecosystem: Environmental > Aquatic > Freshwater > Wetlands > Bog ... | reverse complement strand
CTCCCCATCAGCCTCCTCAGCCCCATCAGCCTCGCAGCCGTCCCCATCCGGCCGGCGCGATGTTCCATCGAGCCGGCTATAGCCGGTTCGATGTTCCACCGAGCCGGCTGCCGCCGCCGGCGGCGGCGGGGCGGGGGAGAGCGGGGCAGGAGCGGACAGGACCTGGGTGGCCTGGGTCCAGCCGTGGGGGGTGCGGCGGAGCGTGAGGCGGAACCGCGGGGTCTCTAGGTCCAGTTCGTCGTAGGGCAGCGAGTCGAGCAGCGCGAGTATGTCCTCGACATCCGCGTTCGTCAGATCCATCACAGAGCCTTCTCGAGCCAAGCCAGGACGTGATCGCTGGCGCGGGGCTTCGGGGTCGCGACGGGCGGGCGCTCGCGGGCCGCCCAGACCGTCTCCGAGCGGCTTTGCAGCAGCACGATCCGGTCCGCGGGGTCGCCGCGCAAGGCCGGGCAGCCCGGGCTGTCGCCGAGCAGCGCCCACTCGATGTCCTGGGGCACGCCGTAGTGCTCCTCGACCTGCCGGCCGACCAGGGCGAGCGCGCGGGCCTCGTCGTCGGTTAGGCAAGGCGACCGTCGCAAGGCGGTGGGCATGGGCTGGGCGGAGATCCCCTGGCCGTTCGGCGCAAATGAATGCGCCCGCAGCTTGGCGCTGACCCTCCGCCCGGTGATCTCACCGGTCACCTTGCTCACCGTGAAGCTGTCCGGCGTCACCTCGCCGGCCACCAACGCGGAGCCGAGCCCCCAGGTTCCCTCGATGGCCACCACCGAACGGTCCCCGGTGACCGGGCTGCGGGTGAACATCACCCCGGCCGCGCGCGGGCTGACCATGCGCTGGACGACGACGCCCATGGCCAGGCCACCTTCGCCCGTGCCCCGGCGGCGGCGGTAGCTGACCGACTCGTCGTTGTACAGGCTGGCCCAGCACGAGCGCACCCGGTCAAGCACGGCGTCGGCGCCGCGGACCGCCAGATAGCTGTCCTGCAGCCCGGCGAAGCTGGCCTCCGGGCTGTCCTCCATGGTGGCGCTCGACCTGACCGCCACCGCGGTCACCCCAAGCTGCTGGTACGCAGATGTGATCTCGGCCCCGACCTCGGGTGGCAGCGGCGCCGCCGTGATCCGGGCGCGCAGGTCGGCCGCGGCGCGCGCGATGGCCGCAAGATCGTCCGCGGGCACGTCCCCGAGCGCGCCGCGGATCGCACCGGACGGATCGAGTGCGGCCATGACCAGGTCGAATGCCGCCACGGTGATCACGTAGCCGCGGGGGACGGATATCCCGGCACGGGCCAGCTCACCCAGGGCTGCCGCCTTGCCGCCGGCCCGGGCCGCGTCGGCCGCGCCCACGCCGGCGAGGCCGAGGACAAAGCGAGGCTGACCAGTCACCCCAGGACCTGGACGATCCCGCGGTCGCCGTCGACGCGTACCCGCTGGCCGGTGCTGATCCGCTTGGTCGCGTCGCCGGTGCCCACCACGGCCGGCATGCCGTACTCCCGCGCGACGATCGCCGCGTGCGACATCGAGCCGCCGATGTCGGAGACCGCCGCCTTGATCTTGCCGAACACCGGCGCCCAGCTCGGCGCGGTCACCGGGCAGACCAGGATCTCGCCGTCACGGATCTCGCCGATCTGGTTGACGTCGGTCAGTACCCGGGCGGGCCCCTCCACGATGCCGGAGGAGGCGCCGCAGCCGCGGATCTCGCCCTCGTCGGGCCGCAGCCATGCCTCGATCGTCTGCTGGGTGACGCCCCAGAGCATGTGCACGGCCGGGTCGTTGAGCGCCTCGGGCACCGGGCCGAGGGCGGGCGGCGGCGACCAGGCGCGCAGGGCTTCCAGCATCCGCTTGCGTTCGGCCACGATGGGCTGGAAGTGGGCCGCGCCGAGCGGCGTGCCGCCCGCGGCCCAGGCCAGCATCACGTCCGACAGCGCCTGGTCGACCTCGGTATGGTGCAACTGGAACACGTCCTCGGCCTCGGCGAGCACCCCGAACCGCGCCAGCAGCGCGCCGAACTTGCGGATCTTGCCGAAGAACAGCGTGGTGAACCAGTGCTCGCAGTAGAACTTGTGGTCCTCCACGTACGGGAACACCACCCGGCATAGGCCGAGCATCTGGTCGAACGCGGCCCGTTCCTCCTCGCTGCCGAGCAGGTCGCGGTACTCGGCCGCGATCCGTTCCCGTTCGACCCGCAGCGCCTCGGTGGGGCGGTCGGCGAGCAGGCCGTCGCGGACCTGGACCACGTACCGGGGGAGCGCGGCGAACGGGACCGTCAGGTCGTCGGACCAGCTGCGGTGGTGGTGGTAGAAGCCGTCGCCGGTGGACACGTTGAACCAGGGCTCCCGGGCCTGCTCGAACGCGGCCAGCCAGGTCTTCCCGCCCGGGCCGCGGTCGGCCAGCGCCGCCATTACCTGCGACGGCGAGCACCCCTCGGTGAACAGGTCGTCCACCCCGGCCTCGACGGCCACCCGGGCCAGGTTGCGGAGCTCGTCGTCGGGCCGGTACATGATCACGTCGATGCCGGCCACCATGCGGGCCACCGCCTGGTCGCTGATCTCAGGGAACGCCTGCTTGCAGAACTGGAAGAACACCACGTAGGCGCCGTAGCCGAGCATCAGGAACTCGGTGTGGTGGTGCCACATCATCGAGAACAGGTCGAGGCAGCGGTGGAAGTTCTCCCGCACGTAGTGGTTCTGCGCCACGCCGGTCGACCCGGTGACGACCGCGGCGTCGTCGAACTCCGGCAGTTCGGGCACGCTGACCGACGCGATCTCGTCGATCAGGCCCTTGATGCGCGTCTTCCAGCCCTGGTACAGGGTGTCCCAGTTCTCGTAGTAGTAGCCGGCCCGCTCGCCGAAGATCGCCGCCCGGCGCCCGATCTCCCCGGGATCGGTGACCGGGTTGGCGGTGATGTAGACCCGCCCGTTGACAATGCGGTGCTCCATGCCGAGTGTGGTCGGGAAGACGAACACCCGGGCGGTATTGGCCCCGATCGCGCTGTACGGGATCTCGGCGGTGATCGTGTCGAAGGCCGGCATCGGCTCGGGGAAGTGCATGGAGTTGTAGAACCAGAAGCGCTTGTCGTCCTCCGGCTGGAACCGGGTGAAATAGGGGTACATGGACCGCCAGCCCTCGGCCCCCGCCGCGTCGGCGATCTCCGAAGGAAGCGGGAACCTAGCTGCCCCACCGTGGCCAGCAGAGCCGTTCCCGTCCATCGCATCCTCTAGAGTCGGCCGGTTACCGGCCTGAGCGTCTTTGCGCAGGTCCGCACCGCTGACGCTGGCATAGCGATACGGGCCGGATCAATGGCGTACGCAACCATTTCGGTCTGCCAGATCTTGGGCCGCGCCCCAAACGCCAGGCTCGGCCTAACGCCAGCTCATGCCTACGCCGTACGTGGGGCCCGGGCTTTTCTCTGTCTGCGGCCCCGGTTATCGTCATGACGTAGCTGTCGGAGCTTGAACCAGGCGCGCAGACCAGGGGAGACATGGCTCGGAGCGGAAGCCTCGCGGCGTTGGAGCAACGCCTAGCCGCGCAGCGGCGTGAAGACGACCGGCTGGCGCGAGAGCGAAGGCAACGAGCAGGCGAGCAGGAAAGGCTCCGCCAGCAGGAGCATCGTGAGTCTCAGGAGCAGGCGGCGCACGACAAGACCGCTGCGGCGCAAGAGCGGATGAAGACGCTCGATGAGGTCCTGACCAGCGTTCTGCCGCTCCGGCCGCTGAGCTTCGATCGGCTCATGGCCGTTCCGCGGACACCGGAATTCGATCCCGGTCCCCTGGGGGCCGGGCTTCCCGCCCCGGACTGGAATGATTTCGCGCGCGTCCCGGCGGGCAGGCTGGGCCGTTTCCTGAGTGCCACCGTCCGCCAGGGCCGTCAGAGGGCGGAGGCGCAAGCTCGTTTCGAGGCCGCTCAGGCGGAATACCAGCGCAGCGAATCCGAGCGGCGGCAGGCGCTGGCCGTCGCCAAGGCCCGGTACGACCGGAAGGTCACCGAGGAACGCGCGCGAGCAGTGGCACGGAACGCGTACGTCACCAGCCGCCAGTCGGCGTTCGCGGCCGGCGATGCGGAGGCCGTGCAGTGGTTCGTCGACGGCGTGCTGCGGGCTTCGAAGTACCCGGACGGCTTTCCGCGCGAATACCAGGTGGCCTATCGTCCGGAGCACCGGGAGGTCACGGTGGACTTCGAGCTTCCGCCGCGGCGCGTGGTGCCCTCGGCGCGTGCGTACCGTTACGTCAAGGCGCGTGACGAAATCGAGCCGGTGCCGCGTGCCGAAAGCGAGATCATCCAGTGTTACGAACGGCTCGTATCGTCCGTCGCGCTTCGCACGCTGTACGAGATATTCAGCGCCACCCCGCCTGACGTGGTGCAGACCGTCGCGTTCACCGGCCGGGTCAGCACCGTCGACCGCGCCACGGGTAAGCCCCTGCGACCCGAGCTGCTTAGCGTGTCGGCCGAACGGTCCAGTTTCGACGACCTGGTCGTGGCCACGATAGACCCGGCCGCCTGCCTCGCCCGCCTGAACACGCTGGTCTCGCCCGGCTAAAGCCCAAGGCTTCGCGCAGCCAAAGCCCAAGGCTTCGCGCGGCTAGCCCTCGGTGTCGCGTTCGGCGGCGTCGAGCATGTCCATCAGCTTGCGCAGGCCTTCCAGGTAGCCGCGGGATTCGCGGAGCAGCGGCGTCCAGTGGCCGCCCTCGAACTGGCGGGCCATGCCGTCGTGCCAGTGCTGCGAGGCTTTGTCCCAGGCGTCGTCGAGCAGGCGGAGCTGCTGGTCGCCGTCCCGGTCCGGTCGGGTCACCATGGTCGGGTAACCATGCCGGATCAGGCACCGGGAGCCTGGACGCGGCGAGCAGCCTCCAGGCTCCTGATGAGGGCCAGCAGGTGCTCCTCGGTGCGGGGCAGGTCGTTCTCGAGCAGATCGCCGAACCGGCTGGCCGGGCCCTGGAACTCGCTGGCTTGGGCATCGATCCGCTGCTGCCAGCGGCGGATCTGCTCCAGCCGTTCCCTGCACTGTTCGACCGCCCGGGCGCAACCCGAACAGTCCACCGGGTCGCCGCCGGCCGCCGGCCCGTCGGCCGCCGGCCCGTCGGCCGCACTGCCCGCGGCCGCCTGGGCCGCCCGCTCCTGGCAGGCGCCGAGCTCGGCCTGGCACTGCTCCAGCTGGGCTCGCCAGCGGCTAGCCTTGGCCTCCAGCGACGCGCGGACCACCTTGATCTCCTCCTCGCCCCGGCCGGCCACCTCCCGCTGGGCGTGCCGGTACCGGATCAGAGCCTCGTGGAGCCCCTTCAGGGCGTCGATGTCAGCGTGGACGCTAGTCACGCCGCTCCGTTTCACGGCCCGTTCCGCGGCTCGTCGCGGGCCGGCTTACACCCGAGATCCCCAGGCCCGCCGCGGCGCCCGTCTCGAAGTAGCCGCGAAGCCGCTCGATCAGGGCCGCCAGGTGCGCCTCGTGACCCTCGGTCGCCGACAGGTACTGCGCGATGCCCGGGGTGACCTCCTCGAGCGCCTCGCCGAACAGCCGGTACATGTCATCCCGCCATACCTCCCCGAGCTCACGCCAGTGACTCTGGATGGTCGCGAAGTTGTCGGCCAGGTCATGGTTGAACCGCATCAGGTGGGCCCGGAACTCCGCCAGCGCCTCAATATCGTTGATAACCCCAGCCATGGGTGTTTCTCCTGTTTCATTTCCTGCCGGGTCAACTGCAGGTGCCTTCGAATTCAGCGGCAAGCTCGTCGAGGCTCATCTTGACGATATCCGGGTACTTAGCGACGCCGCCGGTGGCGATGTGCTCGACTCTGCTGGTGAACGGTATGTCGATGTCCTGGTCCTTCATGATGGCGTGGATGGCCGAGGCGAGCGGCGCCAGAAAGCGATTGACCTCCCTGTTCCGGTCGGGGAACTCCTCGGGAACATCGCGCAGCACCGCTCGAAGCGTATTGATGGCTTCGGAGATCGCGGCTGGCGGCATGGTATTGCTGATACCCCGCAGCTGTTCACGATGCGTTTCGAAGACCGCCTTCCCGAGCTGTATCCGCAGGTCCGCGGCGGCGCCTTCTTCCCCGGCTCCGGCCAGGAAGTCAGCCAGCCGGCGCACGTCATCCCATTCGCCCCGGTCGATCAGGGCTTCGGCCAGGGCCACCGAACACCCCACCACCTTCGCCCACAGCAGCCCGGCCTCAGCGTAGGCGTCCAGGAACTGCGCCCGCCGGTCGCCGCCGCTCTCGCGCAAATCCGGCAGATCCGGCAGATCCGGCGAATCTGGCATCTCGGCCGAAGGTGCCGGCCCGGCGAGGATGCGGACCCGGCCGGCGGCCTTCAGCAGTTCCCTGGTCAGGAAGAGCAGGTCCTCGCACTCCGCGGCCAGTTTGCCCGCTCGCTCCTGGTCGCCGGCCAGCAGCCAGTGGGCGAGGATGGCCGGCCGGACCGCCTGCCGGAGGGAGAGGTAGGGGGACGAGGCCATGGCAGCGGAGATGGCCCGCTCCTGCTCGGTCATGCTCGACTCCATTTTCCGCCCGCGAAGGCTTCCTGGGCGAAGGCGTACAGGGAGGCGGTCGAGTACGGCTTGAACTTCTCTACCTGCTCGGCGGGCCACTCGGTGTCCCGGTACAGGGCGCGGTCGTCGTCCAGGCTGGCGGCGGCGGACACCCCGAGCAGCGCGTCGCTCTCCGCGGGCGACAGCACGCGGAGTACCGCGCGGAGGCCGAAGAAGCCGATGCCCGTCCGCCGCAGCGCGCGTTCGGCGGTGGCGTAGCCGTCGGTCCAGGCCACCACGTGGATGCCGGCGTCCGGTCCCTTGTCGGCCAGGCGGACCAGGCGGGCCGAGATCTCGCTGGGCCGGCCGTAGTCGCCCTCGGCCAGCAGCTCATGCCAGCGGTGCATCCCGGCGACGAGGAAAAACCGTTCGGGCTGGGCCGCCGCCCCATCGGAGGCGGCCAGCCGGGCGTCCAGGTCGTCGATGAGGTCGTCCAACGCCGCCCCGGCCGTCCGGCGGTCGGCGATCCGCACCACGTGCGGCAGATTCTCCAGCGGGGCGAAGAACCCGTGAAACGGCGACGAGGGCCGGGTGAACTCGGCGATGGTGAACCGGACGCGGGCCGGGGAGCATTGGACCGCGGCGCTGAGCAGGGTGGCCAGGAGCAGGCCGTGGCCGCGTTCTTCGCTGCCCGCGATGAGCAGGTTGGACCGGATGTAGCGCTCGAACGTCGCCGTGGTGGGAGGCTTGATCTCGATCGCCTCGCCCAGCCATGCCTGCACGGCGTGCCCCGGGGCGGCCGAGCCGGGCCAGGCCGACCCGGGCCCAACCGGCCCCTGCCCAGCCGGCCCGGGGGCGAAGACCGCAGCCGCGTCGGGGTCGAAACTGGCCGGCGGCGGGTATTCCTGCCCGGCTCCGAGCGCCCGGATGTCCGCGATCAGCTTGAGCCGTTCCCTGGTGGGCAGCATCGCGATCCGCATGACCGGGTTGGCGCCCTCGCCGCGGCGGTCGTTGTAGATCGCGTCCCCGGCCCGGATCAGCTTGGTGGCGGCGTCGTTCCCCTCGCCGAGGATGGCCTGGGAGACGCTCGGCTGGGTGCATCCGAGGGCGATCCGCAGCGCCATCTGCTCGTAGACGGGCCGCAGGTAGGCCGCCAGCGGCCCGCCCGGCGACTGGGTGGCCAGCAGCAGGTGCAGCCCGAACGCCGCGCCCCGCTTGGCGATGTCGGCCAGCAGCCGCCCGGCCTCGCGCGCGAGCCGGTCCTCCTCGCTGAACAGCACCTGGAACTCATCCATGATCACCAGCGCGCGGGGCAGCACCTGCCCGGTCACCAGGCGGTAGTCGGGCAGGTCGGTGACCTTCGCCTCGCGGCACAGCCGGGCTCGCCGGTCGATCTCGTCGTGGAAGCGGCGCAGCATGCTCAGCCCGAACTCGCGGTCGGTCCGGGAGGTGATCGCGCGGGCGTGCGGCAGCCGTTCGGTCAGGTAGGCGTCGAACTCGACCTCCTTGAAGTCGAGCAGGTAGAGCTCCAGCTCCTCCGGCGGATACGCCAGGGCGAGCTGGCTGATCAGCACGTGCAGCAGGTTGGTCTTGCCCATCCGGACGTCCCCGCCGACCAGGCCGTGGTGCACGCCGCGGACCCCCATGACAAAGTGCTGCGGCTCGCCTTTGCTGTCCACGCCGATCTGCACGTCCAGGCCGTCGGTGGTGGAAGAGGTCCAGTGCTGGGCCGGGGCGATGGCGATCCGGCCGAAGGGCAGGTCTCGCGCGGCGGAGCCGGCGGCCGCGCCGACCGCGTCCAGCCACGGGTTGGCCCGCGCCGCCACGGGCATCTCGTCGGGCTCGATCACGCCGAACCCGAAATCCGGGTCATCCCAGGTGAGGTCGCTGTGCGGGTCCAGGCTCAGGGTCGTACTGAGGGCGGTCAGCGCGGCCAGATCGAAGTCGCGTGGCATGGGGAGCCCAGGATCAACCGTGGCCACGATGTACAGCCCGCTCCTGGGCCCGTTGCGGGCCAGCCGGCCGAGCAGCTCCGCGGCCCGGTCGCTGATGCCAGCCGGGAAGCCGGCCAGGACCAGGACGTGGTAAGGGATGGTGGCCCCGGTGGTGGCCGCGTTATAGGCCTCCACCGAGTCGTAGACGTTGGTCAGCCGGGTTTGCGTGACCTCCACGACGTGGCTGGTCAGCGTGGTCAGCAGGGCCTCGGTCTCGGCGGGGCTGGCCGCGACCCCGACCCCGCTACTGCCCACCCGCATGTGCGCGGGCAGGCGCAGGAACGCGCTCAGGTGCCGGCCCTGGCCCACCGGGTCGGCGAGCGCGAACCGCACCGTGCCCGGTCTGGTTGCCGTGGCCAGCCGCAGGGTGAGCGCCTGGAGCAGCGACCGGGCCCGGTGAGCCCCGCCGGCGAACCCGCACTCGCTGATCAGCAGGTGGCCGTGCCCGGCGAACCGCGCCACGGCCGGCATGGGCGGCAGGTCCTCGCCTATCCGGAGCATCCCGACGCGCAGGCCGTCCGGCGGCGGCGCCTGCGGGTCGGGCTGGTAGGCCGCCCAAGCCGGGGCGCCGAAGTCGTCCAGCGCCCACGGATACGCGGCGGTCAGCGCCGTCACGGTGCCGAAGAGGGTCCCGGCGGTCTGGCCGTCCAGGTAGTGCCGCTGGCGGTAGCGCGCCGTCCCGGCCGAGGTGGCCAGGCGAAGGTAGGCGGCACCGATCTCGGACTCGATCGCCTCGACCGGCATATTCACCTCTGTGATCAACCTGCCCATCCTCATGGTCAGCCCGTCGCCTTAGATCGGCAACCCTAGCGGGCGGCCGGAAAACGCGACCCACCGCACCTCGCTGACCGCCGGACCGGTTCACAGACATTTTTCCCGAACGAGCCCGGTTTCACCCTCGGTGTCACGTACCTGTCACAATGCGCAGGCGCTAGCACCGGGTAACCGCGATGCCGAACAGGCCAGCACCGTCAGGCCAGCACCGTCAGGCCAGCACAGTCAGGCCAGCACAGTCAGGCCAGCACAGTCAGGCCAGCACAGTCAGGCCAGCACAGTCAGGCCAGCCGTCGTTCGGTGGCCCACTTGGTCAGCTGGTGCCGGGTGGAGAGCTGCAGCTTGCGCAGTACCGACGACACGTGGCTTTCCACCGTCTTGACCGAGATGTACAGCTCGCGGGCGATCTCCTTGTAGGTGTAGCCCTGGGCGATCAGCCGCAGCACTTCCCGTTCCCGGCTGGTCAGCTGGTCGAGCTCGGGGTCGACTGACGGCTTGGCGTCCCCGGCGGGGGCGGCGGCGAACGCGTCCAGGACGAACCCGGCCAGCCGGTGCGAGAACACCGCGTCACCGGCCGCGACCCGGCGGACGGCGTCGGCCAGCTCGGCGGTGGAGATGGTCTTCGTCACGTAGCCGCGTGCGCCCGCCCTGATCACCGCGATCACGTCCTCGGGAGCGTCCGAGGCGGACAGCGCGAGGAAATGCACCTGCGGATGGATGGCCTTGATCGCCTGGACCACGGCCTGGCCGCCGCCGCCGGGCAGGTGCACGTCGAGGACTACGACGTCGGGCAGGAGCTCGGCGATCAGGTCGATCGCGGGCTGCACGTCGTCGGCCTCGCCCACCACCTCGACCTGGCGGCCGAGCTCGGCGCGGACCCCGGACCGGAACAGCCCGTGGTCGTCGACCAGGACCACCCGCGGCGTGCTCATGTGCGGCTCGCTGTGTTATCCCGGGGGGGCGACCCCCCCAGACCCCCCCGAGGCATCGTGCGCCCCATCTTCAGCGTGACCTTGGTGCCCTCGCCCGGGGCGGTCGTCACGGTCGCCGTGCCGCCGCGGCGGGTCATCCGGCCGTGCACCGATTCGGCCAGCCCCTTGCGGTCCGCCGGGACCGCCTCCGGGTCGAAGCCTTTCCCCCGGTCCCGCACGACGAGCGATACCTCACCGGGCTCGACCTCGGCGAACAGCGAGATGACACTAGCGCCGGACCACTTGGCCGCGTTCACCGTCGCCTCCCGGGCGGCCGCGAGCAGGGCGTTCAGGTTGTCATCGAGCTCGCAGTCGCTGACGGTCACCGCCTCTACCGGGACCCCGTACCTGGCCTCGACGTCCTCCTGGATCTGCCGGATCGCGCTGGTCAAGGTCAGGTCAGCCTCGGTCTCGTTCGGATCCCGTCCCTCGAACAGCCAGGAACGCAGCTCGCGTTCCTGCTGTCGGGCGAGCTGGACGACCTTCTGCGGGTCATCCGCGCGCCGCTGGATCAGGGCGAGCGTCTGCAGCACGGAGTCGTGTACCCGGGCTGCGATGTCGGCCCGTTCCTCCGCCCGGACCCGCGCCTGGCGCTCGAGGACCAGGTCACGGGCGATCCGCAGCCACCACGGGCCGAGGAACAGTACGATGGCCGCGATCACCAGCACCGCCCCGCCGAGCGGGCGCAGCAGGGCTGCGCTCTTGTGAGCCGAGAACAGCCAGCCCACGCCGCCGACGAGCAGAGCGCCCGCGAGGACCAGGCGCAACGCCGACCACTTGCCCCGGGCCGAGGAGTCCGCGGCCGTCTCGATCGGCTCCAGCAGGCGCCGCAGGGTGGCCTGCTCGTCGGCCGGGGCGTTCCGCCAGATCAGCGCCAGCCCGGCCACGCTGAACACCTGCGGCCACGCCCAGCCGACAAACCAGCCGCCGTTGAGCGCGCTGACCGCCAGCAGCACCAGGATGAGCAGCGAGGTGAGGCCGATGGCGAGCCGGATGCCCCTGGCGTCGGACCTGGCCTTGCTGCCGATGCTGGCCTGTTCGCCGGCCGCCGGCAGGAAAAGCCAGCCCGCGACGTATACCGGCACGAACCATCCGCCGGATACCAGAGCGATCAGCACGAATACGATCCGGACGGTGGTGACGCTGAAGCCCCGCCACGCGGCCACGCCGGCCGCCACGCCGCCGCCCAGCCGGTCAGCCGGGTCACGGCGCAGCGGGCCGCCGTTACCGCCCCGGTGCCTCAGCCAGAACGGCCCGCGGTGCCACGGGCCACCCTGCCGGTTATCACGGGGCCAGTGGTCGCGGTGCCAGCGCTCAGGATGCTCCACGCTTCCATCATCGCCCAGTCGCGCCGGGACGGCTATCCGGGACATCCCTGATCCGACCCTGATGACCGGGGGGCGACCTCAGGGTTAAACCAGGGCTCGTCACCGATGTGCCGGGGTGGCCTGCGGAGCCACGCTTGAGGCATGAACACCAACACAGTGAACCCGGAAGCACCCACCACCGATCAGCCCGGTACCCGCCCCGAGCCGCCGTTCGGCTGGGGCCCGGAGCGCCCGGCCCTGCGCCGGCCCTTCGAGGGCCGGCTGCTGGCGGGCGTGGCCGCGGGCCTGGCCCGTTACTTCGGCGTCGACGAGATGATCGTCCGGATCGCGTTCGTGGTCCTGACCGTCGTCGGCGGCGCGGGCATCCCGCTCTACCTGGCCGGCCTGCTGCTCATCCCCGACGAGGGTACCGACGTCTCGATCGCCGGCTCCATCATCGAATCCCTGCAGTCCCGCTCACGGTAATTGCCAAAGGACACCACCATGCCTAGCCAGTACAGCCAGTCCGGGGCCGGCCCGTACCGGAACCGCGGTTTCTCCCCGCTGTTCCGCGGCCCCTACTCCGATCAGCACCTGCGCGTTTCCGATGCCGAGCGGCAGGCGGTCACCGACCGCCTGGCCGAGCACTTCGGCGACGGCCGCCTGGACCAGGCCGAGTTCGACGAGCGAGTCGGCCGGGCCATGAACGCCAAGACCCGGGCCGACCTGGCTGGCTTGTTTGACGACCTGCCGGAAACAGGGGCCCCGGCAATGCCCGAACCGCCGCCCAGGCCCCGGCGCAGGCGCCGGCACCCGCTCCTGGCCATCGTGCTGCTCGTGCTTATCACCGTGGCTGCCGCGCATGCGGTGGCGGCGGTGTTCGTGCCGTGGCTGTGGATCGGGTTCCTCGCGGTGATCCTGCTGTTCGCCACCGGAACCATCGGCCACTCCCACTCCCACTCCCACTCCGACTCCCACGCCGACCAGGACCGCTAGCGCCCTAGGGCAGATGCTGGCATCCGTGCCGCTCACCGAGCGTCGGTCATGGATGTGCCACGGGGATGGCCACACCATGCCGTCGCTGAAGCCGGCCGGGCCGATGCCGAGCGCGAGGTTGAAGCGGCTCGATCATCCGGTCCGTCTCCCGCCCGGTGAGCTTGGCGATGCTCCGCCGGGTGAAGTGGTAGGCGATCTTCACGTACAGCCCGGCTTGGGCGGACGGGACTCCTGTGATGCGGGTGATGTGCTCCTCCTTTTCCTTTCTCCGATGGGCGCGTTCCCCAAAGGCTGCCCTCGGCGGCGATGCGTCGCCGGCACCGTCGTCATCGGGGCCCCCATTCCGATCAGCACGTGCGCGTTTCCGATCCCGGCACAGCCATGACCACCTATGTGCCGGCGACGGCGAACACCGGCCAGGGATCTGAGATCCCGGTCAGCTGATGACGGCCGCGATCGGCGAAGGCGATCTCCGACCCGGCGACCAGGTCGCTGACGGTGCGCGACACGAGGATCTCGCCGGGTCGGGCCAGCGCCGCGATCTCGGCCGCCCGGCGGACGGAGACGCCGGTGACCTCGGCGCCGGCCAGTTCGACCTCACCAACTCCGATGCCGAACCGCGCGGTCAGGCCAAGCCCGGCCGCGCTACGGCGCACGGCGGCCGCGCAGCGGATCGCCCGGGCAGGCCCGTCGAAGGTGGCGACGACGCGGCCGCCGGCGCTCGTAACCAGGCGACCCCGGAAGGCCGCCACGTGCCGCTCAGCCGTGGCGGTGATGTCGGGGACGTTCGGCCCGATTTCAGCGTGCAGGATGGTCGCCAGGACCCGGTTGGGAGCGGGCATGTCCTTGGCCGCAGCCAGGAACTCCTGGATCTGCGTGAACATGGCGTCGGTATCGCCGAGCCAGAGGAGATGGTCGTCCGGCTGCTCGAAGTAGCGGGCATCGGGCAGGTGTTCGGCCAGGTAGCGGCCGTGGCACGGCGGGATGATCCGGTCGTCTCGGCGCTGGATGATCATGCGCAGCACGGCGCTCGGGCTGCTAGCCATGCGCTCCCAGCGCGCCATTGCCTGGCGGGCGCGGCTCGAGCCGGCCACGCTCGGGGCGTACCACTCAATGCTGTCGCCTTGCCCCCAGCGGTGGGCCGCGAGTTCCTCGAGCGCGCTCGCCGCCGCTTCCGTCTGCTGCCCGCATGGATAATCCGGCGCCGCCGTCGAGCGCGCCGCCGCCGCGCCGAGTATCAACGCCGTGACTCGCTCCGGGTAGGTGGCGGCGAACAGATGCTCATCGGGCTGCCTTCTGAATAGCCGAACAAGGCGGCCCGGTCCGACCCGCAGGCTCGCATCACGGCCCGCACATCATCTATGCGCTGCTCGAGCGTGTCCTCGCCGGCTGCCCTATCGGACAGGCCGGTATCGCGCTTGTCGAACATGATCAGGCGCCCGAGCGAGGCCAGCCGCCGGAAGAAATGCGCCGCGTAAGGGTCCTCCCACCACAGGTCAAGATGGCTGATCAGGCCGGGCACGGCGACGATGTCGAGTTCGCCTTCGCCCAGCACCTGGTAGGCGATGTGCAGCATCGCCAGCACGGCCCTGGTCCGCGCGCCCCGCACCAGCAGGGGCTGCCCGTGAGCGGTTACCTCGAGCGGGCCCAGGACGCCGAACTCCACGATGCCCTTCTCTCCGGTAAGTGCACGGTAAGAGGCACGTTAGATGCTTCGAACCGGTTCTGGCCAGGATACGAAGGCGCGCCACGCCTAGCCGCCAGGGGAGGACACAATGTCGGATCGCATAGTGATCATCGGGGCCGGTGTCGGCGGAATCACCCTGGCCCTGCTGCTGCGCCAGCGGGGCATCATCGCTGAGGTGCTCGAGCAGTCGGCCGAACTGCGTGAGGTCGGCGCGGCCGTCGCCCTCGCGGCCAACGCCACCCGCGTGCTGCAGCGTCTGGGCCTGGGCGAGGGTCTGGCGGAGATTTCGACCGAGCCCGCGCGGCTCATTCATCGCGACGGCCGCGACGGGCGTCCGGTCGCGGCCACCGGGGATGGCCAGTGGTACCGGGATACGTTCGGCGCGCCGTTTTTCGGTATGCACCGGATAGCGTTGCAGCGGCTGCTCGCGGACGCGCTGGGCCCTGAGCATCTGCACCTCGGCTGCCGCGTGGAGTCACTCACCGAGGCCGGCCAGGGAATGCGGGTGCGGTGCGCGTCGGGGGCCACCTTCGAGGCCAGCGTGGTAGTCGGCGCCGACGGCGTGCACTCGCTGACGCGGCAGTGGGTGATCGGCGGCGACGAGCCGGTCTACTCGGGCACGTCGGGCTTCCGCGGCCTGGTCCCGGCCGAACGGCTGTCACGGCTGCCCGATCCGGGTGCCCTGCAGTTCTGGATGGGGCCGGGCGCGCACCTGCTGCACTA
>Ga0209656_10001574_pt1 | contig 14914 bp, 14 predicted proteins | sample BogFormECP12_OM2_FD_188239 | JGI IMG/M metagenome (GOLD analysis project Ga0209656, IMG submission 188239) | Bog forest soil microbial communities from Calvert Island, British Columbia, Canada - ECP12_OM2 (SPAdes) (version 2) | ecosystem: Environmental > Aquatic > Freshwater > Wetlands > Bog ... | reverse complement strand
AGATGTACGACTTCATTGTTTTCGGCTACTACGCAGCGGCGATCGGACGTACCTTCTTTCCAGCGCATAATCCGTACGCTTCGCTCATGCTGTCGTTTATGACCTTCGGCGCCGGGTTTTTGATGCGACCGGTCGGAGCGGTTGTGCTCGGAGCATATATCGACCGGTATGGCAGGCGGGCAGGTTTGCTCCTGACCCTTGGGTTAATGTCGGTTGGAACCCTTACGATCGCCTTGCTTCCCGGCTACGCAACGTTAGGCTTGCTAGCTCCGTTGCTGATACTATTGAGTCGGCTGCTGCAAGGGTTTTCGGCGGGAGTCGAACTTGGAGGCGTTTCGGTCTACCTGGCGGAGATTGCGACTCCTGGCCACAAAGGCTTCTATGTCAGTTGGCAGTCAGCGAGTCAGCAGGTGGCGGTGATGGTTACCGCACTTCTGGGGGTCGTTTTGGGTTCGCTGCTTTCGTCAGCCGCGATGGACCTCTGGGGCTGGCGCATTCCTTTCCTGATCGGCTGCCTGATTATTCCGATTCTTTTTGTGCTGCGGAGGTCGCTGGCCGAAACTGAAGCGTTCCAGGCACGCAAGCACCACCTAAGCGTATCGCAGATCGTTCGTACTCTGGCCGCGAATTGGCCCATCGTTTTCGTCGGCGTAATGATGGTCGCAATGACCACCGTTTCCTTTTACCTCATTACCGCATATACGCCGACGTTTGGTGAGAGCGAACTGCATCTTACCTCCGTTACCAGCCTGATCGTAACCTTATGCATAGGGTTCTCTAATTTCTTCTGGCTGCCGGTGATGGGCGCCGTCTCGGATCGAGTCGGGAGGAAACCGCTTCTGATACTCTTCACTGTGCTGGCGCTGCTGACTGCTTACCCTGCAATGCTGTGGCTGACAGGGGGGCCCTCATTCACACGATTATTGCTGGTACTACTTTGGTTATCGTTTATCTACGCAAGCTACAATGGCGCCATGGTCGTTGCTTTGACGGAGATCATGCCGGTAGATGTCCGCACCAGCGGCTTCTCGCTGGCTTACAGCCTCGCGACTGCTTTATTGGGTGGATTTACCCCGGCCATTTGTACCTATCTGATTCACATCACCGGGAATCGCGCCATGCCTGGGCTCTGGATGTCGTTTGCGGCAGCGCTTGGTTTGATTGCAGCCCTAAAGATTCCTCACGCTGAGAAAATCGTGGCAGACGTAGGCGTGAGTCCTCAGAAGGCGTAGTGCGCAAGTTTTTCTGGCTAACACCCCGGACTTTTCTGCTGCGATGATTCTTCGGAGGCATTCAGACTCGTGAGAACACTGAAGTCTTCGAGCGTTGTCGTATCGCCCATCACCAGACCGCCGCCAGCAATTTCCTTCAGCAATCGCCGCATAATTTTGCCGTTTCGCGTTTTCGGCAACGCCTCCGCAAACCGAATGTCGTCCGGTCTGGCAATTGACCCGATCGCGAGGGCAACATGCTGCCGGAGCTTTTCCCGCAACTCCGGGGCCGCATTTTCTTTCACTATCAACGTCACGAACGCAACGACTGCCTGGCCCTTCAACTCATCGTGACGACCGACCACCGCGGCTTCCGCAACAGTCGGATGACTGACAAGCGCACTTTCGATTTCCGACGTCCCAAGCCTGTGCCCGGCAACGTTCAGCACGTCATCGATCCGGCCGACAATCCAGAAATACCCGTCCTTGTCTCTTCTAGCGCCGTCACCGGTGAAATAAAAGCCTTTGATATCGCTCCAGTACGTCTTTTTGTAACGCTGTTTGTCACCCCAGATCGTGCGCAGCATCGACGGCCAGGGACGCCGAACAACCAGCTTGCCTCCGACGTTAGGGGGGACTTCGTTCCCCTGGTCATCCACCACCGCCGCGTCGACGCCGAAAAACGGGAGCGTTGCGGTCCCAGGCTTCACTGGCGTTGCTCCAGGAAGTGGCGTAATCATGATCGCACCGGTCTCGGTTTGCCACCAGGTGTCGACGATGGGACAACGGCCGCCTCCTATTACCGTGTGATACCAGACCCAGGCTTCCGGATTGATCGGTTCTCCAACGGTTCCGAGTAGTCGCAGCGAGGTGAGATCGTGTCGATTCGGATATTCGTCTCCCCACCGGATGAACGTGCGAATTGCATTCGGTCCAGTGTAAAACACGGTGACCTGGTATTCCTCGACAATCTTCCAGAAACGATCCGCTTCCGGCCAGTCCTCCGCCCCTTCGTACATCAGCACTGTCGCACCGTTCGAGAGCGGACCGTACACGGTATAACTGTGGCCCGCGACCCAGCCGATATCGACCGTGCACCAGTAGATATCTTCCGGTTTCAGATCGAATACGTACTTCATTGTCAGGGTGACACCCAGCAGGTAGCCGGCGGTCGTATGCAGGATCCCTTTTGGTTTGCCGGTCGATCCGCTTGTGTAAAGGATGTACAACGGATCTTCTGAGTCCATCGGCTCCGGAGGACAATTCGCGTCGACATATTCCAGCTCCCGGTGCCACCAGGCGTCCCGCCCTTCCTTAATGTGAATTTCGTTGTTCGCGCGCCGAAAGACGATAACCCTTTCGATCTGATCGTTCGCGTGCAAAGCGTCGTCGACATTTTTCTTCAGCGGAACGATTGCACCACGGTGATATCCTCCGTCCGCAGTGATAACGACTTTCGCTCCGGAATCCTTGATACGGTCCTTGATCGATTCCGCACTGAACCCGCTAAATACAACCGAATGAATCGCCCCGATTCTCGCGCAGGCGAGCATCGCAACCGCCGCTTCGGGACACATCGACATGTAAATGACGACGCGGTCCCCTTTCTTGACATGGTTCCGCTTCAGAACATTCGCGAACTTGCAAACCTCCCGGTGCAGCTGCTGATATGTCAGCGTTACCTTCTCGCCCGGCTCTCCTTCCCAGATCAAGGCGGCCTTGTTCCGGGTTGGTCCCGCCAGGTGCCGGTCGAGACAATTCTCCGAAACATTGAGCTTGCCGCCAACGAACCACTTGGCGAACGGCTCCTTCCATTCGAGAACTGTTTTCCATTTCTTTCGCCAGGTGAGATTTTCTGCGGCTTGTTCTGCCCAGAATTTCTCCGGATTCTTTATCGATTTACGATATAGCTCCCGATACGCCTCCAAGCTCGATATATGCGCCTTTCTTGAAAAATCCTTCGTCGGTTTGAATAGGCGATTTTCAATAAGGTGCGATTCGATATCGACGCTCATAGGGGGGATTCGAATTTGTCATAGTCTCTTGGACGTAGAGGAATTGGAAACGGGACGCCTCGCTTCATACCTTCACAACGGGAACAGGATAACGGAGAACAAGTTCGTTATCCAAAAGTATCTCTACATGGTGGAGCCCGTATTGTTGGAATTGTACGCCCGCAAAAACATTGACGTTGGTCACCGTGCCATCGAACTCCTTTAGCTCGAAGTCGATGTGGGATTCCGCCATGAGTTGCACCTCTTCGATCCCAAGAATCCGGGAAGTCTGCCGGAATTTTCCGAGACCTCCACACCAGCGAGTCCAAAGGCAGAGTTTAAGGAGCGCCACCGGGAGTGCCGGCGTTGGCAGAATGTTAATAACTCCAACGAGCGTCTGCAGACCGTTCACTTCCTGGCGGACATCTTCGCATAAGACCGATGCCTGGAGATCGGGAAGAAGAAGTTCTGCTCCCATGAAATCTCTTTCGCGGCCGGATTGAAACCCCGAATCAGCTCCGGGACGGAGCTTAAACAGGTTCAGATCGCGGATTCGCCACGTTCTTCGGTCCGAATTCGAACTGCCTCCTCGATCGGCACGACAAACACTTTGCCATCGCCGATCTTCCCAGTCCGCGCCGCCTCCACAATTGTTTGAACGGCCTTCTGAACGCGATCGTCGGCAACCACAATTTCAAATTTGACCTTCGGAAGAAAATCGACGGTGTACTCGCTGCCTCGGTAGATCTCGGTGTGCCCTTTCTGCCGTCCGAATCCCTTTACTTCGCTGACGGTCATCCCTTCAATTCCGATTTCCGTCAAGGCCTCCTTTACATCCTCCATTTTGAAAGGCTTAACGATTGCCTCGATTTTCTTCATAACCGCCTAAGATTGAAATAGTCGCTTCGAAAACGCAAGGAGACTGATCATTAGACACCACGATAATTCGCGGCGATCGCGGCGAGGACGGCCGGCAACAATCGATGTTCCGCAATTTGAATCCTTGCATGCAGGCTTTCAGGGGTGTCCCCAAGGTTGATCGGGACTGTTTCCTGACCCAGAATCTCACCAGCGTCGATTGCCGCGTTTACATAATGCACAGTGCACCCGGTGACCGTTTCACCCGCTTCCAGAGCCTGTTTCCATGCCTCCAATCCCCGGTATTTCGGCAAGAGCGACGGATGAATATTAATGATCCTTTGTGGAAACGCGTCCAATAACGGCGCTTTGACGACCCGCATGTAACCGGCAAGGACGACGAGTTCCACATCCGCCTCACGCAGAAGCCGAACAACATCTTCCTCAATTTCCGGCTCCAGCTTGGTTTTGAACCGCCCGGGACGCACGAACAGACTTGGAATGTCGTAATCCCTGGCAAGACTCAGGATGCCAGAATTTTCGACGTCAGACAGAACGATCCGGGTTTCAGCATTCAGCCGCCCGTCAATGATCTGTTCCATGATTGCCCTGAAGTTGGATCCTTTCCCCGATCCCAGCACCCCCAGCTTGAAAGGCCGCTTCATTTGCGCTGCATCGCTTCCAAAAGTTTCGTTGTCGATTTGCCAGGAACCAGAGGCAGAATCCGGATCGTTGCACCGATCTCCTTCAGTGCGGCCACCTCGCCGGCATCCAGGCTTGCTTCCGTGTAGTCCCCCCCTTTTGCATAGACATGCGGACGAACCTCACGCAACAAATTGTCGACACGCTTCTCGGCGAATATGATGACATAATCGACCGCCTCAAGCGCAGCCATGACTTCAGCCCGGTCCTCCTGCGTGTTCAACGGGCGCCCTTCCCCTTTCAGTTCCCGGACCGATCCATCCCCGTTCAAACCAACCACGAGTAAGTCACCGAGGCGCTTTGCTGCGGCGAGATATCGCACGTGACCGGTGTGCAGGATGTCGAAACAACCATTTGTAAATACAATGGTTTTCCCCGGATTTAGCTTTCGCACCTCGGGAGCATTGCTTCGATCCAGAATCTTTAGGTTGTCGGGCATCGCTCTTTTTTGAGTTGCAGTAGCAGGTTATCCCGTTAAGTCTACTCATTTCCCATGGCAGACCCGCGTTTCGACAGCCTTGCAGAGGTACTGACGAGTCATTCCACCAAGCTAAAAAAAGGTGAACGAGTCCTGCTCGATGCATTTGACGCACCTCAGGAAATGATCGTTGCGTTGATCCGTTCCGTTCGTTCCAAAGGCGCGCTTCCGTTCGTGAATCTGCAATCGAACCTGGTCACTCGCGAACTGCTTAAAGGGGCGGAAGAAGAGCAATACCGCACAATTCGTGAGTTCGAAATGGCCAGAATGAAAATGATGGATGCCTACATCGCGCTGCGCGGAAACAACAACACGAGCGAGTTCTCGGATATCCCCCCCGAGCGGATGCAGCTCGCGATGAAAACCCTTCAACCGGTTGTCGATCAGCGGCTCAACAAGACGAAGTGGGTAGTTTTACGCTGGCCAACCTCATCGATGGCGCAAATGGCCGGCATGAGCACCGAAGCGTTCGAGGATTTTTTTTTCAAGGTTTGCACACTCGATTACGGGAAGATGAAACCCGGCATGGAGGCGCTGAAATCCCTGATGGAAACCACGGACCATGTCCATATCACTGGGATCGGAACCGATCTGCGGTTCAGCATCCGAGGCATTCCTGCAATCACGTGCGGAGGCGAACATAACATCCCTGACGGCGAGGTATTTACCTGCCCTGTTCGCGATTCCGTCGAAGGACATATCCAATACAATACCCCAACGGTCTATCAAGGGACCGCATTTGATACGGTCCGGTTGGCGTTCAAGGGAGGCAAAGTCGTCGAGGCCAGTTCCAACAACACAGAGAGGCTAAACGCAATCCTCAATTCCGACGAAGGAGCCCGTTACATCGGCGAGTTCGCGATCGGGTTCAACCCGTTCATCCGCGAGCCGATGCGCGACATTCTATTCGACGAGAAAATCTCCGGATCATTTCATTTTACTCTGGGCCAGGCTTATGAGCGGGCAGACAATGGCAACCGCAGCCAGGTACATTGGGACTTGGTTTGTATTCAGCGGCCTGAATATGGCGGCGGCGAGATCTACTTTGATAAGAAGCTGATCCGCAAAGATGGCAAGTTTGTCCCGAAAGAACTTCAGTTGCTTAATCCGGAGAGCTTGAACGCCTGATCGTGCGTTTTGCTCATGGGATAAATTCGCGCAGTTCCTCTATTGAGGGCTAATCATGGACGAAATACTGATTTTTTCGAGTGATACCTATTTCATGGGCGAAGCATTGCGACAGGCCCGGAAAGCCGCGGCGCAGGACGAGGTACCGATTGGTTCTGTGATTGTCCGGAATACGGAAATCATCGCCCGGGCGTGGAACCAGGTTGAGATGTTGAAGGATGCCACCGCTCACGCAGAGATGCTCGCTATCACCCAGGCGGCGAGCGTCGTGGGCGATTGGCGGTTGGACGAGTGTGATTTGTATGTCACGAAGGAACCGTGTCCGATGTGCGCCGGCGCAATCGTCAATGCCCGGCTCCGTCGCGTCATTTACGGATGCCCGGACTCCAAAACCGGAGGAGCTGGCGGGATGATCAACCTCCTCCAGATGCCCCCTCTAAATCATCAATGCGAGATCACGCGCGGTGTCAGAGGAGCGGAGTGCCGGGAGATGTTGCAACGATTTTTCAAGTCAAAGAGAGAAGAGGAGCCCGAGCGAAGCCGGGAGAATACAGAGAGAAAAATTCACCACAGTGGCACAGAGAACACAGAGGTGGATTAGGGGTGATCCTAAAGTGTGGTAAATCTTTTTCTGACACTTACGCCGGTTGCTGCTGGGTCAGGCAATGGAATGCGCCGAGGCCCCAAACAAGATCCCTGCAATCAATCGGGACGATTCGCCGGTCCGGAAAACAGCTCTGAACTGCCTCATACGCACGCTTATCCTTTGGCGAACAGAACACAGGCAGCAAAATCACGTTGTTCCCAATGTAGAAATTCGCGTAGCTTGCCGGGAGACGTTGATCTTCCCGTTCGACGCGCGGCGGCATCGGGAGTGTACGAATCTCCAGAGGCGTTCCATCCTCGGCTTCCATTGTCCGTAGCAATGCCAGATTCTCCTGGAGCGGTCTGTAATTCGGGTCTTTCGGATCCTCTTCGACTGCCGTGAGCACCGTGGTTCGCCCCGCGAACCGGGTAATGTCGTCAATATGCCCGTCGGTATCGTCCCCTTCGATGCCTTCCCCGAGCCATAGAATGTTCGTTACACCGAGATAATCTTGCAGTGCCTGTTCGATCTCGGCCTTTGATTTCGTCGGGTTCCGATTCGGATTCAGCAAACAGGAGGTTGTTGTCAGGAGGCTGCCCGTACCGTTCGGGTCAATTGATCCCCCTTCCATCACCAACCTTGGGTAGTAGACCGGAACTCCGAGATGTTCCGCAACCCGGGTTGGCACAACTTCGTCCAAGTCAAACGGTGGATATTTTCCGCCCCAGGCATTGTAGTCCCAATCGACGATCGCCAGTCTCGGGTCATTCTCCCGTTTTACAAAAATCGGTCCGTGATCCCTGCACCACGGTTCGTTCGTCGGGATCCGCAGATACTCGACATGACTTGCATCGATCTCATTCAGGAGAAAACGTACCTGCTGTTCCTGCTCCGCATCTGACACGTTGATTTTGACCGGTTCGGATTCGCGTAAAGCATTGACGATCTGGACAAAAATCGGAATAACTTCGTCGTAAGCTCCAGGGAAACTGATTCCTTCCCGGCGCGGCCAGGATAGCCACGTCGCAGCATGCGGTTCCCACTCGGCCGGCATACGATAACCGTTCGCGGCGGGCGTATTTTCAGTGAACAAGTTCCCCATCGGGTGCTGTTCCGGTCGGTCAATCGATGTAGCGCCTGCTGATCTCGGCATATGCATCAACTCGGCGATCCCGAAGAAATGGCCAATGCGTGCGTTGGCGGTCCAGTTTTTTTAGATCGACTTCGATGATCAGCGTCTCTTCTTTGTCCGTAGAGGCTTTGCCGATGATCTCTCCGGACGGATCCGCAACGAAGCTTTGACCCCAGAACTCGATCCCATCTCCTCCGATCGGGGTCTCGTGCCCCATCCTGTTCGGAACCGCAACGTAGCATCCATTTGCGATCGCGTGCGACCGCTGAATCGTTTCCCACGAAGCATGTTGCTGTTTTCCGAACTCCGTTTTTTCGCTCGGATGCCAACCAATTGCCGTTGGATAGAAGAGTATCTCCGCGCCCCGCAGTGCGGTGAGCCGGGCCCCCTCCGGATACCATTGATCCCAGCAAATTAGTACGCCGATGGTCGCAAACCGGGTTTTCCACGATTTGAATCCCAGGTCACCTGGAGTGAAGTAGAACTTCTCGTAAAAGAGCGGGTCGTCCGGAATATGCATCTTCCGGTATTTTCCAAGCAAGCTGCCGTCAGCATCGATAATTGCAGCCGAATTATGATAAAGGCCGGCAGCGCGCTTCTCGAATATGGGCGCGATAATGACGACACCGAGGTCACCGGCCAGGTTAGCGAGCCGGTTGGTCGTCGGACCCGGGATTTCTTCGGCGAAGTCGAAGTACTTGTGATCTTCGATCTGGCAAAAATAGATCGTGTTAAAAATCTCTGGGAGGCAAATGATGTTGGCGCCCTCCGACGCTGCGGCACGAATCATCGATTCCGCCTTTTCGACGTTTTCTGGCGGATCGATCACACACCGCATCTGGACCAATCCAAGCTTCAGCATGCATTCTACTAGGGTCGATCAGCCAAAGGTGCAAAGTGGTTGTTGTAAATTCTTCAGTAAACAATTTTCCCTTGCTTCATGCCGGTTGCAAAGCAGGGTGGACTGAAATGCTGAACGACATTCGGATTATTATCCACACTGAAAAAGGGGACATCGATGCGACATTGTTCCCGGCGAAAGCCCCGGTCACCACCGCAAGCTTTTTGAATCTAGCGTCGCGCAAATTTTATGACGGCCTCACATTTCACCGGGTCGTGCCGCATTTCGTAATCCAGGGCGGCGACCCACTTGGGACCGGGACCGGTGGACCAGGGTACCGATTTGAAAATGAAATCGATAACTCCCTGTCGCACCTAAACGTTGGTGCGTTGGCGATGGCAAACGCCGGCCCAAACACGAACGGCAGCCAGTTTTACATCACGATCGATTCGCTGCGCCCCGAGCACGTGAAAATGCTCGATGGCACTTATTCGATCTTTGGGCACGTGACCACAGGCCTCGAGGTAACAATCAAAATCGTGCAGGGAGACAAGATCCAGTCGATCGAAATCCTCGACTCAACCGACGAATTATTTGCGGACCACGCAAAACGGCTCAAAGAATGGAACCGTACGCTGGATGGCAAGTTCGGAAACCGCCTGAAGCCGGCGCGCGGAAAATAGCCGTAGCAGCACTTTTTGGTCGCGGCTACGCCCCGCCGTGGCGCCTCTCTTATACCGTCCGAACGGGCACGGGTCCCACGTACCGGGGCGCGCGGGTCTCTTGCCCCAGAGGGGCAATATCCCTGAGCCCGGGGCGAAACCCCGGGACCGGTGCCCCTCCGGGGCACGTTTCGATGCCTGGAAACGAGTGATGGCAATGAGCCTGCGGACAGCAGATTACGACTACGAGCTCCCGGATGAGTTGATCGCACGGTACCCGGCTGAACGCCGGGATGAGTCGAGACTGATGTTTCTGGAGAGGCGATCCCAACGGATCACTCATTACCGGTTCAGCGATTTTGTCGAACTGCTGCGACCGGAAGAATTGGTAGTCTTGAATGACACCAAAGTCATCCCGGCCAGAATACGGTTTCCGCATAGAAACGCCGAGCTCTTGCTTCTGGAGCAAATCAATCCGGTGACCTGGAAATGCCTCGTCCGGCCTGGTAAATCCTTTTCGATCGGGCGCAAATTCGCGATCCACGGTTATGCCTGTAAAGTGATTCGGATTGATGATGAGGGGGATCGACTGATTCAGTTTGATCGCCCGATTCAGTTCGAGGAAATCGGCGAGATCCCGCTCCCGCCGTATATCGCACGCGCGCTCGAACGCGCCGATCGCGACCGGTATCAAACGGTCTATGCGTCTCAAATGGGCGCCATCGCGGCGCCGACAGCCGGACTCCATTTTACACAGGGAATCCTGGATCGGGTGCCGCACGAGTTTATAACGCTCCATGTTGGAGTTGGAACATTCAAACCGGTGAAAGCCGAGAACATTACCGAGCATCGGCTGCATCGTGAGGATTTCGGGTTGACGACGACAGCAGCGTCGCGGATTCAGTCTGCAAAAAAAGTATTGGCGGTGGGAACGACGACCGTGCGTACATTGGAAACGTTGATGCAACGGTTTGGCGAGATCCGCCCTGGAAAAGGTTCTACCGATATTTTCATTTACCCGCCATTCTCATTTCGAAGAATCGATTCGCTGTTGACTAACTTTCATCTTCCCAAGTCGACCCTGCTAATTCTAGTCGCCGCGTTTGCCGGTCGCGAGTTTGCCCTCGAAGCATACGCAGAAGCGATTCGGGAACGGTATCGGTTCTTCAGCTATGGGGATTGTATGCTGATTCGCTAGACGCGCGTTCGTCCAGAGAGGATTCACCACAGAGGCACGTAGGGGGATTTTAAGGTTTGTTTTTAATCGTACTCGTACTCCTATTCGTCCTCGTGCTCGATTGGGGGCGTGTTTCTACACCAGCGCCCGAACGTCGTGAGGTACGAAATGTAATTGGCTTGCAGCCATTCTACGATTTGCGTCTCGCCTGTCCATGTCCGGGTTGGAGTGTCTTCGATATTGCGGTTCATCGCTTGGATCGCTGACTTTTTGGGCGATGTCGCTCAATCATCCTCCGCTTTCCCCAATCGTCCTCGTCCTCGTCGTCGTTCTCGTTCTGGTTCACTGGGGTGGCCTCGATGTGGCGGACTGACACGAAGATAGGAACCTGAACGTGAACCAAGATTAGCAACGATCAAAGACCGAGGACGAGAACGACGACGATAACTTCTTCCTTTTCAATTTTGCCTTTTGCCTTTCCTCCGTGCCTCTGTGGTGAATCCTTCCTATTTCTTCGTCTGCGTTTCCCTCGCCGCTTCAACGAGGGTATTGGCAAAATCGTCAACGTTCTTATCGACGATGAACGCAGTCACTGCATCGTTCAGTGCCTGTTGAAAGGCTGCCGGGGCGGCTTCGCCGTGGACACAACTAGCCACGAGCTTATCTTTTACAAAAGAATTCATCGACCACTGATGATACGCGTCGAACTTTGAACGATCGATATCCGTCCGCGCCGGGATCGATCCTTTAAGCGAGCTGAACGCTTCCTGCGCCTCCTTGCTGCCCACCGTTTTCAGCCATGCCAATGCGGCCTCTTTGTGCGGTGCACTCTTCGCAAGGGTAAACCCGTCTGCGACGACCATAAAGGAGCCGTCGGTCCCTGGGTGACTGACCCAGCCGAAATCTTCGTTCTCCTTCCAATGCGCCGCGACAAATTCGCCATCGGCCCAATCACCCATTGAGCTAAACGCAACCTTCCCTTCCATCAGTTCCTTAATCGCCTGGTCCCAGCTCAATGCAGAGTGGTCGGGGTTAACGTAATCGAACATTCTTGCGAATAGTTTAATCGCCTCCTTAACCTTCGGATCATCCCACTGCAGCGCTCCGCTGTACAAGTCGGACCATCCCTTCGGTCCAATCACCCCCAGCAATGTGTTCTCAAACAGTTGAGCAGATGCCCAAATCCCGGAGTCGCCGACTCCCAAAGCAGGTATACCGGCAGCCTTAAGTTTATCGCAAGCCGCGAAAAATTGGTCGAAAGTCATCTTAGGCCCGACGTTAATTCCGTTTTTTTCGAGCAGTTTGGCGTTGTACCAAAGCACGTTCCCGCGATGCACGCCCGCGAGCACCTCGTAGATCTTCCGATCCTTCGACATCAAGTTGATAACCAGTTCCTTCGGGAACGCATTGTCCCAACCATTGCTTTTGTAGAGATCGGTTACCGGTTCGCAGTAGCCAGGATCGACGTATTGACCCATCAACTCAAACCCCGGGTGCGTCTGCCAGGTATCCGGCGGATTATTTCCGGCCAACCGGGTTTGCAAAACAGGTCTGGCGGCAGAACCCCCACCACCCGCCACGGCTGCGTTGATGATCTCAACGCCCGGATTCTGCTTCTTGTAAACGTTGAATAATGCATCCAGAGCGGCGGCCTCACCGCCTGAGGTCCACCAGGAAAAGACTTCGAGCTTGTTCTCATCCGCCGCGCGTGAAGGAACCGCGGCAAATAAAATCGCGAATAATGCAGCCATTGTTGCCAGGGGGGAGCTAATGCGCATGTGATATAATCCTTGTTAATGTATAATTGTCTTTTGACACAATTGTTAGCGCCACCCGCCGGGCTAACAACACCTCTCCAGCCTAAACGCAGTTCCGTCGCGAGACTACGCCATCAGGTGAAGCAGGGCTTCCTGGGAAAAATTCTCGCGAGCCACTTCACCCGTAAGGAAGCCCTCACGCAGGACAAGAATTCGGCGACTCAGGTTCATCACTTCCGGAAGCTCGGATGAAATCATCAGGATCGCGACACCCTGGCAGGCAACCTCGTCCAGGAGATGGTAAATCTCAGCCTTTGCACCGACGTCGACTCCTCGGGTCGGTTCGTCGACGATCAAAAGGTCACACGAGCGTGCTAGCCACTTGGCAAGCGCCACCTTTTGCTGATTCCCACCGCTCAAGCCGGCAGTGATCGTCTCCAGGCTCGGGGTCTTCACACGAAGACGCTTGGTTAATCTTTCGATTTCGGTCACCTCCCGTTTCCGATCTACGAAGCCCATCGAACTGAAGTAATCGATATGCGCCAACGAGACGTTGTCGGACACACTCATTCCAAGGACCAAGCCAGCCCTTTTCCTGTCCTCCGGCAAAAATCCCATTTTCCGTCTCATCGACTCGTTGACCTTGCCGAGCGGCAGCTTCTTCCCCTTGATAAAGACGTCGCCCTTCGCATTAGGATCCAATCCGAAAATTGCGGTCGCCGTCTCCGAGCGCCCGGCTCCAACGAGACCGGCCATTCCTACAATTTCACCCCGGTGAACGTTGAAGGAGATATTTTGAAATTTGCCCGTCGAGGTGAGGTTTTCCACACGCAAAATCTCTTCGCCGGGCTGCAAATCGAGATATTTCGGTCGTTCGGTCAGAACTTCGCGCCCAACCATCTGGTGAATGACACGTTGACGGTTTGTGCTGGCAATCTTTTCGGTGGCAACAAACTTCCCATCCCGGAGGACGGTGATCGTGTCACAAATCCGAAAAATCTCGTCCATGCGGTGGGAAACGTAGGCCATCGTTACCCCGCGCTCTTTGAGACGGCCCATTAACTCAAACAGGTGCTCGCTTTCCCGAGTCGATAGCGAACTAGTCGGCTCATCGAAAATGATCATCTTCGCGTTGGTCCCGACGCAACTTGCAATTTGCACCATCTGCTCCTGGCCGGTCGTGAGCTGTGCCAGAGGCGTGTCGGGATCGATGTCCGATCCGATCTCGTGAAGGAGCGATTTTGCCCGGTCGCGCAGCTTGCCCCAGTTCACGAAACCGGAGTTCGTCGGCATCGTCCCAAGCATCAGGTTCTCTGCAACAGTCATGTTCGGGCAGAAAGCCAGCTCCTGGTGAACGATTGCAAGGCCAAGCTCTTGAGCGATTCGTGGGTCCGTCGGTTTAACTTCCTGGCCATCTAATTTGATGACCCCTTTGTCCGGGGTGTAGACGCCGGCAATGATCTTGCCAAGCGTGCTTTTTCCCGCACCGTTCTCTCCCATTAAAGCGTGGATAGACCCTTTTTCAAATTCCACCGAGACATCATCGAGAGCTTTTACTCCAGGGAACGTTTTCGATATATGTTCTGCACTTAAGAAAGCCATAAAAAGTGAGATCGGAAGCTTAAGCAGAATTGCCCGACGGCTCAAGCATCGTCTCGCCGCCTAATTTTTCAGGTACCGAGAGGGTCGTTTTATTTCTCGCGATCATTTGGTTGTTGGGACCGAGGGATCGGCCGCTTTCACGACTTCTTTCTTGATTGCGCTTGTCCTGGCCAGCAACCGGCGCTTTGCCAGCGCTGCATTGAACTGATCAAGCAGCACCGCCGCGATGACGACCAAACCGATCACAATTTGGCTGTAGTTCTGCGGAATATTGAGGATGACCAACCCGTTCGAGATCATCTGTAAAATCACGGCGCCCAAAAATGCGCCTAGGGCTGTTCCCTTGCCGCCGATCAGACTCGCGCCGCCAACCACCGCCGCGGCAATCACATTCAGCTCATAGCCTTGCCCGTCGCCGGAAGAGCCCGCCCCATAATACCCTAGAGAAAGGACTGCGGCGATTCCTCCTGCAAGCCCGGTGAGAGTATAGGCCAGAAGCTTGATTCTTCCGACTCTGATTCCGCTGTAGCGACTCGCAATTTCATTGCCGCCCACGGCATAGATCTTGCGGCCAATCGCCGTCTTCGCAAGAAAGATACCACCGACGATCGTCACAATCACCATGACGATCAGCGGAACCAGACTCAAGTCGGGTAACAACTCCCACCGAACAAATTGCCGGAATCCTTCGGGAAATCCGCCGATCGACTGTCCGCTGGTCTGAACGAATGCGATGCCGCGATAGATCGCCATCGTCCCGAGGGTAATGATGAACGGGTGCACACT
>Ga0209656_10001572_pt1 | contig 14928 bp, 13 predicted proteins | sample BogFormECP12_OM2_FD_188239 | JGI IMG/M metagenome (GOLD analysis project Ga0209656, IMG submission 188239) | Bog forest soil microbial communities from Calvert Island, British Columbia, Canada - ECP12_OM2 (SPAdes) (version 2) | ecosystem: Environmental > Aquatic > Freshwater > Wetlands > Bog ... | reverse complement strand
ACGTCAAGGTGCAGTAAGTTGACCGTGGTCGCCCCCCGCGTCGGACTGTAGAACTGGAGTCGCCCCGAGCCGTGATCAATGGCCAAGGGCATATCCGTTCCCGCGGGCGCGCTCATCTGGACGCTGGCCGCCGGGCAGACCTATGTGACCGCCCCCGGGCAGCCCGCTGCTGTTCCCCGCAACCGCCACAGTTTGGGGCGTGCCACGGGCTGATCAAATGAAATTTTAACGCTATTGCGGCACAACATGTTTGGCCGATAATACCTTATTTATGTCAAACAGAGGTTGGCAGACTCGTTATCTCTCGGTGCTTGAGCCGAATTGGGTCACGCCTGAGAGCCGATAAGATCCGCGCTAGACGCCGACTACCCGCGTAAAGACGAAACACCGATCATGTTTTGGCCCTCACGACCGGCATAGGGCCCGCCGGACGTGACATCTGATTAACCGGTCTGCCTACCGCCGGCGCGCCACGGCATCCCGTCTCCGTGCAAACGCGCTGCTATTGTGCACCGGCTCTTCGATCACCCCTGTGATTTGGTGATTTCATCACCAATAGGCTTCTTTTGGGTCGGCACCGTGTTGGCGCCCCGATAGGGCTCACCATCATTTGATGGCTGGGCCGAACCGTCGGGTTTGAGTGTGGCGATCGCCGCCACACCGGAGAAGGAGGGCCGGATCGTCGCCCGGCGGCTCCAGGAGTGGCAGCAGAACATGCAGGCCAACCTGGATTGGATCCGCTCGCACACCGAGAGTTGATCAACCGCCCGGGTGGCTGAGGCCCGCCACCAGATTGACGGCGACGGCCAGAACGACGGCGCCGAGCATGTACGACACCATCGCGTGGCGCAGGGCGGTGCGGCGGATCGCCGGGATCTTCAGGTCGGTGTCGGACACCTGATATGTCATGCCGATCGTGAACGCCACGTACGCGAAGTCGATGTAGGTGGGCGACTGGTGTTGGTGGAATTCGATCCCGCCGGCGGGTTCCAGGTAGAACAGCCGGGCGTACCGCACCGTGAAGAGCGTGTGCACGGCAAACCACGCCGCCGCCACGCTCGCCGCCCCGACGACCGCCGCCGCGATCGCTTGTGCGCCCTTGCCCGACCCTGCGATCAGCAGATACGCCACCCCGGCCAGGCTCGCGATGCTGGCCGACAGCACGATGATGTGGGTCATCCGCTGCGTCGGGTCCTCACGGGTCGCGTGCGATGCCGTCGCCTGCGGGTCCATCGGGCGGATCACCGCCCACGTCCACACCAGCCACACCACCGCGGCCGCGATCCATCCCACGGCAGGCGCGTACCGCCAGTCGACGAGTTCACCCACGACTGCCGCCGCCGCGGCGCCGGCCGGCACGGCGATGGCCATCCGGGCCGCGACCGGCCCCTCGCGGCCGAGGAATCCGGGCTTGCCCACCCGCCGAGTTAAGCACGGGGCGGCACTGTCGCGCCGGGGACCAAACCTTGAATCGAAAGCTTGAAGGCGCTAGCGTTTCGGCGGCGTCGATCCATTTCCAGAGTTGGAGTCATGACTATGGATGAACCCCTGCCCGACGACGGTGAAGCACCGGTAATCGTCAGCCTGGCCGATGCGGCGATGCACATGTACACCGCCGCGATCGAGTCGCTGCCCCACTCCGACGACTCGGAGTTCCAGCACCGCGCAGGGGTGGTCCTCGCCGGGCTGCGCAAACTGAAGACGGGGCTGACGGAGGCCGGCCGCCGCGGCAGGTCGACACCGTCGGTGGTCGTCGCGTTGAGCGGGGTCCGTACCTGCTACGACGATCTGATGGAAAGGGTCGCGGCGGCGCCGGGGTCCTCCCTCGGGCAGCAGCTGTACGTGGCGCGCCTGCGCGCGAAGCTGTCGGCGGAAGAAACCGCCAACGGTGCGGGGCTTGACGCCCGCCTCCTCGACGCGGTCGAGGCCGGCGAAACGCCCACCGAGGAGGAGGCCGCCAGGATCAAGACCCTGGTCGCCGCGCTCGGCGGCTGATCGGCGCGGCGGCGTGATCACTTCACCGCCGCGCTGAGCTCGTCGCGCGTCCGGATCCCCAGCTTCTGGTAGACGTGGCGAAGGTGGTACTCCACCGTCTTCGGGCTCAGGAACAGCGCTGCGGCAGTCTCTTTCGTCGTCCTGCCGGACGCCAGCATCCGGGCTATCCGGATCTCCTGCGCCGTGAGCTGCCCGAGGTAGCCCTGGCCGCCGCGGCTGACGTGCTCACCGGTAGCGTTGAGCTCACTGGCCGCCAGGTCGGACCATGGGCGCGCGCCCAGCCGTTCGAATGCCTCCAGCGCCGCACGCAGCTGCGGCCTGGCGGCCACCCTGGTGCGGCCCCGACGCAGCGTCGCACCGAAGGCGAGTCGCGTGCGCGCCTCCTCGAACAGGTCCAGCGTGTCGGCGTGCGTTTCAAGAGCCCGCTCGAACAAGGCGGTGCGCTCGGCGGGGTCCTCGGTCGCCTGCGCGGCGGCCCGATACCCGCGCGCCAGCGCCCAGGGCTGCGCCTTGTCCCGCGCGCGGCGCAGGTACTCGCCCGTGGTCTCGGCGGCGGCGGCCCGGTCACCCTTGCGCAACTGCAGCTCGGCGATTTCGGGACCCGGAGACATGTCGACGTCGAGAAACCCGGCGTCGGCCAGGGTTGCCTGCAGCTCGTGATAGCGGCGCATCGCTTGGCCGGTGTCGCCGAGCGCCGAGGAAAGGTCGGCGAGCGCGAACTGCGCCCACACCCTGGCGAGCACGATGTCGTGACGCGCGGCCAGCGCCAGCGCCTCGTCGGCGTGCGTCCGGCACTCCTCCGACCGGCCCATGCGCGCCTGCAACCAGGCCAGCCCGGCCAGCGACGAGGCAAGGTCGGTGCTTTGGCCGGTTTCCCTTGCCAGCGTGATGCTTTCGTCGTACCCGTCCGCTGCCGACGCCCATCGATCGGTGGTCGCGGCGTCACGCGAGGTGTAGAACAGCAAGTTCGGCAGCGTGCCGAGTGCCGTCCGGGTGCGCTGCTCGGTCACGACCCGTTCGATCAGGTCGCGACCGGCGGCCGCCTCACGCAGGAACAGGGTGGCCAACACCGCCCAATCAGGCCGGCGCGCGTCGTCGAGGAGCCCGGGCTCCGCCGTCAGCCGCTGCACCCCGGTGCGGATCCAGGCCATGCCGGCCTCGCCCGCCAGCACGCGCGCGATCCCGATCGCCAGGTGGCCCCGCACCACCGCGGTGGCTGTCCGGCAGCCGGGGACCAGGCGTTCGAGATCATCGGCGGCGGCACGTCCCGCGCTGGTGTCGCACAGGTAGAAACACGCGAGCACCACGTCGGCCAGCCGCAGCACGGCGGCGTCGGGGTCGAATGGCTGGGTCCGTTCGGCCGATCGCCGCAACAATTCGCGGGCGTCCCGCAACGAGCCGGTGCGCAGCGCAATATTGCCTCGCAGGCCGTCGATTTCGCCGGAGGTGACGGGGTCGGCGACCAGTGTCCCGGCCCGCCGCAGCAAGTCGTCGGCGCGCCGGGTCTGACCGGCGAGCCACGCATATTCGCCGGCCCGAAGTAGCCGTTCACCGCGCCGCGGAGCCGCGGACGTGAGCGCGGAGCTGCGCTCCATCGCGGTGGCCGCCACGCCGTAGGCGGCCCGCGCACCGGCCTCGCCCGCCGCGTTGCACAGCAGATCAGCCACCTTGTCGTCCGGACCCACGCACGCCTCGCTCAGGTGCCAGGCACGTCGCTCCACGGACTTCAGTGGGAGGGCGGCGGCCACCGCTCGGTGCGCCTCGCGCCGCAGCGCCGGCTCGGCGGCCGCGTAGATCGCCGATCGCACCAGCGGGTGGCGGAAGACCGCGCGGCCGGCGCGCAACTCGACCAGCCCGACCGCTTCGGCGTCGGCCAGGCCCGAGACCTCGCCGCCGAGAAACGCCGCGGCATGTGCCGTCACCGCCAGGTCGCCACCGGCCACGGCGGCGATCAGCAACGCTCGCTGGGCTTTCTCACCGAGGGCGGAGATCCGGCGTGTGAAGGCTCCGGCCACCGCATCGGGCACCGGTACCGGCAGGTCAGGGTGCATGCCGGCGATCCGGTCCACGTCGGCCGACAGCTCGAGAAGCCCGAGCGGGTTGCCCGCGGTCGCGTGGTGCAACCGCGCGACGGATTGCGCGTTCGGCGCCCGCTCGATCGCCCGGCGGATCAGCGCCGCCGCCGGGCCCGGCTCGAGGCCGCGCAGATCCAGTGCCGGCAACGCGGCGTTGTTCAGCAGCGCCTCGCGCTCCGGCCGCAGCGCGATCAGCACCGCGATCGGGTCGGCCACCAGGCGGCGCACCACGAACAACAGTGTCTCGGCGGACGGCTGGTCGAGCAGGTGCGCGTCGTCGACGAGCACGAGCAGCGGGCGGTCCTCGGCGCACCGGGACAGCAGGCTCAGTGCCGCGGCGCCCACCGCGAACCGTTCCGGCGCGTGCCCGCGCTTGCGCAGCAGGGCGACGTCCAGCGCGTCGCGCTGAGGCCCGGGCAGGTGCTCGGCCAGGTCCAGGACACCCAGCAGCAACTGGTGCAGACCCGAGAAGCTCAGCCCGGATTCGTGTTCGCTGCCGACCGCGCGCAGCACAGCCATCCCGCCCGCGTTCGCCTCGGCGTCGTCGAGCAGCGCCGTCTTGCCGATGCCGGCCTCGCCGCGCACCACCAGAACACCGCTTTGACGCACCCGTGCGCCCGCCATCAGCGTTGCGATCCGGTGCCGCTCCGCGTCACGGCCGACCAGCATCTGCCGATTTTATGGAGAAAATACTAGGGGGGTCACCGGATTCGCCGGGGGCCGCCGGGGTGCGACGGTGGGCGCGAGAGAAAGGACACCGCAATGACCGAACTTGATGTGACCCGCGCCGATCCCGACAAGTTGATGGCCTTCGTGTTCCGCGCCGTCGAAGAGGCCGGCGCCGCTTTGAACACCGCTCTCGTCGTGATGGGAGATCGGCTGGGCTACTACCGCAGCCTGGCCGAGCACGGCCCGAGCACACCGGCGGAACTCGCCGAGCGGACCGACACCGACGAGCACTATGCGAGGGAGTGGCTCAACGCGCAGGCCGCCGGTTCGTTCGTTACCTATGACGCCGCGACGTACCGATACCATCTGCCACCCGAGCACGCCGTCGCCCTCACCGACGAGAACAGCCCCGCGTTCGTCGGCGGCCTGTTCCAGATCGCACACGGAACCGCCTGCGACGCGGCGAGAATCATCGAGGTTGCCCGCAGCGGCGACGGAGTCGGCTGGGGCGATCACAACGCCGACGTCCACATCGGCTGTGAGCGGTTCTTTCGCCCGAGCTATCGGGCCAACCTGATCAGCGAGTGGCTTCCGGCGTTGGACGGGGTGGTCGACAAGCTCGGCGCGGGCGCCACGGTCGCCGATGTGGGGTGCGGGCACGGAGTCTCCACGATCTTGATGGCGCAGGCGTTTCCCCGGTCGAGCTTCCGCGGCGCGGACCCTCACGCCGACTCGATCTCCACCGCGCGAAAACGTGCCGCGGCGTTCGGTGAGCACCCGCGGATCACGTTCGAGGCCGCGGGCGCGGACGCCTTCACCGGGGGACCGTACGACCTGGTGACGATGTTCGACTGCCTCCACGACATGGGCGACCCGGTCGGCGCCGCCCGGCACGTTCGTGACGTGATCGCCGCCGACGGCACCTGGATGATCGTCGAACCTGCGGCCGGCGACCACGTCGAGGACAACCTCAACCCGATCGGGCGCGCCTACTACGGCTTCTCGACGCTGCTGTGTACGCCGTCGTCCCTGTCCCAGCCGGTCGGGCTGGCGCTGGGCACCCAGGCTGGGCCGGCGCGGATCCGCGACGTCGTGTCAGCGGCGGGGTTCACCCGGTTCCGGCTGGCGGCGCAGACCCCGTTCAACAATGTGTTCGAGGTCCGGCCCTAAAACGGCCGGGACGCGCGACCATATCCGTATGGAACGCGAGCAGCGCCGTGCTCGCACCCCCGACGAGTCGGGCGAGGTGGTCCGCGACGGCGTCGCGGTGCACTACGACGTGTACGGCAGCGCTGGTCACGGGGCCGCCACGGTGCTGCTGCTGCCGACCTGGTCGATCGTCGACTCGCGAATCTGGAAGGCGCAGGTTCCGTTTCTGGCCCGCCGTTACCGGGTCATCACCTTCGATGGGCGCGGCTCGGGCAAGTCCGGCAGGCCCCGCGGATCCGCCGCGTTCGCCGACGCCGAGTTCGCCGCCGACGCGGTGGCGGTGCTGGACGCCACGGGGACGGCGCGCGCCGTGCTGGTCGGGTTGTCCTGCGGCGCCACCTGGGCGGTCCATGTGGCCGCCGATCACCCCGAGCGGGTGCACGGTCTCTTCGCGATCGCGCCCGCGTGCGGGCTGGCCGGCGTGCGGCCCGACCGCGAACGCCAAGCCTGGCTGCGGAGCTACGACCAGCCGCGGGGCTGGCAGAAGTACAGCCGCGACAACTGGCTCGAGGGCGACCTGGCCGACTTCCGGCAGTTCTTCTTCGCGGAGATGTATTCCGAGCCGCACTCGACGAAACAGATCGAAGACGCCCTCATCTGGTCCTCGGGCACCGACGCGCAGACACTGGTGGACACCACCGCTGCCCGGTTGGGCGTCGATGGCGGCGCGGTCGAACCACTCGATGACATCGCCGCCCGGGTGCGCTGCCCGGTCCATGTGGTGCACGGGACCGGAGATCGGGTGCGGCACAGCGGGGTCGGCGAACGGCTCGCAGAGCTCACCGGCGGATCACTGACCCTGATCGACGCCGGCGGCCACGGCCCGGTGGCGCGGGACCCGGTGCGGATCAACATCATGATCTCGGAGTTCGTCGAAACCGTGACAGCGGGGCCACCGCGGCGCTCGCGGTGGCCCCGCGCGATGCGGCGTCGGCGCAGTGCGCTTTACCTGTCCTCTCCGATCGGCCTGGGACACGCTCGCCGCGACGTCGCGATCGCAGCGGAGCTGCGCCGCGTCCGCCCCGACATCGACGTGGCGTGGCTGGCGCAGAGCCCGGTGACCAGGGTGCTCGAGGCCGAGGGTGAGCGGGTGCACCCCGCATCGCGCTGTCTGCTCGGGGAGTCCGCCCACGTCGAGGCCGAGGCCGGTGAACACGACCTGCACGCGTTCCAGGCGATCCGGCGGATGGACGAGATCCTCGTCGCGAACTTCATGCTGTTCAACGAGATCATCGAGGCCGACCGGCCGGACCTCGTCGTCGCCGACGAGGCCTGGGAGGTCGACTATTTCCTTCACGAGAACCCCGAATTGAAGCGGTTCGCGTTCGCCTGGCTCACCGACTTCGTCGGGTGGCTGCCGATGCCGGACGGCGGCCAGGGGGAGGCCGCGCTGACCGCCGACTACAACGCCGAGATGATCGAGCACCGGGCCCGGTTTCCGCGGGTGCGCGACCGCTCGATCTTCGTCGGCAACCCGGACGACGTGGTGACCGCCCGATTCGGGCCCGGTCTGCCGGTGATCCGCGAATGGACCGAGCAGAACTTCGATTTCACCGGCTATGTCTGCCCGGGCCCGCCGCCGCCGGGACCGCGGCGGGCACTGCTGCGGCGACGGCTCGGGCTGCGGCCGGATCAGCGGCTGTGTGTGGTGACCGTCGGCGGCACCGCCGTCGGCGATCCGCTGCTGCACCGGGTGCTCGACGCGGCGCCCATCGCCCGGCGGATGATGCCGGCGCTGCACTTCCTGGTCGTGACGGGCCCGCGCATCGATCCGGCCGCGATGCCAAGGCGCAGCGGCGTCCGGGTGCGTGGCTACGTGCCTGACCTCGCCGACTACCTCGCCGCATGCGACGTGGCAGTGGTCCAGGGCGGCCTGAGCACCTGCATGGAGCTGACGGCGGCGGGCACGCCGTTCGTCTATGTCCCACTCGAGCACCATTTCGAACAGAACTTCCACGTCCGCCACCGGCTCGACCGCTACCGCGCCGGGCACCCGATCAGCTATGCGCAGGCCTGCGATCCCGGCCTTCTTGCCGCGACCGTCATCGAGCAGGCCACCGCACCGGCGCACTACCGTCCGGTCGAGACGGACGGCGCCCGCCGGGCCGCGGCGATGCTGGCCGAGCTGATCTGAGCACGGGACCAACGGCGCCCGCGCAGGGGCCAACGGCCCCTTCCGCCCCAGCCGGCGCGCAATAGCGTGTATTCAATGTCCGAGCACAGCCGGCCACCGATCGTGGTCGGTGTCGACGGGTCGGCGGCGTCCGACGCGGCGGTCCGGTGGGCCACGGCCGAAGCCGCGATGCGCGGCCTTCCGATGACGCTGATGCACGTCGTTGCCCCGGTCGTGGTCAGCTGGCCGTTGGGGCCGATGCATGCCAACATCACCCAGTGGCAACACGACCGGGGCCGCGAGATCCTCGACCGGTCGCAACAGATCGCGGTCGGCAGCATGCCGACCGGTCAAGACGCGGACGTGTGCACCGAGTCGCAGTCCGCGGGCCCGGTTCCCAGCCTCCTCGCCGCGTCAAAGGAAGCGGCGATGGTCGTGGTCGGGAGCCGGGGGCTGGACGCGGTTCGGCGCCATCTCCTGGGTTCGGTGAGTTCCGGCCTGATTCACCACGCACTCTGCCCGGTCGCGCTGGTTCACGATGCCGACTGGGGCAGCAAAGTGAGCGCCGGCGCGCCGGTGCTCGTCGGCATCGACGGATCACCGGCATCGGAGGCGGCGGCGGCCTTGGCGTTCGATGAGGCCTCCCGCCGCGGCGTGGACCTCCTCGCGTTGCACGCCTGGAGCGACGTCGGGGTGTTCCCGATCTTGGGTATGGACTGGCACACCTATCGGGACCAGGGCGAAGAGGCCCTGGCCGAACGCCTGGCCGGATGGCAGGAGCGGTATCCGGACGTGCGGGTGCAGCGACGCCTGGTGTGCGACCGGCCGGCTCACTGGCTCATCGGGGAATCCGACGGTGCGCAGCTGGTGGTTCTCGGCAGTCACGGGCGGGGCGGCTACGCCGGCATGCTGCTGGGCTCGGTCAGCACCGCGGTCGCCGAGGCGGCCCGCGTCCCGGTGATCGTCGCCCGCTCCGGCTAGCGCACCGCGTTGCCGGTCGGAGAGACTGTCCGGCGTGAGTGATGGTGAGCCCCGGCCGCCGCAGGCCGGCGCGCAGGCCCATCGACTTCGCCGCATGTCAGGACGCGACCCGCACGAGCGAAACCGGGTGGCCACGCCACTGGAGTTGCTGTTCGACCTGACTTTCGTGGTCGGGTTCGGCGTCGCCGCGTCGCAGTTCGCGTACGCGCTGTCGGTGGCCCGAGTGGGCGCCGGATTGGCCTGCTTCGTGTTCGTGATCTTCGCGGTCTGCTGGGCGTGGATCAACTTCAGCTGGTTTGCCTCGGCCTACGACACCGACGACTGGGTTTATCGGCTGACCACCATGCTGCAGATGGTGGGCGTCATCGTCCTGGCGCTCGGCATCCCGCCGGTGTTCGCCTCTGTCGAGGCGGGGCGGCACTTCGACATCCGCGTGATGGTGGCCGGTTACGTGGTGATGCGGATCGCGATGGTGGCGCAGTGGCTGCGCGCGGCCGGGCAGGACCCGCGGCGCCGTGCGGCGTGCCTGACATACGCGGCGACGATCACCCTGGCACAGATCGGCTGGGTCGGCCTGATCTTCGCGCATGCGTCGGCGCGTGTGACGTTTCTGCTCGCCGGGGTGCTGATCCTGGTCGAAATGACGGGCCCGTGGCTGGCCGAGGCCCGAAGCGGCGGCACGCCGTGGCACGCCCACCACATCGCCGAACGCTACGGGCTGTTGACGATCATCGCGCTCGGTGAGGGCGTGGTCGGCACCGTGGCGTCGTTGAGCGCTGTGGTGAGCCGGCAGGGCTGGACGGTCGGCGCGGCGTTGGTGGCGGTCGCGGGGACCGGCCTGACCTTCGGAATGTGGTGGATCTACTACGTCGTCCCCACCTCGGAGTTGCTGCACGTGCACCGGGAAAGGTCCTTCCGCTTCGGCTATCTCCACATCCCCGTGTACGGGTCGATCGTGGCCACCGGCGCGGGACTGCACGCCGCCGCGTACTACATCGAGCACCAGTCGTCGCTGGGGTCGGTCGCGACGGTGCTGGCCGTCGCGATCCCGGTCGCGGTCTACATCTGCCTGGTGTACGTGCTCTACATGCTGTTGGTGCACACGTGGGATGCGTTCCACGCACTGCTGGTCGCGCTCACCGGGATTGTTCTGGTCGCGGCGGTGGCGCTGGCGGGGGCGGGACTGCCGATGGCGGTGTGTCTGGTGATCGTGACGCTCGCGCCGCTGGTTACCGTGGTCGGATTCGAGGTGCTGGGCCACCGCCACGCCACGGAGGCGATTGCCCGAAGCCTCGCCGAGTAGGGCCTACGGTGGCGGCGAGCCCGCTTCGTTGCTGCGCCGGATGTCCACCAGGCACTGAATCCTCGTCTTGTGGGTCTGCTCCGTGCAGACCCGAAGGGGCGTCTCGGTTTCGGACGGATACACCTGTTCGGTCGGGTCGGGCGTGACCGTCGGGCTCGACACCTCGCCGGGATACAGCGACCAGATCGTGGTGCCGGTGCTCGACAGGTGTGAGCAGTAGGCGGGCGCACCCGTCTCCGTCACCCCCGCGGCACCGAGGGTCGCGCACTGGGCGCCGATCGCCACCACCGGCACAACGGGTGCCGCCAGCGGGGGAGCCGATGGGCCGGCGACATTCCGGGGAGGAGCCTGCGCGGGTGCCGGCGCTGCGGGTTTCGGGATGGCCGCGCGCGACTTCGTGTGGTCCTGCCGCAACAGCAGGACCGCGACCGCGGCGACGGTGATGAGCAGCAACGCGAGCAGGGCCGGCACCACGATCGCGGGCCTTCGCCGCGATGGCGCCTTCTGGTGTTTGGGCCCGGCGGCGACAGGGGACGTCATGGTTGCTCCGGTCGCGCCGAGTTGGCTTGCCGCCGTGCCGATTCGGTGCTCGAGGGCGTGCGCGAAGTCCAGGCAGCGGTCGAAGCGCTGCTCGGGCGCCTTGGCAAGTGCCTTGGAGAACACCGGGCCCAGTTCGGACAACTCGGGGCGGCGGGAGCCGATGGCGGGCGGTGCCGAGCTCAGGTGCTGGCTGATCACGACGGCCGGATTGGAATGCTGGAACAGCGGCGTCCCGGTCAGCAGGTGAAACGCGGTGGCGGCCAGCGCGTATTGGTCGGCCCGCCCGTCGATGTCTTTGCCCATCAGCTGTTCGGGGGCTGCATAGGCCACCGTCCCGACCGTCATGTTCATCGTTGTGGGGTTAATACACCATTACCGCTCTAACGGGGAAGGAACAGCCCACCATGAACACCACACCTGACAACATGAGCGGCGGCCTCACCGTATTGTGTCACCTGCGCGCTGTCTACCGCTTCCGGCGATCGCGATCACGCCCTTGTGATTGTCCAGTCGCTTCAACGACCACGCCTCGGTGATTAAGTTAAGGCCGAACTGTGTTACAAGGTCCAGCACTGGGGTTGCCGCGCGACTCATCGCACCAAGTCTTGCTCACAACGAGCAGAATTGACTCTGCTGCAACAGCATTGCGCGGTTCAGCAGAAGTCTCGCGCCAGCCTCTTACATTCGTGACCCGCGCAGGTGTGGGCATTCGTCACCCGCGCAGGTGTGGGAGGGCGTCGGGCGTCGGGCCGAAACGGTTATGGCGAGCACCGTAACTTTCCGCGCCTATCGCTGGTTTGCGGCGGGTATTGGTCGTCGGTGACGGGTTCGAGCCAGGTGGCGCCGTCGCCGTTTCCGGTGCATTCGACGATGGCGGGGTGGCACCTGCGAATCGCGCAGGCGCGCCAGCTATTCGACGACGATGTCGTTGCCGGACACCGATACGGTGCCGCGTCTCAGAGGCCAAACTTTCGTCAGCCTCGTGAACATCGCTCCGAGTCCGGGGATCTTGGCGAAAATCTGTTGGGGTCCGCGGACCATCTGCCCGTCCTCGACGTCGTAGGCGGCTTGGTGCCACGGGCAGACCAGTCGCCCGTCCTCGATCGGTCCACCCGCCAGGTCTGCGCGCAGATGCCGACACCGCCGCGTGACCGCGAAGTATGTGCCGTCGATATTTCCAACGGCATACGGCCCCGCACCGGTCACCGTCCCCGGGGGCAGATCGGAAACCGGGCATACTGCGATCTGTTTTGCCATGCCAACCTCACAGTCACCGCCGACGGTCCTTAACCGGTTATTGTCCACCTACCCTCGGCCTCACGCGGGAAAACCCCAGAACGCCGCCGATCGCAATTGCGACGGGATCTCTCCCTCCCGGATAATGCAGGGCCATTGTGGTTTTGAAAGTACGCCAGCGTTTGGCGTCAAAACCCTCCTGATGGCCCTGGGTGTGTGCCGGTCATGGGGCGTGCGATGTCGGTCCGGAGGATGTGATGCGGTGGGTGGCACAGCCAAGCAGGAGCGCGGGCTGACTGAACAGGCTCGCTAGGCAACCCGGGGACATCAGGCGTCGACGGAAGTTGAGGGTGCGACTGAGGCGTCCCGGGTTTCGTGCAAAGTTCCTTTTCACCGGGGCGGAGGCGACGGCGTCGACAGGCCGAGGTCATCATCGAGGCAGTCGGCGGCGGCCAGGCCAGAGAGGGCAACCATCGGCAAGCCCCCACCGGGGTGTGCGCTGCCCGAGGCGAGGTACAGGCCGGGCAGGCCGGGAACCCGGTTGGGTGGGCGCTTGAAGGCGGCGAAGCGGTCGTTGCTGGCCGCGCCGTAGATGGCCCCGCGGCTGCCGGGGTAGGCGGCGGCCAGCTCCGTCGGGGTGCGGCGCCAGACCAGCGCGTCGCCCTCGGTCCAGAGGCCCGCCGCGCGCATCCGCTGCTCGACCGCAGCCTCCAGCGTGGCCCAGACCTGCGGCGCCCGCGGCCCGACCGCCGGTTCGGCTGGTGCGTTGGCCATCACGAAGATCGGCTCGGCCTCCGCCCAGCCCGCCGTCCCGTGGCAGCGCTCCTGGGCGCAGAGGTAGACCGTCGGTGCGGTCGGGGGGCGGTCACGGTCGAAGATGTCGGCGAACTCCGCGTCGTAGTCGTGCGGGAACAGCACCTCGTGGGGCATCCGGTCGGTCCGCCTGGCGGCCCGCAGCGCCGCGGTCCAGCCGGACATCGAGGGCGCCGCCGCGGCGGGCAGGTGACGCCCGGCGTCCGGCAGTAAACCCTCCCGGAGCATCCCCACGTCGGCGTTCACCACGACTGCCCGGCCGCGCCGCTCCCCACCCCCGGCCAGGGCGAGACCGACCGCCGCACCGCGCTCCACCAGCACCCGCTCGACCGGGGCCCCGCATTCGATGACCCCGCCGCGGGCCTCGATGGCCGCGACAAGCGCCCGAACCAGCGCGTAAATGCCGCCCTCTACGCCGTAGCCACCGAGCGAAAGCTCGACGTGGGCAATGCAATTCAGCGTGGCCGGTGCCTGCCGCGGATCACTGCCGTTGTAGGTCGCGTAGCGACGCAGCAGCAGGCGCAGGTGTGGCTCGCGAACGTGGCGGTCGATGCCCGCGACCATGCTGCGCAGCGGATCGACGGCCAGCAGGGCGCGCGGATGGCGCAGAGCGAGGCCGACCATCGCCGCCCAGGTGGGGGCCGGCCCCAGGACGAAATGGGGGGCCGCCGAGTCCCAGATCTGCCGGGCGTAGCCCAGGAAGAACGCCAACTCGGCCGCTGCGTCCGGCCCGAGGGCCGACCGGACATTGGCGAGCGTCTCCTGCGGATCGTGGGCCACCTCGAGCACGCAGCCGTCGGCGTAGCGGTAGCGAAAGCCCGGGTCGAGGCGGCGCAGGCCGATTACCTCGTCGAGGCGCAGGCCGGCGCGGGCGAACAGTCGGGCGAAGACCTCGGGCAGGGTGAGCACGCTGGGGCCGGTTTCGATCTCCACTCCGTCCACCCCGACGATCCCGGCCTTGCCCCCCGGGCGTGGACCGGCCTCGACCACCCGAACCGGCAGCCCGCGGGCGGCCAGGGCCAGGGCGGCGGACAGCCCGCCGATGCCAGCCCCGACCACCAGGACCTCGGCGCCGCGCTCAGCCGGCATGAGGTCCCCCGCGGCCCAGGGCTCGCAAGATCCGCCCGCCGAGGCCATCCTGGGCGACCAGCCCCGCCGGCCGCACCAGCGGGGCGAAGCCGGGAAGGGGGTCGCGGGGGTGAGTGCGGGCCCGGCGCCCGTCGGTCGCCGCCATGACGGCAACGTCGATGGCCGCCAGCCCGGCCAGCAGTGCGCCTTCGACCGCGGGCAGCAGGGTCGCCTGCCCGCCGACAGCCGCGCCCGGCATGGGCGCTGAGAACCGGACGATCGCCGCCGGTCGATCCCTTTCCAGAAAGGCGTAGTCGACGCTCGCGGCGACGAGGTCCACCGGGCTGCGCTCGTGCATGGCCCCGATGCCGTGCTTGAGGTCCAGTGGCCGCAGGTGGGCGGGACGCTGACGACCCTGCGGGAAGACCCACAGAGCGCGGCCGGGACGGTCGAGCAGGGCGGCCGAGTTCTGGAGGCACTCCCGGCTGCGGTCATGGCTGCTGCGATCCAGGGGCAGGGCGCCCACCCAGCCGAGGAAGGGCAGCTTGCGCAGGTTCTCGGCGTCCATGACCGCCCAGCCCAGGCCACCCAGCGCCTCGTCGAGCACCAGTAGCAGCAGCGCATCCCACCAGGCGACATGGTTGGCCACGAAGATCAGGGGCCGGCCGGCCAACGCAGCGCGGGCCTCGTCCAGTCCGCTCACCCACAGGCCGTCCAGTCCGAGGGACACCCGCCGCCGCGCGTAGCGGCGGGCCAGGTGGAGGAAGGCCGGGTTACGCGTGTCCCCGGCCCGGGCCAGGGCACGGCGGTCGGCGTCGGGGTTCGGGTCGGGGATCGTCACGCCGCCTCCCGGTGGGCGCGAGCGGCATAGGAGCGCCCCCGCCAGCGGATGTCGCCGCGGCGGCTCCACCGGAAGCTGTCGAGCA
>Ga0209656_10001571_pt1 | contig 14929 bp, 11 predicted proteins | sample BogFormECP12_OM2_FD_188239 | JGI IMG/M metagenome (GOLD analysis project Ga0209656, IMG submission 188239) | Bog forest soil microbial communities from Calvert Island, British Columbia, Canada - ECP12_OM2 (SPAdes) (version 2) | ecosystem: Environmental > Aquatic > Freshwater > Wetlands > Bog ... | reverse complement strand
GAGAAGTAGATTTTCGTCCGGCACGTGGCAAAGAATTTGATTTGCAGTCGCCCAGTCACGTGTGCGGAGGGCGAACGAAAACCGTGTTGAACCGAAAAGTCCATGATCTTTCATCGAAGGCGGCAGCCGATCCAACGCCGCCCGATAGCTCGTTGCGTCCCCGCTTCGGAGAAACACTATAAAGGGTTGTAAGATCTTATTTGCCGGCTTGTCCGGCCCGACCGCGACCACTCGAATCCAGGTTTTTTCCGCGTCCTCGTAACGGCGTAGCCCGCAATAGTTGAGGCCTAACTGATAAAGAATTTGCGGGTTTCGTGGGTCCAGGCCGCAAGCCTTTTCAAAGGCCCTGGTTGACTCCTCCCAACGGCTTTTCCGGCGGTCGATTTTCGCAGTGAGCCAAAGCGCTTCTGGACTATTCGGGAGGTCCCTCTGAGCAATCGCAATCTGGACACTCGCTCGTTCAAAGTTGCGATAACATAAGTAGAGATGGTAAGCCGCGGCCAAATGAGCTTCGGGGAGATCGGGACCTACACGAAGAGCTTCTTCAACAGCGGCATCGCCTAACGCACGCCTCGTCGGCGTCTTATCAAGCCAAGAATGATACAGATCGTCGTGAGCTCTCGCACCTAAGCAGAAGGCCAGAGCAAATTTCCGATCACGCCGGGTCGCGTCTTCAAGCAACTGGATCGCCTTCAGAAGATTGCCTCGCCAATTTTCGCCAAAATCGGGTTCCGCAACTAACTCCTTAGCCTGGAGATAGAGATCGTAGGCTTCCAAGTCAGTGGTAGGCCTTCCCACGATACCCTCTTGTTCTCCCAGAGAGAGGCGCGCACTCAACTTCAAGGCCACCTTTTGGGCGATATCGCTCTGGATGGCAAAGATATCAGTGAGATCTCGATTATAGGTCTCCGACCAGAGCGTTTTGTCGGTTCGGGCGTCGACAAGCCGGATAGTAATTCGGACACGCTTACCGTCTCTCCGCACGGTGCCCTCCAATACGTTCGCGACACCGAGTGACTCCGCAATCGAACGGACGTTCCGAGTAGCTCCAGGGCGAAACGCCATTACCGAGGTTCGGCTGATCACTTTTAGCTGGGACACTTTGGCGAGATTGGAAAGGATCTCGTCTTGAACCCCGTCAGCAAAGTAGGCATTCCTCTTATTGTCGCTCAGACTGGAAAACGGGAGTACAGCAATACTTCGTTTTGGGATCCTAATTGCAGACAATTTATCAGGCCCGGAGCCAGGCTCCTGGATAGAAGCCATCCGCAGGCTTTGAAGCCTTATAGTGCGCCTCGACTTCACTGCTCGCATCACTGCCGGGACCACCTTCAAAAGGTCGGTCGGGTTCTGGAAGCGCCGCGCCGGATCTTTCTCAAGAAGCATCTCAAGCAGAACAACGACCGGCTGCGGGACATCTTCGAGTTGTTCGAGCGGTAACGGTGCGTGCTGATGCTGATGCATCACTTCACCAGAAGTGCCCTTGAACGGAGCCCGACCAGTCAGCATTTCCCAGATCGTCACACCCAGCGAGTACAGATCTGAACGAATATCCAAGCCCAGCCCGGCAAATTGCTCGGGACTGGCAAAGTCCGGTGTACCGGAAAACGCCCCTGGCGTTGAAATTGCGGTTTGAGAACCTGGTTCATTGGCTAGCTTGGCAAGACCGAGGTCGATGATTTTCGCGGTCACAGCGTTTCCCTCCTCCAAACTCACCATGATGTTGCTTGGTTTGATGTCCCGATGAACCAGCTTCTGCTTGTGCACCGCAGCCAAACCGGCAGCGACCTGCGTTGCGATTTCGAGTGCCAACTTTACCTCGAGCCGGCCTGAGCGTTTGATAAGATTTTCGAGCGTTTCCCCCTCTACGAACTCCATCGCGTAAAAGTAGTTCTGACCGGTTCTGCCTAGGTGGAAAACCGAGGCAACATTGGGGTGACGAACGCTCGCCGCCGCCCGTGCTTCGCGTAAAAAGCGGAGCCGCGCCGATTCATCACCAAGATATTTTTCGCTGATGACTTTCAGTGTCACGGGGCATCGCAAATCAACGTCAACCGCCTTGTAAGTGATGCCCATGGCACCGCGACCCAACTCGACCGGTTTCCCATCTTCGCCCGTCACCACCTGATAATGCTCAAATCGTTCCACTGGCTGTTCCGGTGTCGGCTTGACCGCTTCCTCGAAAGAAGACTCGCCGGACGCAACCCCACCGGCGAGACCCTTGCGGAGCATGCACACCGGACAGAATTCCATCGCTCCGGAAAGCTCGTTGCCGCAGGTCGGACAGGTGCGTTGGGACTCCGTGCTCATGGCCCTAACCGCCCCTCAGCCGACAGCAGCACGACGCTCCGCCGAGTGGTGCGAAATTGGCCAGCACAGCGCCTGGCATAATGTTGTCCCGTTGCACGAGTAATCGCGTGTTGCGTTACAGTAGCGGGTCATATCGCGTCGCGGAATAAAATTCCTACGGGCGGTGTCCTGAGGCGTCCCGTGTTGATAGCGACCTTCGGCGGTGCGGCGGTTCGAAAATAAGGAGAGCATTTCAAACCGGGGGCTAGGAAGAGCCGAAGACGGACTGGATCCTACCCCAGGACCGCGAGAGCCGAAAGAAGCTCTTGAAGGCCGTGCGAGAAATTTCACGGCTATATCGAAGCGAACCAAAACTACATCCCAAAATTATGGGGATCGCTACCGGCAGGCCCAAATTGAGAAGAAGGCCGCGTAGCCCCCGGTTTGAAATGCTCTCCTTGAATTAATTCTTTTGACGTCTTCCAATCGAGTCCGGATCCCCGCTGAGCCGTGTCCATTGCTTCGGCTATTCGCAGCCCAAGAGACCATAAGTGATGCCGAAAGGCCAAGGTGGCATCCCAATCCAGGGCCGGTGAGTCAACAGGAGAAGTATCTGCAAGCGGATCGCAGACTATGTGGGCTGCGCCGTAAACGATTCGGCTCCGCGGTTCCTCTCCACGGATCAAATCGCGTGCGGATTCGCGAGTAAGTTGATACTCGACTAACCTTCGGTTTACTTCGGGAAGCTTGATTTGCACGTTGTCGGCTCCAACAAACCATGGAACGAGGCGTAAAGCCCCGTTCCATGGATCAATCCTTACGCCGTGACTCCAGCGGGTTCTCGAAGCGCCGGCCGCTCGACCGACGCCTGGACTGGAGGGAGGCCCATCTGACTTCGGCCAAGTGCGGTCAGATCACCTTCTGTAGCACGACCCTTAAAGTCTACTTCGAAGTTATCGGGGGCGAAATCGGGTGGCGTTTTGCCCGAAAGGAACGCTGGCGCCTGCTTGGCCATGTACGCGCTATTCTTCTTGCAACCCACGGTTGCGGCAATGTACATGACGTTGCTATAACCACTCCCCTTGTGCTCGTTCTCTACCGCATGAACTACATCGGAATGCCAGAATACCGTGTCACCAGGCTGCATAAGTGGAATCGATGTCAGCGCTTCGATCAAGACAGAATGCCATTCCGCATTGACGGAGAGAGCACGCCCCGGCTTGGCCCCGCACAACTCTTCTTCGGGAACATCATCCTGCAAAGCTCGCAGCAGCATGTAGACCATGCTATTCGCAATTGGAATCAGTTGCAGCGTGCCGTCTCCCTTGCCTTGCCGGGTTAGTGCAGTCCAGCCTTGGAACGTTCGATACATGGAACAAACAGCGGGCGAGGGGAACTCCTGCGCATCCGGTCGCCAGGCGGCGTCATACGCGTCGTACTTGCGCCAGTCGCCTGAGAAGACGTGGCGGTACACGTTTCGAAAATTCGGCTCAAGCCATCGCTCAACCGAGCCGCCGTCCACATGCGGCGAAAGCCCGAGTGAACTGGATCCGGGCGGGCGCCTGCGGATACGGTCCGCGTATGCCGGGACTTGATCGGGATCGAAATGCCGGCGGCCCTCGCTCTCAGCCAGCCACAATCTGTTTAGAAATGCGCGGACTCGAGTGAGAGACTCCGATTGTCGCGCCTGGACTTGCGGACGCGACCAATAGATGCCGTAGATTTGCGGTTTGGCGGCCGCCAAGTCGCCGAAATATTTGTCCTCGGCCGCATTCGCGAGTTTCTCATTCAGGCCGTTTTCTTCGACGTATCTCTCGATTTCGTCGTCCCACGCGCGAGCTTGTTCAGGCGCGAAGGTCTGGCGGATGACGCACGCGCCCCGATCTTTAATCTTCGAAACCATCTCGGGCGAAACTGAGCCCGCAACGATATCCGAATATTGGAGAACGGGAATGACGTCTTCGCCAGCCTCACGCTCCTTCACGATCTGGGCAACCTTACGGCTCATCTCGCTCTCGAATTCCTGAAACACGTTGGCGTAAGCGGGAAGGTCCCGCCGTAGCTTTTTCTTAGTCTCCCGAATGGCTTCGGGCAAATTCTCAACCTGGAACGGCATAGTTCGTTAAACTCCTTGGATGGATCTCGAAAGCGTGAACCGTTGCGGCAGGCTCGATCACGGCCTTAGTTTCGATTCGTGCTTGTCGTGTATGTGGGCCTTTCTGTGCACCGCATGAAATTGATCTCAGGCGGGCTCAGGCCCTTAAAATCCGCAAAATAAGCCAGTTTGCGATACTATTCGGACAACTCTAGTGCTGGATCGTGTCCGACATCAAGGAGCGTTGAACGAGGATAACCTCAGTTCGAACGCATCGAAATCTCGAAGGGGGCTGCGAACGATATCATCGGGAGAGACATTCTCAACAAGAAACGTGACCACTGCGCCTGCGTTCCATGCCGTCAGCGGTCGCTATTTTCTTCTGCTTGCGCTGACAACACTGGCTCCAGCTTTTCCCGTAATTCGTTCGGGATAGTTATGGAGTTCTGTGTTGTCCTGTCGACGCAAACCATCACTACGGCTCCTTTTGCAGCTAAGTCGCCGCTTTTGAATGTTCGGAAATCGAAGCGCATAGACGAGTTCCCCAGTTTGGTCAAACTTATCTCCACGCAGACAAGATCGTCGTAAACAATCGGAAACACAAAGTCACACTCGACATGGACCCGGGGAAAAAGATAGTTCGATCCTTTGTACTCTATGCCGAGCCGTCGCATGAACTCCGTTTCCGCTGCTTCAAAGTAGCGAAACATGGCGGTATTGTGAATTCGCCCACTAGCGTCAGTGTCGATGAAGCCAACGCGCGTCTGCAAGGTGAATGGTTCAGCGTGATTCATCTACTCAGAATGACCCAACAGATATCGCGGATGTTCAGCGCTCGTCGGATAGCGCACTCCGGCTATTCCTTTCGGGAGAATTAAGACCCAAAACGGCATCTCGACAACAACCCTGTATGGCGGCGTATGTCCTCTGTCCGCACGAATCGACTCAATCTGCGCCGATATCCCAATTTGAGGGTACTAGAGAGATCCGTGTAGTATTCCGTTAACGGAATACTACACGAATCTGCCTAGTACCCTTAAAAGCAGGGATTCCAGGGCGTTGCGAAAACGACCCAGACCGTGTGAAAACTCTTCGCGTCTTTTGTAAGTCGTTGACGAACTTTTCTAAGTGCCTGAAAATTGACCGCACAACTGCGCTCTTCCCGAGTTTTCACACAGTCTCGACCGGTTACGCAACAGCACAAAGCCGGCGCTCTCTTCCTAGGCCTAGGGAAGAAAAGGTTGCGAAATTTTGTTGCCTTTGTCTTTTAAATGGCAACCGAATATTGCAACAACGTTTCATGCCAGAAGACCTCGTTTAAGTCACCGTTCGGTACCCCCGCCGATGGTGTGACCGCTTCCCTACTCCACCCTTCCCTCCCCTCCCCGCTTTGCAACCCGACAATCGTGCTGCCGATCTTTTCCCGCTTCTTCTGCAGTTGGCTCTCATTCCATTGGAGCTCACGGATTAAGCCACTTCTCGAAATGTGCCTCGAGGCGCTTGAGCATCTCTTTTTTAATGTCTTTGATGTCGGTGAACCGGTCCCAACGAGTGACATCGCAGCTTTTACGGTCACCCTCAAACTCCACAATAAATTCTTCCACTAGCCCCCGCTGGTCCCGGTATTTTTCCCGGAGATGCTGCTTGCAAATGTCCGCCGTTTGTTTCTGCCGGTTCTTGGTTCCTAATCCCATATTGTGCGCCGAATTTTTGTACAGGATCCTTTACCGTCTGAAATAGGCGAATACGGCCCTCGCGACAGGCGATCAGGTCCTCGGTGTTCGTCTGAGTAACACGCGGTACGGTTGATGCCCCTCGGCGGCCGGAAGGATTCCGGAGACTTTCATTGTCTATCATTTCTGGTGCCTTTAGGCCATGCTCCAGCGATGGTCGCAGCCGATCAATTCAGATGCGGTCTAGGCAATTTGTTTTGGATTCGCAACTCCTGATAATATGTAGCCATCCAATGCTTTTCAGTTCGTCTTCGGTAACCCGAAAGTAGTATAGCCGATGAACGCGATTCAATGCAACAGTTCCGGGATGAACGCAACAATTCTTATGCGGATCATGCCGGACCTGCGGTCAAAGTATGCGATACGAGTCGACGGGGAAACGGTCGGAGATTTGGAGACTTTGGATGAGGCCCTTCTGGCGCTCGAGCGCCTGCGCGACCGTGATTTTACCGTTGAGCAAGCCCGAAAGATGCTCGATGTTTCCGTAGTACCGGGGGAAGGCGCACTATTTGAATGGCCACCAGTAATCGGGCCAGACTCGGGTGGAGTGTCTTGGGCGCATCCTTGGAAGAGCAAGATGACAATCATCGCGAATGCGGTTGCGATCAGACGGCACATTTTGATCCTCATGAATTCTCTGAATGTAACTCAATACCTTAGAAGCTAGGCGCGTGCCACGAAACCGACTAACTTCTTCGGCAACTGATCAACTAGTTGCTGAGAAATTCCAAAGATATCGCCAGCATCCTAACTGGAGCTACCAATTGCACACTGACACCTGGTAGTGCTCATCGAAAAGGAACCGACTCTTGGCGCCCCTCCTTCCTATACCTCTGTTCTGCGCTTTCGCCTTAACTGTCTCGCCGTTGCGGACAGCGACCTTTGCATATGCAATCGACCCCGTAGGCAGGACGCCAATATCTGTCGGGACGCCCCAAGTGATTAAGCAAGTCAGGTAGTAGTCGCCCGGCGGCAGAGCGCCAAACTCGAATCGACCTTCGGCGTCCGCGACAGTCTGCCTGCTATAGTCATCCGTGTGTGGGTTGCCTAAGACGAGGGGAACTCCATGAACAACATGCTCAGTAAACCATCCGGTTGTCAGGCTCGTGACCGGATGAAGCCAAATAGTATTTCCGGCAGCATATTTCACGTCTCCGCTGACATTCTTGAGAAAGGCTTGGCCAACGATCCTCCCGGTTCCAGGCCTTGAGTACGGCACCAACTCGGCGGGATTATAAACAGCAGTACGTTCATGAGGTGTGACACCAGCACAGCCTACCAGCATGAAGAAAAGCAAGACGATCACTTGCTTGCGTATACGGATTTAAGAGATCATGGGTTGACTAGGATTCCTCTCGGCAATTTCATCACTAACTGTAGCGACCTGAGAACATAAATGCTCATGACTCGGAAGCTCAAGTGACCCCGCTGATTATTTTTCTCTGAATTCTTCCACAATGAACCAGATTATCCCAGCGACAATGAACACTGTGCCAGGACCCATCATGCACGTCCGAATAAAATCAATCATGTCTGAAACTCGTCTCGGAGTACATAGTTTTGGGTTGACTTTCCAGAGTTTTCGTGTAGCCCTTACCGGACTGTCTTACGCACCTCCGCGAGCCGGTTTTCTTTTTCTGCTGTCGCTCTGTACTTAAACATTGCCAAGCGTTGGTTCGTCGTTGGGAGTATATCTTATTTCACTCATCGTGCGTCCTTACGCTGCGCGCGCCTCTTCATAGGCGCGAAAACACCGTGCCTAATATTGCTCCTGCAACTGGCCCCGGGCTGTTCAGCATCAACTCCCCTGCCTCGACCGCGATCCGCCTAATGCCCTCCTCACTCGCTTGGGACACCATCAGTTCTTTCCAGCTCTTTTCGATCGGTTGCACCTCCAGGAACGCAATTACTTCCCAAAGAGTCATCCGCTCTTCTCCCTTCAAATGTGCTTTGGAACTCAAATGCAGGATCGTTCCGCGCATGAATTTCACAGCACAACTTTGCCAGAAATCGCGCTTATTTGACTCGTTCACACCTAGAAGCTCGTTAACTAACTCTTCAGAAGCAAGCCTCAGCAGCTCAATACTCCTGAGCTGGTGTCTTCGCGAACCACCGCGCATAAAACTCAGCCACCTTGTTTGCCGGAGTGGATGAAGGCAAGAGACAGATAGCAAAAGAGGGATCTGTTGCAATTAGAATCACGCTGAAACACCTGGTTGGTGTTAGTTATGATTTCCTATAAAGAGACCGAGAAGGAATCCAGCTTACGCAGTTAGTTGGTTACTATCCCATTTTCTGTCGGCAGCGCTTTTCACCACGATCAGATACGTGGTTCCGATGAAAAGCGATGGTTTAAATTTAAAGTGTCGCACCGGACTTAACACAGGGGTCCAGGTGGGTCCCCTTTTCTAACACAGAAAGGAGGTTATGTTTTATACTCCATAACAAAAAAATAGACACGGAAAATTGTGACTTTGCGAATTTATTGGCATAAGTTTTTGCGCGCTTTTTGGAAAATCGGTGCCCACTCGAGACACTATTTGCTCGCACGCCCGTTTGGACTAGGCTGTGGATCGATTTCGACTTCGGGGCTCCGTTCGAACTCGGATTCCTTGAATGGGGGCATCTCTGGTTCTGGGACGCCCAGATCTTTGAGATATTTACGCGCGGTTTCGAGTCCCCAGTGGTAGGCATACGGTGGCCCATTGCACCAAGCTAACCGATACGCATGATGCGCAGCGGCAACCGCTCCGTCTTTATTTCCTTGCGTCCGTTCGATCTCGGCTAGCACGTTGCACGCGTCCGCATGAAATAGTGGATATGGACCGCGCAGACAGGGTTCCCATACTTCTTCCAATAAATCGCAAGCGCCTCTGAAATCACTCCGCCGTCTCTTCAACTCAGCCAAGCCGATTCGCGGCGGAAGCTCGTCTTCTGCGAGATTTAAGCGTCGTGCTTGAGTTAAGGCATCATTCAGGCTTTCTTCAGCGGAATCGAACTCACCAAGGCCGAGCGCCGCCTCGCCTCGCAACCAATTGCCGCGGATAAATTGTTCCTCTGACTGGTGATATGGCTCACGTTTATTCATTATCTCCCAAGCGCGTTCCTCCAATTCGCGAACCGTGATCGGATCGCTTTTCCAAAGGGACAGCTGCGCGAGAAACTGGAGGGCCGTTTCGCTTTGGTTTTTTGCCATTCGGAACGCCCTCTTGAGGGCAGCCACAGCACCGTCAACGGCGCCTCGCGCTCCCAAAGCCAGACCTAGGAAGTGGAGGTTGCCGATTTCGCGCAACTCATCATTTTGCTTCCGAGCAAGGATTATGGCTGTACGGCCTGCGCTCTCCGACTCACGCAAATCGCCAGCAAGATACGCCGCGCGAAGTACGGACGATAAGCCAAAGATGACTGCTTTCCGATCGTCCTGCCGTTCGCCAATGATAATTTGTAAGCGACCGACCTGCTTAGTGAGCCCTGGTCGTCCATTCATCCGATAAGCGTTGGCCAGGAAATTCAATAAACCAATTTGATCCTGATGGTCGCTTAGTTGTGGCAATTCCTTCAGACTACCCGAAGGAAAGAACATCTCAAGTAGCTCGATGAATCTACCAGAACCAATCGTATCGAGCGCGGCGTCATTCAGACGATCAACAAACAGTTCGTAAGCATCGTCGTAGCGCTTTAAACCAATCAGAATCTTGAAGTGCTCGATTCCTGTGGTCAACTCCTCAGCCGTTAGTACTTGATACTGGCCAAGTGCAGGTAAAGCATCAAAATGTCGTTCCAATGACTCGTACACTTTTTGTTTTGTATCGTCATTGAGTGCGCTCCAGGTCACACCGCGCACAATCGGATGTAGGTCATAACGGTTACTTCGTTTTTCCCAGCCTAATAGGCCACGCTCATCAAGGCTCGTAAGCGCAGTAATCAATGCCGTTTCACTCAAGCAACACTTACCATCCCCGACAAGAAGTGCGCATAGCGTTTCATAACTGACGGGCATGCTAAATGCGGCAGCGGTTTGCAAGACTTCTCGCGCAGTCTCCTCCAATCCTCCCAAAGCAAAGGTCAATACGTGTGATTTCCTCTGTATCAGAGGTAGACGAAAAGGATTAAACTTTGGGTGTTCTTTACGCCACTCATCAAAGTTGCCGGGTGCACGCCGATAATACGCCACCTCGGAAGCGAGCGCTTGGATCATTAACGGGTAATTTTCAAACACATCAAATAATGGAAACAACTCGTCCTCAGATCCCTTAGCTCCTATCGATTGCCATAGTGTTAGCGCATCTCGAGTGAGTAGACCGTTCAAGAGATAGGCCTTACTTCCGGATATTTCAGTGCCGGTGCTCGTTTCCAATGCCGCAGGGTAAAGGCGTGTACTGATCAGGGTGCGCGTTGCTCGAACCCTTGTCATTTTTCTTAAGAAATCGTCTACTCGTAAATCAGTTGATGTGCGCAGATTGCCTGCTCGTAAATGAGTTGATGTGCGCAGCTGGTTCTGCTCGACGTAAGACTGCGCAGCACTTCCTGAAATCCCACCTGCTCCCGCCACTTTATTCCCCGTCTTTTCATCCAAGTCGTCATCAGCTAACCGGGCGGCATCCATGCATGAGTAGGCGAGGAGGAGACGCTCTAAGCCATCGAGTGCTATGAGGAAGGGCTGGCGGTCGAAGAAAGATAGCAACCGGGATTCACGGTCAGTTGCTGGGATCTTTTGAATGGCCTCGCGTGGCTCTTGGCTCACGTAGGCAAGGGCGCGTATGATAAAATTCTGGAAGGAGGCGTCACTTTCATAGAAGCTCCACCACATCATTCCTGCCAATGGTTGCATTACCCGCGGGGCGATGTCGTTGAACCACTTCCAAGTGAGCGCACTTTTGCCCATGCCACCGATTGCCACGAGGTTGAAAATACGCGCCTGGCCGAGTTCGGTATTGGGTTTGGTCACCCACTCAGTGAGAAGGTTGAGTTCCCTTTGGCGGCCGATTACCTGTTTCGTTTGCAGCAGCGTGTAAGGATGGGCGATGTAGGTTTCGGGCAGTTGCGGAATGTCGCTCACGTAGTGGAAGGCGGTAAGATCGCCGTGGTGGTAGGGGACGAGGGCTTGGATAACTTTGCCGCGCAGGTCCTCCTTGGTCGTGAACATGTCGCGGACCCTTTCGGTGCTGAGGCGGTTCTTAAGAGTTTCGAGTTTTTCTGCGGACGCACCTTTGTCCATAAGAGCCGGCGGAAACGGATGGTTTTCGTCCATCAAGAAGATCAGGCGCGGGATGCCTCGTTCGACGGCGCGGTTGTATTCCATTTCAGTGATGGAGACTTGTAGCGGATTGTTTTGGGCCGGGACGTAGCCGTAGCGGTGGGCAAAGATACCGACGTAAATCTTCGCTTGGTCCACGAGAGCGAGGGATGCTTGGATGGCGTCGGCGTCGAGCGCGGGGAGGTGTTCCATCATCTTCGGGAATAGACCCATGCGGAGGCAGGCGTCCATCACCTCCTTACGGTAGTCCGGCAAGTCCTGCGCGGTGCTGCTTACGAGCAGAATTCTTGTCTGATCGGGCATGCGGAAAGGTAATCTGGCAATGGCAAAATGGAATGTGGAAAATGCAAGTGAGGGTACTAGGCAGATTCGTGTAGTATTCCGTTAACGGAATGTTTGTGTTTAGCGCGCTTCGAGCGGAGCCGCGCGGGCGAGGGCGGCGATGAAGCTGGTGGCGCGCTGAGTACAGGTCGCTGCGAGCGAAGCGAGGATTTGCCAGGTTTGGGCGCCTTTAACGGTTTCTGGCGTTTTGAGAGTCTTGGTTTCTTACGAAAGGGATTCTTCGAAAGTCCTGCACACTCTGGCAAGAATTCAGTCTCAGCCTTCGAGACTCCGGCATCTCTCCCGCACTGCTCAGCAACGAAACCTTGGCAAGAAGCGCAATCCCTCCCCTGCTCCACCCTCCCGTCTCAAGATCGTCATGCATCGGTGTCAATAGCCACCCACAAAAGGGGTAATCCTTTTGGCGAGACTAAATCTGTTATGCGTGAGTTTGGGAATTGTTTTGCGTGATCGTGCCAAGAACGCTGCGGGCGTGCTTTAATTAACATTCTAAGCGACTCTGCAATCTCAGATAGCTCAGGCCGCCGCGTATGAAAATCACCCGTGTATTTGAAGCCTTCCTGAAGTGTCCGACCAAATGCTGGCTACGAGCGACCGGCGAACCATCCGCTGGCAACACCTACTCAGAATGGGTGAAAGCGCAGAATGACTCTTACCGGTTAACCGGAACACCTCGGTTGGTTGCCGAGTTTCGCGATGACGAGGTGGTGCTTTCGCCAGACATGGAGAACTTCAAGGTTGCAAAGTGGTGGTTAGCTTTCAACTTCGCGGTGCAAGCTCCGATGGATTGCTTTGCTCTGGAATCCGAAATTCACGCGGTCGAGCGCGTTTCGTCAAAAGCTCGAGGCCAGCATGCGCAATTTATCCCAATTCGATGCCCGCTCAACGATTTCCAGTGCCAGTTGGTTTTTGGTCTTAAAGACCCGTTCGCTCTCCGGGATGCCCGCTTTGTTGCATCGCTGCGCATCGTCGGTCCATTCTTTGGGCAGGTAGAGCCGCGTATCAATGGCCGTGGCAAAACGTCCCTTGGCCAAAACCCCGAAGACCGCCACCTGTCCGTTATCCACCTTCCCTAATCGCCCGAGGTATTGACGACTCGCCCCTACCGACATCTTGCCTTGTTTTGCAAACCCACTTTCGTCGAGAATAAGTGCTGCGGCGCTTCCATCCCCGATCAACTCGTCGGCATCACGTGCCACATGATCAAGCACTTCACGTGCACTCCATTTGGAGTGAGTGATAAACTGCTGCAGATTGCGATTATCGGTGTCCGGCACCACCTCCGAGATCGCATAGATGTTTTTACGCGAGCCTGCCTGCATCAAGCCAGAAGCATACTGCCTGGCTTTCTCAGACACATCCCGCCGGTAACTCTTAAAGTGCTCGGCGTAACTCTTCACAAAACCTAGAAATCGATCCGCCAACCCCCACAGGGGGCTCTTCTCGATTCCACTATGTTTTTCGGGTTTAGAATTGCTTCTGCATTAAAGCTAATAGTCAGGTAGCAAAACCCGGAAAAAAATCAACTTTAAAATTACAAAGTCAAATTAAGCCCTAATCGCAAATTTCGCGGCGATGTTAGCGAAACGTACCAGGGCATGCATCAGGGCCAGTTGTCGTGGGTGGCCGAGTTTCAGCCCCGGGGATGCGTTTACCACTGGAACGGAACGACATGTAGCCGTGCTCGCCCGATCGATGTCAGTTTTACCTGTCCGCAGTCGACTACTACACAAGACCGAAAAGAGATAACGTTAGCTCAAGATCGGTATTCGTACTGATCGCGTGCTGTAGAGCGTCGTCCCACTGACCTTGGACCGTTGCATTAGTACCGTGCATAGTCTGTGTATCATAAATTCCATCCCTCGACGGAGTGCTTTGCAGGGAGTCCATCAAAGCTCTCGCTGCCGCAATAATTTTATCAACTTCCGTTCTCATGTAGGCCCGCGCGTGCTGAAGGGGGCCCAGTCGAGTAGCATCTTGAGTACTATCCAAGATGATGGCGTCCATTTCCATGGATAGCAGTTGTCGGCAAAAGTCTCGTGCGATTAGCCGCACAATATCAAAGTGTCCTTGCTCGTGGTCGAGAAGACTAGCAACTTGGCTAGACCTATCCATCCAACTCGCTGACCGGTTAAATTCAACCGTTACACTAATGGGCTCCAATGAATAGGTTTGATGATCAGTTAAGTGCGCAAAAGCAAAGGTGCTTCCATACTGAGCCGATGTAAGTGCCTTGCTGGCTTGAGTAGGCGGCACGTTGATCAACCGAAAGTCACTGAACTTTAGAGTGCGTTGAAAACCGTGCATGTGATCAAGCACCTGTTGTGCCGTAGGAGGATCCATAAATTTAATCCCAAAAATGCCCGACAAACTTTAACGTATGCATAAACAGGATTCATGCAAGGCCAGAGTCGATGACCTGTACCGGTGAGGCTCGACCACTGCCTCAGCATTAAGGTTGACAATCCAGTTGCCTTTAACGCGCCTGGTGAGACGAGGGTACGCCATCTGGCGTACATAAATCGTGGAAAAATCTACCTCCACACCGGTAAGCCACGCCAAGGCTAATGCTGGTTCCAACTTTGGAAGGCCGGCGCTCTGAGGGGAGAGACGCCGGAGGAAGCTACGCCTTCACTTTGATCTTCACGCTCGCAGTCAGCTTATGGTGTCTTAAGGTAGGCACGAAGAACGGCTGAATTCTGAATGTCGTTCTTATACTGTCGAAGGAGGTTCACGACCTCTGTTAAAAGACTCTCAAACCCCGGCCGGTCTATGTCAAGATACTCGCCGTGAGCGATCTCATTTCGACGCCGCAGCAAGCTCTCATCTAAAAGATGGTACTTCGCCGCGTAACCAGATGGGTCAACACCGATGGCAATTGTGATGTTTTCAAATACTTCCGCACTCAAGTTTGACCGGGGGTCAACCGCGGATGTGTTTCGCAATAACGCTTTTTCTCCAAGCCCGCTCAGGAAGCTCCAACGATCATCGAGCGCGCCGGCCCATCCACACGCAAAAAGTTCTTCGAGTTTTTTACAGTTCCGATCCGCAACGCAAACACACGAGCCGCTTATTACCGGGCAATCGGGGTTTGGGGAGCAACGGAACAGAAAACCGGCTTAAGGAATGACCGCTATTCGTCCTCGGGCGCATCTGGACTCCGGAGAGGGCGCAACTGACCATGCGCTACTGAATCCGGAAGTGCAAACGCGT
>Ga0209656_10001570_pt1 | contig 14931 bp, 12 predicted proteins | sample BogFormECP12_OM2_FD_188239 | JGI IMG/M metagenome (GOLD analysis project Ga0209656, IMG submission 188239) | Bog forest soil microbial communities from Calvert Island, British Columbia, Canada - ECP12_OM2 (SPAdes) (version 2) | ecosystem: Environmental > Aquatic > Freshwater > Wetlands > Bog ... | reverse complement strand
TCATCGTCGCCGCCACGGTAGTGAATTTCCTGTTCTGGCTGATCCTCGGAGCCTCGACTGGCTATTTCCAGGCACGCCTGCAGCCCCAAGTCGCTCGGGCGGCGCGCACCGCCGCCTGACGGACGCTTGGCCGATTCGGCTACCGCCATGGCGAAAAAACCCGAAAGAAGACTACTCGCCGGTCTCACCTTTGCACTGCTGTGGGCCGATACCACCGCGAGCGCCGCCCAGGAACTGCCGTCCGGTGGGGGGCCAATCCCGCCGGTGCGGCGCGGTGCCAGCGGGCAGATCGAAATCGTCCGGCCAGACGTCGCCGCTCGTCCGGCAACCGGCAGACACGCGACAGTTCCTGCAGCCGTCGCTCCCAAACCCAGCACGCCGGGGATCAGGCGGGACGACGCGGCTCGCGTAGTTCGGGATACGCCGCCGCCACCGCCGGCGGGACAGCCACAGCCCGAGATCGCGGTGACGCCGAGCACACCGATAGTGCGGGACACGACCCCCCGCGGGGCCGTCGTGGCGACTTATTCGGTTAGCATGAGCGACGGATCTCCGTTTACCGGGACCGTGCGATTCGGCGCGCCGCATTACGACAACAAGGGGGTTTTCGCCCTTCGCGACAACGACATCATCGTAAATCCAAACGGTCCCGGACTTGGTCCAAACAAGACCACCGTCACCGATCACATCACGCTAGAGGCAATCCCAGAAAGCCAGGCCGGACGCTAATCGCCCTCTGCGGCGGGGCTAGTGCGCTTCCCGCCGCAGGAGCAGGCCATCCAGCAACATTGCCGCAACACCGATGCAAATCGCGCTATCGGCGAGGTTGAAGGCCGGCCAATGCACGGCCCCGAGGTGAAAATCGAGAAAGTCGACGACGGCGCCGAGGCGCAGCCGGTCGATAACATTGCCCACCGCACCGCCGATGATCAGCCCGATCGCGATCGCGAGAAAGGGGGTCGAGACGCGGCTCAGCCAATAGATCAAGACCGCGACGATCGCTGCGGCCGCGAATGAAAAGACGAGCGCGTTCAGACCGGCGCCGCCGTTGAAGAGTCCAAAGCTGATGCCGCGGTTGTAGGTCAGGGAGAGATTGAAGAACGACGTCACCCTCTCGCGGTCGCCGACGGCGCGCTCGGCTAAGAAGGCGAGAACCGCGGCTTTGCTGAGCTGGTCGAGGACCACGACCACAACCGCCGTGGCGAGCCCGCGTACCAGCATCACCCGTTCGCCGCAGCAGACTGGAGGCCGGCGCGATCGACAGCAGCAGCGCAGCGGCGGCAGAGATCGGGGTGACCTGGAACGCGGCCGACCTCGGGCAACACCTTCCAGCAGCGTTCGCAACGCTCTCCCGGCGCCGGGGAGACTCTTGCGCCGACTTCCGCGACATCGGGAAGGGTAAACGCATCGTCGGGTACCGGCCCGAAGCGAACCGTTCCCGCCGAGGTGATGCAGAGCTCGGCGAGATCGACATCGCGAAGCTGAGCGGCCAGCCCCGCGGGAACGAACAGCTCTACGGCGGCCTGCAGGCTCGACCCCAGCCGTTTCGCCCCACGCTCGAGTTCCAGCGCTCCGGTGACGACGCGTCGCAGGTCGCGCAACACTGCCCAGCGCTCGCCAAGCGAGTCGTCGTGCCAATCGGCCGGAACATCGGCGAAGAGCTCGAGATGGATGCTCCGTCCCGGCAGGTCGCCCTGGCGGGCCAGCCAAGCTTCCTCTGCGGTGAAACAAATCACCGGGGCCAGCCAGCGCACCAGGCAATCGAAGCACCGGTCCAGCACGGTCCGCACCGCCCGCCGCTGGGGGTTGTCGGGTGCGTCACAGTAGAGCCGGTCCTTGCGAATGTCGAAATAGAATGCCGACAGGTCGACGGCGCAAAAATTGTGCAGCGCTGTGAACATTCCGTGGAAATCGAACGCCTCGACCGAGCTGTGAACCAACTGGTCGAGCTCGGCCAGGCGGTGCAGCACCCAGCGCTCCAGCTCCGGCATCGTCTCGACCCCGACAGCCTCCGCAGCCGAGAAGCCGTCGAGAGCGCCCAACAGGTAGCGCAGCGTATTGCGCAGGCGGCGGTAGACATCGCTGTGACGCTTGAGGATTTCCGGACCGATGCGGACATCCTCGGTGTAATCGGAGCCGACCACCCACAGGCGCAGGATGTCGGCGCCGCTCTGCTGTATGATTTCCTGCGGCGCAATGACGTTGCCCAGCGATTTCGACGCCTTGCGCCCCTCCTCGTCGAGGAAGAAGCCGTGGGTCAGCACGGCTTGGTAGGGGGCGCGGCCGCGGGTGCCGCAGGCCTCGATCAGCGAGGACTGAAACCAGCCGCGATGCTGGTCCGACCCTTCGAGATAGAGCTGGGCCGGCCAGGCGAGCTCCGGCCGCTGCTCGAGCACAAAGGCGTGGGTCGAGCCCGAATCGAACCACACTTCGACGATGTCGGTGACCTTCTCCCACTCTGCGGGATCGTAGGCGTCGCCGAGGAACTGCGCGGGATCGGCGCTGAACCAGATATCGGCGCCCTCGCGCTCGACCGCCGCGGCGACGCGCTCGACGACGGCCGGATCGCGCAGCGGCTCGCCGGTCTGGCGATTGGTGAATACCGGGATCGGCACCCCCCAAGCGCGCTGGCGCGAGACGCACCAGTCGGGCTTGCTCTCGACCATCGCCTCGATCCGGTTTCTGCCCTGCGGCGGGACCCACCGCGTCTCAGCGATCGCCGCCAAGGCCTTTTGCCGCAAATCGTTGGTCCGCATGCTGATGAACCATTGCGGCGTGTTGCGAAAGATCAGCGGGCCCTTCGACCGCCAGGAATGCGGGTAGGAATGCACGAGACTGCCGCGGGCGAGAAGCGCGCCGGCAGCTTCTAGCTCGGCGATCACCGCCCTGTCCGCGTCCCCCGGTTTGCCGTCCGGCAAATAAACCGAGCGGCCGGCAAAGAGCGGCGCCTGCGGGAGATAGACCCCGTCGGGCCCGACCGTGTCAGGTACCGGTAGACCGTTCGCCTGCCCGAGCTCGAAATCGTCGGCGCCGTGCCCCGGAGCAATGTGCACGAGGCCGGTTCCCTGGTCGGCTTCGACAAAGCCGGCGGCCAGGAGAGGGACATCAAAATCGTAGCCTTGCCCGCGCAGCGGATGCGCCGCCGTGGTCCCTGCGAGGGCGTCGCCAGGAAAGCGGTCGATGACCGAGTACGCCTCGATTCCGGCAGTTGCCGCAAGTGCCTCGACCAGGGATCGGGCAACTAGCAACGTTTCACCCGGCCGTCCGCGGCTTCCTTCCGCCGCCCGGTCCACCCGCATCACGACATAATCGAGACCGGGGCTGAAGGCGATCGCGCGATTGCCCGGCAAGGTCCACGGCGTCGTGGTCCAGATCAGCGCGGCGGCACCGGCGAGCGCCGGCCGCTCGGCATGCAGGATCGGGAACCGTACCCAGACAGTCGTAGATCTGTGGTCGTGATATTCGACTTCCGCTTCGGCAAGCGCGGTCTGCTCGACGACCGACCACAGGACCGGCTTCGCCCCCTTGTAGAGCCCGCCATTGACGAGAAACTTGCCGATCTCGCGGATGATCTGCGCTTCGGCCGAATAGGCCATCGTCGTATAGGGATTGTCCCAGTCGCCGACGACGCCGAGCCGCTTGAAGTCGCGCTTTTGCACCTCGATCCAACGCGCTGCGAATTCGCGGCACTCCCGGCGGAACTGGTCGATCGGCACGCTGTCTTTGGATTGGTTTTTCGCGCGGTATTGCTCCTCGACAATCCATTCGATCGGCAGGCCATGGCAGTCCCAGCCCGGCACATAAGGCGCGTCCTTGCCGAGCATCTGCTGTGCACGGTTGACGACGTCCTTCAGGATCTTGTTGAGCGCGGTGCCGAGGTGGATGTCGCCGTTGGCGTAGGGCGGGCCGTCGTGCAGGACGAACTTCTCGCGTCCCCGCGACGCCTCGCGCAGCCGGCGATAGAGGTCCATCTGCTCCCAGCGTGCGAGGATTACCGGCTCGCGCTTCGGCAAGTCCCCCCGCATCGGGAAATCGGTCTTGGGCAGGAATACGGTCGGACGATAATCCGTCGGCATGGGCTCGGCACTTTCCGGAACGAACCAGGTAAATAAGGGCCGCCCCGGACCCCGTCAACGAATGGCTGCCGCAGCTGCAACCTGAAATTGCGTCAGCTCCCGACACCCGCTGCTTCTGCAGCAAGTCTGCAGCGAGATCTCTCTTCTAGGTTGAGGAGCTCCTTCAGCCCGGCGCCCCACCGGCATGCCCTCGAAGGATCTGGCCGGGTTGAGAGAGTGCAATGCAAAGATGGCAATTTTAGGGGCTCAGAACGCTGGAGCGGCGGCCAGGATGGCGCGCGCGCGGGCGGCGTCCTCGGCGATCTGCGCCTTCAGCGCGTCGAGACCGGCGAATTTTTGCTCCGGCCGGATGAAATCGACGAGCGCGACGCGCAGATGGCGTCCATAGAGATCGACATCGATGTCGAAGAGGTGCGCCTCGAGGCGCGGCACGAGGCCGCCGACCGTCGGGCGCAGACCGATATTGGCGACCCCGCCGATCGTTCGGCCGGCGAGCGGATCGTCGGGGCCGTCGCCGCAGACGCGCACCGCATAGACCCCGAAGGCCGGGTGCAGATAATCGTCGAGACCGAGATTCGCGGTCGGAAAGCCGATCGTGCGGCCGCGCCTGTCGCCAGTCGCGACGCGGCCGTCAATTTCCCAGAACCGGCCGAGCAGCGCCGCCGCCTCGTGCGGCTTGCCGGCCTTCAGCAGCTCGCGGATGTGGGTAGAGGAGTACACCGTTGTATCCTCGCCGCGGATCGGCTGGATCACGGTTACCCCGAAGCCGTGTTGCAGACCCTCGGCCTGCAGAAGATCGGGCGTCCCGCGGCGGCGGTTGCCGAAGGTGCAATCCCAGCCGACGACGACATGTGAGGCGCCGATCGCTCCGACGATCACCTCGGCGATGAACTCCTCGGCACTGTTCTTCGAAAAGGCGAGATCGAAATGCTGGACGAACAGCAGATCGATGCCGATCCGGGCGAGTTCGCGCTCCTTGACACGAAACGGCGTTAGCCGGAACGGCTCTGTCGCGGGAAAGAACACGCTGCGCGGATGCGGCTCGAAGGTCAGCACTCCGGTCGGACGCCCCGCTTCCCGCGCGAGCTCGCGGGCCCGTCCGATCAGCACGACATGGCCGCGGTGCAGGCCGTCGAAATTGCCCATCGCGAGGACCGAGCCGGGCGGATGATTCGACCGGGGACCGGGATGTCGTACGACTCGGATCACGGCAGCAGGGGATCGCGCAGTTTCATGGGCCAGCGAATAACCGTGAAAATAGCCCGACTGGCGGCCGGAGGATAGCGCATCGCATCCACTCGGCCGTGCAGTCGGCGAAAGCGGGTATAATGATGGTGCATTCCTAGCGGATGGACGATCAGCCACGAGCCGCCGGATGAGACCCGCAGCGAGCGACGCCGCCGCGCCATTGCGCGAGGCCTGGTACTATGCGCTGCCGAGCCGCCGGCTGCGGCGCAGGAAGGTGGTGGCGAAGCTGATGCTCGGCGAGCCGATTTTGATCGGGCGCGACACTGCCGGTGCACCCTTCGCGTTGCGTGACCTCTGTCCGCATCGCGGCATGCCGCTCAGCGCCGGCCATTTCGATGGACGGGAAATCGAATGCTGCTATCACGGCTGGCGGTTCGACACACGCGGGCAATGCGCCGTGATCCCATCGCTGGTGCCGGGCCAGACCTTCGCGCCCGGCCATATCCGCACGCGCAGCTATCCGACGCGCGAGGTCCAGGGCAACATCTGGGTGTTTTTCGGCGAGGACCCGGCCGCGGCACCGGATATCCCGGTGCTCGACGGGTTCGAGGGATGCGCGCCCGACCTCGTCGAGTGCGTCGGTTTCGCCGCGGCCATCGACCACGCGGTCATCGGGCTGATGGACCCGGCGCACGGGCCTTTCGTTCATCGCGCTTGGTGGTGGCGCTCGCGCCGGTCGATCCAGCAGAAAGCCAAGGCCTTCGCCCCTTCCCCATTCGGCTTCACGATGACCCGCCACATGCCGTCGCGCAATTCGCGGGCCTACCGGCTGTTGGGCGGCGCCCCTGAAACCGAGATCATCTTCCGGCTGCCCAGTGTACGGGTCGAGCACATTCGCGCCGGCCGGCACCGGGTGAGCAATCTGACAGCGATCACGCCGGTCGACGAGCGGGTGACCGAGATCAACCACTGCATCTATTGGACCCTGCCGTGGCTCGGCATGTTGAAGCCGGTCTTGCGGCATTATGTGAGGGCCTTTCTGCGCCAGGACCGCGACATCATGGAGCGCCAGCACCAAGGGTTGCGCTTCAACCCGCCGCTCACTCTGATCGACGACGCCGATACCCAGGCGAAATGGTATTACCGGCTGAAGCGCGAGTACCTCCGCGCCCGCGACGAAGGCCGCCCCTTCCAGAACCCGGTGCAACCACGGACCCTCGAGTGGCGCAGTTGAGGCCGCTCCAGAATTGAAAAGGGTTCGAATCAAAAGCGGCGCCCGAAGGCGCCGCCCAGGTTCTTCTGATGTGGATGGAGCCGGAGATCGGCAGAGCCTCGATTAGCCGCGCTTCAGGTCTTGCAGCAGCTTTTCGGCGTCGGCCTTGTCGGCGAAGGAAACACCGGAACCCAGCAAGGTCTCGAGAGCAGCCCGCGCGTCGGCCGGTCGGCCGAGCCGGTGGAGCGCCACCGCAAGATGGTATTGGATGTTCGGATTGAGAGGCGCCGCGGAGCTGGCAGCGCTAAGGTAGGCCAGCGCCTTGTCCGGTTCGCCTTGGGTTAGCACAATCCACCCTAGAGTGTCGACGATTTGTGCCGAGCCCGGAGTAAGGTTGAATGCCCGCTCGGCCAGTTCGCGGGCTGACGTCAGGTCGCCCTGTTGCTGATACAGCCAAGCGAGATTGTTGAGCGCGGACGGATCCCTTGGGTGGTCGTCGATCACGCGCGAATACTCGGCGACAGCGGCGGCGTACCTCTTTTGTTCGAGGTAGAACGACGCGAGGGCGGAGCGTGCGACAAAGTCCTTCGGGTCGGCCTTCAGCCGGGCCTTCAAGACAGCCTCCCCCTTGGCGGGCACGCCTGTGCGCGCATACAGGCCGGAAAGCGCAATTGCGAGGTAGTCGTCCGAGGAGCGGGCCGCGATGGCCTTCTCGAGGAGGCTGATCCCATCTCCAGCACGACCCGCCTTCTCGTAGAGTTCGGCCGACACCACGTCGTAGAGGGGGTTGTCCGGATCGGTTTTGGCGAAATCGCGTGCCGCTGCGAGGCCCGCCTCCAGACCGCCGATTTCGGCCTCGACGCGGATCAGGTCGCCTTTGAGAGACGCATTCCGAGGATCGCGATCGAAAGCGGCCCGCAGCACGGTGCGTGCCTCGGAAAGATTCTTGGTCGCCCTGAGCACAGCGAGATAGCGTGACAAGGCCAGCGGCGAATCGGGCGCAAGCTCGTGGGCGCGCTTATAGCTAGCGACCGCTCCCTCCGTATCACCAGCCCCGATCTGGGCTCGGCCCTTTGCGTCGAGCACGTCGAAATTTCTCGGGAACTTGGCCGCCAATTCGGCCGCGGTTGCCACGGCACTTTTCCAATCTCGGCGAGCCACATACAAGTTGACGAGCCTCTGCCCCGGTGCCGGGTCGTTCGGCGCGGCGGCGAGCGCCCGCGTGATGTATCCGGTCGCTTCCTCCCACTTCATCTCCGCGATGGCGATGTCCGCGAGCCCGATAAGGGGTGCGATGTCGGTGGGGCTTTGCGAAAGGAGATCGTTGTAGATTTTCTTGGCGTCCTCAGGGTGCCCGATCGTCACGTACAGCGGAGCCAAGGCCAAACCAACGACCAGGTTTTTCGAGTCGACCTCGAGCCGTCCCTTTAAGACGGCTTCGGCTTTGGGAAAATCACCCGTTCGCGTGTACAACGCGGAAAGGGCAACTGCGAGACGGTCGTCGGCCGGTCTTGCCTCGGTTGCCTTTTCGAGCAGAGCAACCGCGTCGCCGGCCCGTCCCGCGTTTTCGTAAAGCTCGGCCGAGACCAGGTCGTAGATGCTGTTGCCCGGATCGGACGCGGCAAATTCCCGGGCCCTTGCGACGGCTCCCTCCACACCGTCGACTTCTGCGTCGACGCGGATCAGATCGGCTTTGAGCGAGGCGTTCTGCGGCTCGCGGATCACCGCTTGTTGCAGCACGTCCCACGCATCGCGGAAGAACTTTGCCTGCTTCAGCAGAGCAACATAGGTGGACCGGACCGGGATCGAATCCGGGGCCAGTTGGTACGCGACCTTGTAGCTGGAAACCGCCGCGTTCGTGTCGCCGGATTCCAGCCGGGTCCGGCCCAACGCAACGACCACATTCACATCTCGCGGGAATTGCGCGTAGAGCTCGGCCGCAACGGCTTTGGCGCTGTTCCAATCGCGTCGCACCTCGTAGAGGCCGATCAGCTTGAGGCCGGGAGTCGGATCGAAATCGGCGGCGGCGCGCGCGCTGTTGAGCAGGTCTGTCGCCTCCGACCATTTCTCTTCGGCTATCGCAATGTCCGCGAGACCGAGAAGGGCCGTCGTGTCCGTCGCCTTTTTCGCAAGAAGCCCGCTGTAGACCCGCTTGGCATCGTCGGTGCGCCCGGTCTTCGCATAGAGCTGCGCCAGGTCGCGAGTGGCCGCCGCAAACTCCGGGTTGCGCGACAGTGCGGCGCGAAACGCGCTTTCCGCAGCGGCATAATCCCGCTGTGCGGCGCGGACCTCGCCGAGAAGGGTCTGATAGAGCGGGTTTTGGGCGTCGCGCTCAATCAGGGACGCCGCAACCTCGGCCGCCTTGTCGACACGCCCGGCTCGCAACTCTGCCAGCACCAGGGTCGGTCCGGCGGTGGCTGGACTGGATCCTCCGGCGAACATCTCTTCAAGTTGTGCGAGCCCCAGCCGCTCCTGGTCGGTGTTGATCTCCGCGACCGCCATTCGCGTCTTGATCGTTGCGTTCTCGGGGTCGAGCGCCGCCGCCTTCTGAAATTGCTGCAGCGCCAGTTCCGGCTTGCCGTCAGCCATGTAGGCGTTGCCGAGCAGAGTCAGGGTGGCCGCGTCCGGCGGCAATTTATCGACCAAGGGCTTGAGATAGTCGATTGCCCGAGGCGCACCATGTTGCTGCAAAGCGGCCGTCGCGATCAGTCGCGTCGCGTTCGGATCTCTGGGTACACGACGGAGGTATTCTCGCAGGATGCTTTCCGCCGGGACGGATTGTCCGAGCGCCAGTTTCGTCGCTCCTTGCAGATAGTATCCGGTCGGGAACATCGGAAAACTAGCGCTGATCTGATCGAATGTCCGGTCTGCCTCGAGATACTGCTGTTGCTTGACCTGCTCCAAGCCGCGCAGGTAGTTGGCCATAAAATTCTTGGGGGCGGCCTGGAGGATCAGGTCGAGATCCTCATCCGCGGCCGCGAATTCGCCTCGCAGTACATTTGCGTTGGCGCGGCTGAGACGGGCGAGCTGGTAATGGGGATCGATCTTGAGCGCTTCGCCGAATAGACGCACTGCCCCCGCGGCATCGCCGCGTGACCACAGCATCTCGCCCTTTACCTGGAGGGGCTGCGCTGATTGCGGGTTGGCGTCGATTGCTTCGTCGATAACCCGATCTGCCTCCTCTGCGCGCGTCCCGTTCAGAAACCGGGCGAGTTCGATCCTCGGTTCGACCACGCTCGGATCCAGCCGGATCGCATCGCGCAGCAATGCCTCGGCTTTTTGGTCGTAGCCGAGACGGACCGCCGCGGTGCCGAGCGCCGTCCTGACTTTGCTTTCGAGAACCGAGCTCCGATCCCCTGGCTCCATCAAATCGTTGAGGTCCTTGAATTTCTTCTGAGCCATCAGAGCATCGATCAGAACGGGTAGATAATCCGTCTCGTCGGCCTTCAGGTCGCGCGCGGCTCGCGCCTCGCGCTCCGCCGAAAAGACATCACCGAGCCGGAGATACACCTTTGCAATCTTCACGCGAATGGCAGGATCCTCGGGTGACTTGCGGACGGCATTCTTCAGCGTGATCAGGGCGGACTTCGCATCCCCATCCGCGAGGTACTGTTCGGCATCTTTAACCGAAGAGGACTCCTTGGCAGCAGCCGGGTAAGCCACTGCACAGAGGGCGAGCAAGAAGAAGACACGGAGCCAAAGAGAACGGCGTTGAAGCTTGGACATCGCCTTCTTTCTCACTCCCTCGCCGACCATCTAAGGGTGGATGCAATTCTAGTTTGTCGGCGGCTCAATCCCAAGCCGATTCGGGGGCCGAAAAGTGGGGCGACCGGCTCTCAATAGGTCGTGCCGAGGAGGCTCGCGGTCCGCGCCTCGGCGGGAATTTCGGCATGCACGCCAACGACCGCCGCGAGCCGACGCGCCGGATCCATGCCCGGCTCGGCGCCGAAAGCGTGCGCTCCGGCGAGCAGCAGCGCCGAAGCGAAGCGGCCGGCCAACCAAAAGGTCCGCACTATGCTCGGCATGCGCCACCCCCAAAGCCGCCCCGTGACCGCAAGAGAATGCCGCGGGGAAGAAGAGGTTCTCGCGCGGGCATCCCTCAGGGAGCGCCCGGTGCGGCGGCAGTCCTGGCCTCCGCCGGCTTATCCGCGGTTGCCGCAGCCTCCGACGTATCGCCGGGCGGCTTGCGGTCACCCGCGGCATAGGAAGCGATCACGCCAACGATGCCGCGGCGGAAGACCAGCACGCAGAAGACGAAAACGACACCCTGAACGACGGTGACCCAGGAGCCGAGTTGGGCCAGGTAATGCTGCATCGCCGTCAGAAAGAACGCGCCGACGACGGGGCCAAGGACCGTTCCCAGACCGCCGACCAAGGTCATCAACACGACCTCGCCCGACATTGTCCACTGGACGTCGGTCAGCGAAGCCAGCTGAAAGACCAGCGATTTGAGCGAGCCGGCAAGGCCGGACAAGCCGGCCGACAGAATGAAGGCCAGCAGCTTGTAGCGGTCAGCGTCGTAACCGAGCGAGACGGCGCGCGGCTCGTTCTCGCGGATCGCCTTGATGATCTGGCCGAAGGGCGAATGGACGGTTCTGACGATGACCGCAAAGCCGACCAGAAAGATCGCCAGCACAAAATAGTACATCGTCAAGGTGTCGCCGAGATCGATGACACCGAGAAGCTTGCCGCGCGGCACCGCCTGGATGCCGTCCTCGCCGCCTGTGAAGCGCGCCTGCAGGGCGACGAAATAAACCATCTGCGCCAACGCCAGGGTGATCATCGCGAAATAGATGCCCTGGCGGCGGATCGCCAGCCAGCCGAAGACCGCGCCGAGGAGAGCTGCCACCGCGGCGCCGGCGAGAATGCCGAGCTCGGGCGGCAAGCCCCACACTTTGACGGCATGAGCCGTGATATAGGCGGCGCTGCCGAAGAAGGCCGCATGGCCAAATGACAGCAGCCCGACATAGCCGATCAGCAGGTTGAAGGCGCAGGCGAAGAGCGCGAAGCACAGCGCCTCCATAAGGAAGACCGGGTAGAGGATGAACGGCGCGGCCAGCGCCAAGGCGATCAGGACCGCCGTCAGGACAAGGTTCCACCTGCCGCTTTCGGCCATGTCAGCGTGCCCGCCCAAAGAAGCCCGCCGGCTTTATCAGCAATACCAGGGCCATGATCACAAAGATCACGGTGCTCGACGCCTCCGGGTAGAAGACCTTGGTCAGCCCCTCGACCAGCCCAAGAGCAAAGCCGCTGACGATCGCGCCGAGGATCGAGCCCATGCCGCCGATCACGACGACGGCGAAGACGGTGATGATGATGTTAGACCCCATCAGCGGGCTGACTTGGTAGATTGGCGCCGCCATGACGCCGGCGAGCGCCGCCAGCGCGACACCGGCCCCGTAAGTCAGGGTAATCATGCGCGGCACGTTGATGCCGAAGGCCTGGACCAGGACCGGGTTCTCGGTCGCCGCCCGCAGATACGCGCCGAGCCGGGTGCGCTCGATCGTGAACCAGGTGGCGAGGCACGTGACGAGGGAGGCGACGATTACCCAGGCGCGGTAGTTCGGCAGAAACATGAAGCCGAGATTACGCCCGCCCTGCAGCTCGGGCGGGATCGCATAGGGCTGTCCGGAGGAACCGAATTGCTGGCGGAACACCCCCTCGATGATCAGCGCCAGACCGAAGGTCAACAGAAGGCCGTAAAGGTGGTCGAGCCCGTAAATGTGGCGCAGCAGGAGGCGCTCGATCGCGATCCCGACGGCGCCGACGATGATCGGCGCCAGGATCAGCGCCGACCAATAACCGAGGCCCAATGCGCTCAGCAGAAACCAGGCACTGAAGGCGCCCAACATGTATTGCGCGCCATGTGTGAAGTTGATGATGTTGAGGAGCCCGAAAATCACCGCCAGCCCGAGGCTCAGCATCGCATAAAAGGCCCCGTTGATCAGCCCGACGAGGAGCTGCGCGAACATTGCGGGCGCAGGCGGGACGGTCAGGGTAATCCAGTCGAACATGGGGTCTGCCCCTTACCCTCGCGCCCCTCTCGGCGCGCGCGTGCGGCCGCATGTCGGGTGGCGCATCTCCGATAAACCAAGCGTCCCTTCCTCTCCCCGGAGGCCCGGAGAGTAGAGCGGGTCAGGTCGGCCAATGGCGGGATCGCCGCAAGCGAGAAGAATGGCACATCGGCGCGCAATATCGGATGGTAATAGCCCGACAATAGCACAAGACCGCTCTACTACGACATTGTCATGGAGAAGGGCAATGGGCCGCCTCCCGACCCTCTCGAGGTCGTGAAGCCGGTCACCGTCGACAGTCCACCGAAGGGCCACGAGGCTCAACGATGGACCAGTACCGGGATCTTGGAATGCGTGAGCACCTTGACCGTCTCGCTGCCGAGCACGATCGCGGAGATGCCGTGGCGGCCGTGCGAGGCCATGACGATAAGGTCACAGCCCTTCGACTCCGCGGTATCGATGATCGCCTGGTACGGATGTTCATGCTCGACAGCGACCATCTCGCAAGCGACGCCTGCTGCTTGCGCTGCGTGGGCGACGGCGCCAAGAGTTTTCTCGGCATGCTCCTGCATACGTGCTTGGTACTGGGCCGGCGTGTCCTCGAGCATCTGCGTGTCGGTCGTGAACATCCGAAACGGCAGCAAGACCGTCAGCACGGTGGCTTTGGCGCCGATCCACTTGGCCAAGGCGATGCCGTGGCGGACGGCCTTCCCGGCGAGTTCCGAGCCGTCCGTTGGTATCAGGATATTGGTATACATCGTCCTCTCCTTGGTCACGACCTCGTTGCGCCAGCGGACCTCAGATTTCATTTCGCGAGCTGGTTGCGGATAGCCAGCAATTCCTGCCGGGCGCTCTGCGCTTGTTTCGGGGTAAGTCATTTTAGACCCTTCGAGCGTCTCGAACGGGTTTTTGTTGCGCAGCAGCCAATCGACGAAGTCGCGTTCCTAGCGCCCAGCTCCGAGGGGCACTGTCAACCCAGGGTGGAGGCGCTCTCGGTGAGCCGCCAGATCCCGTGCGGATACAACCCTGATAATGTCGTCGCGACCTTGCCTGACGGTTTGCCGAAGGCTCCGGTCGTCGCATAGCGCGTGCCGTCACCGGCATGACCAGGAGCCTGCTCGGAGCCTCTTCCGGCTAGGCCGCTACGCCAGACTCGTGGCAGTCGCTACGCAGCGCGCGGGTCTCTCCTGTGGACTACCTGGACCAGCCGCGCCGATCGAGCCTCGGGGGCACCAAAACGACATGGGTCAGAATATAACCGGCGTTGAACAAGGTCGAATAACCTGAGTCGTCGAGCTGGTAAGCGAGCGCCAAGCCGACATCACACCTATGAGGCGCCCGAGCGGTCAGCGAGACTCAGGCGCCACCGAGATCCCTCCCCGGGCTTGCCAACTCTATCCGGACCTGGTGCCCGCGGTGACAGCATCTCAGGAACCGGCTTTGGCTCGGGACCCGGCTCTGCCTCCGGTGTCGTTATATTTCCAACACCTTCGGTTTTGTGCTTGAGCGCGAAAGCGTTCGCTATTCGCTCCAGCGTTTCGATCTCGGCGAGATCGGCGTCAAGCCCCTGGATATCCTTGGTATACCTGGCCTCGACCGCGGCGCGGCGGCCTTTGAGCTCCTCCCTCGCCAGCTCAAGATCGTTCGAGGTGAGGTTCCACATGGCAGCGGCTCGTTATTCAAGAGTTCAGACCTCGTCTATTGGCCATGAGCCGGGTTAATAAGACCTTTAAGGAGCACTGCGCCAACCCAGTTTTCGGACGACGGTGCCGCACATGTTGGTGCGCTTGCCTGTCGCCGACCCCAAGACCGCTTCGCGCGCGCCCCCGCGGTGGCCTTGGCCAGCCTTGACCGCGGCTCCGCTCCGGCACCAAGCCGGGCCCGAGAAACGGCTTTTGGATCGATCAAAGAAACTGGTGGCAAAAACCCAACGCCTCACCCCAACCTTTTTAGCAGAACTTGGTGGGCACAACTGACTGGCAGTTGATCCATAAAGCAAAACCGCGTCGTTAATCCTTCGTAAACGTGGTTACCTTTAGCTTTTCTATAGGCAACGAGTGGCGGGCTGGGCGCGCCCGCCGAGCGTTATCCACTGGAGATAACAGTGAGCGACATAAAGACAGACTTCCAGCAAAGCGAAATCGAGATGCTCGAAACCAAGGAAATGTGGAGCGAATATCAGCTGGCCGATGGCACCAAGTTACGAATTAGGCCAGTCATGATCGCTATTTTTCGCGCTGATGGTCAGCACAACGCGGAGGGTGAGCCCGTGTATAACATGAAATCTACGCTCATCACCGATGTAAGAGCGCCCGACGGTCTGAGAAAATCGGGCTAGTACCTGGTTGCATAAGTCAGCGTATGTAATCCCAGCCTTTTCGTCATGCCCGCGAAAGCGGGGATCCAGGGCCGAATGGCTCTAGCAGTTGTCCTGGACCCC
>Ga0209656_10001569_pt1 | contig 14931 bp, 11 predicted proteins | sample BogFormECP12_OM2_FD_188239 | JGI IMG/M metagenome (GOLD analysis project Ga0209656, IMG submission 188239) | Bog forest soil microbial communities from Calvert Island, British Columbia, Canada - ECP12_OM2 (SPAdes) (version 2) | ecosystem: Environmental > Aquatic > Freshwater > Wetlands > Bog ... | reverse complement strand
TAAGCTCAGGAGAAGCGGCTTCAGGTAGGGCCGACGCCGAAGCTCGCGCAATTGCAGAATCAGGATCAGAATTAGCGGAAGGCCGAGATAGGCGTCAAAACCTCCGTTGTCTCCGTGGGAATGGAGGCGGACAATGGTGGTCCAAATAAGGGTTTGGCCGGGAATCACCTCAGACGGGAGGAGGTAGTTGAGCGGGTCGTGCGAGTAGACTTCCGAGTCGTGCAATTGGGATGGTACATCCGCCCGGTTCTGCATAAGAAAATAGAGGAACGGCGCGGCAACGACGACCATGATCCCCGCCGCTAGGATGATCTCCCGCGCGACCGTCCACAGCCGGCGGCGTTCCTCCTGGGTGGCGAAGGCAAGAAAAATTGCCCAGGTGATAGCGCCAAAGAAGCAGGTGGTCGCTAAAAGCTCGCTCGAGAATCCAAGCTGAACGAACATGGCAAGCGCTAAAGCCGCGACGAACCGTGGCCGTGAAAGATCGCCCCTGATGCGCTGCACAGCCAGCAGCACGACCAGGGGCACGACGAAGATCATGTCAAGGTTGAGGTGGGCAATTATTTCCCCGAATTCATAGGAGGAGAAGCCGAACAGGTACCCTCCAATGAACGATGCGGGCGTGTCCCGCGTCAGGTATCGGGCCAGGAGAAATCCCGCCCAGGCGGCCAGCGCAGGTGCAGCCAATGACAGAACGTTGTACGACACAACCGCGCCGGCCAGCCAGGTGAGCGGCCACATCAGCAGCGCGGCCAGAGGCATCGAGGTCGCCCAGGTCAGATTGAACCCGTGCGGATACCAGACGTAGTAGCTGATGAATGGATTGAGCCCATGTGCGATGGCCCAAGGCCACCAGTTCAGGAACCAAATAAACTGGATCGGGTCCAGGCCCCAACCGAAGTACACATGGCGGTAATCCCCCAGGGCCCCAAAAAACAGCAGAGACAAGAGCAGGTAAAGAAGGCCGGCAGCGGGCAGGCGCTTGATGATTGCTCTTGTCATCGAGCGGTGCCTCTCACGGGGGCCGCGTCAGGCAATAGTGCCTGCGGGGAAACGTCCCTTTGCACGCCGACGTTGAATGGCGCCGGCGGACAGTAGCATACGCGTCCCGCGTGTATTCTGTTTTTCACGTCAATGCCTGCGTGCTAAGAAAGGAATACACGCGAGACGCGTATGCTACTGTGGTTGCGGCTTCGCCGCGTTGTACTCTTCTGATTGAGACGCGCATCGCTATTGCAAGACACTATTGCGCAACCGCATTCACTCGCAAAAGGCTCTTTTCGGGACCACGGTTGCAAAACTCAGCAGTTTTTCAAACCCTTTAGCAACATTTTGATCTACTCACAGGATACGAGTGAACCGCTGAAGCAAAGGCAAGCTCATTCATGGCTTGAACATCTCTGGCGAACGCGAACTGGGAGGGTCAGTTTCCAGGTTCTGCGAGAAGTTTATATCAATCTTACCCGCCACCTGCCCAATCCGTTGCCGGTAGCATCCGCTCGAAGTCTGGTCCGGCTTTTCCTGGAGTGGAACCCACGGCCGGAATCTCCGGAATATTTCGAAACAGCCTGGAAAATTGAAAGGCGGAGGATGTATACAAGTCTACGGAACGATGCTAGCAACGGAACTGAAGTGTTTCGGGTTCCGCGTGATTATGCCCTGACAACGCTGGGCGAAACCTTCGATCAAAATATCTGCGATGGGGCGCTTGCTGCCACGGCCCGCCCGTTTTTTCGAAATATGGTTCGCCCACAACTGATACGATGCGGCGGTATCCAGTAAGGTCCACGGCTGAAGCCAATCAACGCCCGCTTCTTGCAGAAAGGCCTCTTGCAGGTTGCTGTCGCCGCTGAATGCCGGAGCCAGTTCAATGTAGCTGACCGGGCAAATCACCAATCCATCAGGAAGATAACGCATAAGGCATTGCCCGGAGCGGTTACCAAAGGTTGGGTCGTCCAAGTGGATGTCCAAGAGAACGGAGGTATCGACCACCCAAGCCATCAGTCCTCTTCTCCTTCCCGCAAGAGGCTCATCCATTTTTTGGTGCTCATTACTGGAAGTCCGTGGCGCTGCGCGAAACCAATCGCGGCAAGCGGATTTGGTTTTATGACTGGCCGGGGTTCAATAATAAAGCGGCACTCCGTTGCGGAGATTCGTTCGAAGACCACGACCTGACCAGGTTCCAGATGCATTTCTCGCCGAATCTGTGCCGGGATAGAGATTTGGCCGCGTTCGGTAATTGTCGCTTTCACATGATGAAACTATCATGCAAATCGACGACAAGCAATATGGTTGGCAACATTTGACCTGTCCCTAAAATCGACACTCACACGCTTAGCACGGATTGACACAGATCGGGCAAGCCAAGGCAAATCTGGATGAGCGTTAAGTTAAGCGGTTTAAAGCTCGCGGACGCGTCAAAATGTAGGCGAACCGTCTCGGTTTGTGCGCCTTTGAAGAGGGGCAAAGCGCTAGGCTTCGCTTACTTCCGCTTAACTTAGCTTATGAGCCAAATCTGTGCCTCCCTACGGGCCCGGCAGGCGCCAAGTCAAAGCTGGGAACCGGGAAAAATCTCGGTCAGTGGTGATCCAGATGCAACCGTGTTCAATGGCGTGGGCCGCGAGAAACGCGTCTTGCACCAGGTTCCCCTTCGCTTCAGTCTCCTCGCAAAGAGCAAGTGTCATTGCCAGCACACGCTCCGTTGTAGGGAGCACCTTGAACCCCGGGGTACTCTGCAGCGCATTTGCGAAATCGATGACCGTCATCAGCGGCGAAGGGTTGACGAAAATCCGTCGGCTCGTAGCAATCCGGGTTAAACCCACGAGAACGGGTGGGAACAGTCCGACCGGTTGTCGATTTGCCCGCACAGCTTCGAGCCAATTGTACATGGTCTCGTGTTGCGGCAAATCGCTTCGCATCGCATACAATAGAATGTTGACGTCGATTGCGATCATCAGAGTTAAGAGCGTTCCGTTCCCTGCTCGAGGATATTGAGAAGCTCCGCAGTATTGTCGAGATCAACGCCTGGCTGCACCCCCCCCTTCGAGTTGCAGACCGGTAACTCGCGCAAGGGTTCTGTGCGTGGCGCTGATTCGTTATTGATTCTCAAGCGGATTGCCTCTTCGATGAACCTGGTTAACGGGATACCCAGGCGCGCCGACGCGAGCTTTGCCTGGCGGTGGACCTCGTCATCGAGCAGGAGCGTCGTTTTCATACAGAAATATGTAGACACGGAGCCATATTTCTGTCAATGCGGCTCTACACATCGTAACAGCTTGCTTCCTCTGCCTGCAGAATCCGCTTTACAAAAAAGGATGAGCAGGTTTTGTACGCCTTTGTATCCGTTATGCCTCAAACGCCTGCCACGAAAAGCACCAATCGCACTGTCGACGTGGCAATAAGGCCGGTTGCGGAAGCGAAAGAGGGCGCGACCCCTCGGAAGCCGACTTATGTCGTTGAGGCGGGTAAACTGCTGAGCAGCCATCCGAAAGAGCTATGGGCGTACCGGGAGCTGTTCTTACTTCTAGTCAAAAGAGATTTTGTCGCGTCTTACAAGCAGACGGTCCTCGGTCCCCTGTGGTTTTTTGTTCAACCGTTCCTGGCATCGCTGGTTTTCATGGTCGTGTTCGGCCAGATCGCTCGATTGCCTACGACAGAATTGCCGCCGCTTGTATTTTACATGTCCGGTATCATTGCCTGGAATTTTTTTGCCAACTGCCTGACCCAGGTCTCCTACACGTTTCTCGCGAGCGGCGCTCTGTTCCGGAAAATTTACTTCCCGAGGTTGATCGTCCCCTTGAGCCAGGTCAGTATGAACTTCTTGAACTTTTTTGCTCAACTGCTCGTGCTCTTTGCGGTGATTGCGTTCTTTGAACTCAGCGGCAGAAAAATTGATATTGGTCCGAAAATTTTTGCCCTGCCCGGAATAGTGCTCGCGATGGGGCTTTTGGGTCTTGGCCTCGGGTGTCTGATCGCTTCTGCCACAGTAAAATATCGCGATCTGAATATGGTGGTCGGGTACACTGTCAACCTTTGGATGTTCGGCAGCTTCGTAATCTATCCCCGATCAATGGTGCCTGATAACCTGCAATGGTTGATGAATCTGAATCCCATGGCGAGCCTGATAGAATGCTATCGATCCAGTCTCTTCGGTACGGAACATGCCCAGACTCTGCCGGCGTTAATCGCCGTGGCAATGATTGCCGTCGTGCTCGTCGCCGGAATCTGGTGTTTCATTGCAGCGGAAGGGACGTTTACGGACTCCATCTAACGTCGGTCGTAATCGAAGCCAGGTAAATGTCGAAATGCTTTATCGATAGCAACACGGAGGCGGAGACTCTGGAATACCTATGGATGCCGTGTCTTGATTCTCTATTCTGGCGGGAGGAGCAGACTGATGCAGCCAGCGGCTGGTGGGGGCATGTTCCTTTTGCGCACTGGATCATCGGCGCCGGCAAACCTCGCGTTTTCGTCGAGCTGGGCACGCATCACGGGGTATCTTACTACGCCTTCTGTGAAGCCGTACTACGCAACAAATTAGATACGCGCTGTTATGCAGTCGATACCTGGAAAGGCGATGATCAGGCGGGTCAGTACGGGGAAGAAGTGTACAGTCGATTTCGTCGGATTCATGACGAGCGTTTCAGCAGTTTTTCTAAGCCCCTGCGCTGCACGTTCGACGAGGCCCTTCAATACATGTCGGATGACTGTATCGATTTGCTACACATCGACGGTTTCCATACCTATGAAGCCGTCCGGCATGATTTCGAGGCTTGGAGGCCTAAGTTGTCGGAGCGGGCAGTCGTATTGTTTCACGACACGAATGTTAGAGAAGGCAATTTCGGCGTCTGGCGACTGTGGGAGGAGTTACGGGGGGCTTATCCTTGCTTTGAATTCCTCCACGGTCACGGGCTCGGGGTACTTGGTTTTGGCCAAGTGGTTCCGTCACCGGTTGCTGCGCTCTGTGCCATGGCCGAACCTGTGCGTATCAAGGTAATTCGCGAGCGGTTTTCATTCCTGGGAGAACATTCGATACTGGCGAACCGTTGCTACAATCTCCAAAACGAAAACGACCTCCGGCAGCGAGAGTTCGCGGCAATCACGAAAGCCGCAGACGAGTATCGATTGGCGGCTGAGAAACGGGTTCAGCAATTGTCGCTTCAAGTTAGGTCTGTCAACGAAGCTCGATCGGTGGTTCAAGAACAACTTCGACAAATCAGGCTTGAATTGGCAGGTGCTCACGAGGCCCGTTTAGCAAGTGAGGAAGTGGCGCGCCAAGCGGCCCTTCAGCGCGATCAGATACTTCGCTCGCTCACCTGGCGCGCTGCACAACCATTCCATCGACTTGCCGCACGTTTTCCTCCTTGGATGCGAATACGAGTTTATAATTTGTTGGTTGCAGTTTTTCAATTGCCATCCAGAATCCGACAAAGCTTTTGGAAATCGAGGAGCTAGTGCACCAAGTCCGAGGCTCGTATGGCGGCGTTGAGCTCAAAATGAGCCGTCGGAAAGGCGCCGAAGAGGAGCATATCTAAATCGATACGTCCGAAGCATCGGGCCATCATATCAGACTCAGTCGAGCGACGCCAAGTACCGGCCTTTCAACCGCAAGGCCCCTGGGCTGCCTGCTGCGAAATTGTTGACGCACCTCACGGTAAACCCTTATTTCTGATCAACCGATGAACATCGCGAGAAAAACGTCAAGTTATTGGATTTCCGCCACAAAAGTGATAGCGCTCGCAGCACCTGCACTTAGCATCCTGTTGCTCATTTCGATATATGGCGTAAACATACCCGCTGGGGATCAATGGGATGAGGTTCCGCTGCTGCTCGAAAAGATGCATGAGGGAACGCTTTCATTGCGACATTTCTTCGCACAGCACAACGAGCATCGCATTTTCTTTCCGCGACTTATTATGTTTACCCTAGCGCTATTAACACACTGGAATATCAAAGTTGAATTGTTCACATCGTGGTTATTGGCCTGCACCTCTGCGTATAACTTTTCGCGACTGAGTCATGTCACAGGATGGGGACGCTCTAATGCGGGTTTCTGGCTGTTACTTGGAGTCAATATTCTGCTTTTCACGCCTCTACAGTATGAAAATTGGCTTTGGGGTTTTCAAATCGGCTTCTTTTTGCCAGTAACTTGTGTCACTTCGTTACTTTGGATCGTCCCCTCTTCGCGCACATCCATTAGCTTTTTGACCGCTATCCTTTGTTCAATTATAGTAAATTATTCAATCGCAAGCGGCTTTGTCTGTTGGCTCATAGCGATTCCTTTGTTGCTTTTTCCTCGTGGAGAATTCAGTTGGCGAGGCCGCAAGGGCTGGTTGATACTCTTTTCTATTGCGTTCATCGGAAGCCAAATTTTGTATCTTGTGGGTTACCAAAAGCCCTCACACCATCCCAGCATTTGGATAACGCTACATCACCCCGGAAAAGCCGCTGAATATTTCCTTAGCTACTTTGGGTCTCCCTTCGCGTGGGGAACGGGATTGAATGCGATTATTGTCGCAACCACAGTAGGTGCGGTTTTGGTCGCCATATTTGCCATTAGCATGGGATATGTATGGATCTGTCGATCGGACAGTACCTTAGTCGCCCGCGCGCTACCATGGTTTGGACTCTGTTTTTTTTCCATCGCGACTAATTTCATTACGACCATAGGTCGAGTGGGGTTCGGAACGAGTCAGGCAATGGTGTCACGCTATGTCACTTTTGCTGTCATGATGCCTGCAGGTTTGCTATTTCTTGGCGCTTTGATTTTTAGTCATTGGCGCGAACGAGCTGCTTCGGGGAGGTATCTTATGCCAGTTACAATGTGTCTCACTTCTCTAAATACGATTTTGGTATGCTTGTTATTTTTGTCGACGCTCGTGAGCTTTAAGGCGTGGGCAGATACGAGACACGATCGATTATGTGCACAGGCGCTCGTGCAGTTGATAAACGTGGTTCAAGACGATAATGACTTTACTAAATGCGTATATCCGTCGGTCATCGCTGAAAAGCGGATAAAGCTCGTGAGTCGCCTCGGCTATTTGCGTCCAAAATGTATTGATACTGAATTCGTGCTCGAGACAGCAAAAACACGTGTACGCGAAGGCGTTCGGAACGGTAACATCGATGAACTTTCTCAATCTTCGAATGGCCAGTTAAATGTAGGCGGTTGGTCTGTTCTCTCCGAGAAGAAGACGGCCGCGTTTTCTACGATACTGACGTATGATGACGATCATAGGCATCCGATCCCTTTTGCCATAGCATTTGCAGGTGTACCGAGGCCGGATATCGCCAGGGCTTTTAAAACAGACACCTATTTAGAGTCCGGATGGTCTACCACTGTCAGCAAGAATCAAATTCCTGTAGGTCTACGAGCAATAAGGGGGTGGGCCTTCGATCCTCAGTCTTGTCGCGGGTATCCAATCGATGGGACAAAGATGCTTTCCGTAAGGTTTGAATAGACCATCGCATTGCCGCTAATTGATAGTATAGCGAATTGATGGGCTGGTGTCGGATGGTCTTCAATCCTCCAGCTTCAGCATCTGCTCCTTCGACAATGCGCCCCTGAGCCGTGTGGCCTGCCTGTGGAGCCAGCGAATTGGCCAGGTTAGACGCCAACAGATGCTTCCATGGATCGATTCGATCTGCGCCAGAAGTTCTGCTTGCGCCGCAGACGCTGCGTCGGCGGCATCGCGTGCAAACTGTGCCTGACGCATTGCGGCTTCAAATAAGGCGGTCTTCTCAGCGAGGGATTGCATCGCTTGCTCGGTGCGCGCCCGCTCCTCGACAATGGCTGCTTTCGCCCAAGTCACCTCGTTCTCAAGCCGTTCCCGGGTCATCCGAAGACAGGCGACCTCGTCCAGCCATGCTGCCGCTCCGTCCCTGGCCGCAGCGCTCGGGCGCAAGATTTCCTCGGTGTATTGCGGTTTGTTGAGAAGACCGAGTACTAGGTCGTCAGCGGTATCTACCCTAACCAGAAGTTCGCAGCGCCGGACGGCGAGTGCATCGAGATGGTCGATCTGGTGCGACGGAACCCCAACCAGCGCCGTCTCGCGCGCTGGGCCGAAGATGTTCTCCTTTGCCTGAAAGAAATTGTCCGGGGCAAAGGCATCCACAACGTGCAGCCGCACCTCGTAGCCAAGTTGCTTGAGTTGTCTAAGACTCTTCAACCCTTCTGCCACTGAATTGCATTCTGCATAGATTACAGGCGCTAGAAGCCGAATCGTGTCTGCGGCGCCCTGGATCACCACACTTTCCATACCCTCCGCGTCAATTTTGATGACAGAACACTTCGTGAGACCCAAGCCGTCTATCGCAATAACCGGCACTTCTGCGGCTTTGGTCGGTACGGTCGCCCTTTGCTCCGAGCGCGCATGCGCGTAAACAGACCGGTCCCTTAATGAGGTACTTCCAAAGCTTGCTACGTTCGCAATATCGACCGCCGGGATGTCTATCGATCCGGCCCGGTCAGCTACCGCTACGTTCTCCAGGCGGACGTTTGATAGGTGATTAGCTGACACATTTTCCCTAAGAACATCGAATATTTCTGGCATCGGCTCAAACGCAACAACGCAGCCCTCGGCACCAACGAAATGCGCGAACGCTAACGTGTGCGTCCCGACGTACGCACCCACGTCAAGCACTACTGACCCAGGCTTTATAAATTGTCGAACGAAACCCAGCTCGTTTTCAGCCCATTCACCGTATAACTCAAGCGATCGACCCGCAGCGCCGATGTCGTTTGCGAAAAATGTCACCCTCCCGTAGCGGCCATTGACGGTGCGAAGCAGCTTGGTATCCAAAATGCGCAGACCTCCGGGTTGAAGGGAAGGCTTGTCCTACCGGGCCCAGCTCCTTAGTCGATCCCATACACTTCGCAAGGGGGCCGTCAAGCGCCACGAAGTCGAGTTGTAAATCGACTTGAGGCAACTTCGGAGCTCGCTTACCTCGGCCTCCACCCGCGCCTTCGCTTCGCGCTCTGCAAGAAGGTTCCGGTGCGCCTGCATCCGGCTGGACTGTATCACCTGAAATGCACCGGCGTCCTTTGCCCTCTGCAGCTTTAGCAGCTGGGCGGCGACGTGAGCGGTCGGCATAAGACCGGCTTGTGTTATAGCCTCCTGCGCTATCTCAACAGCCTCGCGCGTTTGCTCAAGAAAGAAGCGGCCATATTTGCTATCGGGCTCCAGGTATGTTCCCTCACACCACTCATTCCATGAGTGCAGAAAGACAAGACGTTCATCCGTTTCAAAATACTGGTAGGTGTCGAGTAGAGCCTCGAGGACCCATAACTTATACGCGTCGCCATGCCCGTTCAGGTGCACGATCGCCTGCGGGCCGTAGCGCGCGGTGTTATCCCAGGGCAACATCACAGTTCGAAAACGGGTGTACCCGGGGAAGGGCCTGCCCATGTGGTAGCGAGCGAACTTCGCGTAATCCACAACCGTACCAGCGAACTCATCGCACAAACCAAGCTCTGAAGTGTCACCCCAAAGCACCTCTGGCGGCACTATGTTTGACGGGATTTCGTACGAAGCATCAAAACCGATATCCCGCGGATGGTGAGGATCAGGCTTCCAATCGTCGACCATTACCAGGTAAATGTCTGAGAAACCTTGGCTGACAATCTCCTGTCGCCAGAGGTCCACGGTACGGCGGATGTCTGGAAATAGGTGAGGTTTATAGACCATAAAAACCGGTCTTCCGTTGATCCTAACATAACGCGCGTCACTAAATAGCGGAATGAGTTCGCGCAAGACCAGGAGGTCATCCACATCCGAGTGATGCTGAGCAATGATTACCTCGTGATCTCCTCCGTCCCACCTCTTGGTCCAGTTTTCGTTTGCCCACACACACATAAAGGGTGCATCGATACCGGATTTCAAGAAGTTTTCGATCGGTTTGTAGAGCAGCTTCCGTCCGTTGAAGGAATAGTAGTAAAAACAGAACCCTGAAATGCCATGTTCCTGGGCTAGACGGATTTGCTGAAATAGCACCTCTTCGGAGCGCAAATCGTAAAAGCCGAGCTCGCCCGGTGTCCGAGGTTGGTAATGACCTCGGAATAGTGGCTTGGCCTTGATTACGTTGTGCCACTCCGAGAACCCCATGCCATGGGCCCAATTATTCTCCGAAATTGGATGAAATTGCGGCAGGTAGAATGCGAACGTCCTGGGCAATTGGCTGCGCTGCAAATCAGGAATCTGGCGCAAAGAAGCCTCTGCTTTGCCAATAAGGGCCGAAACGGTCTTGACCAGCCCTGCCGAGGTGCCTCGAGAATCGTCTCGCGATATTGCATCCGACCCGTTCTTCTGCATTGAAGTGCGCCGTCCGTCTGCCCAGTTGTTGTCGAGGTAATCCAGGAGTGGGTTAATTCCATGCCGGATTGTCTGATCATCACCTTCTTGGTTTCCCCTGAAGTCGAGGGTCGAACTAGGGGTAAATCCCTTCGCCGCGCCCTCTAGCAAATAGTGATCAATCGGGTGGATAGGGGAGCTTTCAAGCTCGGGATGGTGCACCACGTACCAACCAAGGTCGAACAGGCCAGTGGCTGTGATCTCGTCACTTCGCGGCGCATGTGGCGCAGCCCACGGCCAAACTCGTGTGCGGCTTGTACAATGCTTGAAAAGTTCGTGTGGAACGTGCTCCGCTGCTGCGGCAACATAGCGAACAGCATCCGCCACTTCATCCACGCTAATTTCAGCCACGCGACCAACTGGATTCCTTACAAGCTTCACCAATGGGGAGGAGCTCGCATAGAACCCAGTGTACGGGCAGTAGAGCCGGAAATAATGGAATTGACCCAGCAGGACGACGCCCGGGACCTTTAGCGCATTCGCCAGGTGTCCTGGCCCGCTGTCGATGCCGATGAACAGGCGCGCCCGACGGATCACTTCTGCCGTTTGCAATATCGGAAGCCGATTAACCAGACTGAGAGCTCCATCGATCGGGCGCGGAAGGCCCTCGGTTTTCCCGGCCCCGACCTCGATAATCGACAGACCGAGGCGGTCCTTTGCGATTCGCGCGAGAGCTCGCCATCCCTCTTCAGTCCAATCCTTCGTAGGATCGTTGGACACACGGTGGATAACGCAGAAATCGCCCGGCAATTCCAACGCATCCACTGCGTGGACATGCTCAGGGCCGAGATATAATTCCGGCTGCGCAGAGAGGCGAGGCAGTCCAGCACCAAGTGAGAAAGCCTCAAGCAAGGCCCCATGATCAAACCACTCGTGGGCCGTGACAAATGGGTTCCCCGTCCGTTTCACCAGTGGAATCTGACAATGCTGACAGATTCTGTAGTTCACATGCAGATCGACCACTTGGTCGTAGTGACCGTGAGCAGAGAGCTTCATCCAATCAGTGAGACAATCCACCGTTACGGTCTCGTCAATATATGGGTTTGTGTCTATGACCTCGCGATATTCCGGACGAACAACCCAGGATAAATGAGCATCCGGATGGTTTAGCTTAAGATAGCGGGCCACAGGTTCACACGCGACTACGTCGCCAATATGCTCGATCAAGCCGACGACGATCTGAGGCTTCGATTTGCCAGTAAAGACGGTTGATGTCAGTGCCTCCATAGAACAAGCTGCCAGCTAAACGGCAGAATCGTTATTAGCTCCCCGAGCCTGGGGGTCGTGTCAAGCCCGAATGCGCGGTGGCAGCAGCAGCGGGTCAACCGCAGAAGAAAAGGGTGTTTCGCCACCAGACTCCGGCAATGGGTCGCATGAGGTCCTTTCACGCGCTAAGAAAACCGCAGAAGTCGGAGAATTCGATGGTAGATTGTGCCACGTCCCCCGAGCGACTGCCGCGCGCAGGCGCCTTGACGAACGAGGACGTAAGATCCGGCAAGGTCCGGGAGGAGCATCCCTCGAACGCCAGTGGCTTCGCAAAACTCGTCCACGGCCCGCGTTGCGCCCGGCCAATGGCCACTTGAGTAATCATGAACAAAAATCATGCCCCCGATATCCATGCGCGGCCAGAAGAACTTCAGACCCTCCATGATAGGCTGATAGATGTCGCAATCGATTGAAACAAAGCTGTATGTATCCGTTTGCATCTCCTTTGTTGCCGAGTCTGGGAAGACGCCAACAATCCATCGAATTCCAGAATAGCCGCCAACCACAGCACGAGCGGCATCCAAACTGGTGTCCTTGAAGGCGTTCGTCTTGCCCTCACCCATACCCTCCTCGAACTGGTGTTCGGCGAACCCTTCAAAAGTATCTGCAAGATACACCTTGCGAGCGAATTTTTCGGCATAGTAGCTCAGGACCGCCGATGATTGGCCTTGGTAAACGCCTATTTCCGCCACCGACCCGGAGCATTGCGCTAGAGTGTGCTTCAGGTTCAACACGAAACTCCACACTCGAGCAAAATCGAGTCCCCGGTAGCGGTCATTCTGTGTCCAGCGCTGGAATGCTTCGTCAAAATCCGGATGTGCATCGAAGTCAGCGTAAGAGCACGGTTGGAGCACTGTCGCGAGATTCCGCGTATAGCTACGGTTTCTCTCGTAGCTGCGTGTGTTCCATATCGCCTCAAGCTCTTCCATGATTAACTCCGGTTTAAGTGTCGCAGTCACGTCCACGTTGCTGGTGTTAAGTCCGGCTGCCGAAACTGGTTCGCCGGACTGAGGCCAGTGGAATTTCAAAACCAACGTCCGCGATTGACGGCATGGTCGATTCTTCCGTTGCCGCGCAGCGCTGTCAAGCTTCCTGCCCACCGGGAACTGCGAGAATCCATAGCCAAGCTGGAATTCGAGCTCGCCAAGCTCGAGACTGCGTTTGCCACGCTCAAAACCGAATTGTTGCGGTTTATTGTCGCCTTGATGGTTTGGATGTGATAGTGCTGGTTCTGGTCATAACTCATCTGTACTAACTGCGCATCCGAACACGCAGCGAAAAAGCAACAGGCGAAATTCCGGAGGAAACCAAGTGTCTGCCGATTGGTCCATCGAAAAGATTCAAGATCCTCTTTACCGCACCAAGTTCGTGACCGTTCCTGACATCATCGACGATTGGCTCTCCGAGACTGGCGCGGTCCGTAATAAGGACGTCCTCGAATTTGGATGCGGAGAGGGCACAATGGCTCTCGGTGTCGCACTTCGCAAAGAGGCACAACGCGTGGTGGGAGTCGAAATTATCGATGTATATCAGCAATGTCTGCCGATGGCGCGCCAGCAAATTGGTCTTCAAGCACTTCCGCACAACCTGCTCCTCCGCAAGATCTCGCCAGGTAGCGACTTAACGAGGTTCGGCATGTTCGACGTAATCTGTAGCTGGTCTGTGTTCGAGCATGTGTCGCAGGATCAGATAGCGCTGGCGCTTGCCTCAATAAAGTCCGCACTCAATCCGGACGGTTCTTTTTTTCTGCAAAGCACGCCGCTCTATTATTCCGCCAACGGATCGCACTTGGGACCATGGATTCCTGAGCCATGGGCCCATCTTTGGATGCAACAGGATATCTACCGTCGGAAATTGTTCGACGCACCAACGACGCCGGCCAATGTGCGATCGGAATGGTCCGTCTACATTCCGCTAAATGCTGACCAGATCACTGAACGCGCTTTGCTATGGGATACCTTCGTTAGTCTCAATAGGATCACGGCACCGCAGCTTTGTCGACTAGTTACAGATACGGGATTCAAGATAGTTAGGGATTATCGGACGCAAGACGAAATACCGATCCCGCCCGACCTTGCCGAGATTTATAATGAAGCTATTTTGACCACGCAACAGATCGTATTACTTCTGCGCCACGCATAACGCGCCGATGATCAGAGCGATGTTGTTGAAATATCCGCCCTGATGGATGAGCGCTCCGTTCCGCTCGAACATGATCGCGATCCATGCGAGGAAGGAAATAAAGCCGGCCAACAAGAGGCGGGCGGCCACCGGCGTTGGTGAAGCCTTGCGAGCAGCCAACATGATGACGGCTACAACGAGCGCAATCGTGAAAAACCAGAGGATGTACGCGCTGCCTGAGAAGCTTTGGTCCTGAAGGGAGGCGACAATTTGAGTTGGACTCCAACGGCCAATAAGGGTTCGGATGAGATCCAGCGGGAATTTGTATAGCCCGCTGAAAACGAGCCAGAGGCCATGAAGTTTTGCATCAAGCCACTGTTCGAAGGAGAGATTGGCGTAAGCGTGGCGAAGCGCTCCCAGGAAAGTAATGCTCTCGTCACGAGCCTCTAGTCCGGCAATGTGCCACTTCAGAAGACGATCACCGGGCGGGTCGACAAGCTTCTGGAACAATAGCCACGGTACAATAGGGACGATAAACGCGGTTACAGCTATTGCGGCATTCTTGGCCGATGGAAACTGTTTCCGAAGCAACGCAACTACGGTAACACCCGGAAGTGCAAAGACAGCGCCGCCATGTGCCAGAAGCGACAGACATGCCAGGAGCCCGGCTGCAGCGGCTTTTGCGCCTCGACTTAAATCCGGAGCGACGTTTTCGACAACTAAGCAATAGAGAAGCGACGTGAAACTCGCAGCCAGCAGCTTGGGCCAAACGAAAGCAGTCGTTTGAAGATAGACCGCTGAGACCCCCAGCAAGAAATAGATGCCCAACCTGAATGCGGCCTGAGAATTCCGGTGCAGCAGGACTGCAATTGAAAGAAGGCTGCTCGCTTCGAGCCAAGTCGACAGGACTTGGTAGAACGTACCATTCCTGACGCCGAAGAGGAGGTAAAGGCCAGCCTGCAGGGGCGTTCTGTCACTCGCCAACCAGTCGCCAATCATCGGGTGGAGAAGGTGGCCCGAGCGGATTTGATCCGCTAAAAGCATAGGCAGGATATTGTCGGTTCGAAGCGGATGTTCCTGGATCTCGCGGTACTCGAATAATCCATAATCCTCTCATTTTCAGCGCTTTGTGCGGTTTTCTGGGAGCTTCTTCTTTGTGGCTACTTTCGCGCCGCGGCTGCAAAGTATTTTGGGT
>Ga0209656_10001568_pt1 | contig 14931 bp, 13 predicted proteins | sample BogFormECP12_OM2_FD_188239 | JGI IMG/M metagenome (GOLD analysis project Ga0209656, IMG submission 188239) | Bog forest soil microbial communities from Calvert Island, British Columbia, Canada - ECP12_OM2 (SPAdes) (version 2) | ecosystem: Environmental > Aquatic > Freshwater > Wetlands > Bog ... | reverse complement strand
TTCGGCCCAGGCGGCGCTGAGGCTCAGGAACACGATGAACAGGAGCAGCACCATCGCCGCCGCCGACCCCCAGCCGGCGCCCGGCCGGCGCAGGCCGAGCTGCCACGCACGGACGGCCCGGCCGCCGAGGTGGGCGCAGTAGACGGCCGCGAGCACGAACGCGATGTCCTGGACGAACGTGTCGGCGATCGCAAGGCCGGCCGGTGTGTGGCTGCTCGTCACGTGGACACCGAGGGCGAGGGCGGGCAGGTCGACGACGAGCCCGAACACAGCGGCGAGGACGAGCCCTCCGACCAGGGCCAGGAACGCGCTCCACCACGGCCACCCCGTCTGCGGTGAACGGGTGGGGTCGCCCTCCGGGGGGTCGGACTCGATCGGCAGCCCCGGCCCGGCGCCGACCTCCAAGCCGACCGGGACACCCGCGGCGTGCTCGCTCAGGGCCGGCTCGTCCATCGCCTAAGCGACCCAGTGCCAGGTCGAGAACTGGGCCACGAAGAAGGCCATCAGGACGGTCGAGACGACGAACGCGGGCCGCCGCAGGCGCGGGCGTTCGGCCAGCCAGGCGCCGAGCCAGATCGACAACGGGAACAGCACGACGAGATAGCGCGGGACCGACATCAGCGGCTGGGGAGCGACGGGGTAGGACAGCGGCAGGGCCATCGCCGCGAGCACGTAGGCGCCGTACGCGAGCGGGAGTCGGCGCAGGACGCCCACGAGCGCCGGGATCGCGGCGAGCAGGAACGCCAGCTCCATCAGGTTGTGCCAGGCGGCGATCATCGGGCTGCCGCCAACGAGCGTGAAGTAGATGTGATGGCTCTGCATCGAGAGCAGTTGGCGCACGCCGTCGAAGCCCGCAACGAGCCCGTCCCAGATCCCCAGATACGGGCCGACGAAGTGACGTGACCAGGCCTGCTCGGCGTGGAAGGCGCCGAGCAGCTGCCCGCCGGAGAGGCCGAGCCAGACGCTGTAGATGGCGATCCCGGCCGGGACGAGCGCGAGCCATAGGACGTCGCGTCGCACGCGGTAGCGAGGCCGCAGCAGCCCTCCCAGGCGGCTCAGCGCCGGCACCGCCGCCGCCCTGGCGCCCCTCCGCGCAGGCCCGCCGGCGTCGGCCCGCCGTCGCGCAGGACGGTCCTCGCGGGGACCGTAGAGGTAGATGATCAGGGCCGGCACGAGCAGCATCAACCCCGTGCTCCGCGTCGCCGCAGCAAGTGCCCCGAGGACCCCGACCCAGGCCCAACGACCCTGGCGGGCGCACCAGAACAGGCCAACCGACAGGGCCATGTAGAGCGCGTCGGTGTAGACGGCGGAGAAGAAGAAGGCCATCGGCGAGAAGGCCGTGACGATCACGGCGAGCCGCGCGGCCTCGGCGGGCGCCGGGGCACCCGGACGCAGGCGCGCCGCGAGCTCGAGCGTGGTCAGGCGGTGGATCCCGTAGAGGGCGAGCAGGAACGCGCCCAGCGAGATCAACACGCCCGCCAGCACGAGCGGCGCGCCCGTCCACCCGATGGCCCGCATCGCGAGGGGATACAGAGGGAAGTAGGCCATCCGTGCCGAGGTGGCCGCGCCCAGCTCCGGACGGTAGCCGAAGTGCGCGATGACTAGATACCACGCGCTGTCCCAGCGGGCGGCGGGGGCCGCGAGCAGGTCGCCGAGCCAGCCGAAGCCGCCTGTGATGTGGGGGGGGTCATACGCGTTGCGCGAGGACCCCAGCCCGAAGATCGCCGCCGCGCCCACCCCCACCAGCCACACGAGCAAGCGCGAGGTCCACAGCGCCCGCCAGCTGATCCGGAGAGCGCCCAGGCGGGCAGGATCGCTGCGCAGACGCGCTAGCGGACCGGCCAGCGGCGCGGTCAACCGAGGCCGGACGGCCTCGGGATGGCGCTCCAGGGGCACGCTCCCGACCGCGGGGGAGACCTCAGCTGCTGTCAGCTCGGCGTTGCGGGTGCTCATGGGTGCTGAGAACGAGCGTAGTGGTCGCTGCCTTGCGACTGGCAGGAGAACACAGCTCGGCACGGTAATCTCGAAGCTCGTCAGATGTCTCGACAATCCCGCATGCGTCGCCGCCGGCGCGGCGGCGCGGGCGCTCGATTCCTGATCGTGAGCGCCAGCGTCGTGCTGACGGCCCTGTTGATCGGCACGATCGCGGCCGTCGGCTACGTGCTGGACGTGGCCCGGTCGGCTCCGTCGCTGAGCTCGCTGCGGCCGCTTCTGAGCGGCGGGTCCTCACAGGTGCTCGCCTCCGACGGCACCCGCCTCGGCTTCATCCAGTCGGACATCGTGCGCACCCCGGTCGGCTGGAGTGAAATCCCCGCCAACCTCAAGAACGCGACCGTGGCGATCGAGGACCAGCGGTTCTACAAACATGACGGGGTCGACTTCACCGGGATCTTCCGCGCGGCGGTCAAGGACGCCCTCACCGGCGCACCCGTGCAGGGAGCCTCGACGATCACGATGCAGCTGATGCGCAACCTGTACCTCGGCGGCGACCAGCACACGCTCAAGCAGAAGATCATCGAGGCCAAGCTCGCCCTCGACTACGAGAAGAAACACCACAAGCACTACATCCTCACGGAGTACCTGAACAGCGTTCCCTACGGGACCGTGGGCGGCCAGACGATGATCGGAGTGCAGGCCGCGGCGAGGACCTTCTTCGACAAGCCCGTCTCCCAGCTCGACCTCGCCCAGAGCGCGCTGCTCGCCGGGCTCCCGCAGGCGCCCTCGCAGTACAACCCGTTCGCCAGCCCGGCGGCCGCACGCGAACGGCGCAACGAGGTGCTCGCGAAGATGGCCGAACTGCACTACATCTCCGCTGCGCGCGCCGCCTCCGCGGAGGCGGCGCCGCTGGAGGTCCACCTGGGCCACTTCTACTCCCAGCGGAGCGAACCGTTCTTCTTCGAATACGTGCGCGAGCAGCTCGTCGCCCGCTACGGCAGCAAGACGGTCGAACAAGGCGGGCTGAGGGTCTACACGACGATCAACCTGAACATGCAGCGGCTCGCCCGCAAAGCGATCTCCGAAGTGCTCGACGAGCACGAAGACCCGGCTGCGGCGATCGTCACGCTGAACCCCGCCAACGGGGACATCGAGGCGATGGCCGAGTCCGAGAGCTACGAGCAGTCCCAGTACAACCTCGCCGCCGACGGCCACCGCCAGCCGGGCTCGACGTTCAAGGCGATCGACCTCGCCGACGCCCTCTCGCGGGGGGTCGACCCGAACAGCACCTACTACGTCTCGAAGACCCTCCAGCCGGGCTGGCTGCCGGGCTACCCGACCTACGAAGTGAAGACCTTCGAGGGGACCTCGCTGAACAAGTCGATCAACCTCGTCTCGGCCACGCTCGCCTCCGACAACACGGTCTTCGCCCAGCTCGCCGCGGATCTGGGAGAGGAAACGATCACCCAGATGGCCTACAAGATGGGGGTCAAAACCCACCTTTCTAGCTTCCCCGCCGAAGCGCTTGGTGGTCTGACGCTCGGGGTCACGCCGCTGGAAATGGCCGACGTCTACGCGACGCTCGCCGACGGCGGCTGGCGCAACAGCCCGATCGCGATCACGAAGGTGGTCTTTCCCGACGGGCAGGTCGACAGCAACTGGGGCCAGCCGCACCGCACGAGGGTCCTCAGCGAAGCGGTCACGGGCGAGGAGACGAGCATCCTGCACCAGAACGTGCTCGGTGGCACGGCGGTGAAATCGGTGATCAGCTGCCCCACCGCCGCCAAGACCGGCACGACGAGCGAACTCGTCGACGCTTGGCTCGACGGCTACAACTCCCGCTACTCGACCGTCGTCTGGATGGGCTATCCGAACAAGCGCGTGCCGATGACCGACGTCCACGGCGAACCCCAGCAGGGTGGCGCGCTGCCCGCGGTCATCTGGCACACCTACATGAGCGCCGTCACCGAAGGCCAGCCGTGCGCTCCCTTGCACGAATCGAGCGCGGGGATCGAATACAAGCCCTTCTACGGCAAGTACGCGAGCACGGGGCTCTCACAGTTGCCCGGCGAAGAAAACCAGCCGCAGAGCGGGGCCAAGCCACAACACGCAGGGACCCGGCACCGCGGGGCGCAGGAACCGGGCCCGGGGGCCGCCCACGAAGTGCCGCTCACCCAATCCGAAGCGCCTCCCACCCAATCCGAAGCGCCGCCCAGCCAATCCGAAGCGCCGCCCAAATCGGAAGCGCCGCCCGCGCCGGCGGCGCCTCCCGCAGCCGCCCCGGTCGAACAGACCTCGGGCGGGGCAGCCCCCGGCTAGGAGCGCCGGCAGCCCGAGCGAGCCGCCCGGGCGCCCCAGCGCTGGTAGTTTGGACGCGGTACACGGAGTCGAGCGGCTGCCCTCGAGGGGTGCGGCCAGATGGGATGCGCGTGGCGAAGGAGGACAAGGTCGAATTCGAGGGCGAGGTGATCGAGGCCCTGCCCAACGCGATGTTCCGCGTGAAGCTGGACAACGAGCACGTCGTGCTCGGTCACGTCGCAGGCAAGATGCGACGCTTCCGCATCCGCATCCTTCCCGGGGACAGGGTGCGAGTGGAGCTCTCCCCCTACGACCTCGACCGCGCCCGGATCGTCTACCGCCACCGCTGAGCGCCACATCGCCGAGCGCTCGCTGATCGAATCGATCCTCGCGGAGCTGGCACGCGCGGCGGCTGGCGGCCCGAGCGGGCCCGCGGGGGGACGACTGCTGCGGGGGGCGGGCGACGACGCAGCCGTGGTGCGCGCCCGAGCGCTCTCGGTCACCTCCGTCGACGCGATCGTCGAGGGGGTCCACTTCCGGCTCGGGGAGGGGTGGGCGGACATCGCCGAGGTCGGCCGCCGGGCGATGGCGGGCGCGCTGTCGGACCTGGCCGCGATGGGCGCCCAGGCGGGCGAGGTGTACATCGTGCTGGGGCTGCCCGCGGGCCTCGCCGAGGCGCAGGCGATGGAGCTCGTGCGGGCCGCGAACGGGCTGGCTCGCGAGTGTGGCGCCGTGCTCGCCGGCGGCGACGTGGTCGCCGCCCCGATGCTGCTCGTGTCGGTCACGGCGGTGGGCTGGGCGGAGCGAGCCGAGGAGCTCGTCGGGCGCGACGGCGCCCGCGCCGGCGATCTCGTCGGGGTGACGGGGCAGTTGGGGGCTGCGGCGGCCGCCCTGGCGATCCAGTCCGCCGGTCTGGACCGCGGCGCCGATGTCGCGCCGGCGCTGTCCCGGGCCTCCCACCCGCGACCACGCCTGCGCGAGGGGCACGCGCTCGCGCGGGCCGGCGCCAACGCGATGATCGACATCTCCGACGGGCTCGCAACCGACGCCGACCACATCGGCCGTGCGAGCGGTGTGCAGCTGCAGATCGAGCTCGCACGCCTGCCGCTTGCGGACGGCGTGCGCCCGGTGGCCGCCGCGCTCGGGGAGCCGGCGTGGCTGCTGGCTGCGCGGGGGGGCGAAGACTACGAGCTGTGCTTCTGCATCGACCCGGACCGGCGCGAGCGAGCCGAGCGGGTCCTCCGCGAGCTGCACGGCACGCCGATCAGCTGGATCGGCCGGGCGGCGGACGGCGAGCCGGGCGCCGTGCTCTCAGACGAGCGGGGAGGTGCCGTTGCCGTTGAGGGGTTCGAGCACCGGTGGTAGCCGGCGCGGCGGCGGGGTCGCCCGCAGGAGGGAGCTCCCCACGATCGGCCGCGGCAGCGCCCCGCCGGGCAGCCTGCGGGCGGCGCCGCGGGGGACGGTCCGCCGCAGGCGGGCGAACACGAGCAGCCGTTTGGCCGCGCTGAACAGCGGCGTGCAGGCCGACAGGACGAGTCGGCTGTAGCCCACGCCGGCGACCGCCGCGTCCACGTCGGTGGGCGCGACCACCCGCAGGCCGGTGACGGCGTAGGTGAAGTCGGCGTAGGGCATCTCGAGCCTGATCACGCTTCCCGGACGCAGTTCGTCGATGTGCCGGAAGGGGGCCAGGAACGTGGTGCGGTGCCCGGCGATCAGCGTCGTGCCACCGACGCCGGGGAAGCCGGTTTCGGTGTCGATCCCGGGTCCGCTCTTGAGTTCTTCCGTTCCGGTGCCCTTCACGATCACGTAGCTCGCGCCGATCCGTGGGATCGCGATCCGCCCGACCGCGCTCCCGTAGCCCGCGTGGTCCTCGATCTCGCCTGCCAGGTAGGCGATCCGCCGCTGCTGGTCTGCCAGGCTCGCGAGCGCGACCCGCTCGGCCGGCGTGGGCGGCGCGCGTTCGATCCGGCGCAGTTCGCCGCCGAGGTGGTCCTGCTGTAGCGCCGCGTACAGCGCCGAGAACGGCTCCTGCCAGAGCAGCGTGACGGCGGCGTCGGCGAGCGCGAGCGCACCGAGGACGATCATCGTCACCGCGAGCCCCCGCAGCGCCCGCTGGCCACGGCTGCGGGCGCGCCGCGGCGGGGGCGGCTGCTCCGCTCCGCGCGCACCTGGCGTGTAGGTCAGACCCGACACGGCAGACCTATCGTCGCAGAGCGGACTCCGTACCCCCGAGCGAGCCCGGTCCGGCGTAGCTCAGCGGGCCCCTGATGGTGACTTCGCCGAGCCGTTGCGTCCCCACGGGCGAGGGTGCCCTTGGTGAGGCGGCCGCCACCCACGCGGCCGCCGCGACCGCGCCGAGCGCGGCGCTCCAGAGAACCGCGGCGCCGAGGTTCACGTGTCCTCCGGCGAGCAGCTGGACGGCCATCCACGCGGTCGCCCCCGGCCCGAGGCCGAGCTGGTCGGCGTAGAAGGCGATCAGCAGCGCGAGCGGGAGCAGCGCGAGCACGACGAGCGCCAGCGAGGCGCCACGGCGGGCGCGCAGCTCAGGGATGCTCAGGAGCAGGAGCAGGTTGGCAGCGGGCGCTAGCAGCAGGGCCGTGTACGGGTTCAGCAGCCAGGCCACCAGACCGACCGGCACCAGCACGAGCACGACGCCGAGCGCGCCCGCGTCGGGGTCCGGGATCGGCCCCCAGCCGAGGCGCCGCACGAGGCCTCCCCACAGCAGCCAGGCGAGCACGAACGTGAGCGCCATCACCGCCACGATGGTCGCGGCGGCCCCGTCGAAGGGCATCGCAGCAGGGGGAGCGGGCACGGCGGGGGCTTCGACGATCCCGAGCGCGCCGAGCACGTAGGCGAACAGGGCGCAGGCCAGGAACGGCAGCCCGCACGAGAGCACCCACAGGGTCGCCTCGGCGACCGGCAGGCGACGCCTGCGCGCGCGGGCGAAGGCGTCGAGGCCGGCCAGCGCCGGCGCGAGCAGCAGCGTCAGCACGAGCAGGCTGACGGACCAGTCCGGCAGCGTCTTGCCATCCAGCACGACCGCGGTCGCCGGCGCCTGGGCGACGTCAGGGGAGGCGTCGAGGGCGTCCACCATGCTCAGCACCGAGCGCCCCAGCGCTTCGAGCCTTTCCGGGCTGACGGCCTCGGCGGGCTGAGGGCCGCGTTCGCCGGAGGCTTGGACGAGCACCGACGCGAGGCCACCGGCCTGTAGGACGCCCTGTTCGCCGACGGCGAGGGGGAACGCGAGGTGGGCGAGCTGTCCGAGTTCGCTCGGGCCGCCGGGGTTCAGCCCAGCCTGCGTCGTGATCGCGTCGACCGCAGTTCGCTGCAGTTGCAGCGGCGCGGCCCCGAAGCCGTCCGAGTAGGGGATCACGAGCGGCTTGCGCAAGTGGGCAGCGGCGAGATCGCCGATCACGATCGCGGCGTCGGGGGCGCCGCGGGCGAGGATCGGCGAGCCGGCGTCGATCAGCTCTGCCGCGCCCGCGCCGCCGCCGCTGCCGCCGCTGGTCGAGACGAGCATGATCGTCCGCTTGGTGGCGCTGGACGCGAACACCCGCGCCAGCTCGAGCAGCGTGGCCGTGCCGGAGAGCTCCGCCAGCGAGCCGCGGGCGGGAGCGTCGCGGTGGGCGACGATCACGATCGGGCTCGCGCCCGTGGAGCCCGGGCGCTCGGCGATCACGTTCTCGAGCGGGCGCTCGCCATCGATCGTCTGCCCCTGGAAGCGCTGGAGCTGGACCGAGAACCCAGCACTGCTCGCGCCGCCGAGCGCTTCCAGTTCGGCCTTCAGTGCCCGCGCGAGGCCTTCGTCGCCCGTGCTCCCGGGCGCGCGTGAGGGGTACGCCCGCGCCAGCGACCACATCTGGGCGTAGGCTCGCGTGCCATCGAAGGCGTCCGTGGTCCGGGTCGAACGCAGTGGCGCCGGGCGGGTGCCGAGCGAGAACGCGGACACCGCCAGCGCGAGCACGAACGGGACCAGGGCGGCCCGGTAGATACGGGCGTTGAGCATCCCCTAGACCATAGTTCCAGCGCCGGTCCGTCGCACGGGCCAGCGTCCACGGCGCTCCGTGCGGCCCCGTACGGGGGACCGGCGCCGCGGTTAGGTATCGTGCCGCCGCGTGCTCCAGCCCGTAGCCGTAGGCCACAAGTCGCTCGCCGACTACACACACATCTGTGGCCGCGAGCTGATCGCCGAAGTCCGCGAGCTCGCCGAGCCGCTCCAGGGCCAGCGCATCGGCCACATCTCCGCCACCGCGTTCGGCGGCGGCGTCTCGGAGATCCTGTACACGCTCGTACCGCTGATGCGCGACGTGGGGCTGGACTGCGAGTGGCAGGTCATCTACGGTCGGGAAGAGTTCTTCAATGCCACCAAGCTGATGCACAACGCGCTGCAGGGAGCCCCCCAGGACCTCGACGAGGAACAGTGGGCGATCTGGCGTCGCTACGGCGAGATCAACGCCCGCGAGCTGTCCGAGGGGTGGGACGTGTGCGTCATCCACGACCCTCAGCCGGCAGCGCTCTGTGGCCTCGTGCCGGAGAAGGCGAACGGCTGGGTGTGGCGCTGCCACATCGACCTGTCGACCCCCAACCAGGACACGATCGCGCAGCTGTTGCCGTACATCGAGATCTACCCCCACTCGCTCTTTCACATGCGCGAGTACGTCCCGGCCGGGATGAAGGGGGAGGTGCACGTGGTGCCGCCGGCGATCGATCCGCTTACGCCCAAGAACATGGCCCTCTCACCCGAGGACGCCGCGTACGTATGTGGGCAGTTCGGGATCGACATCGACCGTCCCCTGATCTGCCAGGTCTCCCGCTTCGACCCGTGGAAGGACCCGCTCGGCGTGATCGACGCGTACCGGGTCGTGAAGGAGTCGATGCCCGAGGTGCAGCTCGCGCTGGTCGGCTCGATGGCCAGCGACGACCCCGAGGGATGGGACTACTTCAACGCCACGATCGCCCACGCCGACGGCGACGCCGACATCCACATCCTCAACAACTTCAACAACGTCGGTGCGATCGAGGTCAACGCCTTCCAGTCCCACGGGGATGTCCTGATCCAGAAGTCCACCCGCGAGGGATTCGGTCTGACCGTCTCTGAGGCGATCTGGAAGGCCCGGCCGTTCATCGGCGGCGACGTCGGCGGGATCCCGCTGCAGATCGAGGACGGCGTGACCGGCTATCTGGTCTCGAGCGTCGAGCGCTGCGCCGAACGTGCGCTCGAGATCCTCGGCGACCCCGAGCTCGGGCGCGGCCTCGGGCGGCGGGGCAAGGAGCACGTCCGCCAGCACTTCCTGATGCCGCGCTACCTGCGCGACTACCTGCGCATCTTCAACGAGCTCTCTCGCGCATGAGCGGGGAGCCGGCACAGCGGGCTCCGCTTGTGCTGGTCAGCAACCGCGGACCCGTCACGTTCCACGCCGGCGGTGAGATCCAGCGCGGCTCGGGCGGGCTGGTCACGGCCCTCATCGGTCTCGCGTCCCACCGCGAAGCGATCTGGATCGCATCGGCGATGAGCGAGGACGACGCCGAGGTCTCGAGGGCGCACGACGGCCGTGCCTTCCCCGTCCGCTCACCCGACGGGAGCGAGTACCACGTGCGGCTGGTCGTCAGCGATCCCGACGCCTACGACCGCTTCTACAACGTGTTCGCGAACCCGATGCTGTGGTTCATCCAGCACTACCTGTGGGACCTCTCCAATGCGCCGGACATCCGCCGCGAGGAGATCGAAGCGTTCGAGTTCGGCTACAACGTCGTCAACGAAGACCTCGCCAGGGCCGTCGTGGAGGAGCTCGAGGACGCGATCGAGCCGGTCGTGATGGTCCACGACTACCACCTCTACACGTTGCCGGACCTCGTCCGGCGGGCACGGCCGGACGCCTTCCTGCACCACTTCATCCACATCCCGTGGACCCAGCCGGACGCCTGGCGGGTGCTGCCGGCGCGGATCCGCCACGAGATCTTCGCCGGCCTGCTGGCAAACGACATCATCGGCTTCCACACCCGTTCCTACCGCCACAACTTCCTGCAGTGCTGCCGCGACCTGATGGAGCTCGAGGTCGACTTCGAGCGCGGCATCGTGCACGTCGGCGAGCGGGAGGTATGGGTGCGGGCCTACCCGCTGCCGATCGACCACAGGGCCACGCGCCAGATCGCGCGGCGCGAGCGGGTGGCCGAGTTCGAGCAGGACCTGCTGCGGCGCCGGCGCGACCACCTGATCCTGCGGGTCGACCGCGCCGACCTGAGCAAGAACGTGCTCCGCGGCTTCTCGGCGTTCGACCTGTTCCTCGAGGAACACCCCGAGTTCACCGAGCGTGTCACGTTCATCGCGCAGCTGATGCCCTCCCGGACGGACGTGCCCCAGTACGCCGAGTACCTGGAGCGGATCGAGGCCCTCGTGGCGGTGGTCAACCACCGCCACGGCACCCCGGACTGGATGCCGATCCAGCTCAAGCTGAGGGACGACATCGACGAGGCGATGGCGGCCTACAAGCACTACGACGTCCTGCTGGTCAACGCGATGTTCGACGGCATGAACCTGGTCGCGAAGGAGGGCCCGCTCGTCAACGAGCGCGAGGGAGTCTCGATCCTCTCGGAGAACACCGGCGCCCACGAGGAGCTCGGCGAGTTCGCCCTGTCCGTCAACCCGTTCGACATCCAGGAGCTCGCCAACTCGATCTACGCCGCGCTGACGATGGACCAGGCCGAGCGGCACCGGCGGGCCGAGGGCCTGGCCCAGATCGTGACCTCGCGCGATCCCGGCGACTGGGTCGACGAGCAGCTCGCCGACATCCGGGCGAAGGGCCTCGGCAGCTGAGCGGACCCGCTAGGCTGTCGCGAGCCAAACGTGACCGCAGCCACGCACATATACGACCTGACACTCGTCCTCGACCCCCAGGGGGAGGACGACTCGCGCGCGAAGATCGTCGCCGATGCCCGTGCCGCGATCGAGGCCCAGGGCGAGCTGGTTCGCTACGACGACTGGGGCGAGCGCCCGCTCGCCTACCCGATCGAGCGTCGTGCCACGGGCGAGTACCACCTGCTGCAGTTCCGTCCCGCGGACAAGGAGCTCCTGTTCGGCCTGGACCGGACGCTGCGGATCACCGACGGCATCCTGCGCTTCCGCATCATCAAGCTGCCGCCCGGCATCCCGGACGCGCCCGACCTGAGGGCCACGCCCGCCACGCCCGCCACGACCGCGCCCAGGCGCGATGCCGAGGCCCCGCCGAGCCCACCGGCGACGCCCGCGGCCAGCGGCGAGGAGCCTCCGGCCAGCGCCGAGGGAACTGCTGCCGTCGTCGAGGAGCCTGCCGCCGTCATCGAGGAGGCTGTTGTGGTCGCAGAGCAGGCGCCGGTCACCGAGCCGGATGGCACCGACCCCGGCGCCGAGCCCGCCTGAGGGCGGGCGGCTCCGCGACGGACGGGTCCCAGCCCGCCATCACTGGCGCAGTGCAGTAGCGCTACCCGGTGTTCAACGTGAGCCCGGCTGGTAATAAGATCGGCTGATGGAAAGGGCAACGGACATCAACGACGGCACCAACAGGACCGACGTGCTGCGGGCCTCCCCGCCGATGTTCGAGTCGCGGGTGCTGGACGCGCTCTCGCGGGTGCACCCCGCCGTGCCGGTCGTGATCTTCCTTCCGGCGATCGTGGCGCTGCTCGCGTGGAGCCTCTCGCAGCTGAGCGTCGCGGGCACGCTCGGCCTCGTCGTGGCGGGCTACGCGCTGTGGACGCTGTTCGAGTACTGGCTGCACAGGATCGTCTTCCACTTCGAGCCCGAGCGGGGGATCGGGGCGCGAGTGCACTGGATCATCCACGGCGTCCACCACGACCATCCGAACGACCCGATGCGCCTGGTGATGCCCCCTGCGGTCAGCGTGCCGCTCGGCGCGGTCGTCTTCGCCGTCCTGTACCTCGTGTTCGGCTCTCGCTACGCGCCGGCTCTCGGCGCCGGTTTCTTCGCGGGCTACCTCGTCTACGACCTGATGCACTACTACCTGCACCACTTCCGCCCGCACGGGCGTCTCGGCAGGATGCTGCGAGAGCGCCACATGCGCCACCACTTCCAGGACGACACCCGCGGGTTCGGGATCAGCGCGCCCTACTGGGACGAGGTGTTCGGCACCTCCTCGCGGGCGAAACGATCTCCGCAATGAGCGGTCTCGCGGCGGTGCCCGCGCGCTTGGGCGCCCGCAGCGGGCTCTAGACTCGACACGAGCGCCTTGCCGGCCACAGGGGTCGCGCGGGCCGACGAGAACGAGCCGAAAGGAACAGGGCCGTGGCTGCCACGAACATCAACAGGGTTGTCCTGACCGGGAACCTGACCGCCGACCCGGAGCTGCGATCGCTGCCCTCCGGCAACTCCGTCTGCAAGCTGCGGGTGGCGTGCAACACGCGCCGCAAGAACCAAGCCAGCGGCGAATGGGAGGACAAGCCGAACTACTTCGACGTGACCGTGTGGGGCGCGCAGGGCGAGAACGCGGCCCGCTACCTGTCCAAGGGGCGTCCCGTCGCAGTCGACGGGCGCCTGGAGTGGCGGGAGTGGGAGACGCAGGAGGGCGCGAAACGCCAGGCAATCGATATCATTGCCGACTCGGTGCAGTTCCTCGGCTCGCGCGACGAACCCTCCGCCGGAGGTGGCTTCGTCGGAAACGGCGCTTCCGGGGGCGGCGAGACTCCCGTCGACGAAGGGGACTTCCAGCCCGCACCGGTCGCCGGCAGCTCCGGCGACGACGACATTCCGTTCTAAAAAGAGGTCTTCTTGTTCACCACATCCAACCCGTCCGAGCACGAGCCCCATCACGGCGGTGGGCGCTGATGGCGAAGGCCCGCGGTCGCGGCAAGCCGGTCAGACGCAGGGACAAGAAGGGCGGCCCCGGCAGCGGCCGGCGCAAGCCCTGCCAGCACTGCCGCGACAAGGTCGACCAGGTCGACTACAAGGATGTCGCCTCGCTGCGCAAGTTCATCTCCGAGAAGGGCAAGATCCGCTCGCGCCGGATCACGGGCTCGTGCCGTCGCCACCAGGTCCAGATCGCACGGGCGGTCAAGCGCGCCCGTGAGCTGGCGCTGCTGCCCTACGTCAACGAGGGCGGCCGCGAGGACGGCGGCGGCGGCCGTCGCGAACGGGAACGGTAGCTTGCCCGAGGCGATCCTTCTCCAGGACGTCGAGAGCCTCGGCGAGCAGGGGAGCGTCGTCGACGTCTCCAAGGGCTACCTGCGCAACTACCTGATCCCGCACAAGCTGGCCCAGCCAGCCACCCGCGGCGCCGTGGAAACGATCCGCCAGCGCCAGGCGGCCGCCGAGCGGGCAGCCAGGGAGGCGGTCGAGAAAGCTCAGGAGAACGTCAACCTGCTCGGCCGCACCGTGCTCACGATCCCCCAGCAGGCGGGGGCCGACGGGCGCCTGTTCGGGTCGGTTACGGCCCAGGACATCGCCACGGCGATCCGGGAAGCGCGAGGCCTGAAAATCGACAAACGCAACGTCCATCTGCCGGAACCGATCAAGAACGTGGGCACGTACATGGTCGTGGTCGAGGTCGTCGACGGCCTCATGGCCAACGTCAAGACGATGGTCGTGGCCCGCAACTAGGCGGGGCGCGGGCGCCGACCATCCGCAGCTGCTGCGAACATCCGTTCGTGAGCAGCGATTTCCTCCCACATAGCGGGGACCCCTCGCGGGGCGGCCCCGGCGCCGATCTACACTCGGCCCCGCGATGAGCGCCCCCACCGCCGTCAACGGCGCCGCAGCTGTACCGATCACGCCACCGCACAACCTGGAGGCAGAGCAGTCCGTGCTCGGCGCGATCCTGCTCTCGGACCGGGCCCTGTACGCGCTCGTGATCGAGGAGGGCCTGCACCCGGAGGACTTCTACCGCGAGCGCCACGGGATCATCTACGAGGCCATGCTTGACCTCTACGGCGAGAGCGAGCCGGTCGACGTCGTGACGGTCACCGACCGGCTGCGCCAGCGGGGCAGGCTCGAGCAGGTCGGCGGCCCGGCGTCCGTCGACGAGCTGACGGGCGTCGTCCCGGCCGCGGGACACGCCCGCCGCTACGCCCAGATCGTCCGCGAGAACGCGCTCCTGAGGCGGCTGCTCGCGAGCACGTACGAGATCCAGGAGAGCGTGCTCGGCCACCAAGGCCCGCCGCGAGAGCTCGTCGAGCAGGCGGAGAAGGCGATGCTCGAGGTTGCCCGGGACGACCGCCAGAAAGACTTCCGCTCGGTCGAGGACGTGCTCCACGAGGAGCTCGACAAGCTGCACAAGCTCTCGCTCGAGGGGACGTCGCTGACGGGCACGCCATCGGGCTTCAAGGACCTCGACGAGATCACTGGAGGATTCCAGGCTGGCAACCTGATCATCATCGCCGCCCGGCCCGCGATGGGCAAGAGCGCGCTCGTCTGCAACATCGCCGAGAACGCCGCCGTCGAGCACGAGAAGGCGGTGGCCCTGTTCTCGCTCGAGATGGCGGAGGCCGAGCTGGCGCAGCGGTTCGTGGCCTCGCAGGCCCGGATCAAGGGCGAGGAGCTGCGCAAGGGCAGGGTCGCCGAGCAGCGCTGGCCGAAGATCCTCGCGGCGAGCCAGCGGCTGGCGGCGGCGCCGCTGTGGGTCGACGACTCCAGCGACGTGGGCATGCTCGAGGTCCGGGCGAAGGCGCGCCGGCTGCACAGCCAGTGCGAGGGGGGCCTCGGGCTGATCATCA
>Ga0209656_10001567_pt1 | contig 14932 bp, 13 predicted proteins | sample BogFormECP12_OM2_FD_188239 | JGI IMG/M metagenome (GOLD analysis project Ga0209656, IMG submission 188239) | Bog forest soil microbial communities from Calvert Island, British Columbia, Canada - ECP12_OM2 (SPAdes) (version 2) | ecosystem: Environmental > Aquatic > Freshwater > Wetlands > Bog ... | reverse complement strand
ACGAAAAGGCGAGAACAGACTAACTCAGCGAAGCATCAAGATCCGAACCAGCAGAGTCGATAAGGAGCGGAGATCAATCGGCAGCTCCAGGAAACGCCGAAGTGTGCGCATAATTTAGGTGTCACAGCGGTAATCACGGGTAATGGGTTAACCGTCTCTCCCGATTGGAGACGCCGCACCTTATTTATAGAATTGCATCTCTCTCAAGAACGTGCCGAAGATAAGGTCTTTGCACGTTCCCTCAGTGTGCCAAAGCTCCAGGATATGCGCCCACAGATCCTCGCTGCGTGCTGGAGCCTAATTCGACATTGGGATGCGGCAGGACGACCACAGCCAACAAGGTCACACTCCGCTTTTCCGGCATGGGCATCTACCATTGGCGGGGTTGTAGAGGCAGCAGGTTTCTCTTGCCCTTTGAGACGGCCAGCGCTTCCAATGTTGCCGATGAAGATGGTGAAGGTATGAGACAGCTTGTTATAGCCATGATTCCCGCCAACAAGTACACCTACAGCGAGCTTGTTGATCTTTGCAGGACGCTTGAAATCTTTTCAGGGGTGATAGGCTCCTCGGATACCGAGATGAGTCGTGAACAGCGATTCGCGTTCGGGCAATTGCTTACTCGATACAATGACCGCATTGTGGGTGACTTCCGCTTCTCCATTGACGGCAAAGGTCATGCCAAGCGGTTTTTTGTCCAACACAATGCAACAGTTACAGGCGGTAAGTACTAACCACAACCATAACCATAGTGCAAAGGAGCAACACATGAGTGACACGAACACGAACGAACAACCTAAGTGGGTAAACAATAGCGATGCAAAGATGGCAGAGCCACTGGAGGTGAATGCGAATGGTGGCTGGGTATATCCCGCTCAATTGAAAGAGGGCTTTGAAGAGACAGAGATACCTGCCCCGCCCGGAAGCCTAAACGCAACTGAGCGGTTGCATATGAAAGACTTCGGCGGCATGGTGATCTCAAAAATAGAAAGCTCCATGAACACAAGGTACCTGAGGAAGCACAGTCCGGCTCAAGTCTTCCGTCATTACGCGACTGTTGCGAAAGGAAGTGAGTTGATGGACATTGGCGCTATCGGACGCATGGAGGAGATTGCCAAAGAGTTCGAGCAGACGCCAATGAAGGCAGAATATTACGAGATGGTGGTCAGACCATGGTTGCTCACCCTAGCACCGAAACGGAGGTGACCAATGTCGAAAGCAACCAAGCAGCAGCACTTCGCCGAAATAGTAGTATTTGACCTAAGGAAGAAAGTCAACGTGTACCTTGCAGTGGGAGACACGGAGACACGAGACCGCATTTTAGCCACTATAAGCAATTTAGAGGAGCTTTATGGAATCCGAACGCGAACGCATCCAACAGAGGATCAACGCTCTGCGCAAGTCCCGTGATACCTATGCTGCCTATGGCGACGCAGTGGCAGCCGACAGGTTGCTCAATCAGATTGCCAACTTGGAAGATCAGTTAGCACAAATCAGCAAACCGGGGCGGAAGCCCAAAACACAGAGGGAGGACAACAATGAGCAACACTAACGCCATGGTCAGCACCGATGCACTGGCACCTGCCACAATGCCAACCATAGACGCCGATGCAGGTCTAACCATGAGCATGGGCATGGCCACCGATGATACTCAACTGGTGGCATCCATTGCCGAAACCCTCGCCAGACCATTTGATTCTGCCTTAGCACAGTTGACAAGGTTGCTGGATGTGCGTTACGCCAGCGCAATTGAAGGGCTTGAGCATGAGGCTGAGGCACTGGCAGAGGAGTATGGACTGCTAGAGGAGGGTATCAGGGCCATTGAGGATGTTCTGCCTTCAGAGGGGCGACTAATTCAGCATCAGGTGGATCAGCTATTGCATGATGGTAAGGGGCAGGATGCCAAAGACAAGCTTGCTGAGTTGGCTGCGCTCAGGAGCAAGCCTGGGGTATTGCGGCAACGAATGAGCGAAATCCAAGACCGCTTCCAAAGTATTGACCACGAGCGGCATGATATTGCCCGCGAGACCTTCAACAAGTGGCACGGCGAGTTGGTTTGCCCCATCATCAGGACTGCGGAGAGGGGTTTATTCCTAACACTGTTGGAAGGCATATCGGATAGCATGTACCAGTTCCAAGCTAGCACTGCCACGAACAGGTCGGACAATAAGCAACGGCCCTTGCTCAATCAAGGCCACTTCTCTAGCTTGACTGCCGATGGGCGATCCGCAGAGTGGGCTGCCGGTCACAGGTGGTATGCTTGACCGCCGATGAGCATAGGCACATTCACAGTGCATGACAGCGGGCAGGGAATGAAGGCTTCAAGCTGAGACGTTATCCGTGAGCAAGCTGTTCACCAGAACAGCGCCGCGAACAATCAAAGGGAGCGAACAACCAACGGTGATCCCATGAAGAAATTAGCCTTCCTCTTAGTCGTACTTGGCAGCGGATTGACAGCTCTAGGTTTGTCCTGCTGGGAGCTGTATACGTCAAAGTTGCCGACACTCGGGGACGACCCGGTTTATAGGTGGGAAGTTTACGCAGGTTGGACTGTTACGAACCGACTCGAAATTGCTGTGGGAGTTATGTTGCTAGTGTGTGGCCTTCTGCTACGCAGGGATCAGCGACCCAATGCACCGTAGCGAACAATCAACAGGTGCAGTCGCTGTCAATCGCTGCCGTCATCGGCTGCGGCGGGCATCAAGCATAGACACATGCATTGTTGAGGAACATAGTTATGAGTGAAAGCACGCAGGCACCTGACGCAGTAACAGCAACAGAGATGAGTGCACACGGCACAGCAACAGAGACGAGCGAGAGGCCGCCAAAGCGTAACCATAACCGCTCAGCTCAGAGTAAGCGCAAGCCGGGGCCACCAAGGGCGGCACTCACCATAGAAGAGCAGCAGAAAATCACCACTATGTCTGCTGCTGGGCACTCTGTCTATCGAATAGCTGAAACCCTTGGCAAAGGCCGCATGACAGTGAAGCGCCACTTGGAAGCACCAGAGACTATAGCTATGGTCAGAGATGAGCAGGCCGAACTCGTGGAGTTGTACAGGCAAAAGGCTAGAGACTGTGTTGCTGCCATTGACGATGAGAAAATCGCCAAGGCATCTGCATTGCAGCTTGCCACATCAAGCGGCATCCTACTTGACAAGAGCCTCCTTTTGAGTGGGAAGCCAACACAGAATGTGGCTGTGATCGTGCAAATGCTTGATATACTCCGGGTTCGAAATGATGAGGAAATCGAACGCCAGCACCAGGAAGCAAAGGCCAAGCTCGATGCACAGTCATAAGCTCAGTGACACCTGCCAAGTGCCATAGCACCAACAGACAAAGGCACTCCTTAGCCTTCCGGCAAATCAGACATAGGAAACAATCATCCCAAGGCCAGCGGCGCGTGAAGCCGATCCCCTCAATCGGTTGTCCTTTGCTTTCTCTCTCGCCTCAGCCCTTCAACTCTAAAAGCAAGATAGAAAGCATGCATACAAATACACCACCACACCAACTGTTGCAATATCCTCCCACCGGGATTGTCAAGAGGTGAAAAGCCCACAGATATATCCCATATCGCGATCAATTTTGCAATGCTCCAGTATGCCATTGCTGCTATTGTCGCCCATCGGTGTCCACTATAAATGAAATAACCTAATACTAAGGCTATGAGAACGTCAGAAAGGTACACAACGCTCAAATGAGCAAAGACAACCCAAGCGGTAGTTACCAACGCACTAAGGTTGAGGAGAAGAAAACTTTGCCCTTTTGCTGATCGAGTCATGCTCATTGATTCATATTCTGCAACCTGTTTGTTAAGTTCGTCCTGATCTATCCGCCACCACAGGAGCCAATACAGCAAATTTCTCTTTCTCATCGCTTTCTTCTCTTGGCTATCCTCTGCAGAGGTCTCTTTTTTCCGCTTAAAGAAGTTGGCGAACCACTGGGCGATCCACAGGACGCCCAGCGCGGCGAGCGAGAGCAGTAGTAGAGGGGCGAGCGCTGACCAGAGTCCTCGCATACGGCATCCTCCGTTCCGGGATTGGAATTTTGGGACAACTGCACTGCCACTGCCACTACACTGCCACGGAGTAGTGTAGGGCACAATGCCAAGTAAAGGCACTCCTTTGTGGTGGGAAAAAATCGGTGAGGGGATGTGCTACCAAGTGCTTATGCATTGTGCTTGAGTGCCACTGCACTGCTCCACTACCCTTGCACTGTGCTTCGGCCCTTTTGTGGGGAAACCTGCGTGAGTGTCATGATACGTCATTCACACACCCGGCATTGAAAAGGGGGCACCGCCCTGCCAAAGTAATTCTTATTGCCCTTGCCCTTGCCACTGTAGCGGATAATGTAGCGACTACCTGCATAAATGGGCTTAGACGGGCTTGGACGCGGATTCTGTAAGCCACTGAAAAACTAAGGGCATACAAGCCCATTGAATCTGAGCCAATATGCCCCCTCTAAGATTATGAGTCCCCTGCTCTAACCGCCGCGCTACAGGCCCCGCGCGTGCTGGAGTCCGCATCATCCGCCTCTGGCAGGATCAGTCTGCAACCGCGAAGTCTGGGATTGATTGGTCATAACGTTGGAAAAAGCAAGCGTCTCGCCCTAATCATGATGACCTCAAAACATTCTATGTTGCGATGAATCATTCGCAAAACTGGAGGCGTTCTCGGTCCATCCAGTTATTCTGACCGTTCCGCCGGCTTCGGCGCCAGTTGTGCTTCCATTCGCTTGAATACGCTGCACGATCCTCCCGGCACCAGGACGCCTTTCATGAGCGCGAACTTGCTCTCCATCGCGCACATCATCGAATCAAGCTGGTTCCTCTGAGCGTCTTCCGCGGGGACACCTCGCGATTGTTTGTAATATGTGATGGCCAGCGAATTATTAGCGTAGGACAAAGCGTAGTACACCGCCATGTCTGCGTCGGTTTGTACGTGAACCGTTGATAGCGTGAGCTTACGGTCAATAGCGTCGAACCTGGGGCCTAGCGCTACTTTCTCCTTCTTGAGAACCACCGCCCTGAGGCTTTCAATTTCATCGGCCACCCCGGCAACGTCGCTTCGGAATTGCTCGGAAATCCGCTGACCCTCAAGTTGAGTCTTGTTACAGTCGCAGGTCGCTTTTTCGGTATGGATGATGACTCCGCCTTCCTCCGGTCGTACCGACGCGCCCAACGCCTGCGCGAGGACTGACGCATCGACATAGCTCACACCATCCTTCACGATCACTTGATCCGCTGGAATTGGTTTTCCGTCGACGAACACGTGCTTGCGTGCCGCTGCAGACGCCGATTCATGCGCCCGAGGCTGTTGCGCTGCTCCAATGCCAGTAAGCACGAACGAAGTCACACAAAAGATTACAGACCACTTCAAAGTCCACCTCATGGAATGCGCAAGGCTGCTCGCTGGCAACGCTGCCCTCTAGGAAGAGGCGTGTTCCATTAACTTCCGCACCGCCGATATCGTATCCACGATGTCAGCGTCAGACAGAGTTGGATGTACCAGAAACATGTGACTCGTCTCTCCCAGTTCCTTCGCAACCGACATTCGACCCGGCGGACAAATGCCGTCGAAGACCGTTTCTGAAGAAATTTCGCTGCAACTGCCAGCATAACAAGGAATGCCCTCGCCTTCTATCGCAGCCATGATCCGGTCGCGATCCCAGCCGTCCCGTAATTCCTGCAGCCGGATGAATACGTAATCCTTGTAATATGAGCGCCGAACGTAGTCGGGCGGGCCGCTGGCCGGTTCTCCAAGAACTTGTATCAGGCGCGGCGATTGGCTACAAATTTCGAGAGAGTTGTGACCGAGACTCTCACTAATCCTATGCGTTTTCAATATCTTGCAGCTCAACGGAGTTGGAACCACATTTGCAACAGTATTGGTAAGTCGGGTTGTGGCGCGATTGATGTTGCCGTCTCAAAGATACGGCATGTCCGCTCGGAAGGTCAGGAATTGGGTCCGGCCATCCTGCGTGAGGCTCGGAAAAGGGGTTGCTTTTCATGGGGTCCGAGCCTCACGAGCGGCACCTGGAATTCCTTCCTCTTATAACTTCTGTTATAACCCTATTTTTGTCCTGCTCTTTTCTCCTCGCGTCCAGGGATCAAGCTGCGCCTCTCAAGAGGTAAACGGAACTGGCGACCAACTCCAAATTTTGACAAGGACAAAGATAAAGCGAAAAATAGCCCTCCCCTGCCTTTCGTGACTCGGCAGAACGAGCATCTCTTCCACCACGCGCCCGTGACGGCAGACCATGGGGCACATTCATTCATGAGGTGCAAAAAATGGGGAGCCCGAAGGCTCCCCGAGTACGACAAGCTTAATCAGCGAATTAGAAGTTGAGCTTCAACCCGAACTGGATGTTACGACGCTCCTCTGGGCAATTAGCAGGGTAACAGTAGGGTATGCCCTTCACCGCATTCACCGCCGTGAAGCCAGTGCCCGACTCGACATCCAGATTGGCGGTTTGGATGTAGAAGTTGCTGTGGTTAAAGGCGTTGTAGAACTCGGAGCGGAACTGCAGGTTGAAGCGCTCCGTCAGCTTGAAATTCTTGGCGATCACAAAGTTGATGTTCCAGAAGCTCGGCCCGGAATAGGCATTGCGGTGGCCCTGCGGCAGCCCGCTGGTGCTGTAAACACACTCCCCGTGGTCGAGCTGAGCGCAGTTCGGGACTGCCAGCGCATCACCCGCGTTTGCCGGAATACCAGTAGTCGGGTCAATCGGCAGATTCAGGTAAGTGAATACGTTCGGCGCGGTCGCCGTCGAGTTGCTCGCCCCACCGTGCTGATTGATCGGCCCGGGCGGAATATAGAACGGTGCGCTATAGCCCGTCGACCCTACGTTGCTGCCGTCATAGATCGTGTATGGCAGGCCCGAGCGGATGTTCAGGATGGGCGAGAAGCTCCAGCCGCCCAAGACCTGGCGCTCCCACGCCTGGCTCATGTTGCTTCCCCAGGGAACGTTCCAGGTCCCGCTGAGCACGAAGCGATTGCGGATGTCGTAGTCGGCATTGCCCTTGTTCAAGTTGGCGTTGAACGGATCCAGGAAGCCCAGCGTGTAAGCGCTGGCGGTCCCGTCAGAGAAGGTGGACGAAATGTTGTCTATCGCGTGCGACCAGGTATAGTTCACGTTCAGGTACAGCCCCTTGTTGAAGAGGTTGTTGGTCTGGAACTTCACGTTCAATCCGTTGTACTGGTTGAAGCCGTTGGCGGCGCGATAGTTGAGGTTGCTGTACTGGTAGTTGATACGGTTGACCGCGCGGGCATCGCCCAGGAATGCCGCTCCATAACCACCGGCGTTTATGTTAGCGATCGAGTACTCGTGCGTGCCCTTCGAACCGGTGTACTCAAACGACAACACCGAATTCTTCAGGACCTGGTAGTCGATGGCGCCCGACCAGAACTGGATGTAGGCGGTGGGAATGTTCTGCTGTACCGCGCGGAGGGTCGGATTCGGGAAACAGGACGTGCCTGGCACTACCACCGGGCTGCCGCCGCAAGTGCTGCCGTTACCCGCCAGTGGACCAAGATTGCTGACGAAGATAGGCAGTTGGCCTGCTGGTACGTCGGTCCCGTTGGTCACGCCGATGACTGCGTAGTTGGGCGGGTTTTGAATGACGTTGAAGGTCACGTTGCCGAAGTTGCGCTCGTAGCCGATGCCGTAACCACCGCGGAGACTCATGGTGCCGTTTCCGAAGACGTCATAGGCAAAGCCCACGCGCGGGGCAAAGTTGTTCTTGTCCTGCGCCCACAGCCCGCCCTCTGGGCTCTGGTTGGCAATCTGTACGGTACCGTTGCGGATCTGGTTGAACAGCGTCTGGCCGGGGCCGAGGTAGAAGTTCGAGTCCAGCGCGGGATTGGAGTTGTGCTGCACTCCGTAGTACTCCCAGCGAATGCCCAGGTTCACGGTCAGTCGCGGTGTCATCTTCCAGGAATCCTGCACGTACCAATTGCCGTCGTTGTAACGGTTATTGCGGCCGAAGTCCGGTTGGCCCACCGGCAGATTGAGCAGGCAGGACGGCGTAACCACATAGGTCCCGGCGGCATTGCGCGAGCAGGGGTACTGACCTTGTGGATAGACCGCGCCCTGGAACTGATAGAGGGTACCGGCGAGCAGCCCGGCTGCGGCCCCTGCGACGTTGGGGCTGGACGTCAGAGACTGCACGGAGTTTTCATAGGCGCCAAACACGCGGTTGTCGCGTGTCTGGATGTAGCCGCCACCAAACTTGAACTGGTGCCGTCCCTTGGTCCAGGAAAGATCGTCGTAGATTTGATACACGTTCTGCGGTCCACCGAACGGGATCGCGTTGCCTGGGGTGGTCGCCGAATAACCCGGGAATATCAACTGCCCGTTGACACCAGGCAGGGTCGGTACCCCCACCGACGAGACGTACAGCGTTGGCGAGACCGGATTTGCGCCTAACGGCTGCAGGTTGTTCAGCCGGTTATAGAGGAACTTCAAGGAATTCACCACACTGGGTGTGAACACATGGGTCAGGTTGATGATCACGCTCTGGTTGAAGAACGTCTGCCCAGTGTCATAGCCGACATATGGGCTAGTGTTGACGTAGCCGGCGAAGTCGTCTTCACTGTACAGCGCGTAGCGCCCGTACAGTGTGGTCTTGTCCGAGAAGTTGTAATCCACTCGCGCGACCGTCGAGTAGGTGTTCTGCGGCGCGCCAGCGCCGGAATCACCGGGAGCCTGATAAGTAACGTATTGCCCAAAGGGAGCGCTACACGAAAGAGGCGCGCAATCTGCCGCGCTCGCAGCTCCGATTGCCGTTCCGTAGTTTATGCTGCTCAGGACCGAAAGACCCGGACGCAAGTGGCTTCCATACGCACTAAAGAAGCTTTTCGTGGTCGGCGAAACCTGTGGCAGAGCCAGGAACGCCGGATCGAGGATGCTATAGTTGTTGGTCGTGTTGCTGCGGACGCGTGTCCACTCTGTGCTGCTGAAAAAGAACAGCTTATTCTTTAGGATCGGTCCGCCGATCGAATAGCCGAACTGGTTGCGCGTGAAGCCAGGCTTGGCGACATCGTTCGCGTCATTCTGGTACGTGTTGGCGGCCAGCGCGGAAACGCGGTTGAATTCGTACAGTGTTCCGTGGAACTGGTTAGTGCCGGACTTGGTGCTCACGTTGATCACGCCGCCGCCGGCGCGGCCAAATTCCGCGGTATAGTTGGAGGTCAAAACGCTGAATTCCTGCACTGAGTCCAGCGGGACGCTCTGACCGACAGTAGCGGTAAACAGGTCCACGTTCTCGCCGCCGTCTAGCAGTATGTCAGTATTGGACGACCGTTGACCATTGATGGAGTAACCGGCACCGCGCATGCTCTGTTGATCTTCGGTGACGTTTCCAGAGGTCGCAACCAAATCGTACGGGTCGCGGGTCAGGGTGGGCAGGTCGGTGATCTGCTGCGCCGTCACCACGTTGGACAACGTCTGGGTTTCGGTATTCACGACCGCGGTTTCGCCCGAAGCTGTCACTTCCACGGTAGTGGATGTGCCCGTCACCGCCAGTTGCGCCGAAACCTCATTCCGGGACCCAACCGCAACCTGAACCTGCCGGGCGTACTTCTGGAAACCAGCATGTTCAATCGTCAGGTTATACGCACCGGGGGGAAGGGTGGTAATTGCGTAATCACCAGCCGATCCCGTGGTGGCAGAACGGGTCAGCCCCGTACCGGCAGACACCACGGTGACTTTTGCGCCCGATACGACCGCATTGCTGGCGTCGGTTACTGTCCCGGAGATCACACCCGTTTCCGCCTGGCCGAATAGCCAGACTGACCCCAAGACCAGTATCGCGAGCACCGTAACTATTCTCAGTGCAGTTCGATTCATAGTGATTCTCTCCGCTTCGCTGATGGATTGAAGAATGACTTGGCGAAGCCAACGTACCGACTTCGCCCCGTGTGGTGTTGAGCACGAACGTGACCAATCGGTTCTAGCTTGTTTTCAATGGCTTACGGAGGTGGTAGAAGTAGTGATTATACTTTTTGGAAGTCATAGGAGCGGCACTATTCTGTTTTCCATATTAATTCGGCGGCGGGGAGCCAAACCGGTTGGGTTCGGCCGGACGCTAGCGTCGCACGGGTTACCTTGGAAGTAATCGTCTGTATCGGAGAATGATTACTACTCGGTTTACAGGTAGCCTTTAGCGAGCGCGACTCCCCTTCCGCCTGACGAATGCAATTAGAGTATTTTCACAGAAGGTGTAGCCCGAACTCCCTCAGGAGCTGAAAAGGCTGCGGAAAAAGTCGGGAGAGCAGATCCCTCGGAGGCTACAGCCTCCTCCCAATGACAACAACGCAAACAAAGGACTTAGGCGGACGCTATTGGAGAGTTGTCATTCCTGTTTCAACCTGCCCCAGCAGGTCCGTTGCTCGTGATGACAAAAATAAAGGACTTTTACGGCACGGCTGAAGCCGTGCCCTTTCAAAACAAGTCGAAGCCGACTTCTTCCGCAAGCTCTGAAGCCGTGCCCTTTCAAATCGACGGGCGGACTACATTAACTGTGAAACCGCTATAGGAATGCTGGCGGAGTGTTTCTCTTCCGGATTGTTCGGCTTGGTCTGGAGATCTCGCTGGAAGGTTGTTACTGAGGCTTTCCCAATGCGAGGGTGATCAGGGTTTTCTGCTCTAGTTCGTGCGCCTTGGCAGAGCCGGTTGCCGGAGTCGCGTTGGCTGCGCGCTTAATGCTGCGCAGTTTTGCTCCCACGATTCGCTTCAGCCGCGGAACGACGAATGAGAGCGCTCCCATGTTGGCCGGCTCTTCCTGCACCCAGATGAATTCAGTTGCGTTGGGATAGCGGCCAAGGGCCTCGCGCAAATCGCTTTCAGGGAAGGGGTACATCTGTTCGAGCATCACGATTGCTGGGCCTTGCAATTTCAGGTTTCTGCGTTCCATGCGCAGCTCGTGACCGATCTTGCCGGTGCAGAGCAGAATGCGCTTAGCGTCCAGCGCCGTCTCGTCGGCCAACACCGTGCGAAAGCGCGGTCGTTCCAGATCAGTGATTGGCGACAACGCTTCGGGATGCCGCAACATGCTCTTTGGCGTAAAGACGATCAGCGGCGTGCGCCACTTCCGCATTGCCTGCCGCCGCAGGAGATGGAAATACTGCGCTGCCGAGGAAGGCTGCGCGACTTGCATGTTGTCGCGCGCACACAATTGCAGATAGCGTTCGATCCGCGCGCTAGAGTGCTCCGGCCCCTGGCCCTCGTGCCCGTGGGGCAGCAAAAGCACCAGTCCAGTCAGCAGGTCCCACTTGTCTTCCCCGGCAACGACAAATTGGTCGATGATGATCTGTGCGCCGTTGGCGAAGTCACCGAACTGCGCCTCCCACATGACCAGCGCTTCCGGAAAGTCGCGCGAGTAACCGTATTCGAACCCCATCACCGCGGCTTCCGACAGTTCGGAGTTGTAAATCTCCACGCGTGCCTGGTTGGGAGCAAGATGGCAGAGCGGCACGTATTCCTTCTCGTCGATGATGTCGATCAGCACCGAGTGCCGCTGGTTGAATGTTCCGCGACGGCTGTCCTGCCCACTCAAGCGAATCGGAGTGCCCTGCATTGCCAGGGATCCGAAGGCGAGTGCCTCGGCCATGCCGTAGTCCAGTGGACGCTTCCCGTAGCCCATCTCGCGGCGCTGTTCGAGCAGCTTCTGCACTTTGGGATGGATATGGAAATCCTCGGGGTATTTCGTCAGACCATCGGTGATGCGCTGCAGCTCCGTCGCTGGAAGCCCGGTGTCAACTTCGTCGGCAGGATTGTAGGGCCCGCCGTGATACGGCGCCCAGTAACTCGGCAACTGTCGCATGACAGGCTTTTTCGCCATGCTCTTGCCGGCTTTTTGAGCAGCGTCGAGTTCCGACTGAAACTTCTCAACGAACGGGTGCGGATCGATACCCACCCGATTTGCGTAGGAAAGATAGAGCAGGGGACGGTCCTTGATCTTGCGGTAGAGAATTGGCTGCGTGATGGTCGGGTCATCCACCTCGGAGTGCCCGTGACGCCGGAATCCAATGAGGTCCACCACGACGTCACTGCCAAACTCGTAGCGATACTCGAGGGCCATGCGACCGACTCGCACCACGGCATCGGGGTCTTCGCCGTTCACGTGAAAGATCGGAATAGGCAACCGCTTTGCGAGATCTGACGAAAAACGTCCCGAGTACGCCTCGCTGGGGTTGGCGGTGAAGCCGATCAGATTGTTGACGATGACGTGAACCGTTCCGCCCACGGTGTAGCCGCGGAGGCTGGCGAGGTTCAGCGTCTCGGCGGTGATTCCCTGCCCTGCGAATGCCGCGTCGCCATGCATGAGAAGCGGCAATACCTTGGTTTTGCCGTCGCGCCCAATGCGCGTCTGCTTGGCGCGTGTACGCCCTAGAGCCACAGGATCGACGGCCTCCAGGTGACTGGGATTCGACACCAGGTGAATGCGCAGTTTTCCGCCACTGGCGCCGGTAAATATGCCGGTCGCGCCGATGTGATACTTCACGTCTCCGCCGCCCAGAACGCTGCGGGGATCGACGTCTTCAAAACCTGCGAAGATTTCAGCCGCCGGACGGCTCACAATGTTGATGATCACGTTCAGGCGGCCACGATGGCTCATGGCCAGCACCGCCTGCTCGGCGCCGTTCTCCGAGGCGGAGTTCAGGATCTCGTCCAGCAGCGGAATCAGCGCAGTATTGCCTTCCAGCGAATAGCGCTTGGTTCCGATGTAACGCGAGTGAATGGTCTGCTCGAAAATGTCGGCGCGCACCAGTTGATCGAGGACTCGCTCCCGATTGACGGGCAGTGCCTCTTCCGACTCCATGCGCTCCTGCACCCAGAGGCGGCGCTCGGGGTCGGGGATGTGCATGAATTCCACGCCAATGCTGCCGCAGTAAATGCGTCGCGCGGCGTCAGCCTCTTCACCCTGCACGTCGAGATCAGGATGGGCCAGCGGAGCAAAATGCCCTAGCGGATCAAGGTCGGCTTGCAGATAACCCCAGCGGCGGAACGAGTCCATCACGCGTTCCAGCTTTTCGCTGTCAACATTCATCAGGACAGTGGACAAGGATGACAAACTCCATGGCCGCGGCGGCGGTACTCAGCAAGGCCCGGCCTGCGTTAGAGATGACTCTTTATAGATTCCCCACCTGGCAGACGGATGCGTCCACGGGTTCCGGAACCGGATTGGGGTGGCAACCAAACTGTTTAGTATATCGAAGTGACCGGGACGCTGTAACCTACTGGGACGGCCGCAGTGTCCTCATCTTTCAGATTCTCAATTAATGCGCGAGCATCAAGCGCTATACTCTCCTCGTCATGCTCCCGTGGCCAATTCAGTTAGCGTCCTTCTGCTTCTTGATCCTGATATGGATAGCCCAGTGGCTGGACTGGCAGTCGGGCATTCAGGATAGGGCGCTCGATTGCCACTTCAGGAGACGCGGCGCCTAAGCACGGGGGCGCCGATTCCGACTCGTAATGCATCCGTTATCTCTCAACGATCACCTCTTCGTGCTTACCGGCGCTGGTGTGAGCGCTGAGAGTGGACTCCCCACATTTCGCGGGGTCAATGGATTGTGGCGAGGCTACAGAGTCGAGGACGTCGCGACTCCGGAAGCGTTCGACACCGATCCCGAACTGGTGTGGCAGTTCTACTCCGAGCGGAGGCAAAGGCACCAGACAGTGCGGCCGAATCCCGCGCACTTCGCGCTAGCCGAACTTGAAGGCGCACTCACGGACCGCTTCTTTCTGTGCACACAGAATGTCGATTCGCTGCATGAACAAGCTGGGTCGCAGCGCATTGTTCACATGCATGGCCGCATCATGCAGTCGCGCTGTTCGAGCGCACACTGTGACACCTTGCCGTTTGACGATTGCAGCTTCTATCGCACGCAGGAAGAAATCCCGAAGTGCCGCCAATGCGGAGCAGCAGTGCGCCCTCACATCTGCTGGTTCGGTGAAGTGCCGTTTCAGATGGATCTCATCCTCCATCAGCTCGAAGGCGCAACCGTATTATTGACGGTCGGTACGTCTGGAGTGGTCGAGCCGGCCGCAAGCTTTGTCAGGATGGCACGACGCAATGGTGCGCGAACGATTTATGTTGGGCCGGAAGAGCCCTCGAACAGGGCGTTTTTCGATGAAGTGTTGCTGGGAAGAGCGGGAGAGGTACTACCTGAGTTGGTGAAGGAGTTGAGGCATTCGCGAACCTGAGTGGGGCCTTCCTTCTTCGGCGACGGAAACCGACGTCCCTCAGGGGCTAAAGCCCAGTTCTAACCGTCGAGTGACGGCACAGCTGAAGCTGTGCCCCTTCAAAGCTGATTCATGAGATGGACTCTGGCTTATTTCAGGCAATGAAATACGCAGTGATTCGGTAGGCCGCGAAGGCACAGAGGTACGCTACCACCGTCATGTACGCGAACTGCGCGGCGGGCCATTTCCAGCCATTGGTTTCGCGACGGACCACGGCCAGCGTGGACATGCACTGCATGGCAAAGGCGAAGAACACCAGTAACGCAACCGCTCCGGGCAGCGTCAATTCATGCCGGAGCGCCATTTGCAAATCGAAGGAATGCGATTCGGCATCGATGCCGTTGAGCGTGCCCAGGGTCGCGATGATCACTTCTCTCGCTGCCAGAGAAGTCACCAGCCCCACACCAATTTTCCAGTCAAAACCAAGGGGGCGGATCACCGGCTCGATCGCGTGTCCGACCGATGCCACGACGCTGTCCTGAATGGCTGGAGACTGACCGTTATGCATGGGGAAATTCGTCGCGGCCCACAGGAGCAGCGATACCACCATGATCACGGTGCCCGCGCGGTAGAGAAATGCCTTGCCGCGGTCCACCAGCCGCAGCGCCAGCGACGACAGTCTGGGCCAGCGATACGGCGGCATCTCCATGATGAACGGCGCGTCCTTGCTCCGCAGCACCGTCGATTTC
>Ga0209656_10001565_pt1 | contig 14940 bp, 16 predicted proteins | sample BogFormECP12_OM2_FD_188239 | JGI IMG/M metagenome (GOLD analysis project Ga0209656, IMG submission 188239) | Bog forest soil microbial communities from Calvert Island, British Columbia, Canada - ECP12_OM2 (SPAdes) (version 2) | ecosystem: Environmental > Aquatic > Freshwater > Wetlands > Bog ... | reverse complement strand
TGGTCGTTCGCTTCCGGTTGCTCCCCACCCCGCCCCTCGGCGACGCAGTTACCTTCCGCTACGGACAGCCAGTGTTCTGTCCGATGGGGACTTTCACCCCACTGTTGGTGCGCACTCTCAGGCGCACGTAGCGCAGGCTTCCAGCCTGCACCGGCTTGCGCGTGGCCAGACCCTTCAGATGAATTGCTACCCGAGAACGTCGTTCGGGTGCGACCGGACTCACGCGCCACGGCCTCCCGGTAGGAAAACAGGCAAGATGCCTGTTCTACCTTGGCCCAAAGCGCACAACTTCGATGGTGACAATGGAGGGCTGATTCCGGAGTTGCGGCCTTTCTCTTTTCTTTGTCTGTTCATCGACAGGACCGTTACTGGTCGCGCCCATAGCGGCCGCGCTTAACGCTCTCGCATTCACAGGGTTAGAGCCAGCACCGAAAATTACGCCGTTCCCGTTAATCGCATATATGTCTTCCCGTTCGATTGAAATGTGCGGAGGACCTCGCTCGGGGACAAGCTGGGATCCTTAATCTGAATAAACGTTACTCCACCATTCCCTTTGATCACATTTACGCCGGTCTGAGCGAGGTTATGCACGGCGCTCTGGACCTGAAGTCCGATGGCCGTCGCCTGCATTTGGGCCATTGCGGCAGGCTTCATGAGGTTCGGTGTCGCCTGGTGGCCACCGGCGAAGCAGACCGGAGGGATTACAAGTGTAAATGCAAATACACGAACGCATTGCGCAAATGCAGGGTTCAGAGATGCTAGCCAGAAGTGCCGACGATCGACCATGATTGCAACAACCAAACAGGAGCAATTCCGCCTTAAATGCCAAGGCGCAATTCATAACGTCAGAGCTCGGACTCGCGTTACTGGTTAATGGAAGAAAAAGTTGCGCCGCGGCGACACCGGCAAGAGCGCAACAGGAAAATAAAGTGATGCGTCCAAGACGAGGGTTCATGCGGCGCACGATATCCAGCATAAAGTCATACTCATGTTACAATACTGCCATATGGCGCAAATGTGACGCCTGCCAATCCAATTGACGACGCGCAATGATCCATGCATATTTCGTGCACGGCTACGAAGACTATATCTCTCGAACTTGACGCCTATGAGCGCCTCAAAGCGGCCAAAGGCCTCGGCGAGTCTTTCTCGGAGAACAACCGTGGTGGAGCAGGCGCTTGGACGGCTTCGCGTTTTCGTGGTCGTCTTACCATAAGTCAACGGATATCCAGTCGAATTTTACGGTTTGCTAGAGGACGAGGGCGCTGCCGCCCCATCGTTTGTTGTTGTATACAACAGAAATGGCATCCTGCGGCTCATTACACTGGCCAATATTCAGGAAATCGAATTCCGCTCAGACTCATAAGGCACGGCGAAGAGATTACACAGAAGGCCGCAAAGGACACGGAGATTGGATTTTCTCACTCTGCTGGCCCGTTGGTTATTCTCTTTGTGACCTTAGCGGTCTTCTGTGCGGTTCCATGGCGATCCTTCACCCCTTAGGCGGTGCTATCTCAATGACGACATTGAGATCCACTGGAAATAGATGTTATAAGTTTCCACTTGTTTTTGGTTTTCGACCTAGGTCCTCAATGACTTCCTTCCGGAGCTTTTCCGGAAGAAGTTCGATCATCTCAGGGTAGTGCTCAGCAATCCTGAACAGGTCAGACTGATCCTTCGCACGTTTGCTCAAGCGCCGCTCCGGATCAGACCAAGCCCGTATCTTTCCCTCAACCAAATCGCGTAACGACGCGACACTCGCCGGTACATCCAAGACGCTTTTTTTGACTGCGCGATCGAGAAACCCCTGGTACACGGGGTCGGTCGAAATCTGGAGACTCAAGTCGCTGCCGGCTTTGCGAAAATTTAATGAGAACGCATACCGCTCAAGCGTATACCCGCGGCCCAACAGAGCTTCGGTGAAACGGTCGATCTCGTTAAGTGCAATCACCAGGTCTGCATCCGCCGTGAAGACCGGCTCAACATACGCATTTACTGCAAGGCCGCCAATTACCGCGTATCGCGTCCCGGCCTGTTCTAAGACCGCAATCACCTCTGCAAATACGCTGGATCCCTGGGCCACAACGCTGTCGTAGATTTCGATGAGCCTCACTTGTGTAAGTCAATGAAATTTACCCTACAGTTCCAGTGAAATCCAGGCGCAGTCCGTTAGACGCAAGAATGCCTCGGCACCCCGCGAGCTTCTTCAGTAGGGAGCGATTTGTGCGTTCGCTTTCCTTTGCACAGGGATGTGCACGTTAAAATGGATACCCAGCGTTCCGCTACGCCGCATCCGCTTAGCTCATCGGCGGTCCGGGCGCTTAACGGCCTATCTCCGGCGATTCACGATCAGCTGGCCGCGGAAAGCGCCCAATGTCCTGGCCGGGGCGATGGAGGCGGGCCGATCGGTCCTCAATGACCTCCTTCCGGAGCTTTTCCGGAAGCAGCTCAATCCGTCTGCCTCATAATTCCAGCCACAGGCAGGACGCCTATGATACTTTAGACGCCATCTTTCGCCACGTCGGGTGGACAAAGACCGAGCGTAAAGTATCATAGGCATCTTGCCTGTAGCCGTATTATCAAGCGATGCCCGACCTCGCGGGCTGCGCACTTCTTCTTCCTTCCTCTGGCCTCACACTTAACACCGACAACCCCGATAAGCCTGCATGCCAGATGGGGGTGTAGGCGAGGATGACGAATAGAATCAGGAGCAGGCTCCAACGTACAAAGTCGGAAGTCACAAAGAAGGAGAAAGTACTGCGGAGTTGTTGCCTTATGGTTCGAGCCACAGGCGAGACGCCTATGATACTTTACGCTCGACGTTTGTCCACCCGGAGTGGCGGGAAGTGGCGTTTAATGTATCATAGGCATCTTGCCTGTGTGTTTTCGTGCACTGGTGTAAGCCACAGGCGAGACGCCTATGGTACTCGCCACGTTTGTTAGCTGTCTCATTCCCGCTTAGTGCCCCAGTTCCCTAAGCAAATATCCATCGATCAAGCGTTTGAGGAAGAGATACAACATGCGCCGGCTCGACGAACAAAATCGCTCTGAATCAGGATTATGTACTTCGGGAAGAAGATCCGGTCTATCGCATGTATGAGCATGCCGAGAAGCTCCTCGGATGATTTGTCGCGCATGAACCGCAAAATAAATCTGAACAAAAGGAATCAAAGGAAATTTGAACAGAAGGAAACAAAGTAATGTGCTGAAGCGTTCACCCAACGGCCAAAGGCGCACGATATTTCGAACCACAGGCAGAATGCCTATGATACTTCAAACGCCCTCTTCTGCCACGTCGCGTGGACAAACGCTGAGCGTAAAGTATCATAGGCATCTTGCCTGTGGCCGTACCACAAAGCGGAACCTCACGAGACTTCCTGATTCCACGTTCCTCCTTCTTAAGCGCGGCTGCGCCGCGCTGGTGGTCAAGGATCGTTTTTCAATCGCAGATTTTCTGTTATATTCCGGCGGGAGTAGCCGTGCGCAGCCTGACGCAGGCAAGATGCCTACGCTCCTTTAGGCTCGGCTCCATACCGGTTCGGAGCGAAGAGCGAATCCTACTCGCCCGGCATCTCCACGTCTAACGAAGCGAGTTGATCCGTGGAGAGAAGATGCATTCTGCCTCCCGGTTCGAACGCGATGATAAGGTCACGCGATTCGGGTGCGAAAAGCAAATGATCTCGTGTGAGAATCTCAATCTGTTTTCCGCCGGTTGTCTCCAGCTTGAATGGCCGGAAGGGTTCCCGGTCCGCGCGACAGAATGAGATCCCCGCTGGCGGACCAACCGCGACCTCGCCGATACGCCGACACGCCGCGTGCTGAAAAATACCTGGAGCCAGAAGAGACATTCAGTTCCCTGCACCTCCACACGGGCTCCGAGCACGAAGACGAGTAGGAGTACGAGTACGATTTGGTTGACCCCCTCCTACCCTCCCCCATAACCCAGTACCTCCACGGTAATCAACGACGGCGCCTCCTCTTGCTGCGTCTGGCTCGCGGCCTGGGTTGCGACCTGACTTGCGGCGTTCGATGAGGATCCGGCGGCGTTCGAGGCGGCGGTGAGAACGCCTATATTAGGAGCGACGATCGTCAGGACACCGACCGATGTGCCGGCTACACTGATATTGCCGTTGGTAACCACGTGCGCCGCGGCGACATTGAAGTTGCCGGAGACACGGATCCCGGCGTCGCTGGCGTTCACAGTTCCGTCAGGGGCGATCAGATCGACATCGGAGGGAGGCGCACCGGCGACGGCGGGCAATGTGGCGATACCATTTCCGGTCGCGACGGCGGCCGGATCGAGCGTGATCACACCGGTCACAGCATTCACCAGGAAGGTTTGCGCCGGCGCGACTAACTCGGTCTTGGAACCTTTACCGGCATCAATATTCGCGATCTCGTCCAGTGGCGGATTTGGCACAAGTGCAGGATTCGTGTCACCTGCCCAAATAATAATGGCGCCACCGCCAAGCGTCGCCAATCGGGACTGATTCACTTCGACGCTTCCCGCGGAGTAACTGCTGATGCTGCCGCCGCGCAACGTGCTGATCTCGCCGTAATTGATTTGCGCACCCGCCTGGGCCTGATCGAGGCCTTTAACGTTGTTCGGGTTGTCCGGTCCATTGGTCCCAATCGCCTCTCTCGAAAGATCAATATTCCCCTGGTAATCTGAGCCCGGAAACAGACTATTAATTGCGGCAAAACCCCGGGAATAATTGTGGTAATCCGGCGCAGCCGGATTGTTGTAATCGCGCCCGGACATCTTCAGTTCGTTGTAGTAGGCGGGAAGAACATAGGCGGCCTGACGCTCGGGCGAAAGGCTTTCAAGGTACGACAACGCAGCAGTCGCACCGAGGCCTTCGGCGGTTTCCACTGTATCGAGATCGTTTTCGGCGACACTGCCCGCGTTCGCCGGATTGAAATAATCCTGAATGAATGCGCTGTAATCGGGACCGTACCCTGCGCCGATGCCTCCGACGCCCGCGATGAGAGTGATGTTTGCGCCTTCAGACGGAAGGCTGGTGTCATCTCCGTTCCCTTCGCTGATAATCTGACTGGTGTTCGGACACAGGCAAGATGCCTGTGATACTTTGGGCTCGGCGTCAGACCGCGCCTATGCCGAAAACACGCCACGATTGCGGAAACGTCACCGACTTCAGAGTAGCACAGGCGTCTCGCTTGTGTCTGTTCTGCATTCGGCCTCCTTCCTTCAGCCTTCAAACGTAATGCAGCCATCTTGCCTGCGCGGCGCTGTGGACTGCGGGAGATACATCCGCCAACCCAGTGGCTTGTTCTCCGAATAAATTTCTTATTACAAACCATGTTCTTGTGTTGAAACCTAGCGTCCAACTGCTATTTGGCGGTCTTGTTCAAAAGCTTCGAAAGGCCCAGTTCATTAATCGACACGGGTGTTTGCTGCAGCAGCTTGGCGACATACTCCTGGCTAAGTTGGCGGGCCCGTTCGGCACGGAGCCGCTCGGTGAGCTGGAGACGGATTTCGTCCAGCGACGGCGTATAACGTTCCTTGATGTCGAGGACTTTGATGATATGCCAGCGTCCGCGAGCCGGATCGGATCGCATACCGCACCAATCTTGTAATAACTGAGCTAATTGCCGATTGGCGAGATTGAATTTTTCCGGGCGCTATGTGAACAGAATGTGTATAGAAAGAAGCAGAATGTGAATAGAATTTCAATAACTATTAGTACTACAATAGAGCCCAGGGCGAACCGTGCGCGCGTCTGACGCGCAGAGATTGAGCCCGATTTCGAGCGCTTCCCGGATCTGCGCCGTCGGTGAATATTTGGCAGAAAATCCCATCTGTAAACCGTGTTATGAAATGCGGTCTCGATTCAGCGACAATAACCTACTATAATGGTATACATTATTCGCGCAATTTCGATCTGTCAAATGGGATGAGCGTAGAGCAGGCGCGCAGTCCTACGAAGCCTTGGCGAAGTAGGTTCTCTGCCTGCTCTCATGCGACGAGGCGGTATCGGAGCCTGGAAACATGACCCGGGTCCGCAGCGAGGATGATTCAGCGGGGGATTTCAGCGGCATAAGATCGACGCTCGATCCGACATTGGCTCCAACGGGCTCCAAACCGCGGGCGAACCCCGAACCCGAAAAAGAGGCGACAGCGCCTCTCCCACTGATGACTCCTCAGGAAATCACCGAGCCGTGTGCCACAGCATCGACAAACACCTGCCGGGTCGCGGCATCCTCGATCTCTTTCAACTTTTGCGACAGGTAGAGATAGTTCCAGCAGATGATGCAGTTTTTGATGAGCCGCTTGCAGGCTTCCGCCATCTCCTGGTCCTTTTTCTCCGCCTGTAGAAATTCCCGTGGATTGCCGACCGAGACGGCGCGCGTGAACCGGTGCGCGTGCTCGATCCGATCCAGTTGCTTCTCGATGGCCTGCCTCAGCACTGGATCGTCGATGACCTGTAGGATAAACAGCGATTTCGGGACTTGCCCGAAGGCCTTCAACGCCTGATACAGAGCCCAGACGCTGCTTTTCAGGCTGCCGTTTGGCCACTGAGTTTCTTTGTGCTCTTCCGGGTCTTCGAATGTGAAGCTGGGCCCGTGAGCAACGGAACGAGTACAAACGGGTGGATTACCTTGTCTTTGCGCAATTTCCGCATCGTGATCTCGACGACTTCGGCTAAGGTATACCTGTCGAGAATGTTTGAAATGGCATTTCGGACGTCGAGCATAAGCATGCGCAGGCCACAATGTTCTTCGTCAGGACAACTGCATTTCTCGTAAGCGGTTTGGCTGACACAGGAAATGGGCGCAAGCGGGCCTTCGATGAGTCGCACCACCTGACCGACACTAATGTTTTCCGGTGGACGAGCCAGGAGATAACCGCCGTGTTTGCCGCGCCGGCTTTCAAGGTAGCCCGCAGCCTTGAGCTGCATTAAAATTTGTTCCAGAAACTTTATTGGCAGCCCTTCCTTTTCGGCGAGTTCGCTCACTTGGAGCAAAGGACGTCCGAAAGCCTGGGCCAGACCGAAGTCAATCAAAGCGCGCAGGGCATATTCACCTCTTTTAGACAGTTTCACAGCCTCCGACTCTAATTCGCAAGTCTTCTGAACTCAACTAGTAGAGTATTAATTTTACACCTAAAGCCCAGCCACGGATGCGAATGCGCTGATTGCAGATTATGGCTACCTTATGCAGGTGGTGCGAAGAATAGAACGACAGCCGCTCCAAGCAGACTGAAAGCCCATATCAGATCAAGATTGATCCATGAGCGGCGCAGCACCGCTACACCAATGAAATCGTACACGATCCAGGCAATTAATCCGGAAGTTACTAAATGAGAAATCGTATGAACGCCCACCGCAGCGGCAGCGGCGAGGGGTTGAAAGGAGAGCAGCAAGTTTGCGCCGAATGGCGCTGTTCCACAAAAGACCGATTTCGCCCCGAGAAGGACCGGCACAACCATAAGCCCGGCTCCATGCGCACTCGCCATGAGCCACGACCAGAAGGTCAGATCCCAGAAACTCACGCACATACCGACCCAAGCGGGGTGGCGTGCGCGCCAAAGCTTCCATAACGCAATAGCGAACAGCGCCCCTGCCCCACCGATTTGGAGCCATCTAAATGGGATCACGGCGCCGATCCCGTAAACGAGCAAAACGACCAGGCCAATGGCAAGCGCGTGACCAAGAGCGATCGGCGCAAGCGCCATAAACAGGGCTTTTCTCGAGCGTTGCTGGAGCCCAAGCGCGACTGAGAAAAGCCACCCCATGCCGGGGTTCAGACCATGCCAGGCACCGAGCAGGATCAAAGCTAACCAAGGCCACGCTGCAGCAAGCATATTGGAGGAGTCAGGAGCACCCAACGGGCGAGAGCGCGTGAAGATTTTAGAAGAAAATTGCGCTCGGCGGACCTCGCGTTTTCAGAGAAGTTGCAGGAGGCGGGGGAAGCGAAACGGCGTTTGGGCGGGTCAGCGCATCGGCGTTGCACGCATTGGCTCTTCAACGCCGACACGCCGTTACGCCAACACGCCGATACGTTTCTCCTGAACTCCTTGATTTAGGATGGATAGCAAAACGAGTCTGACGATGTGTCTCCTCCGTCCAGTCGCACCTGGTGCAGCCGATGTTCGGTTGATGTAACAAAAAAGCTTCTATCAAGTGTTAATGAACCATCCGGTTCCGCGGCTGCCTGAACGAACCAGGTACGAATGCCGTCCGGATAAAATTGCTCGTCCCAGGCTGCATAAAGGGAGTTCGTAAAATAGACGCGTTTGCCGTCTCGACTGATCTCTACCATTTGCGGGCCGCCGTTAAGCGCAACGTTCGGCTCTTTTGGATGTGGCGCTCGACGCACGATTCCACCGATCTGAATGACTGATGTAAGCTTCGGACGATCAGGTATTGAAACGTCGTAACGGCGGAGTTCGCCTGTGCCCCAGCAGGAGACGTAGAGCCACTTATCATCGAGCGAAAGATTGATGTCTGTAACCAGCGGAGGTAGGGCTTTGAAGCCCTTTAACAACGGGGGCAAAAGATCCGGGTCCGCCGGTTCAGCAGGAATCTCGATCACTTTTGTCGCGCCCCAATGGCCGTTATCCCGTTTCCACAACCAGATCGACGCCGAGAGGTCCTTCAGCGAGACAACGACTCCAACAAACCCAAATGTCCGAGTCGGGTCATGCGATGGTCGCAATTCCAAAACCATCTGCTGTTCCTTACCCAGATCGATCGTTTGTTTATGCTTCCGCCGCCGAAGATCCCAGACATGCAATTGGTGACCGTAACCGCTGGAAAGCAAGTTTTCCGGATCAAGCCCGTTCTCGATCTTGTTTGGTGTTCCCCATTCGCTGGAGATCAACACGTCATGTCCAAGGTGCCACCAAAAGTCGTAGGCTAGTTCTTGCGGCCCGCGGTCAACTTCCCAACGCCCCAATACGTTTAAATCGTAGTGATCCAGGATAAATATTCCACCAGGGCCGCCGCCGTTGGGCGCACCCAAGGCGCTTACGTAGATTCCTTCCGGGCCGCAGTGCACGGTATGTGGACGTGAGTATCCGGTACGGGCGAAAACTTCTTCCGGCTCAATCGTCTTCACGATCTCCAGTTTTTGAGGATCCGGCTTGGTGTCTATTATATGGATGCGGGAGGAGCGCAGCCCCGGTACAATCAGATAGCGTCTTTCAAAGTGCGGGTGCGGTGCATAAGGGCAAAGGGCCGTGCTGCACGCGTTCCAGCCAAAGTGATGTAATTCATTGCCGATATTTGGGAGATCGAGACGACCGACAACTTTGCCATAAGATTGGGAGGCCGAATCAACGTCGACCACGAGCAGGGCGTCGGTTTTTGACTTATAGTCGGGTGCAAGCGCAGCGACGTACGCGTAACGCTCGCGCGGCGCCTGCATCGCCAGTCGGGCTGACGGATAGAACGTCGGATCCGCCTTCCAGCGGAAGGGCGATTGCCGGAAAGCGGAAGATTTTGCAGAATTATCGGATTGCGGCATAGAGCTATATTTAGGGGTGTGTCACGATAAGAGAAAACGGCGGAAGAAAATAGTTGCGAAATCGAAGGAAATGATCTGCAAGTCCCGGAATCGTGGCGGCTCCGGAAATGCCAATTCGCCCTTCTGGACTAATTATCCTACTAAGTCAATCTTGCTTTCCGAGATTTCCGCTTGGGATGCCTGGTCCCCGCGCCGGCAGGGACGCGCTCCTGCGCGAGCCGGGTAGGCGTGTCTCGAACCTTCTCTTTTCCGCTTCTGCCATGAGCGCTTCCTGGCCTGAACTTCTCACAAGTTTTTGTTTGTGCTTAGCGGGGTGTAGCTTGCCTCCCCAATCGTCCTCGTCGTCGTCCTCGTTCTCGATCTTCGAACGTTTCTGACAATCGGTGCGTTTCCCGCGTCCAAGGAAGTCGAGAACGAGGACGATCGGCCGGCGAATGAGACTGCCTACAACCGCTTGACATTCTCTTAAACAATATCAAAGTGATTTGGATTACCGTGACAGCACCCTTCCTGAGGCTATTCAATGATCTCTCCCCGTTGTTCCTCAGGCGGAATGGAGGTGAAGATATTTCCTTGAACCATAGTGATGCATTCGTCCAGCTTGCGAACGACGCGCGAAGACGCATTCGCGAAATTACACCGACGGAACTGGCGAAGTTTAAACAACTTCCGCTGATCGTCGATGTTCGCGAGAAAGACGAATTCATTAAGGGGCATATCGAAGGCGCGAAAAATATCAGCCGAGGGGTACTTGAGCAGAACGCGTGTCAGATTGCTCCCGACCTTTCGACCCCAATTCTGGTGTATTGCGCAGGCGGAAACCGAGGTGCGCTGGCGGCGGATAGTCTCCAAAAGATGGGGTACCAGAACGTATTCTCGCTCAAGGGAGGGCTTTCAAGCTGGCTGGAGGCGGGAGGATTGGTAGAAACGCCATAGACATTGTGACGTCCACTGACGATACAACAAAGGATTATAACAGCCGCCCCGAGGGTCGTTGCTTTCGAAGCGGGAAACGGTTTTTCAGCGAAAAGATGCACGCTGCAGCGTTGGAGTTGATAGTAATCAAAACGCTTGGTTCGGAGTCGCTCTGCTCCGCTACGCAAGAAAAAGCTAAATGCGAATCCCGAAATGCACTAGCCAGAGCTTTGCTCATTAACCGCGGAGCTGCTCACTGAATGGATCGCCTTAGGCGGCGATTTCTCTACCGGACGTTGCCAAAAATGGCCCCCAAAGTATCATAGGCGACTCGCCTGTGTCTGTGTCTGGTTGGATGACTCCACAAGCCGAGGGTTAAAACCCTGTAATCAAACAAGTTTTCTTTCCGATACCAAGATTCCGTCCTCGTCACAGTAGATCCAATGACCAGGCACGAAATCTATACCGGCAAATGAAACAAGGAGGTCGCTTGCCCCGTTTCCATCTTTCTTGCTCTTTCTCGGATTGGTCCCTAATGCCTTGACGCCGAATTCAATCTCTCGAAGAACCGCTGAATCACGGACCGCCCCGTTAATAACGACGCCTGACCAACCATTCCGGGCTCCCAAGCCTGCGATCACGTCACCGATCAACGCGGCATTTAGCGAACCACCGCCATCCGCGACGAGGACATCTCCGTCGCTGCTGATTTCCAGCATTCTCTTCAGAATAACGTTGTCTTCTCTGCATAGAACCGTGCGGATTCTGCCGGCGAACCTAAGTCGCTTGCCGAAATTCCGGAATTGCTGGGGACAGGAAAAACAGGACTCCCCAAATTGATCATAAAGATCGGCGGTCGAGGTGAAGGATGACATAAGAATTATGGGGAAAATAAAAGGGTATTTACTCAACGCAATAATGCGCACACGACGCACCGACATTGCGCGCATGCCGAAGCAACGGCCTAGCCGCCTCGGATCTCCGCATTTCTGAAGCGCACGCTGAAACGGAAGACCTTCTTCTCCTGAGAGTAAATCTTCCCGGTCTGCAGGTCGATGCGAAGTGGCACGCCAACCCGCGTGACGTCCACCGTTGCGTGGAAGCCGCGTTCGGAGAAGACGTCGATCAGCATCGCCAAGGCGGTCATGTCCTCGAAGAGCAGATCTTCGGAGTTGATGGTGGCCACGCCGGAGACCGCGTGGCGAACCACGATGGGCATCATCTTACCTTCAATGAACTCGATTACCCGACCGAAGGTTTCTGGCTGCTCCACTTCGTAGCCATCCAGGCGGCGGACGAGCTCCTGGCGGGCGTGCCGGACGATTTGGCTGGCCAGCGGCAACCCCCGAAGCCGGTCGAAGGTGCGCGGGTCCAATTCCAGCGTGCTCTGGTATTCGAGCTCGCGGACGATGTTGGCCTGCACTTCGGGGATGGGCGCCTGGGCATTGATGAAGTGGTAGTGGAAGATCTGCTTGAGGGAAACCAGCGCGTCGTAGGTTTGCTCCTTGAAGACGCGGTAGCGGTTGCGCGCAAGCCCCTCGCTAAAGTCCGTCGCCCGTTCCTCCCACCGTTCGCCCATGCCCGAGCGGGCGACTTCCTCGTTGTGGGCGACGACCTGCCGTCCGCGCTTGAGTTGGCGCGCCACGCTCTCCGCCTCGTCGACGAACAGCACCATGATATGGAAGATGGGCTGCTTGAAGTGGATCACATCCGGGGTGTCGGAGAACTCCTTCCGCAGCGCGATCATCTCGTCAAAGAGCAGCTTGAGGCACTCCACCTGCACCTTCGTGCGCGGGAAGCCGTCCAGCAGCGCGCCGTTCTGCTGCTCGGGCTCAAGCAGCTTGCGAAATAGGATGCCGATCACCTCCCGGTCCCCGACCATACCGCCGCGCGCCTTGACCGCGCGGGCCTCCGGTGTGTCAAGGAGCTGGGAAACCACGATGGCCGGCGCGTCGATGCCGCGCACCTTCCGGATGAAGTCCGAGTTGGTGCCTTTGCCCGCGCCCGGCGCCCCCCCGAGCAGGATCAACTCTCTGGGGAAACGCATCCGGCTGCGGCCCAACTCCCCCTCCAGCTGCCGCCAGACCGCGCTGAAGATAAGTTGCGCATCCTTGATCTCCAGTTCAGGGGAGTTAGTTGCGTCAGGCGGAAGGAGGGCGGCAGTTCCTTGAGCCTTCCGCGCGTCAGCATTGTAACCTTGCATCTGGGTGGGTTTCATGCGCCGGGCGAGTGATTCGAATTGTCATTTACAAGTAAACCGGATGCCAACGCGTTTGGAAACATACTTTTTTTGATCGCCTGAAACTCGCGAGAGTGTCGAACCGAACTAAATTGACAATCTTCCTATTTTCTAAATAAGAAGAGAAGCGGAATAGAGTCAGCCGTGAGTGGCACCGATAGGTTCAGAGCAGCGCGAGATTTCCTCCTCGTAAATCGTACCGATTACGACGTTGCCTATAAAGGCTTTCAATGGCCCAAGCTGGAGCGGTTCAATTGGGCTCTTGATTGGTTCGACAGCATCGCCGCGGGCGAAAGATGCGATCAACCAGCGCTTTGGGTCGTCTTTGAGGATGGGACAGAAATCAAGCTTTCCTTCCGCCAACTCTCAAATCGATCATCACAGATAGCGAACTACTACCGTGAGCTAGGCATCGGTCGAGGCGATCGTGTCCTGGTCATGCTTGGAAACGTTCCTCCCCTTTGGGAAACGGTTCTGGCCCTGATCAAACTTGGCGCCGTCATCCTGCCCGCAACGCCTCTTCTCAGCGGAGGCGATCTCGCCGACCGCATTGAAAGAGGACGTGTGCGGCACATCGTGTGCGCCACGGACTGCGTACCGAAGTTTGATCATCTGGGCAAACATTGCACCCGCATTGTTGTAGGTGGACCGGTCCTCGAATGGCACGCATACGAAAATGGCTACGGCGCCTCAGCGGAATTTAAGCCGGACGGAGAAACACCAGCCAGCGATCCGATGGAGGTCTACTTCACCTCTGGTACGACAGCGAAGCCCAAGCTCGTGATGCACTCCCACGTCACGTATCCGGTTGGTCATCTCTCGACCATGTATTGGATCGGCCTGGGGCCGGGCGACATACACTGCAACATTTCCTCTCCCGGTTGGGCGAAGCATGCTTGGAGCTGCTTTTTCGCGCCCTGGAACGCCGAGGCGACGGTTTTCGTCCCAAATCAGTCACGCTTCAATCCGAAGGGGTTGCTCGAGTCGATTACCGCTGCGAGCGTGACTACCTTTTGTGCGTCGCCTACAGTGTGGCGCATCCTCGTTACGCACCAACTTGCCGATTACAAGACCAAGCTGCGCGAAGTAGTGAGTGCAGGCGAGCCGCTCAATCCTGAAATCATTGACCATGTGCAGCGCGTATGGGGTCTAACGGTCCGCGACGGGTACGGGCAAACCGAAAGCTCCGCCGTGGCTGGGACCTCTCCTCGCCGGCTCGTCAAGCCGGGATCACTAGGCAAACCGTTCCCTGGTTTTGAGCTCGTCCTGCTGGACGCCAATGATCAGGAGACGAACGAAGGTGAACTCTGTGTAACGCTCGATCCCCGGCCTCTCGGACTGATGCCCGCCTACCAGGAAGATGATGGCACGATATCTCCGCTCCAGGGAAAGGTTTACCGAACAGGGGACGTAATGTCACGCGACGCCGACGGTTGTTTCACCTTCGTTGGCCGGGCCGATGATATTTTCAAGGTTTCGGACTATCGAATTAGCCCGTTTGAACTTGAAAGCGCTTTGATCGAGCACCCCGAGGTTGTCGAATGTGCGGTGGTTCCATCGCCCGATCCAATCCGATCCGCCCTGCCCAAGGCATTCATCATTCTTCAGTCTGGTGTAAAGCCTTCGCGCGAGATCGCGCTGTCGATTTTTCAACACATCCGCAAGGTGCTGGCACCTTTCAATCGGATTCGACGAATCGAATTTTCGGATCTGCCCAAGACGATCTCGGGGAAAATTCGCCGCGTGGAGCTGCGTCAGCGCGAGGCAGCTAACGTGCAAAGCGGCCAACGGCCGGAATTTGAGTTTAGAGAGGAGGATTTTCCAGAGCTGGAGTGAATTCCATTCTCGTCTGGCTAGAATCGCTCTCAGACGACGAATAAGCCTTGGCCCTAATCAGTCACGTGTTCCAGGCTGGCAATATTTGCCAAGGCTAGATAACGCGGGACGCCACGCTCAGTGTAGGCAATAAACCACGGATTGCGTTCACCTGTCGTCTCATCCGGCGGGGGAAGGTCAGCATGGTCGGCAGTCTTGATCCGGAACCGGTCTCCACTGTTGAGAACGATCGAGAAGGGAACGAACGGCGTGGCTCTGAGTTGTTGGTCTAGAAAGTCAATAGTAAACATACCTCACAAATTAGTAGCATGGAGCGGCACCGTGCGGAAGGCGACTAGTAGTTGATTGCATATGATAGCGTAATAATGGTATTGTAGGCCGAATGAGTCGACCTGCACCTCAAATTCAACTCTCTGCTGAGGAGAAAGAGACGCTGCTGCACTGGATGCGCAGTACTAAAA
>Ga0209656_10001564_pt1 | contig 14942 bp, 18 predicted proteins | sample BogFormECP12_OM2_FD_188239 | JGI IMG/M metagenome (GOLD analysis project Ga0209656, IMG submission 188239) | Bog forest soil microbial communities from Calvert Island, British Columbia, Canada - ECP12_OM2 (SPAdes) (version 2) | ecosystem: Environmental > Aquatic > Freshwater > Wetlands > Bog ... | reverse complement strand
AGATGATCGTCCTGCTCGTCTCGGTCGTCGTCTACGCCATCAGCTTCTTGTTGACCCGGGCCCTGTCGCGCTACCGGGAGCTGTCGGCCGACCGCTCGGGGGCCATCCTCATCGGGCGCCCGTCGGTCCTGGCGGCGGCCCTGGTCAAGGTGACCGGGGAGATCGGGCGGATCCCGACGCGCGACCTGCGCAAGGCCGAGCCGTTCAACGCCTTCTTCTTCACCCCGGCCCTCTCCCAGGCCCCGGGGCCCGACGGCCGAAAGGCCTTCTCGATCGGACAGCTGTTCTCGACCCACCCCACCCTGGAGCGCCGACTGGCCCAGCTCTCCGAGCTCGAGGTCGAGCTCGGCCGCCCCACCAGCTGATCCGCGCCGTCGGTGGGGTTCCTCGACGCCCTGCTCGGGCGGACCAAGCCGATCAATGCCAACCTCGACGCCCTCTTCGCCCTGCCCTCGGCGGCGGTGACCCTCCAAAGTGCGGCGGGCATCGTGACGTCGGGCCACGCCGGCGTGTGCTGGAAGCCGCCGGCCGGCCAGAGCGCGGCCGACGTGCAGAGCGAGATCGGCCAGCTCCTCCAGATCGACGACACCGGCCGGGAGTTCGAGGACGCCACGCCGGCCGTCGACCCGGCGCCGGCCGCCGACCCCGACGCCGGGGCACCGGGCCTCGGGGTCACCCCGGCCGTCCCCGCCGTGGGCAACCTGACCCAGACCGAGGACGCCTACGGCTACCGCTGGCTGCTCCTCGACGACCCCGACATCGACGACCTGGTGACCCGGGTCCACCTGGTCAACACGACGCTGACCGAGGCCGGGTGGGGACCCCAGTTGCTCTGCTCGGTCTTCGGGATGTGCCCGGGGCCCGACTCGGCCGGCAGCGAGGCCCGGCCGTTCTTCCTCGTCTACCTCTACAAGCGGGGCACCTTCTACCCGTTCGCCCCCGACGGCAAGGAGCACCGGGACACCGAGCTCGAGCTGCGGATCCGCTCGGTCCTGGGCGCCGACCTGCCGATCGAGAGCGACCTGTCCCGCTGGTTCCCCCTCTGGGACCTCCCGGTCCGCTGAGTCCCCGAGGCCACCGGGGCGTCACCGGGTGTTCACCTGCCTGTCGGAGAGCCCGGTCGGTACACTCGCCGTCGTGGCGACCCACGGCCTCGACGCCGCCGACTCGACCCAGGACGTCGACCAGCACGGCGGTCGCCACCTGGCCCTCGAGGGAGCGGTCAACTTCCGTGACCTCGGCGGCTACCCGGCGGCCGACGGCCGACGGGTCCGCTGGCGGACCCTGTTCCGAGCCGACGGTCTCTCGTCGCTGAGCGAGCGCGACCGGGGCGTCATCCGCGATCTCGGGGTGGCCACGGTGATCGACCTGCGGACGACCCTCGAGTTCGAGGGGGGCCGATTCCCGGTCGACGACGTCCCCGTCGACCTCCACCACCTGCCGCTCCTCGACGCCCTGCCCGACCCCGAGGCGTTCAAGCTCACGCCGGGCATCCTGGCCACCCAGTACCAGGAGATCGCCCGTGACGCCGCCCCCCAGATCGGCCGGGTCCTCACCATCGTGGCCAGCCGCGAGACCCACCCGGTGATCATCCACTGCACGGCCGGCAAGGACCGCACCGGGGTGCTGGTGGCCGTCCTCCTGGGTCTGTTGGGGGTCGACGACCAGACGATCATCGACGACTACGCCCTGAGCGCGGTGGCCATGGCCAACCTGCGGGCCAAGCTCATCGAGCGCTACCCCGAGGGCCGGGAGATGATCGAGCAGGCCGACGAGATGTTCTCGGCCGCGCCCGACAACATCGTCCAGCTGCTGGCGGTCCTGCGGGCCGAGTTCGGCTCCTTCGAGGCGTACGCCGAGGATGCGGGGGCCGGGCCCGACGTGGTCGCCGCCCTGCGCCAGCACCTTCTGGCCTGAACGGCGCGCCCGGCGCGCCGAACCACCCGGGCGGCCGTCGCCGGTCGGGATGGCGAGGCGAGGTTCGGGAGGCGATCGGGAGGTGCCCCGGCCCGCCTCGGCTCGACGATGACCCGGGCCCCGAGGACCCGGCGTCGGGCACCGTCAACCGGCCGCGGCTGGCGGACCGTGACCCGCCGCTGACGCCGGTGGGCGGCGGCCGAGGCGTCCGGTCCCCCCACGGCGACCCCCGCCGGTCCTGTCGCGTCAGAAGCCGGCAGCCACGCGGGGGCACAGTGGCTGCCGGCTTCTGACGAACACCCCTCGAGGAGGCGGGCCAGCGTCCGGGGTCAGCGGGTGAAGACGTCGCTCCCGAAGGGCGTCAGCCCGGCCGCCCCGGCGAAACCGAGGTGACCCTGGCCGTCGGACCCACCGGTCGTGATGCCGAGCAGGTCCTCGTAGCTGCGCAGCGCCGAGTAGTGGTTGTAGGACCCGGTGGTGTCGACGCTGCCGCCCCAGATGAAGTGCTTGTTGAACACCACGGCCCCGATCTGGCCGCCGCCCGGCATGTCACCGGGGTGCGTCGGCAGCGGGATGTGGTAGAGCGCGTAGTACGAGAACAGCAGCGGGCTGGCTCCGGGGTAGGCGTAGTTCGGCCCCGGCTGCTCGTTGCAGCAGGCCCGCTGGTCGGTGATCGGGTTGCCCTCGTCGAAGGTGAGGACGACCAGCATGTGACCGCCCTTGTAGGCCGGCGAGCCGAGGATCAGCGGCATCCAGTGCTTGAGCCACAGGTCGGCGCCGACCAGGCCGCCGGTCGTCCCGCCCTCGGTGTTGGTCCCGGCGCAGGTGGCGTCGTGGCCGTCGTTGCACAGGTTCGGCGTGACGAAAGCGAACCGGGGCGTGGTCTTGGCGCTGGCCAGGTCGGTCGCCAGGTGGCCCGAGAAGGTGTCGGGCAGCGTCGTGGTGCCGATCGTGCTCGGGGTACCCACCGTGACCGTGCCGAGCGGCACCACGTGGGCGTCGCAGCGGGCCTGGTTGTCGATGACCGAATGGAAGTAGATGAACGGGTTGTGCCGGTCGGCGTACTGGTCGGCCGCCGTCGCGCTGTTGGTGTCGTCGAGGCCACCGACGGCCGGGTGGGCGCAGGTGGTGCCGCCGGCCGCCCCCGGAGAGGTGTCGGGCGTGCCGCCGTCACGGACGGCGTTGTTCCCCATGTCCTGGGCGTACTCGCGCCAGTTGGTGGCCGTGGTCTTCGGGTACCGGGCATCGAGCTGGTCGCCGATCGTCTGGACGATCGACGGCTGGACGCAGCCCTGCCCGTCGACCTGCCCGGGGTAGAGGGCCTGGTTCGGGTCGAGCGTCGGGGTCTGCCCGTTGTTCAGCATGTCGAGGTAGGACCCCTGGAACTGGGCGTTCAGGCAGTCGCTGTTGGTGACGGCGTTGGGGGCCTGCCCCGAGACCTGGGCGATGTAGTTGTCGAGGCTGACGTGCCCGGTGGCGTAGTAGTTGGGGATCAGCTCGCCCTCGTGGAGGAGGGTGTGGTTGAGGTAGGTGGCCGGCGAGGTCGGCCCGAAGGTCGACGAGTAGCTCTCGTTCTCGAGGTCGATCACCATGATGTGCCGGATCCCGTTGGCCGGGACCGGCAGGGTGTCGGCCGACGCCGAGGCGGCGGGCATCGCTCCGAGGGCGGCGGCCGCCCCGGCGGCGCTCAACAGGGCGGCGCGCCACGGCACGGTTCGAATCTTCATCGGGCTCACTTTCGGGAGTGGTCGGGACTGAGTGCGGCCGGCAGTCTGATCGGGGCGTCCCTGTATTTCAAATCCGTAACGAATATTTCATCCGGATGTCACTCAGCTGCCCAAGTGGGCGCCGGTTCGTCACGTCGGCGTCGCGATGGCGGTGGGCCGGTCCGGAGCCGGGTGGTCAGGGGCGCCGGGAGCGGGCGTTGGCCTCCTGGACCTCGGCCGCCGCGTAGGCGCCGAGCTCGCCCAGGCGCGCCACCCCGGGGCGCCCCGACGCCCGCCAGTCGGCGTCGTAGGAGGGGTAGGCGTCGACGTCGTAGCCGCCGTCCCAGTCGGGCGAAAAGAGGGCGGCCAGGTAGGCCTCGACGGCGGCGAAGGCCTCGGGCCCGTCGGGGTCCTCGACGTAGTCGACCCGCCACTGCCGGCGGTCCCGGCCCCCGGTGCTGGCGTGCAGGAGGTGCTCGTCGAAACAGACGACGTCGCCCGGGTCGGTCTCGATCACGAGCCCGGGCTCGACGTCGACCGACAGCTCGACGTCGTCGTCCCACCCCGCCCGGTGGCTCCCCGGCTGGACCCGCAACGCCCCGCGGTCGCCGGTGAGGGGCTCGAGGTAGCAGACGAAGCCGACGCTGGCCACCGGGCGCACCGAGTCGCGGTGCCAGCCGGCGCCGGCCGCGTACCGCGTCCCCTTGGCCCGCACCGGCAGGACCGGCCGCCCGAGGAGGGCCGCCGCCGGTGCCGCGAAGCGGTCGAGGAGCGACAGGCTGACCGCGGTGCGCCGCACCATCATCGGCACGTAGGCGCCGGTGATCCCCCCGCCCTGCGGCGAGGTGAACGAGCCCCGGACCCCCTCGGCCAGCGACCGGTCGACCTCGTCGGACAGGGCGGCCGGGTCGACGGCGCCGCGCAGGACGACGACCCCGTCCGCCGCGAAACGTGCCCGGAGGTCCCCGCTCACCAGGTCGCCGTCGCCCGTTCCCACGGACGGAGGCTACGACCGTGGGCGACCGTCGGATCGGGGCGCTCGCTGGCTCAGGCCGGGAGGGCCGGGTCCAGCTGGTCGATCGAGGCGGCCAGGTCCAGGTCCTTGCCGGTCAGGCCGCCGGCCGAGTGCGTCGAGAGACGCAGCGTCACCGTGTTCCAGCGGATGTCGATATCGGGATGGTGGTCGGCCGCCTCGGCCAGCTCGCCCACCTCGTTGACGAAGGCCAGCGCCTCGGCGAAGTCTCCCCGGGTGACGACCTTCTCGAGCACCGCGCCCTTCCGGCGCCACCGCACCCCCCGGGCCGCCAGGGCCTCGTCGACCTGTGTCCCGCTCAGGACCTCGGCCATCGCGCCTCCTCCTCAGGGATGGGTCATCTCCTCGGGCCGGACCGCATCGTCGAACTGCTCGGGGGTCAGGTACCCGAGGGCCACGGCGGCGTCGCGCAGCGACGAGCGCTCCTGATAGGCCTTCTTGGCCACGTCGGCCGCCTTGTCGTACCCGATGACCGGGTTGAGCGCCGTCACCAGCATGAGCGAGCTCTCGAGGTGGCGCTGGATCTGCTCGTAGTCGGGCTCGAGCCCCTCGACCAGGAACTCGCGGAACGTGGCGCAGGCGTCGGCCAGCAGCGACACCGAGTGCAAGAAGTTGTACGCGATGACCGGCTTGTTGACGTTCAGCTCGAGGTTGCCGCGCGACCCGGCGATGCCGACGGTGGTGTCGTTCCCCATCACCTGGATGCAGACCATGATCATCGCCTCGCACTGGGTCGGGTTGACCTTCCCGGGCATGATCGACGACCCCGGCTCGTTGGCCGGCAGGATCAGCTCGCCCAAGCCGCTGCGGGGCCCCGACCCGAGCCACCGCAGGTCGTCGGCGATCTTGGTGAGCGAGACGGCCAGGGTGCGCAGGGCGCCCGAGGCGAAGACGACGGCGTCGTGGGCGGCCAGGGCGGCGAACTTGTTCGGGGCGGTGACGAAGGGCAGCCCGGTCAGCCGGGCGATGGCGGCGGCCACCCGGTCGCCGAACTCGGGGTGGGCGTTGAGCCCGGTGCCCACCGCGGTGCCCCCCGCCGCCAGCTCGTAGAGGCCGCCGAGGCTCTGGTCGATCCGGACCAGGTCGGCGTCGAGCTGGGCCACGTACCCCGAGAGCTCCTGGCCGAGGGTCAGCGGGACGGCGTCCATCAGGTGGGTCCGCCCGATCTTGGTGACGTCCCGGTAGGCCTCCGCCTTGGCGTCGAGGGCGTCGCGCAGCGCCCGCACCGAGGGCACCAGCCGCCCGACCACCTCCTCGGCCGCCGCCACGTGCATGGCCGTCGGGAACGTGTCGTTCGACGATTGCGACATGTTGACGTCGTCGTTGGGGTGGATGGGCGACTTGGAGCCCATCACCCCATCGGCCAGCTCGATGGCCCGGTTGGCGATCACCTCGTTGGCGTTCATGTTGGTCTGGGTCCCGCTCCCCGTCTGCCACACCCGGAGCGGGAACTCGTCGTCGAGCCGGCCGTCGGCCACCTCCCGGGCGGCCGTCTCGATCAGCTCGGCCTTGGCCCCGTCGAGCTTGCCCAGCTCGGCGTTGACCCGGGCCGACGCCTCCTTCAGGACCCCGAAGGCCCGGATGAGCGGGCGGGGCATGCGGTCGTCGCCGATGGCGAAGTGGTGCAGCGAGCGCGCCGTCTGGGCCCCCCAGTACCGGTCGGCCGGGACCTCGATCTCGCCCATGCTGTCCGTCTCGATCCGGGTCCCGCCCACCGGCCTCCTCTCGTCTCGTGGCCAGCATGGAACCGGGCCGGGCCCCGGCGCAAGCAGCCGACCCCGGCCCCGGTGGCCGCCGCCGGCGGGGACCGACGGCGCCGGGCGCGCCGCTAGAGTCCGCGCCATGACCCGACGTCGGCCCGGCCTGGAGGAGACATGCCCGACACCTTGAACGACAAGGCACGCGCCCTGCTGGCCCGGCCCGTCCTCGCCAGCGTGGCCACGATCGCCCACGACGGCTCGCCGCAGATCACCCCGGTGTGGATCGACGTCGAGGGGGACGACATCGTCGTGAACACGGCCGAAGGCCGGGCCAAGCCGAAGAACGTCCGCCGTGACCCGCGGGTGGCGGTCTCGGTGATCGATCCCGACGATCCCTACAACGTCGTGGTCGTCCGGGGCACGGTGACCGAGATCACCCCCGAGGGGGCCGACGCCCATATCGACGCCATGGCCAAGAAGTACCTCGGTGCAGACGAGTACCCCATGCGCCAGCCCGGCGAGGTCCGCCTCAAGATCCGGATCCGCCCGGACCGGGTGGTCATGCAGCCCGCCTGACGCCCGGGCCGGCCCACCCGGGACCCGTCAGGTCGGGGGATGGTCGTCGGGGCACTGCCCCGGCGGGGTCTCGTAGCGGGGGTCGTTGATCCAGGGCCCCTCGTTCCACCCGGCCACGGGCGCCGGCACCTGGAACAGCGTCTGGAGGTCGGCGGTGACCGCCTGGGCGTACCGGACGACCCCGCCCGGGCACATGTGGACGTTGTCGGCCATCCGCACCCGCACCCACGCCGACTTGGGGGCGCTCGGGTCGCCGGCCGGCGCCAACCACGTGACGAAGTGGCCGTGCGGCACGACCGACGCGGCGACCGGGAGGTACATGACCCGGCCCGGGTACACCGTGGTCATCGACCGCACGATGCGGTCCCACGCCACCTGGCCGGCGTCACGGGTGGCCGTGGCGGCGGCCACGTCGGCCGACCCGATGGCCGGACCGGTCCTCGGGAACTCGGTGAAGACCAGCCCGTCGACGCCGTCCCCCGGGGTGAGCACCAGGTTGATGTACTGCTCGAGGAGCCGGCGGTAGGCCGACGGATCGGTCTGGGCCAGCGTGTCGTCCCAGCTCCACATGGCCAGCACGATCTCGGGGTGGACGTCGGCGATGGCCCCGGCCACTGACTGGCGCCATCCGGGGTCGGTGGTGAGCCCCCAGCCGACGATGGCCCGTTGCGCCACGGTCACCGCCCCGGTCGCCTGGAGCGACGCCGAGATCCCCGGGGCGGCCACGAACATGACCGAGTCGCCCATCACCATGACCCGCAGGGGGTCGGCCGGCGACGGCACCCGTCCCGGCGCAAGCGCGATCGGCTTCTCCTTCGAGAAGCCGCCCGCCCCGGGGATGGCCGCGCCGCTGGTCACGGTGGCCACCGAGGCCTTCGACACGGTGGTCACCGGCGACGCCACCGCCGGGAGGGTGGCCACCACGACGGCCACCGCCACCCCGAGGGCGGCCACCGGGGCCACCACGAAGCGCGGCCACCCCGAGATCCTCATCCGCCGGAGCGGCCGCTCGACCAGGTAGAAGCTGGCCACCGCCAGGACCATGGTCAGGGCCACCCGGGCCAGGTCGAGGGTCGCCCCCGACAGCCCGGTGCGGGCCGGGTTGAGGTAGACGATCACCGGCCAGTGGAAGAGGTAGAAGCCGTAGGTGATCATCCCGAACCACCGCAGCGGGCCCACGGACAGCAGGCGCCCGAGCGGTCCGGGGTGGAGCAGTCGGGCGTCGGCGATCACGAGCGCCATCAGCACGGCGCAGACGAAGAAGCCCCCGCGGAACATGAACCCGCCGGGCAACCCGTGGAGGGTGGGGGCGGTGGCCCAGAAGACCCCCACGCCGAGGGCGGCGGCGAGCCCGAGGACGTGCCACTGCCGCTGGAAGCGCCGGCGGGGCTGCGGGCGCGCCGCCACCACCATGGCCACGGCGATCCCGGCCAGCAGGTCGAAGGCCCGGGTGTCGGTGCCGAAGTAGACCCGGGTCGGGTCGACCCCCGGGTGGTAGAGGAGCGCCATGGCCAGCGCCGAGCCGAGGCCGCCGACGACGCAGAAGGCCAGGCCGATCCGCCGCCAGTGCCCGCCGCCCCACACGAGGAGCCCGAGCAGGATCGGCGGCCACACCAGGTAGAACTGCTCCTCGATGGCCAGCGACCAGGTGTGCTCGAGGGGCGAGGCGCCGACGGCGAAGTACGACTGGTGGGTGAAGGCCAGGTGCCAGTTGGCGACGTAGAAGAGCGTGCTGATGGCGTCCCCGCGCACCCCGGAGAGGTCGATCAGCCCGCCGCCGAACCGGTCGTCGAGGACGACGAAGAGCATGAGCAGCCCGAGCGCCAGGAACAGCGCGGGGAGCAGGCGCCGGGCCCGGCGGGCCCAGAACAGGCTCAGCGTGAGCCCGCCCTTGCGGGCCCACTCCTCGAGCAGGAGGCTCGTGATGAGGAATCCCGACAGGACGAAGAACATGTCGACGCCCAGGTAGCCGCCCGGGAGCCAGCTCGCGTTGAGGTGGTAGATGAGGACGCCGATCATCGACACCGCCCGCAGGCCGTCGAGGGCCGGCAAGTAGTGCCCGGTGACGGCGGTGGGCACGTCGGGCTGGGCCACCGGGTCGGGCCCGAGCGGTCGGTGCCGGGCCCGCCGGGGCCCGCCGTTGCCGCCGGCCGGGATGCCCGGCGCCGGCGACTCGGCGATGGTGGCGGTGGTGCCCGGGGGCGACCCGTCGAGGTCGTCGGTCACCGGCCCACCCCCACCGCGGCGCCGAGCGCGCTCACCTCCCGGGGGCCCGGGAGCGGGCCGTCGATCTGCCAGATGACCCCCTCGACCCCGGCGTGCGAGAGGGCGCCGCGCGCCGCCGCGCCCGATGGCGTGGCCGGGGCCCGCCAGAGGAGGGTCGGCGGGTCCCCGGCCGTCTCGTCGACGGCGCGGCGGACCCGCTCGGCGGCGCTCGCCGGACCCGAGCCCACCACCGCGTCGAGCGACTCGAGGGACTCGGGCGTGCCCGCCCCGTCCACCTCGACCAGGACGGGGGGGCCGCCCGGGCGGACCGGCGGCGGCCGGTTGGCCGCGTCGACCACCTCGTAGAAGCGGCCGTCGAAGTTCGTCACCTCCTGGTCGAACATGGCGGCACACAGGGCGGCCACCTCGCGGCGGCGGGCCGCCCGGTCGGCGGCGTCGGGGTCCTCGGCCCGGCCTCCGCCGAGCAGCAGGGCGGCGCGCCCGTTGCTCACGACGTCGAGCGTCGTGACCTCCCGGGCCAGCACCGACGGGAGGCGCCCCGAGGGGACGGCGGCGGTCACGCCGAGGACGATCGACGAGGTCGAGGGCACGAGGGCGCCGGCCAGCGCGCACGGGTCGGGCGCCCCGGGGGCGGGGCGGACCCAGACCGAGGCGAACCCGACGTCCTCGGCGGCGCGCACGGCGTCCTCGAGGGCCGAGAAGGCGACCCTCGAGCCGGCGGTGGGCGCTGGGAGCACCAGCTCGAGCCCGGGGTGCACGGTCGGATCCACAGCGATCTGCAAGGCTACTTCCCGGGACCGGCGACGTTCGGTCCCGGGGTCGTCGGTGGCGCTCCCACCAGGAGAAACCCGGGGGAGCGGCCAGCGGCGGGACCGGAGGGGGCGAGGATGCGACGGACGGAACGGTCCGAGGCCGGCCAGGTCGGCCTGGTGGTGCTGGTGGTGTCGCTCTTGATCGTCGGGACCCTCACCGCGGTGGCGATCGGGTTCTCCCTCAACGGGTCGGGGGGGACGAACGGCGCGCCCGGGGTGGCAACGGCCAACGACGTGGCGGCCAAGACGACGCTCCAGGCGGCGGTGACCGCGGCGTCGGCCATCGCCACCGGCGGCAACTACGACCGGATCAGCGCGGCGACCCTCGGGTCCCAGGCCGGCGGGATCACGGCCGTCGCCGGGGCCAGCACCTCGCCCACCACGGTCAGCGTGGCCGTCTCACCCGGCTCGGCGCCGGTGCCCGTCCCCGAGTCCGGGGGATCGGGCGGGGCGACCGGGGTGACCATCCCCGGCAACATCACCCTGCCGCCGGGGGTGACCGCTCCCGGCGGGGCCGCCGAGAACACGCCCCCGGCCGTGGGTGGGTCAGGCGGCACGGTGACGCTCGGCGTCTACTCCCAGAGCGGCACCTGCTGGTACGCCTGGCTGGGCGCCGGCGCCGTCTGGTACGGGGCGCAGACCGGCCAGCAGTCGTGCACCGCCCCGGCCCTGGCCGCCGCGCCGGTGGCCGCCCCGGTCTCCTCGACCGCCATCGGGTGGCAGCCCAACAGCGCCCCGGTCGCCTGACCCCGCTCAGCCGGCCGGCTCGTCGAGCATCCGGGCGAACGCGCCGACCCCGGTGACGGTGGCGCCGAGCCGGCGCACCTGGTCGGCCAGGGCCCGGTCCGACGTCACGACGTCGATGCCCGAGCGGTCCTCGGCCGCGGCGGCCAGCTCGGCGATGACCCGGTCAGCGGCGTCGGGACCCCCCGGGGCGAACACGACCTCGACCGGGTCGTCCCCGGTCCCCTCGCCCGCCCCCGGCCGACCGTCGAAGACCACCGTCACCTCCTCGCCGGTCCGGACGGCGAACGCCCCGAGCCGCGCCACCAGGCCCCGCCGAGCCGCGGCGCGGTCGCGCCACCAGCCGTCGGGGCGCGACCCGATGAGGTTCATCCCGTCGACCAGCCGGTGCAACGGGCTCCCCGACCCGGCGTCAGCGCCCGGTGAAGCGGGGCTCTCGCTTCTCGGCGAACGCGGCCCTCGCCTCGGCCACGTCCTCGGTCGCGAAGTTGACCGCCTGGCATCGGGCCTCGGCCTCGAGCGCCTCTTCCATCGAGAGCGAGAGCGAGCTCTCGAGGAGGGTCTTGGTCATCGACAGGGCCAGGGCCGGGCCGTCGGCCAGCCGCCGGGCCCACTCGTCCACGACGGCGTCGAGGTCGCCCGGCGCCACCACCCGGTTGACGAGGCCTGCCGCGTGGGCCTGGCGGGCGTCGAGCATGTCGGCGAAGAAGGCCAGCTCCTTGGCCTTGGCCATCCCGATCAGGCGCGGCAGGAGCCACGACGACCCGAAGTCGACCGACAGGCCGCGCCGGGCGAAGATCATCGAGAACTTGGCCCGCTCGGACGCCACCACCAGGTCGCACCCGAGGGCCAGGCTCATACCGGCCCCGACGGCGAACCCGTCCACCTTGGCCACGGTGGGCTTGGTCAGGTGGTGGAGGGCCAGCGCCACCTCGCCCACTCGCCGCATCCGGGTGAGGCCGGGTTGGGCCGGGTCGAGCGGGCCCTCGGTGTCGGTCAGGTCGGCCCCCGAGCAGAAGGCCCCGCCGGCCCCGGCGAGCACGAGGACCCGGTCGGCGGGGTCACGCTCGACGGCGGTCAGCACCTCGATCAGCTCGACGGCCATTCGCCCGCTGATGGCGTTCTTGCGCTCGGGGCGGTTCATGGTGACGGCCACCACACCGTCCGTGCGCTCGACGACAAGTGTCTCCACCGGACCTCCTCGGACGGCCCGGCGCAGTGGCGGGCCGGTCGGCCACGCTACGGCGACGCCCCGGGCGCCGCCAACGCCGGGTCCCCCGGGTGAGAGCCCCCGGGGCGTTCGGCGCACGCCGCCCCGACGCTCAGAGCTCTTTCTCGGGGAGGCGCTCGATGTTCACGTCGCGGAACGTGACCACCCGCACCGAGGGGACGAACCGGGCCGGCCGGTACATGTCCCAGACCCAGGCGTCGGAGAGCTCGAGCTCCACGCAGGCCGGGGTGGTGTCGGTCCGCACCTGCATCGAGACCTCGTTGGCCAGGTAGAAGCGGCGCTCGGTCTCGACCACGTAGACGAACATGGGCAGGACCGCCCGGTACTCCTGGACGAGCGACAGCTCGATCTCCGCCTCGTAGCGCTCGAGCTCCTCTTCGCTCACCGCGACGCGCTCACCAGCGGCCGGGTCGCCCGCGGCGGCGCGCCGGGGTGGGTCGGCGCCGGGTCACGGGCGGGCGGTTCGCCGCTCTTTGATCTTGGCGGCCTTCCCTGACCGCTCACGCAGGTAGTAGAGCTTGGCCCGCCGGACGTCGCCGAGCGAGGCCACCTCGATGGTGGCGATGGTCGGCGAGTGGACGGGGAACGTCCGCTCCACGCCGACCCCGAAGCTGACCTTGCGGACGGTGAAGGTCTCCCGGACCCCCACCCCCTGGCGCCGGATGACCACCCCCTGGAAGATCTGGACCCGCTCGCGGGTCCCCTCGACGACCCGGACGTGCACCTTGACGGTGTCGCCGGGACGGAATTCCGGCACGTCGTCCCGCAGGCTGTCGCGGTCGATGATCTCTGTGGGATGCATGGGCGCGGTCCTTTGCGGGAGGGGTTTGCCGAGCTAGACATGGTAGCCGTGCCGGGCGAGGAGCTGCACCTCGCCCTCGTCGGCGAGCAGCTGGACCTCGTCGTCGGTGAGGCCACCCCTGGCGGCCAGCAGGTCCGGGCGCCGAGCGAGCGTGCGGGCCAGCGCCTGGGCCCGCCGCCACCGGGCCACCCGCCCGTGGTCGCCCGAGCGCAGGACCTCGGGCACCTCCCAGCCCCGGAAGTCGGCCGGCCTCGTGTACTGGGGGTACTCGAGCAGCCCGTCGGAAAAGCTCTCCTCGGTCGACGACGCCTCGTTGCCGAGCGCACCGGGGCGCAGGCGGGTCACCGCCTCGGTGACGACGAAGGCTGCCGCCTCGCCGCCGGCCAGGACGACGTCGCCGATCGACAGCTCGTCGTCGACCAGGTGGTCGGCCACCCGCTGGTCGACCCCCTCGTAACGCCCGCAGAGCAGCCCGAAACCGCCGGAGACGGCCAGCTCCTCGGCCGCGGCCTGGTCGAAGCGCCGACCGGCCGCCGAGAGCAGGAAGAGGGGGCGGGCCGGCCCCTCGGCCGCCTCGACCGTCTCGACCGCCCCGAAGATCGGTTCGGGCATCAGCACCATCCCGGCCCCACCGCCGAACGGGGCGTCGTCGACCGACCGCCGGGCGTCGTGGGCGGCCGAGCGCAGGTCGTGCACCCGCAGGTCGAGGACCCCCGAGGCGACGGCGCGGGCCAGAAGGCCGGCCGACGCGAACGAGCGGACGAGGTCGGGGAAGATTGAAAAGACGTCGACCCGCAGGGCGGGCCCGGTCGGGTCGTTCACTCGAGGAGCCCGGCCGGGATGTCGACGGTCACCCGGCGCCCCGGCTGGTGGTCGACCACGAAGCGCAGCGGGATGAGCCCCCCCGAGGCCAGAACGAGGAGGTCGCTGGCCGGGTTCGCCTCCACCGCCGCCACCGTGCCGAGCACCGTCCCGCTGGTGTCGGTCACCTCGACCCCCACGAGCTCGTGGACCCACCACGCGCCGGGCACCGGGACCGCCTCGGCCTCGAGCACGGTCCCCCGCAGCCGCTCGGCGGCCTCCCGGTCGACGACCCCCTCGAAATAGACGAGCCACCGGCCCTGGTGGGGCCGCGAGGCGAGCACGACGAGCGTGCCGTTCCCGGCGACGAGCGACGAACCGGGGGCCAGGCGCTCGTCGAGATCAGTCCACCGCTCGACCACCACCTCGCCCGACAGGCCGTGGGGCTTGACGATCTTGCCCACGGCGAGGAGCCGCTCGGACTCCTCGGCCGGCAGCCCGGGACCCGGCCCACCGGGCCCGCCCGGCTGCTCGGACACGTCAGTCGTCGACGATGTCGACGCTCGCCTGGACGCCGTCGCGGGCGCCGGCCACGCCGACCAGGGTGCGGATGGCCTGCGCCGTGCGCCCCCGCCGCCCGATGACCCGTCCCATGTCGTCGGGGGCCACGTGGAGGCGCAGGTGGATCCCGCCCTGGCGCCGCTCGGTCTGGACCACGACGGCGTCGGGCTCTTCGGCCAGGGCCCGGGCGATGTAGTTGAGGACGGCGGTCGGCGTCGAGGCGTCGCTGCGGTTCCCCATCATGTCGTCGACGGCCGCCCCGGCGGACCCGACCAGGTTGCCCTCGTCGTCCTCGTCCTCGTCCTCGTCCTCGTAATCCTCGTCGTCGTCGAACTCCTCGTCGTCGAGGTCCTCCTCGTCGATCGCGTTCACGTCGACCTCGGCGGCGGCCCCCGAGACGGTGTTGACGTCGCCGGCCACGTACTCCTCGTCCGACGCGCTCACCGGGCCCGGGCCGCCATGAACTCGTCCCACGCCCCCGACGTCTTGAGGATCCGCTCGACCCGCTCGGTGGGCTGGGCCCCCTGGGTCAGCCACTTGACCGCCTTGGCGTTGTCGATGGCGATCTCGGCGTCGGGCTCGGCCTTGGACTTGCCGCGGGGGGCGTAGGTGCCGACGATCTCCAAGAAGCGCCCGTCACGGGGCGAGCGGCTGTCGGCCGCCACCACCCGGTAGGTCGGCTGCTTCTTCTTGCCCATCCGCACCAGGCGGAGCTTCACTGCCACGAACTTGTCTCCTCGTTCACCGGATCACGGGCGCACCGGCCCACCGTCGCTTCGGCCGACCATTCTCGCAGGTCTGCCGGCACCCGGTCGCCAAGCCGGTTCGGGTCG
>Ga0209656_10001562_pt1 | contig 14947 bp, 11 predicted proteins | sample BogFormECP12_OM2_FD_188239 | JGI IMG/M metagenome (GOLD analysis project Ga0209656, IMG submission 188239) | Bog forest soil microbial communities from Calvert Island, British Columbia, Canada - ECP12_OM2 (SPAdes) (version 2) | ecosystem: Environmental > Aquatic > Freshwater > Wetlands > Bog ... | reverse complement strand
TGCGCTCCCCGCCGCCGACGACGAGAAGGCCAAGGCCGCCTATGCGGCCATGGCCGCGGCATTGCCCTTCAATCCCCGTGTGCATCTCGGAGTGTAAGCATCATGTCCTCACCGCAAGATCAGGCGCTTTCCGGCGCCATATTCGAGGAATCCGCGGTGCTCACCGTCAGGGACTTGAGCCGGATGTGCGCCGTCGATGAACGGCATATCGTGGAATTCGTCGAGGAGGGAGTGCTCAGCGTGGTCGAAATCAGCGCGGTCGAATGGCACTTCACCGGCGCCGCTTTGCGTCGCGCGCGTCTCGCACTGCGCCTCGAGCGCGATCTCGAGCTCAATCTCGCCGGTGTCGCGCTGGCGCTCGAACTGATGGAAGAAGTGGAGCGCCTGCGCCGCGAGCTCGGGGCGGGACGCCGATGAACGGATCCGAATCCGATGCCTTCGTTTTTTTCGGCGCCACGGGCGACCTGGCCTACAAGCAAATCTTTCCGGCCCTGTACGCCATGGTCAGCCGCGGCGGCCTCGACATTCCCATCATCGGCATGGCGCGCGCGGGCTGGACGCTCGACAAGCTCAAGGCGCGCGCGCGCGAAAGCATCGAGGCGCACGGCGGCTTCGACGCCGGGTGCTTCGCGAAACTGGCGGCGCTGCTGCGCTACGTGGACGGCGATTACGGCGCTCAAGCGACCTTCGAACGGTTGAAGCAGACGCTCGGATCCGCCGCCCGGCCGATCCACTACCTGGCCATTCCGCCGAGCATGTTTGCCAGCGTGGTGCAGGGCCTCGCCAAGTCCGGCTGCGCCGACAATGCGCGGGTCATCGTCGAGAAGCCGTTCGGCCGCGATCTTAAGACGGCGCAGGCGCTGGATCGCACGCTTCACCAGGTTTTTTCGGAGCCCGCCATATTCCGGATCGATCACTATCTGGGAAAGGAGGCGGTGCAGAACATTCTGTATTTTCGCTTTGCCAATTCCTTTCTCGAGCCCGTATGGAATCGCCACTACGTGCGGGACGTGCAAATCACCATGGCCGAGCAATTCGGCGTGCAAGGCCGGGGCGCCTTCTACGAAGAGGTCGGAGCGATTCGCGATGTGGTGCAGAACCACTTGCTGCAGGTCATCGCGCTGCTGGCGATGGATCCCCCCACCGGCCACGAACCGGAAGCCATGCAAGCGGAAAAGCTGCGCCTGTTCCGCGCCATGCGGCCGCTCGACCCGAAGGAGGTCGTACGCGGCCAATTCAAGGGGTATCGCGACGAACCCGGAGTGGCCAAGGACTCGCAGATCGAGACCTTCGCTGCGCTGCGGCTGCACATCGACACCTGGCGCTGGGCGGACGTGCCGTTCTACATTCGAACCGGAAAAAGTTTGCCCATCAGCGCCACGGAAGTCACGGTGACGCTCAAGCGCCCGCCCCTGTCGATTTTCGATCCCAACGACGCCATGCCGGCCAACTATTTTCGTCTCCGCTTGAGCCCCGAGGTGGTGATCAGTGCGGGCGCGCTGGTGAAGCAAAACGGCGAACAGATGCACGGCGAGCCGGTCGAACTGGTGGCCCGCCACCACTCCGAGCGCGAGAAATCGCCCTACGAGCGTCTGTTGGGCGACGCCATCCGCGGCGACACCACGCTCTTTACCCAGGATGACTGCGTCGAAGCGGCGTGGCGCGTGGTGGATCCGGTATTGGCGGCGCCGCCGGCGGTGCTGGAATATGCGCCCGGAACCTGGGGGCCCGCCGCGGCGGCCGATATCGTCAACGACGCGGATGCGTGGCGCGACCCCCAACCTGAGAAGTCCCTGCCGTGCTGAAGTCCGGCGAGGTGGTCTTCCTGCTGGATGTGGACAACACCCTGTTGGACAACGATCGCTTTGCCGCGGATCTCGGCGATCGTCTGGAACGGTCGTTCGGCGCCGCGCAACGCACCCGCTACTGGGCGATCTTCGCCCGAGTGCGCGAGCAACTCGGGCTTGCCGACTACCTGGGCAGTCTGCAGGCATTTCGCGCCGGGCTCGACGACGACCCGGAATTGCTGCAAATGTCGCAGTTCATGCTGGAGTATCCCTTTGCCGCGCGGTTGTTCCCGCGCGCGCTCGAGGCGGTTGCTCACTTGAGTACGCTCGGTCGTCCCGCGATACTGTCGGACGGCGACGTCGTCTTTCAACCGCGCAAGATTCAACGCTCGGGAATCTGGGATGCGGTCGAAGGCCGCGTCATGATTTACGTGCACAAGGAACGCGTGCTCGACCACGTGCAGGAACGCTACCCGGCGAATCACTATGTCATGGTCGACGACAAACCGAACTTGCTCGCAGCCATGAAATCGATCCTTGGGGATAAACTGACGGCGGTTTTCGTCCGCCAAGGGCACTACGCTCTCGCCCCGGAGTCCAATTCCGTGCAACCGGCGCCCGACATGACCATCGAACGCATCGAAGACCTCATCCACCACACATTATCCGACTTCCAGGTACCGCCATGACCATCACGAAAAGCCTGCACGATTTGGGACAAAGCCTTTGGCTCGACAACATTACGCGCGAGATCCTCGACAACGGCACCTTGCGCCGCTACATCGAGGAACTGTCGGTCACCGGCCTCACCTCGAATCCGACCATTTTCGACGAGGCGATCGGCAATACATCGGCGTACGACGCCGGGATCCGCCAAAAGGCGCACGCCGGCCTCGAGGGCGAGGAGCTGTTCGTCGAACTGGCTCTGGAAGACCTGCGCCGCGCCGCCGATCTGTTCCGGCCGGTGTTCGACCGCACTGAAGGGATCGACGGCTGGGTCTCCATGGAAGTCTCGCCGCTGCTCGCCAACGACACCAAGACCACGATCGAGGCTGCTTTGCGCATTCACCGCCAAGCGAACCGGCCGAATCTGTACATCAAGATTCCCGGTACGCCTGCCGGCGTGCCCGCCATCGAAGCGGCGATTTTCGCGGGAGTGCCGGTGAACGTGACCCTGCTGTTCTCGCGCGAACATTATTTGAGCATTGCCGAGGCGTACTTGCGGGGCATCGAGCGCCGCGTCGCCGCTGGGCTCGATCCGCGCGTGAATTCGGTCGCCTCGTTGTTCGTGAGCCGCTGGGACCGCGCCGTCGGCGACAAGGTGCCGGTGGAATTGCGCAATCGGCTCGGTATCGCCATTGCCGCCCGCACCTACCGCGCACACTGTGAATTGCTCGCTACCCGGCGCTGGCGGGACCTCGAAGCCGCCGGCGCCCGTAAACAGCGCATGCTCTGGGCAAGCACGGGAACCAAGGACCCGAAGGCGCCGCCCGGTCTGTATGTCGAGGCCCTGGCGGCCCCTGACACCATCGACACCATGCCGGAGAAGACCTTGTTGGCGTTCGCCGCCGCTGGCAGCGTCAAGACCGTCATGGCGAAGGACGGCGGCGACGCCGAACAGGTGCTCGCGCGTTTTGCCGGCGCCGGCATAGACATCGACGCGCTCGCCGCGCGCTTGCAATTGGAGGGAGCGGAATCGTTCGTCAAGTCATGGGCCGAGCTGCTGCGGCGTATCGCCGACAAGAGCGCGGCACTGGCGACCTCTTGAATCCGCAGCTCAACCCCGAAGCCGGCCATGCCGCGCCGGCCGCGTCGCTGGTGGACGTGCCGCGGCTCATCACCGCCTATTACACGGAGCGGCCCGACCCCGGCATCGCGGCGCAACGAGTCGCCTTCGGTACTTCGGGCCATCGCGGCTCCTCGTTCCACTCGAGTTTCAACGAATTTCACGTCCTCGCGATCAGTCAGGCCATTTGCGAGTATCGCCGGCGGCAGAACATCTTAGGGCCGCTGTTCATCGGGTTCGACACCCACGCGCTCTCGGCGCCTGCCTTCGCAAGTGCGCTCGAAGTTCTCGCCGCCAACGGCGTTGACGTTATGGTCTCGGCGGGCGACGAATACACCCCGACGCCGGCCGTGTCGCACGCCATCCTGGGCTATAACCGCGGCCGCAAGTCCGGCCTCGCCGACGGTATCGTCATCACGCCCTCGCACAATCCGCCCGACAACGGCGGTTTCAAGTACAACCCGCCGAATGGCGGACCGGCGGACTCCGACGTCACCGGGTGGATCGAGACGCGGGCAAACGAATTGCTGCGCTCGAGCAGCGATACGATTGCGAGAATTGGGTTCGCCGCGGCGCGCCGCGCCGCCACCACCCACGCGCACGACTATCTGCAGGCCTACGTAGCCGACCTCGGCGCCATCTTGGATATGGACGTGATCCGCGGCTCGCGCATCCGCATGGGAGTCGATCCTCTGGGGGGAGCCGGCGTGCACTACTGGGCGCGCATCGCGGAGGTTCATCGGCTCGATCTCACCGTGGTCAACGACGAGGTCGATCCCACGTTTCGTTTCATGACCCTCGACTGGGACGGGAAGATTCGCATGGACCCCTCCTCTGCGTATGCCATGCAGCGGCTCATCGGCCTCAAGGACAAGTTCGACATAGCCTTTGCCTGCGATACCGACCACGATCGCCACGGCATCGTCACCGCCAGCAGCGGTTTGATGCCGCCGAATCATTACCTCGCGGTGGCGATCGACTATTTGTTTCGCCATCGGCCGGGCTGGCGGGCGGACGCGGCCGTCGGCAAAACCGTGGTGAGCAGCGCCATGATCGATCGAGTCAGCCAGCGCCTCGGCCGCACTCTTTACGAGGTGCCGGTGGGGTTCAAGTGGTTCGTGAGCGGGCTCTTGGACGGCAGCCTGGGTTTTGGCGGCGAGGAAAGCGCCGGCGCTTCCTTCAGCCGTCTCGACGGCGGCGTGTGGACCACGGACAAGGACGGCGTGGTGCCGGCGCTGCTGTCGGCGGAGATCACGGCGCGCACCGGACGCGATCCCGGCGAGGCGTACGGCGCCATGACCCGGGAAATGGGCGCGGTCTTCGCCAACCGCGTGGACGCCCCGGCGAACGCGGAGCAGAAGAAAAAGCTCGGGCTACTCGACCGTGCGCAAGTGCACAGCGCGGAACTCGCCGGCGAGCCCATCGATCAGATTCTGACGCACGCCCCCGGCAACGATGCCGCCATCGGCGGGGTGAAGGTCACCTCGCGCGGCGGCTGGTTCGCCGCGCGGCCCTCGGGAACCGAAGATATTTACAAGATTTATGCCGAGAGTTTTCACGACGCGGCGCATTTGTCCCGGCTGATAGCCGAGGCGCAGCTCATCGTCGATGCGGCGCTCGCTTAAGGCCGCCGCTCACCATTGCAAGCACGCGGCACCGGGACCCCCAGCGACATCGCCAAGCGGCTGCTGCCCTGGCTGGTGTCGGTCGGCTTTTTCATGGAGTCGTTGGACACGACGATCCTGAATACCGCCGTCCCCGCCATCGCGCAGGCGCTCAGGGTACCGCCGCTCAGCATGAAGGCCGTGCTGGCGAGCTACACGCTGAGTCTCGCGGTGTTCATCCCCATCAGCGGATGGATGGCCAATCGTTTCGGAACGCGGCGGGTATTTGCATCCGCGATCGGCATTTTCACTCTCGGCTCGTTTCTCTGCGGCATCTCGACCGATATTCACTGGCTGGTCGCCTGCCGCATATTGCAGGGATGCGGCGGCGCCATGATGCTCCCCGTGGGACGCCTCACCATGGTGCGGACCTTTGCCAAATCCGAGCTCATCCGCGCCATGAGCTTCGTCTCCATTCCGGGTCTGATCGGTCCCATGCTCGGGCCCCTCTTGGGCGGCCTGATCATCAAGTATTTTCATTGGAGTGTGATCTTCTTCGTCAACATCCCGATCGGCTTATGCGGCCTTTACATGGTCTACCGGCATCTGCCGAATTACCGCGAGAAACGCAACCACCCGCTCGACATCGTCGGCCTGGTGCTGTTCGGCTCCGGTATTTCGCTGCTGTCCTATGTGCTGGAAGTATTCGGCGAAACTTCCTTGAGCGGACGTGAGATCCTGGGATTGCTGGCGATCTCCGCCGCGCTGCTGGGCGCCTATGGTCTCAACACCGTGCGCACCAAGTACCCCCTCCTGCGCCTGGGCCTGGTGCGCATTCGCAGTTTCCGCGTCGCCGTCACCGGCAACCTGTTCACACGATTGGGCATAGGCGGAATTCCCTTTCTTCTGCCCCTTCTGTATCAAGTCGGCCTGGGTTTCACGCCGATCCAATCCGGGTTGCTCATCATGCCGCAGGCATTGGCCGCGATGACCCTGAAGCTCGCGATGCCGCTCATCTTGAGGAGATTCGGCTACCGCCGGGTGTTGATCGTGAACACCGTCGCATTGGGTTTGATGATTTTCCTGTTCTCGGCAATCGATGCCCGCACACCGGCATGGCTGATCGTGCTGATGGCCTTCGCCTACGGCTTCCTCACCTCGCTGCAATACACCAGCATGAACACTCTGGCCTATGCCGACGTCAACGAGCGCGAGGCCAGCGGCGCCAGCACCATCGCGAGCACCGTTCAACAAATGGCGGTCAGCTTCGGCGTGGCCGCCGCATCGCTCGCCGCCGCGCTGTTCATCCCCGATCGGCTGCACGCGAGCGCCGAGGACATGATCCGCGGCATTCATCTGGCGCTGCTGGCCCTCGGCGCATTGACCGTCGCGTCGACCGTCGTTTTCAGAGAACTCAAAATCGGCGACGGCGACGCCGTGAGCCGCCACCAGTCCGGAATTTCCGGATGAGCCGCCGCGCTTGGGAGCCGCCGCGTGGGCCGGCGGCGACGCGCCTTGGCCTTTATTTGGCCTTTATTCTTCTTTGATCGCGTGGCCGCCGAACTGATTGCGCATGGCCGAGAGCAGCTTGTCGGTGAACGAATCGGCATCGCGCGAGCGCAGGCGCTCCAGCAATGACAGGGTGATGACCGAGGCCGGCACGCCCAATTCGATGGCCTCCGCGACGGTCCAGCGGCCCTCGCCCGAATCCGCCACGTAGGGGGCGATTCCGTGCAGAGTCGGGTTCTTCTCCAACGCGTTGGAGGTCAGATCCAGCAGCCAGGAGCGCACGACGCTGCCGTAGCGCCAGATTTCGGCGATCTGGTGCAAGTCGAGATCGAACTCGGCCTTGTGCTGCAGTATGGAGAAGCCCTCGGCGTAGGCTTGCATCAAACCGTACTCGATGCCGTTGTGAATCATCTTGGTGTAGTGACCGGAACCGACGGCTCCGACGCGGCCCCAGCCGCGATTCGGCGCCGGCGCCAGGGCCTCGAAGATCGGGCGCAAACGCTCGACCACCGCCTCGTCGCCGCCGATCATCAAGCTGTAGCCTTCGGCGAGCCCCCACACGCCGCCGCTGGTGCCGGAGTCGACGTAGTGAATCTGCCTCGTCGCCACCGCCGCCGCGCGGCGCTGCGTGTCGCGATAATTTGAATTGCCGCCGTCGATGATGGTGTCGCCCGCGGCGAGCAGCGGCATCAGTGCGGTGATGGTGCTGTCGGTGATCGCGCCGGCCGGCACCATCAGCCAAATGACCCGCGGCGCGGCCAGTTTGGCCACCATTTGTTCGAGCGAGGCGGCCGAATCCGCGCCCTTGCTTTCGAGCGCCGCACGAGCCGCATCGGCGGGATCGTAACCCACGACCGTGTGGCCGCCGCGCAGCAGGCGCTGCGCCATGTTGGCGCCCATGCGCCCCAAGCCGATCATCGCAATTTGCATAGGATTCAACCCGTTTGCGCGAACGCACCCGGCTTCATTATAGACGGTTAGGTACGCTTCAGCATGATCATGGCCGCGGGGCTCCCCACCGGTTCGAAGCGGCCGGTGAACTGCAGCCCGCCGGTGGCCGGGCTGATGCGAAACGACGTGATCGAATCTCCCTTCTGGTTGCAGGAGTAGAGGAACTCGCCGCCGGGATCGATCGCCAGGCAGCGCGGGTAATCGGCATGCACCCAGGATTCCGAAATCATCCGCAGCTGGCCGTCCTTCGCCACCGCAAAAATCGCCACGGTGTTGTGCAATCGATTCGACGCATACAGGAACCGGCCGTCGGCAGTGATGAGAATTTCCGCCGACAGATTGCTGCCGGCGAACTTCGGCGGCAAGGTCGACACGAGCTGCTTGGGTTTGAGCCTGCCTTTCAAGGCGTCATAATCGTAGACGGCGATCCTGGCATCGTGCTCGTACAAGTTATAGAAAAAACGGCCGTTGGGATGGAACACGAAGTGGCGCGGCGCGGCGCCGGAAGGCGCGGCGACCACGGGCGCCTCGGCGGGCAGCAGCCGCCCGGTCTGGGCTTCGAATCGCCAAACCAGGGTCAGGTCCAGCCCCGCATCGTTCGCGATGACGAATTGTCCGCTGGGATCCGCCGCCACCATGTGCACATGCGGGCTGTCGTGATCGCTGACCGCGAATTGTCCGGGTGGATCGTCCACCGCCCGCGCATGATGCCGGGGACCCACGCTCGGTCTGACGTCGGTGGCCGCGCCGAGCGCGCCGTCCGGACCCACCGGGAAAACCGCGACATTGCCGCCGCCGTAGTTGGCGACGAACACGAACTTGCCGGATGGGTGCACGCTCAGGTGCGTGGGGGTGGTGCCCGCCGAACTGACGGCGCCCAGTCGCCGGATCTGCAGGCTCTCGCTGTCGATCGCGTAGGAGACCACGGCGCCGCTGTGAGTCCCTTGATAGTTGTCGATTTCGCTGACCGCATACAGGCGTGTCTGCGCCGGGTTCACGGCGAGCCAGGACGGATTTCGAATGTCGTCGAACACCTGCACCTGCGTCAGCGCGCCGCTCGCCGAGTCCATTGCGAACAGGTAAATGCCGCCGCCGTTCGGCGTGTACGTGCCCACGTATGCGTAGCAGCCGGGCGCCGCCGGCGCGGGGGCTGCCGCGCCGTTCGCGGCGCGGGGGCGGATCGCCGGCACCGCCAGCAGCGATGCTGCCTTGAGGAAATCGCGGCGGGTGACTCTGGGATCTAGCAACGCATGCCTGCACTTGAGTGAAACTTCAATTATTCAAGACCAGTGTAATACTCGTCGCGGCAAATGAAAAAGTCGATTCGGTGTATTGCCCCACGGCCGTTATCCCCGTCGCCAATGTCGTGCCGTTCAGCTCCGCCTGCAGCTGCGTGATGAAGGCCGCATAGGTGTTGAAGCTCTCGATCGTCGATGAGGCCGCGTGGCCGATGGCGAATACCGTGTTCGAGGCCGTCGGATTCGGCATGATCAGGACATCCGAAGACAACCCGGCGACGTCGAACGTTTGCGCGCCGACCTCGATCTGATGCCTTCCCGAGATGCTGCTGTTGCGCACATCCAGATCGATCGCGGTGCTGTCGTAGGTGGTGAACGGCGCGGCCGTTCCCGCGCCCCAATCGACCACCAATTCTGCGTTGATCGTGGTCGGGTCGAGCAGGCTCGTCGCATTGAAATCCGACGCCACCACGCCGAATGCGCCTGTCAGTCCCGTCACGACGACCGGAGCGCCCACGGTCGAATTCGTCAAATCCAGCGACGGCGTGCTCACCACGTATTGACCGGGCAGCGCGCCGCTGCCGAGAAAATCGAAAGGCGCGACCGACCGGCCGCCGAGAAATACCAGGTCGAGACCTAGGACACCGATGCCCTGCACGGTGACCAGGCCGGACCCGGTGGTCGGATCGAGACGCACCCGGCCGGCGCTGGCGTCCAGAGTCACGGTGCCGGAGGCCTGGCCCGCGGCCACGCCGAAGGCGTCGACCCGGGAACCCACCGATATTTGCTGCGCGGTATAGGTTTGCGCGGCCCCGGATCCGAACGATGTGATCACAGTCCCGGGGCCGACCGTCACGAACGCGGTGCCCGCAATGAAGGTGTTGCTGCCGTCGTTGGCGATCAGAGTTCCGTCCTCGATGGCGAACGTATTGCCGCTGCGCGCCGTTACGATTCCCGACACCCGATCCAAGCCGCCCCCCTGTACGCTGCTGCCGGCCAATACCTGCGTCGCGGTAAAGGACAGATCGGTGGAACTCGTGCTGCTCGTCGTGCCGGCGGTCGTTGTCGTGGTGGTGACATCGGCGCTGGTCAGCAAACCGTACGCCACGGTCACGGCCCCGGTGCCCAAGGCCGAGAGCTGCCCCACGCCGGCGCTGCCGGTGGATGGGCTGCCGTTGATCTCGTAGGTGGTGGCGCCGTTCAAGATCACCGCGAGTTTTCCCGAGCCGCCCGCGGCGGCGCTGAACGGGGCGATGCCCATGATCAGCGAATTCGTGGCGGCCGTCGTCGCGGTGTTGGCGACGCCGGCGAGCGGGCCGCGGATGCGCACCTGCTTGGAGTCGATCGGCGTCGCGCTCGCGGCAAACATCGGCGTGACGGTCACGGTGTTATTGGTCAGATTGACCACATTGGAAGCCGCCAGATTGAAATTGATCGCGAGCTGCGATAACCGGTTGGTGGCGACGCTGAACCGATCGCTCGGATCGAGATTCACGGTGAGTTGGACTTGACCCAGTGCTTGGCCGTTCGCGCCTACGGGAGTCAATGTGACGCCGTTCAAGCTGCCATTGTCATACACGATTTGAGCTGAACTGTAGTCGAGCGTGATGATGGCGCTCGTGTAGCTGCCCTTGGCGACCGCGGCCGCACCCAGCACTTCGCTCACATCGGTCAAGGACGCGAAATCGACGGTGGTGCTCGCCGGCAGAACCGCCAGTCCCGACTTGCCGCCCGAGGCTTCCAACTGCACCGACACCAACCCGACCCGGTAGGCCAGAAAAACATCCTGCGATGCCGTGCTCGTCATCGTCACCACGGCCGTTCCATTGCAGGCCGCGAACGCCAGCAACAGCGCGCCCAAAGGCAACGCGAGCACCCCGCGCCATGCGCGGCGCATCGCCAAATCCAGACCTCTGCGAGACTCGTGCATTGCTGAATTGACCCTTTGGTTATGGCATTGTTCAGCGATTCCCGCCCTATTTGAAGCGATTGGTAGGTAAAGATCTGTGAAGTCGCAGCAATGTGGGCCCGGGCGTCGCCGTGCGGCGACAGCGGCGACAGCGGCGACAGCGGCGGGGTTGCGGATACGCGGGCCTACAGCGACCGGGAGATCAATTCCTTCATGATTTCATTGGTGCCGCCGTAAATTCGCTGCACCCGCGAATCGGCGAACATTCGGCACACCAGGTACTCGTTCATATAACCGTAACCGCCGTGCAATTGAACGCACTCATCGAGCACCTCCTGCTGCGTATCCGTGGTCCAATACTTGGCCATGGACGCGGTCACGGTGTCGAGCGTACCGGCGACGACTTTGGCGATGCAATCGTCGACGAACACGCGGGCGATGTGAGTCTTGGTGGCGATTTCGGCCAGCTTGAACTTGGTATTCTGGAATTCCGCAATACTCTTGCCAAAGGCCTTGCGGTCCTTGGCGTACTTGATGGTTTCGGCGAGCGCCCCTTCCATGGCGGCCACCGCGGCCACCGCGATCAGCACGCGCTCATAGGGCAAATCGCCCATGAGCTGATAAAACCCCTGGCCTTCCGCGCCGCCCAGCAGATTGTCCGCGGGGACGCGCACGTTTTCAAAGAACAATTCAGCCGTGTCCTGCGCCTTCATGCCCATTTTGTCGAGAATTCGGCCGACCCGATACCCCTGCAGGTTTGCCGTTTCCACCATCAGGATCGAAGTACCCTTGGCTCCGGTACCGGGCTGCGTCTTGACGACCAAGGCGACCAAACCCGCGAGATAGCCGTTGGTGATGAATATCTTCGAGCCGTTGATGACGTAATCGTCGCCATCCCGGATCGCTCGGGTTTTCAAGCCCTGCAGATCCGAACCGGCTCCGGGCTCCGTCATGCCGATGGCACCGATCAGTTCGCCGCTCGCCATGCGCGGCAGGAAGCGATGTTTCTGCTCCGGGGTTCCGTGATTGACCAGGTAATGCGCGCAAATGCTGTGCACGCCTTGTCCGAAGCCGCTTAAGCCCCGCCGCCCCAATTCCTCGTAGAGCACCGCTTCATGGCGGAAGTCGCCGCCGCCGCCGCCGTAGTCGGCCGTGATATCGGTGCACAGCAGTCCCATGGCGCCGGCTTTGCGCCAGATCTCTCTGCCCACATTTTGCTGCTTGCGCCACTCGGCCTCGTGCGGGGCCATCTCCGCCTCGACGAATCGCGCCGCCGCATCGCGGAAAATCGCCAGATCATCATCGATCCAGGGCGACGTGTAGTCGTTCATCTCATTGGACGGGTTTGGCGGGCGCGGGTTCCGCGGGCAGGGGCGCGTCGGCCGCCTCCGGCACATTCGACCGCCGCTGTTGTTTCGCGTCTTGGCGAGCCTTCCTGGCAGCCTCTTTTTGCTTCTTCGCGTGACGATAATTCGGCTTGGCCAACGGATTCTCCAGGAAATGATTTTGCGATTTCGATCTTACTCCGCCTGCACTGAAACGCGAACCGTTAAACGATGCCGCCCGCCGCCAACGATGACGCCGCGCAGCGGCGAGACATCGCCGAAGTCCCGGCCCCAAGCCACGACGATATGTTCATTGCCGACGCGCATGTCGTTGGTGGGATCGAGGTCGACCCAACCGAGTGGAGGACAAAACACCGAAACCCAGGCATGCGACGCATCCGCGCCCAGCAGGCCCGCCTCCGGCCCCGGTGGCGGCGTGGTCCGCAGGTAGCCGCTGACGTAGCGCGCCGCCAGGCCCCGCGATCGCAGACAGGCGAGCATGATGTGCGCGAAGTCCTGGCACACGCCGCGTCGCGCCGTGAACGCCTCGATCACCGAGGTGCGAATATTGGTGGTGCCCGGCGCATAGGTGAAGTCGCGATGCAGCTTGTGCATCAAGGCTTGCGCCGCCGGCAGCAGCGGGCGGCCCGGCACCAGGCAATCCTCGGCATAATCGCTGAAAGTCTGCTTGACCCTGACATAAGTCGACTCCATCCGGAATCGGCAGGCCTCGAAGAACTCCGCGCTCATCGATCGGCCCGAATAGCAGAGCGAGTCGCGCACCTCCTCCCATGCGGCGGATTCGCTCTGCGCCGCGTCCGTTGGCGCGCTGACCGCGACGGAAGATTCGGCCAGCACCTCGAGCCGATCGTGCGGCAGGTCGTATTCGAGACGCGTCACGAAATTGCCGAACGCATCCACATCTTCGCGCAGCGTGCTGGGCTGCGGGTCGAGGCTGATCCTTCGCGACAGGCACACCTGGCTGGGCGAGTTGCGCGGCGCCAGATGCAGCAGCTGGTGCGAGTGCGCGACGTCGCCGCCGTAGTGGTAGACGGTTTGATGGCGCATGCGATAGCGCACGACGCCGTTCACGCCGCCACCGTGCGCACGCTTTCGTCGATCAGAGAGAAATGCTTCAGGGACAGCCGGTCGGACAGTCTGCCGGCGGCCGTGCTCAATCCGCTCAGGGTTTCCGCAAGCTCCTGCCGCGCCCTGATCGAACCCTCGCCCTCGCCCTCGACGGCGCTCAATTGCATTTCCTCGACCAGCGCCACCGCCTCGTCGAGCGTGTCGTCCGGGGCTCCGCCGAGCGAGGCGGCGATCCGCACCAGCGAATTCTCGATGGCATGCCATTGGAATGCGAGCGCTCGGGGATTGGTGCGGTCGAATACCAGGAGATCGATGGTCGAGCCAAGGCGCGGCACCGCGAGATATCGTGTGCGGTAGGTGATGGTGCTGTCGCCGATGTCGAGCAGCCACTCCAATTCGCTCTGCATGGGCGTCTCTCCGGAGCGCAGCCGCTGCGACAACAGTTCGGCCAGGAACTGCAGTCTCTCCAAACGGCGGCCGACCATCATCAGCTGCCAGCCGTCATCCTGGGTCATGTCGTCCAACGCGAAGCCCGCGAGGCCGGCCAGCGATAACAGCAGCACATCCAGGGTCTCGCGCGGATCGCGCTTCGCACGCGCGGCATCTTGAAACTCGCGCTGCAGGACGCTGATGGCGCGCCAGTTCTCCGCCGACAGCCGGCTGCGCGCCTGGGAGGCGCAGGACCCCAGGCGCTCCAGATCGGTGCTCAGGGCCAGGGGATTGACCTCGTCGAACAGGGCCGGTGCGACGAACTGCCCGCAAGTGCCCTGCACCTGCGGCCACAGCACCGCATTGGGCCGGACTTCGAGCGTCGCGCGCAGCAGCCGCGCCTTGTCCTCGCATCTCTCGCTGTAGCGGCCGAGCCAGAACAGGTTCTCCGCCAGCCGCGACGGCAAATCGTCATGCCGCGCGTGAACCGGCGCCGCCGCGCTCGCCACATTCACCTCGTCGATGGACCTGCGATCCGGCGCCAGCACCCAGACGTCCTTGCTGCCGCCGCCGCGCTGCATGGAGACGATATCCGCCGCGTCCGCGGCAATGCGCGCGAGCCCTCCCGGCATCACCCGATAACCCCCGGCCGTCGCGATGGCGTACACACGAATGCCGAGCGCGCGGGCCGAAAATCCCTGGGCGCCGCCCTTGCCGCCCGCGGTGCTCCCGCTGCCGCCGGCGCTGCGCCACACCGGCGCCTGAGAGAACGCCAGCCGCTCCTGCGCGACGTACGCATAGGGCCGCGCCCGCAGGCGGCTCGCCAGATCGGCGCGCGCCTGCGGTTTGAGATCGCGGCCGAACACCGTCGCGAAATTCTGATTCGGATAGGTCGGCTTGATGACCAAGCGTTCGAGGTTGTCCAGCACATAGTCGAGCGCGAGCTGCTCGCCGCACCACCAGGTCGCGACCGATGGCAGGCGCAATTTCTCCCCCAGCAGCCGCTCCGCGGCCGCCGGCATGAAACCCATCCACGCGGCCGACTCGAGCACGCCGCTGCCGAGAGCATTGGCCAGTACGACTCTGCCGGCCCGCACCACGCTGATGAGCCCGGGCACGCCGAGCGCCGAGTCGGCGCGCAGCTCCACCGGATCGCAGAAATCGTCGTCAAGCCGGCGCAGCATGGCATGCACTCGGCGCAGACCGCCGAGGGTCTTCAGATACAGGGTGTCGCCGCGTACCGTGAGATCATGTCCTTCGACCAGCGGCAGACCCAATTGACGCGCGAGATACGCGTGTTCGAAATAGGTTTCGTTGAAC
>Ga0209656_10001561_pt1 | contig 14949 bp, 18 predicted proteins | sample BogFormECP12_OM2_FD_188239 | JGI IMG/M metagenome (GOLD analysis project Ga0209656, IMG submission 188239) | Bog forest soil microbial communities from Calvert Island, British Columbia, Canada - ECP12_OM2 (SPAdes) (version 2) | ecosystem: Environmental > Aquatic > Freshwater > Wetlands > Bog ... | reverse complement strand
CCCGGTGGAACAGCCATGCTTCTCGAGAGCGTCAAGACGGTAGATTTCAAACTCGCGCTTGCCCACGCGCAGGACGGAACGACTGCCAAAGCTGTTCATGGATGATTCCCTTCTATATTGAGGAGCCATAACAGGGCGCGGATTCCAACAAAGCGGAACCACTTATCTTAAATCGTGCGGGGCGGAATGGGATAGTCGGCCAGACGTCGCAGTGTTTTTCGGGGGGGAATCAGTTTAAGCGCGCGAATGCCCCGAGCGCCGCAGGCGCGGAACTGAATTTAGCCCAGGGCGTGAGCCAAATCCGCTCAAAACCCGGAATGTCGTCCCGCAGGCGGGGCTGTTTCCACCGTCACGTTGACAGGTGAGCGTCGTCACCGACAATGACGAGCTGATCCGCGACACTGGTGACCAGAGGCTTAGTGTCCCTACCCGATACATCCCTGCTTTGGCGGGTGCCGGGCCGACGATCTTTGACAATTCGACCGCTGTTAGTAGGCTGAGAGCACCTGGGCCGTCTATGCAAGTGCGCAAGCTTTGATAGCAGCTAGCTGTCTGGTAGCTGTACGAGTTGTGCCAGATGTATAGCCACATGCCGGGCCAATTTAGCAATGTAAGTCCTTTGAAAGGAGTATTTTGCGATAACTCCTTCCCTCTCTAGAACTTGCATCGAAATCTCGCTTAATGGCTCAACAACTCGTTTATTTTGAAGAAGATGACAAATGAGGGAGGGGGAGGGGGTCTGCTTTCTGAAGGGAATGCGCCCACAGTTAAAGACACAGCAACACTCACTTTGCCCTGAGCAGCAGCACGGGCACGCTGACGCTGTGCTGGACTTGAGTGGCGGTGGTGCCGAGAAACAGGTCGGCGAGGAAGCGATGGCCGTGGGTGCTCATCGCCACCAGGTCGCAGCCCTTCTGCTGCACCCACTTGATGATCTCCTTAACCGGTTCGCCGTACGCCAACTCGGCCTGAACCGGAATGCCAAGGGATTGAAACTCTGCTCGAACCTTTTCCAGATATGCAGTGTCTTCGGAGATTTCCGGGCTGACCGCGTCCGGGCCGTAAGTGCGAGCTGCCCAACCATCGGCCACATGGAGCAACACCAAACGGCTGTGCGCCAATTTCGCGAGCTGTTTGACGTGCTCGATGATCGCCCGGTCGGTGGGTGTGCCGTCCAGCGTCACGAGAATGGTGTCGTACATGGTGGTTCCGTTTCTCTGGTTCCGGCGCTATCCGCCCACAATGACGTGCCACGCAGCTTTGAGCGAGTCGGGCAGGCCGTAAACGTCCATGGCGGTGATCAGAATAGCACTGGCCCAGCCGGCAATCAGAAGGAACCAGCCGTTCTTCCAAGTACCCATTCGTTTGCCGGAACTGGTGAAGTGCAGGAGCGGGAACATGGCGAACGGGAGCTGCAGCGCCAGCACTACCTGGCTGAGGATGAGCAGGTCGGTGACGCTGCTGTCGCCGCGCAAGCCAATGATGAACACCGCCGGCAGGATAGCCAGGGTGCGGGTAATGAGCCGGCGGACCCAGGGTTTGATTCGCCAGTGCATGAAGCCTTCCATCACGACCTGCCCGGCGAGCGTACCGGTGATGGTGCTGCTTTGGCCGCTCGCCAGCAGCGCCACTGCAAACAGCGTGCTCGCAAGACCCGCTCCCAACAACGGCGCCAGCGTCAAGTAAGCGACACGAATCCAATCACTGCTGGCGTTGAAGTGGACCACCTGCCCGCCCGCGACGGTCGCGCTTTCCTTGCCAAAGAACACCATGGCCGCGAGCACGAGAATCGCCGCGTTGACGAAGAAGGCGATGCTCAGGGCCACGACGGAATCAATGCTGTTGAAGCGGATCGCGCTCCGAACGGACGGTTCGTCCTTCTGCAACTGGCGGCTTTGCACCAGGGCCGAGTGCAGGTACAGGTTGTGAGGCATCACGGTCGCGCCGATGATACCGACGGCAATGTACAACATTCCCGCCTGACGAAAATGCGGCGTGACCAGTGCCTGTCCCATCTCCAGAAAGCTCGGCCGGGTCTGCGGGAGGACAAAAATCTCGATGAAGTAGCACACGCCGATGGTGGCGATCAGCAGAACGACTACCGCCTCAATGGTGCGCATCCCGAAGCGCTGCAAGGCCAGGAGCAGCAGCACGTCCACTCCAGTGATAATGACCGCCCAGAGCAGCGGAATATGGAACAGCAAATTAAGCGCAACGGCACTCCCCAGCACCTCTGCCAGGTCGCAGGCGGCAATGGCCACCTCGCTCATCAGCCAGTTGGGCCAGCGGGTCCATCGCGGATACCAGTCACGGCAGCACTGCGCCAGGTCCTTCCCTGTGACAACGCCCAGACGCGCCGAGATAACCTGCATGAAAATGGCCATCAGGCTGGCCAACCCAACGACCCACAACAGTCCGTACCTGAACTGCGCGCCGCCTTGCAGATCCGTGCCCCAGTTGCCGGGGTCCATGTAGCCGACGCTGACCAGAATCGCCGGGCCGACGAAAGCCCGCCACTGCTGCCAGAATCCCGCCTGGTGGTGCGGCACCTCGACAGTGCTGTGCATCCCCTCCAGGGACACGTGGCCGGATGGGGCGCCCGTAGAGCTTGCCTGCGGCGATGGTCCTTGCGGGTTTCCCCACGACTGATTTCGAATGTTCAAAGCGATACCAGAGAAAAAACTACGGCGCAGGGCGCGTCCACGCTTCGCGTCCTTAGCTAAAGTATACCGAAAGGATTAAACTGTGGTTAATTCTTCTTGGGGGGAGATGGGGCTGATTCGCCGGTAGGGGTGACCCAGACTTTTTCAGCAGCGCTGCCGCCGAGGGCGACCCGGCCGGCGCCAGTGACGAGGCTCAAGGTGTTGTCGTAATTGCGCTGGCTGACGAGCAGCTCTGCGCCCGGCCGGATGCCAAGCTTCTCCAGGAATTCTCCCAGCTTCCGGTCGCGCTCATAGACGCTTCGCACCGCATAACGGCTGCCGGGCTGGCCTTCGGAAAGCAGCAGCAGCCCTCGTTTACGCTTGGCGCGGGGCGACTCCGCCGTCGGCTGGTTGCCGTGCGGACACGGACCGCCGCGGCCGAGTTTGCGGGCCAACAGAGCCTCAAAGTCGCCGGAAACGGCATGTTCCAACCGCTCAGCCTCATCGTGCACTTTGTACCATTCCATGCCGAAGACTTCATGCAGCATGCGCTCGATGAGGTGGTGCCGGATGGCCGTTCGGCGCGCAATCTTGCGTCCCGCGGCGGTAAGCTGCACGCGGCCATCCGGGCGGACTGAGACCAGCCCATCGCGCTTCAGCCGCCGCAGCGCCATGGTGACGGCCGGAGGTGAAACGGAAAGCCACTGTGCCAGGCGCGCCGCAATGACCTGCTCGCCTTCGCCCTCCGCCTCAAGGATGGCCTTGAGGTAATCTTCCTTGGAAACCGTGATCATGAGTCGTAAATCCTAGTTAACGACAGTTAATACCCAATTGCAAGGCATTTTCTTTGCCGCCAATTCAGGGCTGCTCTTCGTGATCCTTGACATTGGACATCTTGCACCCCTAGTCTTTTCTTTCGTTCGGCGGCTAAGATTGTGAGCTGAACTCCGGCAAGGTAAATCTCTTCTATGAAGGTACTGGTTCTCGGTAGCGGTGGTCGCGAGCATGCGATCGTGTGGAAGCTGCGGCAGTCGTCGCGCATTAAGAAGCTCTATTCCGCTCCTGGCAATGGCGGCATAGCCGGGGATGCCGAATGCGTCGCCGCCGACCTGAAGAGCCTCGATTCGCTGGTGCAACTGGCCAACCGTTTGGCGCCCGATGTCACCGTAGTGGGGCCGGAAATGCCACTGACCTTGGGCGTGGTGGATGAATTCCAGAAGCGAGGCTGGCCGATCTTTGGGCCGACGCGTGCGGCCGCGCAATTGGAATCGAGTAAGAGCTTTGCCAAGGAGTTCATGCAGCGGCACCGCATCCCGACTGCGAAGTACTCGGTCTGCACCCGCAAGGATGAACTGCACGAGGCTCTGAAGCTCTTCCACACACCGATCGTGGTCAAGGCCGACGGGCTGGCCGCCGGCAAGGGTGTGGTCATCGCGCAAACCAAAGACGAAGCACAACGCACCGCCGAAGACATGCTCAGCGGCAAGATGCTGGGCGAGGCCGGCACGCGTGTCGTATTGGAAGAATGTCTTAAAGGTGATGAGCTCTCGTTCCTGGTGCTAAGCGACGGTGAGCGTGTAGTGCCGCTGGTGGCGTCACAGGACCACAAGCGGGTCCTCGATAACGACCAGGGTCCCAACACCGGCGGCATGGGTGCGTATTCCACCGATCAGATTCTGGATACGCAGATGCGCGACTGGCTGGTGGCCCACATCGCGAGGCCGGTCATCGCCGGCATGCGCGCCGAAGGCGCTCCGTATAAAGGCATCCTGTATTGCGGCATCATGATGACAGCGCGCGGCCCGGTGGTGCTGGAGTTCAACTGCCGCTTTGGAGATCCGGAGACACAGCCCGTAATGATGCGCATGGAGAGCGACCTGCTCGATGCCATCGAAGCCTCCATTCAGGGGCGGGTCAGCGATGGCGACTTTCGCTGGTCGCCTGAACCGGCGGTATGCGTGGTCATGGCCTCGGGCGGATATCCTGGCGCGTTCGAAGCCGGCAAGCTAATCAGCGGCATTGACGAAGCCGACCGGATGCCCGGGGTGAAGGTTTTTCATGCCGGTACCAACCGCCGTGACGGATCGTATTACACCTCCGGCGGTCGGGTGCTGGGCGTAACGGCGCGAGGAAAGGATTTGCCCGACGCCGTTGAGCGGGCCTACGACGCCGTGATGAAAATCCGCTTCGACGGCATGCACTATCGCAAGGACATTGCGGCTCGCGGGCTGAAGCAATTGCGAGCAAAATAGCGTTTATGAATAGCAATCCTTTGGTTTCCATTGTCATGGGTAGCGACTCGGACCTCGATATCATGAATGAGGCCGCCAAGGCGCTGTCCGAGTTTGGCATCCCGTACGAGATTGACATCACCTCGGCGCACCGCTCGCCTGCCCGCACCAGCGAATACACGCGTGCGCTGAAGGGACGCGGGGTGAAGGTGGTCATTGCCGGAGCCGGTGGCGCGGCCCATCTCGCGGGCGTAATCGCTGCCGAGACCACGCTGCCGGTCATTGCGGTGCCGATTGCTTCCACCGCGTTGCTGGGACTGGACTCGCTGCTGGCGATGGTCCAGATGCCGGCGGGGATTCCAGTCGCGACCGTAGCCATCGGCAAGCCAGGTGCAACCAACGCCGGCATTCTGGCAGCGCAGATGATCGGCTTGTACGACGATGCGGTGGCGCGACAGCTGGAAAGCCACAAGCGGAAGCTTGCCGAGGGCGTGGAAGCAAAATCGCGCAAGCTGAAGGAGAGCCGGAAGTCATGAGCGCTACCACGGCCGAACTTTCCTTTACTGAAATGCTCGAAGCCAACGAGCGCGAGACTGCAAAGTGGCAGAACTGGTTTGAACGCCAGCCCGCAGAGTTGCTCGACCTGCCACTTGATATTGCTCTGGCCGGGAACGTGCGTGAATTCCTGCTGCACATCTTCGCGGTTGAGTTGCGTTATGCCGAACGCCTCACGGGCTCGCCAGTAACGGAATATGAAGCGTTGCCCACAGGCAGCGTGCGCGACCTGTTCGGCATCGGAGAGAGGGCGCGCGAACTTTATCGCGAATTTCTGTCGCGGACGACCAGCGCCGACTTGGCCGCGGTCATGGAGTTCCCTACGCGCACCGCAGGCGTGCTGCGCGCCAGCAAGCGCAAGATGTTCGCCCATGCCATGCTGCACGGCGTGCGGCACTGGGCGCAGCTGGCCACCGCGCTCCGCGAGCAGGGGCACGGTACCGATTGGGGGCACGACTTTCTGTTCAGCGAGGTAATGTTGTAAAGTTATTTCTGCGCGACGATTCGTCAGGGAGGAGCAACATGCCGGTAAAACAGAAGAGAAAGCGGAAAGTGACTCACGTGGAGTGTGCAAGTTGCGGCTGCCGGGTGGGAGCGCGCCATCGCGCGCCCATGCACTGCAAGATGCGGCGCCGGGCCTTCGAGCTGCGGGCCGAGGGCATCACCCTGGACCAGATCGGGCAGGAGTTTGGCTTTTCAAGGCAACGCGTCCACCAGATGCTGTCGACCATACCAGTGCAGAAGAAGATGTTCTGGGGCCTGGCCGTGGCCCATGGCAAGAGTCACGGTCTGAATGAACGAGAGGTCCGCGCGCTGGTCACCCCCGAGATGAACGGCACCGAGTTCTTCCAGGTGATCGAGGTGAAGGCGAAAAAATAACCGCAGCAACCCCGTCGAGGCACTTCTGCTGCCGCTGTTTCGTTGACAATGGCCGTGTCCGTGGGCTATCCTTAAGCCTTTGGTAGTCCTGCGTTTGCCCGCCTGAAGGTTTCCTTGCGCGTTCAGCGCCAGAACTCAGCGGCTCTTTCGCGGTCTTTTCAACATTCTGGGAGAGTTAAGAGATGTCAACGTATTTTCCCAAGGGGGAAATTGCGCGCAAGTGGTTTGTCATTGATGCCGACGGCCAGACACTGGGTCGGCTAGCCACACGTGTGGCGCGCATCCTTTCAGGCAAGGACAGCCCCAAGTACACGCCGTTTCTCGACACCGGCGACCACGTCATCGTCATCAACGCCGCGAAGGTCCGCATTACCGGACTCAAGGCCGACAGCAAGGTTTATTACCACTATTCCGGGTATCCGGGCGGCATCAAGGCCGAGGAATACAAGAAGCGCTTCCAGCGCAAGCCGGAGCAGATTATTGAGGCGGCGATTACCGGCATGCTGCCCCACACTAAGCTCGGCCGTGCGATGGCCAGCAAGCTGAAAGTTTACAAGGGCGACAAGCACCCGCATCAGGCGCAGAAGCCGGAAGCGCTGGCCGCACCCGCCAGCCGCGCTTAAGCGCGCAGGTCCCTTCGCGGGCTAAAGTCGGCTGGGGATGGAAGATAACAAAGGGCTGAACGGCGCGCCCTTCAAAATATTTGGGAAGGATCAAAGGGAGCACGAATCTCCCAACGGATAAAAGATGGCAGAACTGGTTCAGTATTACGGTACGGGTCGTCGCAAATCGAGCGTCGCCCGCGTGTTTCTACGTCCCGGTAGCGGTGAGTTTAAGGTCAACGGCAAGCAGTTCGACCAGCATTTTGTAACCGAGGCGCAGCGTATCATGGCGAAATCGCCGCTGGTTGCGACCGAGACGACCGTTAGCTTCAACGTCGTCTGTACCGTCAACGGCGGCGGCGTGAACGGCCAGGCCGGCGCAGTGCGCATGGGAATCGCCCGCGCGTTGCAGGAGTTCAACCCTGAGCTGCGGCCCAAGCTGAAGGCCGAAGGTTTCTTGCGCCGCGACGCGCGCGGTAAAGAGCGCAAGAAGTACGGACAGAAGGGCGCTCGCAAGCGCTTCCAGTTCTCGAAGCGGTAGAAAGACAGTTGTCGGTTGTCAGTTGTCAGCAGTGAGGCTCGGATTTAAGAAAAGTGACAACGGGCACTGGCAACTGACAACTCGCCTTGTGGTTCCGGGGGCGAGAGGCAGCAAGGTCAACCGGAACGAATCTTCTCGCAGATTAACTGCGGGAAAGCAATCCTGAGCGATCGGGGCGATAGCCATCGCAAAGGATGCAAGCCTACTTAGGAGGTAGCTTGGCAAATATCACGATGAAGGAGTTGCTCGAAGCCGGCGTTCACTTCGGGCATCAGACGAAACGCTGGAACCCGAAGATGAAGGAGTACATTTTCGGCGAACGCAACGGAATTTATATCATTGACCTGCAGAAGACGCTGAAGATGTTCAAGGAAGCGTCCAAGTTCGTGCAGGAGATGGCAGCGGAGGGCAAGCTGGTGCTGTTCGTCGGCACCAAGCGCCAGGCGCAGGACGCGATTGCGGAGGAAGCGACCCGCTGCGGCATGTTCTACGTCAACCAGCGCTGGTTGGGCGGACTGCTGACCAACTGGGTGACGGTGCAGAAATCGGTGAAGCGGCTGAAGGAATTGGATGAGATGGCCACCGATGGCCGTTACGAGCTGCTCCCGAAAAAAGAAGTTGTGAAGTTGGAGCGCGAGCGCAAGCATCTGCAGGCCAACCTCGCCGGCATCAAGAACCTGAGCCGCCTGCCGGACACGCTATTCGTGATCGACTCGAACAAAGAGCAGATTGCGGTGAAGGAAGCGCGCAAGCTGGGTATTCCGGTGGTAGCCGTAGTGGACACCAATTGCGATCCCAGTGAAGTGGATTACGTAATCCCCGGCAACGACGATGCACTGCGCGCCATACGGCTGTTTGCGTCGAAGATTGCGGATTCGGTGGTTGAGGGTTCGCAGGCTGCCACCGACAAGCAGATGGCAGATGTCGCCGCGGGAGTGCAATACAGCCAGGAAGCGGAAGCCGCCGCTGCCAGCCCGGAAGAGGGCGAGAGCTTTCCGGCTCCGCCGCCAGAGACCAGCGATTTCGAAGAGGTCAGCATGGAAGAGGTGCTGGGCAAGGGCGGCCGGCGCGCGGTCACAGAGAACACAGGCGCGTAGGAAATTCAGCTATCAGCTATCAGCCGTCAGTTATCAGCCGTCAGTTATCAGCTAAACCTGGTTATAGTGCGGCCCGAGAAGCCGCTTGCAACCTGCCAATTTAGCTGAAAGCTGACGGCTGATGGCCAAGGGAAAATTATGAGCACTACATCCGTAAACATTACTGCCGCACAAGTAAAAGAGCTTCGCGAGAAGACCAACGCTCCCATGATGGATTGCAAGAATGCCCTTACCGAAGCCAAGGGTGACATGGAGGGAGCAGTCATCATTCTTCGCAAAAAGGGTGTGGCGACTGCGGCCAAGAAGGCGGCGCGTGTTACCAGCGAGGGCTCGGTGGCGAGCTACATCCACGCCGGTGGCAAGATCGGCGTGCTGGTGGAAGTAAACTGCGAAAGCGATTTCGTGGCCCGCACCGACGACTTCAAGACCCTGGTACACGACATTGCCATGCACATCGCCGCCAGCGATCCCAAGTTCATCCGCAAGGAGGATGTCACTCCCGAGGCCTACGAGAAGGAGAAGGACATCTACCGTGCGCAGGCGGCGCAGACTGGCAAGCCCGCGCCTGTGATCGAGAAGATCGTCGAAGGCAAGATGGCGAAATTCTACGAAGAGGTCTGCCTCTACGAGCAGCCCTTCATCAAGGACCAGACCATGACCGTTTCGCAGCTCATCGCGACCGTCATCGGCAAGCTGGGTGAGAACATTTCCGCGAAGCGCTTCGCTCGTTTCAAGGTGGGGGACGTGGGGGAGACGGTGGCCGTCAGCAAGGCCGGCGCGGAACCGAGCGTGTAACCAAATTGGGTCGAAAGCTCAGACAAAAAAGGGCAGGGACAAGTTCCCGCCCTGTGCAATGAGATCATTGCTTCCGAGTGATCAGGCGCTTGACAATCGGAGTTGTCGCTCCTAGTGTGAAGCCATGGAAGTACATCTCAATCCCGACCAGCTATCAAAGCTGGCCCGCCTCGCCAGTGATAGGGGACAGGCCGAAGACGTACTGGCGCAGGAAGCGATTACGCGTTATCTGGAAGAGGAAGCGCGATTTGTAGAAGCTGTAAAGCTTGGCGAAGGCCAACTCGAGCGCGGTGAGTACCTAACACATGAAGAGGTGGGGGCGCGCATTGAGCGGCTGCTCAAGTCCTAGTGGAAGTCCGGTGGTCGTCTCAAGCCTACGAAGATCTCGCACGCATTTTCAAGTACATAGAGAAAGACAACCCCTCGGCGGCGAGAGAGGTCATCAAAAGCATCTACGACGGCTGCACATCCCTTAAGGTTTTTCCCAACCGTGGGCGGATTGGACGTATGAGGGGACGACGCGAGTCAGTGTTTTCCTCCTTACCGTACATTGTCGTGTATCAGGTTAAGGAGCACGCAGTCGAAATCTCGCGCATTTACCATGCAGCGCAAGACTGGCCTTGATCAGCCAGTCCTTGGCTGTAGCCCCGGAGCATTCTTCTACGGCCCAGCCTTACTGCTACACTTAAATCAACATGTTTTCGCTGGGCATCCGCTAAAGAATGGACACTCCAATCTACAAACGCATCCTGCTGAAACTCTCCGGTGAAGCCCTGGCGGGCAACCAGGGATTTGGGGTCGAGAACCAGCGTGTGCACGAGATCGCCGGCGAGCTGGCGGAGGTGCACAGCCTAGGCACCGAGATCGCAATCGTGGTGGGCGGGGGCAATTTCTTTCGCGGCGTTGCCGAGCAGGCCAAAGACATGGACCGCGTTTCTGCCGATCACATGGGCATGCTGGCCACGGTCATCAATGCCCTGGCTCTGCAGGACGCGCTGGAAAAGCAGGACGTTTTCACCCGTGTGATGAGCGCCCTCGAGATGAACCAGGTAGCTGAGCCGTTCATCCGCCGTCGCGCCATCCGCCACCTCGAGAAAGGCCGCGTCGTAGTCTTCGCCGGCGGCACCGGCAATCCCTACTTCTCTACCGACACCGCGGCGTCCCTGCGCGCCATGGAGATCAAGGCCGACGCCATCCTGAAGGCCACCAAGGTCGACGGCATCTACAGCGCGGACCCCGTCATGGTGAAGGATGCCACCATGTTTGAAACCATCAGCTACCTGGAAATCCTGAAGCGCGGGCTGCGAGTGATGGATGCCACGGCGATTGCCATGTGCCGCGAGAACAATCTTCCCATCATCGTCTTCAACCTCAACCAGCGCGGCAACATCCGCCGGGTCGTATTAGGCGAGCGGGTTGGCTCACTGGTCAGCCAGTGATAAGGTTGACGACCCGTCTTTCGCGCCGGCTCCGAGGTTTATAATCACTGTTTTCTGACTTCATCCCGAGGCGACTGATATGGCGCAAGTTTCGATGGCGGCGATTCCCGCGTTGAAGGACAGTTTTGCTCAGCTCAAGACGCGCATGGACAAGGCGGTGGAAGATTTCCGCAAAGAGATGGGCTCCACCCGCACGGGACGCGCTTCAGTGCACATGCTCGATGGCGTGACCGTGGATGCTTACGGCTCGCAAATGCCGCTGAACCAGCTTGCCAACGTGAGCGCGCCCGAGCCCCAGCTCATCACCGTGCAGGCGTGGGACGTGAGCCTTATCGGCGCCGTCGAGAAGGCCATCCGCAGCGCCGACCTGGGGCTGAACCCGATGAATGACGGCAAGCTCATCCGCGTGCCGGTGCCGGCGCTTACCGAAGAACGCCGCAAGGAAATGGTAAAGCACCTGAACAAGGTGTTGGAGGAACACCGCACCGCGGTGCGCAACATCCGCCGCGACGGCAACGACCTCATCAAGAAGGCGCTGAAGGACAAGAAGATCACCGAAGACGAAGAACGCGGGGCGCTGGAGCAGATCCAGAAGCTGACCGACGACGAGATCAAGAAGATGGAAGAGCTGGCCAAAGGCAAAGAGAAGGAAGTGCTCTCGATCTGATCTGGGCAGTCACAACATCTTAAGCAATGCTTCTCGACCTTGGTGATCTTCGCGTGCGCTCCTGGCGCAAGAACGACCTTGATGCCTTGGTGCGTTACGCCAACAACCCGAAAATCGCTGCCAATCTCCGTGACCAGTTTCCCCATCCTTATACGCAGGCGGCCGCGGCGAACTATCTGACGGACGTGCGCGCGGCGGAGGTCGAGACTTCCTTCGCGGTGGAGTATGGCGGCGAAGCCATCGGCGGCATCGGCTTTAAGCTGGGCACTGATGTCGCCCGGCTCAGCGCTGAGATGGGCTATTGGCTCGGAGAGACGCATTGGAGACGTGGACTGGCGACCCGTGCCGTGCTGGCCACCTCTGACTGGGCCTTCGAGAATTACCAGCTGACGCGCATCTTCGCCATGGCCTTTTCCCACAATGTCGCATCCATGCGCGTTCTGGAGAAGGCGGGGTTCGAGCGCGAAGGAATCCTGCGCCGCAGCGCGGTCAAGAATGGGGTCATCCTCGACCAGGTTCTCTACGCCAAAGTGCGCTAGCGGCTACATCACGATCTGCTTTACCTGGCGGGTGATGGGATGCTGCATCTCGTCAAGATCGCCCTTGACGAGGTTGAGCCCGTAGACGCAGGATTCGAATTCATGCGCCAGCTTGCCGAACAGCGGCGCCAGCCGGGCGTATTCGAACTGGTCGAACTTGGAGACGATGTAATAGCTCTCCTTACCCGCTTTCACGAAATCGACGAAGTTCTCCAGGCGCTGCCGGCGCAGGCGATAGTGGTTAATACTCTCGGGAAACATGCCGGAGAAGAACAGGATGTAGTCACCAATGTGTTTGCGCACCTGGCGCTCGCGGTCGAAAGATGGAGCAGGGCCGTAGACCGGATCGGCCTCGAGCAGCATCTCGCCCACATCACTGAGCGGCCTTTCCTGGGCATTGCGAATTTTGAACAACTGCTCGCATTCGCAGAATTCCGTAAGGATATTGGCGATGTAGTCCTGCACTTCGTTGTCGCGCAAGCCGATGTCATGGTCGAAATGGTGATGGACCAGTTCGCCGAAAAGTTCCTGCAACGGATGCGATTCCGGAACCATAGCCCTTTTGCTCGTCTCCCTTGGCCCTGTCTCTCCTATCGGCTATATTGATGCGATTTCTTAAATTAGTTCTTCATGGAAGGCAAGCGTTTCTCTCGCGTACCCGGTTGCCTTTGCGGGTTCACCTGCCACCGAGCGGCTTTGCGGCCGCTTGTTTTTGCCGCGTGGATATGCCAGCTTTGCGAGCTGTTCATGAGGGTTTGACGTGCTCCGGTGATATGCGTGCGGCGTGGTTGGGGATGTTTATCAGCACAGTCGTTCGTTGACTGCCAAAATGCTTGGCTGATGTGCACAGGTGCGTCGGGCGCCCGCTTGTGGCACAATGCCGCGTTTAGATGGAGGTGCGGGTTTGGAACGCAGGAACATTTCAGGAAACTCTCCCTATGAGCCGATTGTCGGCTTCTCGCGCGCGGTGAAAGTGGGTCCGTTCGTCTCGGTGGCTGGAACCGTAGCGACCGGGCCCGACGGCAAGATTGTCGGCCGAGGCGACATGTACGCGCAGGCGGCACAGACACTGAAAAACATTGGCCTCGCTCTGGAGCAGGCAGGCGCAAGCTTCCGCGACGTGGTGCGCACGCGCACCTTCGTCACCGACATCAGTCGTTGGGAGCAGGCTGCCAAGGCGCACGGAGAAGTGTTTCGCGACATCCGTCCGGCGGCTTCGATGATCGGGGTAACGGCACTGGTCACGCCGGAAATGCTGGTGGAAATCGAAGTGGACGCGATCATCGCGGCAGAGATGAAATGAGCAACGAGCAAGCCCAATTCTGTCATCCTGAGCGAAGTGAGCGCGCAGCGCGAACGCAGTCGAAGGACCGCTATAGGCGCAGGAATCCTGCCTAGGCAATTCTTACCCTTATAGGGGTCCCTCGACTTCTCGGTCGCCGCTGCGCGAGCGACCTCATCGCTCGGGATGACAGACGAAGGAATTTTTTGTTCACGGGAGCACTAATACAGGAGCGCTAATGAAGAAGGCTGTCTGTAGCATCATCTTGTTCTTCTCCGTCACCGCTATTGGTCAACCAATCCCCGCGCCAACTCCCCCCGCGCTGTCGGTCACCGTCATTCGCGCGGGCACGCTCATCGATCCCCGCGCGAACGAACCCCTGCACAATCAGGTCATCGTGATTCGCGGCGACAAAATCGAGAGTGTAGGCGACGCGGCTACGGCACAGATTCCCACTGGCGCGAAGATCATTGACCTGTCGAACGCGACGGTCCTGCCCGGTCTCATCGAGTCGCATACGCACATCTTTCTCCAGGGTGAAGACCCCGCGCTCGGCGGCTACGACATCCAGTTGCTTAAGTTTCCGCTGGCCTACCGTGCGGCACGAGCCACCGTGTCCGCGCGGCGCGCGCTGGAGCAGGGCTTCACCACCATCCGCGATATGGAGACCGAAGGCGCGGGCTACGGCGATGTCGGCATCAAGATGGCCGTCAATGAGGGACGCATTCCCGGGCCGCGCATCTTCACCACCACGCGCGCTATCTCGACGACCGGCGGCTATCCGCTGGAAGGCTACGCGCCGGAGATCGAAGTGCCGAAGGGCGTGCAGATCATCGACGGGCCGGTAGAGGCGCGCAAGGCCGCGCGCGAGCAGATGGGCAACGGCGCTGACTGGATCAAGGTGTACATGACGCACCGTTCGTGGAGCGACAAGAACGGCAAGCTGGTCTCGCAGCCCACGCTCACGCTGGAAGAGATCAAGGCCATTACCGACGAAGTGCATGGCTGGGGACGCAAGGTCGCCTGCCACGCCTATAACGGCGAAGGATTGCAGCGCGCTCTCGATGGCGGTTGCGACTCCATCGAACACGGACTGGGGCTTACTGACGCCAACATCGCGCAGATGAAGCGCCAGGGCACGTGGTACTGCCCGACCATCGCTATCTATTACACACACTGGGCGCCGGAGAACACGCCGGCCGGCCGTCGCGACCGCGCGCGCGCCGGCGAGCATGAGCAGTCGTTCAGGAAGGCGCTACAGGCGGGCGTCAAAATAGTTTTCGGTACCGATGTCGGCGGCTTCTCCTGGGAAGACCCTATCGCTCAGGAGTTTCCCTATATGGTGAAGTTCGGCATGTCCCCGATGGACACCATCCGCTCGGCGACTATTGCGCCTGCGGAGATGCTTGACATGTCGGGACAGATTGGCGTGATCGCTCCCGGCGCCTACGCGGATGTAATCGCTGTCGAAGGCGACCCGCTGAAGGACATTACCGCACTGGGACGTGTGAAGTTTGTGATGCACAACGGGCAGGTGTTCAAGAGCGAGTGACTCTCGATCTGTTCAGCCATTCTGGAAACGCCCCAGTTGCCAAGTGCTGATTGCTGCTTTTCTTATAGCGGTATGTTGCCGTGCTTCTTGGGCGGGTTCTTGGCGCGCTTGTTCTCCAGCATGTCGAG
>Ga0209656_10001560_pt1 | contig 14950 bp, 15 predicted proteins | sample BogFormECP12_OM2_FD_188239 | JGI IMG/M metagenome (GOLD analysis project Ga0209656, IMG submission 188239) | Bog forest soil microbial communities from Calvert Island, British Columbia, Canada - ECP12_OM2 (SPAdes) (version 2) | ecosystem: Environmental > Aquatic > Freshwater > Wetlands > Bog ... | reverse complement strand
TACATCGACTATCTGCGCGAGATGCTTCGCCATCTTGGCCCGGGCGTGCACACGCTCGGCGTCTGCCAGCCCTCGGTGCCGCTACTCGCGGCGGTTGCGCTGATGGAGGCGGACGGAGACGCAGACGCCCCGGCCAGCATGACCCTGATGGGCGGGCCGATTGACACGCGGCGGAGCCCCACCGAGGTCAACAAGCTCGCCGAGAGACGCGGCGTCGAATGGTTCCGGCGCAACTGCGTGCAGAGCGTCCCGTTTCCTTATCCGGGCTTCGGCCGGGAAGTCTATCCGGGCTTCCTCCAGCTTTCCGGCTTCATGGCGATGAATCTCGACCGCCACGTCAACGCGCATCTCGACATGTTCAACCATCTCGTGAGGGGCGACGGCGATTCGGCCGAGAAGCACCGCGACTTCTATGATGAATATATGGCGGTGATGGATCTCGACGCCGCCTATTACCTGCAGACGGTCGAGACGGTGTTCGTGCGCCACGCCCTGCCGAAGGGCGAGATGACGCATCGCGGCAAGCCGGTCGATCCGAAGGCGATCCGCAATTGCGGGCTCCTGACGATCGAGGGCGAGAACGACGACATTTCCGGGGTCGGCCAGACCTACGCAGCCAACGAATTGTGCGTCAATATTCCGGAGTGGAAGAGGCTGCATCATATGCAGCTGGAGGTCGGCCATTACGGCGTTTTCAACGGCTCCCGCTTCCGCAAGCAGATCGTCCCGTTCATTCGCCGTTTCATAGCGATTGTCGACGAAAGGGCCGCCAAGCCCGCAAAGCCGAACGCCGCGGGCAAGGCGGTGGCGGAGGCGGAGGGCGCGTCCGCCGAAGACATGGGCCCTCCTCCTCCCATTCTTGTCCCGCAGGCAGGCGCGCAGCTGTCCGCTCTCTCCTAGGACTCTCTTAGGGGAGACGGCGGCGCGATCCGTTAACCGAGGTCGACAATCCGCCCGCGCGTCGGGCCTTCCCCGGTGCTATTCTGCCGCCGACAGGCGGAGGGCGGCGGCATGAGCGCGAGGGCGGCGGTCGCGGGGGCTTTGGGCCTGCTTGTTGCGGCCTTGGCCGGGCCGGCGGAGGCGGGGCGGATGGTCGACTACGCGACCGGTTATCCGCCCGGCGCAATCCTCATCAGCCAGTCCGCCAAGAGGCTCTACCTCATCCTCGACGCCCGAACCGCCATCGCCTATCCGGTCGCTGTCGCCAAGCGCGGGAAGGAATGGAGCGGGCCGGCGCGGGTCGCCGGCAAGTTCTTCGAGCCGGCCTGGTCGCCGCCGGATTCAGTCAAGCGCGACCACCCGGAATTGCCCGAGCTCATTCCGGGCGGTTCGCCCTCGAACCCGATGGGCGCCCGGGCGATCACCCTCGACCGCGACGAGATCGCGATCCACGGGACGACCAGAACGATGCGCGCCTCGATCGGCACGGCCGCCTCCTACGGGTGCATCCGCATGTTGAATGAAGATGTGATCGACCTCTTCGACCGGGTCGCCGTCGGCGCGCCGGTGATGATGATGCAGTGATTGTCATTCCCGGCGGACCAGAGGTCCGACCTGACATCAGAAATCGGTTGCGATGCCCTTCACTTCCCAGTCGCCGTAGCGGACCGGATCGGGGCCGTCGCGGCCGTTCCATTCGCGCGGACCTTCGGGCTCGGGCCGCGCGCGCCGGGCTTCGGCTTCGGCCAGCGCCCGCTGCGCCGCCGGCGTGAGGACGCGGCCGGACTTGTTGGAGGATGTGGCAGTGTCGCCGTTCGCGCTCATCGCACGCGCCTCTTTTGCCGCTCGTCGCCACTATATCGTTGTCGATCCCGCTTTCTCAACGGTGGGCGGCGCTTCGGCCTCGCTCACGCTCGCCCTTTCGATAGCCCGACGCAAGCCAGCCACAGAATTGACGTATAAGCTTGGATGAGGCGGGCGGACATGATTCGGACAGAGGCGCGTTTGGCTCGACAGCGGCACGGATTCAGCGGCCCTCGACCGCAAGCGCCCGAGCCGCCGCCGGCTGGCATGACGGCGCGGGTCGCAGCCGCGCGCGCGGTCGCTGAAGCTGTGACTCACGCACGACCGCTCGACGAACGCTTCGCCGCCGATCTCTCGCTGCGCGGTCCCGGCGTCGATCCGCGCGATGCGGCGCTCGCCCGGTCGATCGCGACGGTTGCGCTGCGCCGGCTTGGCACGATCCGGAAGGCGCTCGCCGAGCGGCTCGACAAAGGCATGCCGAAACGCAGCGGCATGCTCGAATGGACGCTCGTCGTCGGCGCAGCGCAGATCCTATTTCTCGATGCGCCCGATCATGCCGCAGTGGATCTCGCCGTGCGGGTCGCGCGATCGGATGCGGCGAGCGCCCCCTTCGCCGGGCTCGCGAACGCGGTGCTGCGCGGAATCGCCCGCGAGCGCGAGGCGATTCTCGCCGCCTCCGATCCGCTCGACGACGACGCGCCGCCCTGGCTCGCAGTGCGCTGGCGCGCTGCTTACGGCGAGGCGACGGCGCGCGCCATCGCCGCCGCACATCGCGCTGAGCCGACGCTCGACATCAGCGTCAAGAGCGACGCGGCGGGGTGGGCGGAGCGACTCGGTGGGGTGGTTCTTCCGACCGGCTCGCTTCGGCTCGATTCGCACAAAGCCGTCGTCGACCTCGAAGGCTACCGGCAAGGCGAGTGGTGGGTGCAGGACGCCGCCGCGGCCCTGCCGGCGCGGCTCCTCAACGCCCGCGCCGGAATGCGCGTCGTCGATCTTTGCGCCGCGCCCGGCGGCAAGGCGACGGAGCTTGCCGCCGCCGGCGCCAGCGTCACGACGATCGACCGCTCGGCCGAGCGGCTCAAAATGCTCGCCGCCAATTTCGAGCGGCTGAAGCTCCATTCGGAGATCGTCGTCGCCGACGCGCTCAACTACGATGCGCCCCATTTCGACGCGGTCCTGCTCGACGCGCCCTGCACGGCGACCGGCACGATCCGCCGACATCCTGACGTCGCCTGGATCAAGCGCCCGGGCGACCTCGCCCCGCTTGTGAGACTGCAGGCCCAGCTTCTCGACAAGGCGATCGCGCTGACCAAGCGCGGCGGCCTCATCGTCTATTGCACGTGCTCGCTCGAACCCGAGGAAGGCGAGGCCCAGATCAATGCGCTGCTTCGCCGCAATCCCGACGCGCGCCGCGTGGCGATCGAGCCAAGCGAAATCGGCGGCCTCGCCGAATGCCTCACGCCCTCGGGCGACCTTCGGACCCTGCCCTGCCATCTGTGGGGGGACGACCCGAGACGCTCGGGCCTCGACGGGTTTTTCGCCGCGAGGCTGATGAGGGCGAAATAGGGCGGATTTGCGCTGGCCAACCCGCTCACTGGAACGGGAACAACGAATGTTGGCTGGCGCCAGAATGTTCCCTGATCCATTCTGATCCGGCGATCGCCTGGTTCTGGGCCTGATGGTCGAAGTTCCAGCTCCGATCCTTGGGCGTCAGCGCCTGCGTCGGAATTTGCTGGCCCAAACCATATGAGCCCCATGACGACGAGGTGCCGGTCTGCGCGAGCGCGACCGCGGGCGAGACGGCGATGACGGCGGCAAGGCCGATTGAGGCAATAGTCTTGAGCATGGTTTTTCCTCAAAAGCGGGCAGGCGACTCATCAGAGCCGCGCCCCTGATATAGGAACGAGCGCGAAGTCCGCACTGTGCTCGAACAGGCGCGAGAGCGCCGGTAAACAAAAATTGTACGAACTCCCTGGAAAGCCTGTCGGCGCAGACGCCCCTATTTGATATGTCGGCTGGCGGCCTGCGCGCCCGTCCGCGCTATCGTGGCGACGACCACCCGGGCTCGGGAGACCGCCTCTTTCACTCCGATTTGGCCGGACAGAGAGGACGATTTCCGCCATGCTCTGACAGCCCAAAAAGAAGGACCAATCTTTGATTACGACCACCTTCATGACCGCGGTCAGCGCGGCGTTTCTCGGCGCCCTTGTCGAGGTCGTGGAGGCCTTCACCATCGTCCTTGCCGTCTCGCTTGTCCGTGGTTGGCGGCCGGCGCTCCTCGGGACGCTCGCCGGCTTTGCAGCGCTGGCCATCATGATCGTCGTGCTCGGGCCGGTGCTCGGTCTCATTCCGTTGCGGGCGCTTCAGTTCGTCGTCGGCGCGCTGCTGCTTCTGTTCGGCCTGCGCTGGCTGCGCAAGGCGATTTTGCGCTCGATCGGTCTCATCGCCTTGCACGACGAGGAAGCGGCGTTCGTCGCGCACACACGCGAACTCAGCGTCGCAGAGCAGCGCAGATCGGACAGTCTCGACTGGATCGCCGGGCTTGCCGCGTTCAAGGCCGTGCTCCTCGAGGGGACTGAGGTCGTCTTCATCGTGATCGCGGTCGGCGCCGGCAACGGCATGCTGTGGCCCGCTAGCCTCGGCGCGCTCTCAGCCGCCGTTCTCGTGCTGGCGGTCGGCGCGCTGGCGCATAAGCCTCTTTCGCAAGTCCCAGAGAACGCGCTCAAATTCGCGGTCGGGGTGATGCTTTCGGCGTTCGGCCTGTTCTGGGTCGGGGAGGGTCTCGGCGTCAATTGGCCAGGCGAAGACCTGTCGATTCTCGGCTTCGCCTCCATGTTTCTGGCGGTCGGAGGGGCGTTGATCTTCGCCGTTCGCCCCAGATCGGCGGAAACGGCATGATCGGCTCGATCATCAAGGAAATCCTCGGTCTTTTCGTCGATGACGAAATCCTCGCGATCGGCATTCTCGCGATTGTCGGTCTCGCCGCGGCGATCACGCTCATGCAACGGGGCGGACCGACTGTCGCCGCCCTGGTTCTCGTGATTGGACTGCCCGCCATCCTCGTCGCGGATGTCCTGCTGACGCTCCGACGCTCGACCAGGACATAGTTGCCTAGGCCGGACCCAACCGCTTTAGGCCGTCAACGCCAATGTGGCGCGACGCGAAGCAGCGCCCGTCGCGCCTCGCTCATGCAAGAGACGCCTGCGGAACCAGAGTTTCATTGCGCCTGAGCCGAGCGCCGCGACCGGTCAATAGTAGTGATGGTGATGGTGGTACCACCCTAATCCGGCATGGTGGCGGACATAGCCCGCGCTGGCTCTCGCCCGTTCCTTGCTTTGATTCGCGTGGTTCCACGCACGATCGAAAGTCGAGGTGGACGGAGAGCCGGGGGTGACGCCGTATCCAGTCTGCGCAAAGGCCGAGATAGGCGGCGCAACAATGGCGGCGGTCAGGCCGATCAGAGCGATTGTCTTGAGCATGGTTCTCTTTCCTTGAGGCGGGTCCTTGACCCGGCGGCTGGCAAAATCATGCACCTCAATCGGGGCGCCGCGATGAACGCATGAAGGCGACAAAATTGCCGGCGCGCGGCGATTTTAGTGAACAGCCGACGGGCCAAGCCGAATGACCCGGGTCGCGTGAGCGGCTACTCGACCAGCCCAGCTTTCCTGAGGCCCTCGACGCAGCGTTTTGCGGCGGTGTTCGAGCGAATAGTTGGGATTGACGCGGAGCGCTTCGCGCCATTGCTCGCGCGCCTCCTCGAGGCGGCCCATCTGGCCGTAGGTCGCGGCGAGCAATACGCGCGAGACGTCGGTCTCGGGAAAGCGGAAAATCCGCCGCTTGAGGACCGCTTCCGCCTCTTCGTAGCGCCGCAACTGAAAATACACCTGCCCCTGGAAATGCAGCCACATATTCGGGCAAAGAGGATCCAGCGCCATCGCGCGTTCGAAACAGGGAAGCGCTTCTTCCGACCGGCCGGCATAATGCAAAATCACGGCGCGGTTGGCGTACCCGTTGGCAAAGTTGGGATCGAGCGCGATCGAGTTTTCCGCCGCACGGATGGCCTCGTCATGGCGCCGCATCCAGACATTAATCATGGCAAGCGAGAACTGCGCATAGGAATATCGATCGTCGAGCGCAACCGCTCGCCCAGCCGCTTCATCCGCAAGTTCGAGGGATTGCGACGGCGCCACGCTCCACTGATTTAGGTAGTCGTGCACATGCGCGGCCGCGAGAAAGGCGTAGGCAGGCGCAAAGTTGGGGTCGAGTTCGATCGCGCGCATAAGCAGATCCCGTGCCTGGCCGTTGGCCTCCTTTGTGTGTCGCCACCACAGCTCGCGACCGCGCAGGAAGCAGTCGAACGCTTCCGGATTGTCGGTGTGCTCGGCCATCAACCTCTGGCGATCGCCTTGCGTGAGGTTGAGCGAGAGAGCGGCGACGATCTGCCCGGTGACGTCGTCCTGCACGGCGAAAATGTCAGTGAGGTCCCGGTCGAAGCGCTCGGCCCAGAGATGCCCGCCATTGGTCGCGTCGATCAGCTGAGCCGTGATCCGCACCCGATTGGCGGCTTTGCGCACGCTTCCCTCCAGTACATAACGCACGCCGAGCGTCTTGCCGATCTCCTGGACATGGGCGGTCTTGCCCTTGAAGGTGAAGGAGGAATTGCGAGCGATGACGAAGAGCTGCGACAGCTTCGACAGAGCGGTGATGATGTCCTCGGAGATACCGTCGGCGAAATAGTCCTGCTCGGGGTCGCCGCTCATGTTCTGGAAGGGGAGGACGGCGATCGAGGGTTTTTCCGGCGCGGCGGACTTTTCGCCCGCGATCTGAACTTGCACTGCTGGCCTGGCTTCGGCCGGCGCCCCGACCCGAAGCGCATAGACCCGCACCGGCTCGGCGATGTTCTTGAGCTCCCTTTGGCCGAGATCGCTGACGGCGAGGTCGAGTCGCGCGCGCACTTGGCGAAAGGCGTCCTCGGACAGGCAGATCGCCCCGGGCGCAGCGATCCCTTCCAATCGTGCGGCGATGTTGACGCCGTCGCCCATCAGATCGCCGTCGCTCTCCTCCACGACGTCGCCGAGATGGATGCCGATGCGAAATTCAATGCGGCGCTCGGCCGGCACGCCCGCGTTGCGCTCAACCATCGCATGCTGGATTTCAATGGCGCAACGCACGGCGTCCACCACGGAGCGGAATTCGACCAGCGCGCCGTCGCCCGTGCGCTTGACCACGCGTCCATGGTGGACCGCGATGGTCGGATCGATCAGATCGCTACGCAACGCGCGTAGACGCGCGAGGGTGCGGTCTTCATCGGCGCCGGCCAGGCGACTGAAACCGACCACATCGGCGGCGAGAATCGCCGCCAGTTTGCGCATTTCGGGCATTGGCGAAGCTAGCACGAAGAGCGCTATCTTCAACATCGCACTCGCGGCCATTCGGCATTCGCCCTTCGCAGGCGTTCCGGCGTGCGCGAAACCATGCTATCGCGCCGCAGCAAAATTGCGTACGTGGCGACTCAGGGAGCGCGAATGGCGACCGATATCGTCAAAGTCGGGCGGGCGTTGATCTCCGTCTTCGACAAGGCGGGGCTTGTCGAGCTCGCCGGCGCGCTTTGCCAGCGCAGCGTCGAACTGCTCTCGACCGGAGGCACTGCGGCGGAGCTCGGCGACGCCGGGCTCGAGGTCATTGACGTCGCGCAGATCACCGGCTTTCCGGAGATGATGGACGGGCGGGTCAAGACCCTGCATCCGCGCGTGCACGGCGGCCTGCTCGCGATTCGCTCGGAGCCAGCTCACCAGGCGGCGATGATCGCCAACGACATCGCCCCGATCGACCTTCTCGTCGTCAATCTCTATCCGTTCGAGGCGACGCTGAAGCGAGACGCCTCGTTCGAAGACCGGATCGAGAACATCGACATCGGCGGCCCGGCGATGATCCGCGGCGCGGCAAAAAACCATGACGACGTCGTCGTGATCGTCGACGTCGCCGACTATCCCGCGCTTCTCGACGAGCTCGCGCGGAACGACGGCGCGACCAGTCTCGCCTTCCGCCGGCGCATGGCCCAGAAGGCCTTCGCGCGCACCGCGGCTTACGACGCCGCGATCTCGAACTGGCTCGCCGAGGAGATTCACGAAACCGCCCCGAAATGGCGCGCCTTCGGCGGCGTCCTGCACGAGAGCTTCGGCGCGCTGCGCTATGGCGAAAATCCGCATCAGAGCGCGACGCTCTACCTCACCGCCGAGACGCGCCCCGGCATCGCGACGGCGCGCCAGGCGCAGGGCAAGGAGCTCTCCTACAACAACATCAACGACACCGACGCCGCCTACGAACTCGTCGCCGAGTTCGATCCGGCCGAAAGCGCCGCGGTCGCGATCATCAAGCACGCCAACCCGTGCGGCGTGGCGATCGGCGCGACCCTGCTCGAGGCCTATGAAAAGGCGTTCGCCTGCGATCCGGTTTCGGCCTTCGGCGGCGTCGTCGCGCTCAACCGCCGGCTCGACGCAGCCGCTGCGCGAAAGATCGTCGAGATCTTCACCGAAGTCATCATCGCGCCCGAGGCCGACGACGAGGCGCTGGCGATCGTCGCGGCCAAGAAGAACCTGCGCTTGATGATCGCCGGCGCGCTCCCCGATCCGCGCGCCAGGACCCTCACCGTCCGCTCGGTCGCGGGCGGGCTTCTGGTGCAGGACCGCGACAGCGGCGTGCTCGACGAGGCGGCGCTGAAGGTCGTGACCAGGCGCGCCCCGACGGCGAGCGAGATGGCCGATTTGCGTATGGCCTGGCGCGTCGCCAAGCACGTGAAGTCGAACGCGATCGTCTACGTGAAGGACGGCGCGACAGCCGGCGTCGGCGCGGGACAGATGTCGCGTGTCGATTCCGCGCGGGTCGCGGCGCGAAAGGCCCTGGACGCGGCGGCGGCCGCCGGGTGCGCGGAGCCGCGCACCAAAGGCTCGGCGGTTGCTTCAGACGCGTTCTTTCCCTTCGCCGACGGCCTCTTGGCGGCGATCGAAGCCGGCGCGACCGCGGTCATCGAGCCCGGCGGCTCGATGCGCGACGCCGAAGTAATCGCCGCCGCCGACGCGGCGGGGGTTGCGATGGTCTTCACCGGGATGCGGCACTTCCGGCATTGAGGCCAATCCAAAGCAGAGGCTCGATTCTGGATTCCCGGTCAGACCTTCGGCCTGCCGGGAATGACAGTCACTCCGGCGACACGATGAGCGATATCTCGCCGTTCCTGACGCCGCTGAGCTGGATGTCGAGCGGGCGCGCCGGCAGGTCGAACTTGACGCTCTTGCGCGCCCCCTCGCAGCCGAGCACGCCCGAGAACGCCTTGGGGCGGAGGAATTGGCCGCCGTCGATCACGTCGATCCAGCCCTCGGATGCGATCGTGATCTTGTAGATCCCCGCCTTCGCCGGCGCGGCAAGCGCGAAATGGCCTGCATAGGATTGCGGCGACCTCGACGCCCGCTCCGGCGCTTGCGGGAGCCCGGCTTCGGCGAGAGGGGCGAGCTCAAGCGACGCCGCGGCGTCGGTTGTCAGCGCGCCGCCGTTCGCGACTGCGAGCTTGCCGGGACTTGCGAGCGCAGCGCGCTCGCGATCGAGCGGCCATTTGAACGCGTCGCACCCGGTCGGTTCGTCCGCCGCCGCCAGGCCAGGCGCGACGGCGAGCGCCGCGCCGAGAAGCCAGACAGCCAGTCTCATTGCGAAGAGACCGCCGGGGCCGGGCTTTTCAATGTCTCCGGTTTGGCGCCGTGAAGCAGGTTGATCGCGGCCTGCAACTGCGTGTCCTTGTCCTTCTCCGGCGGGACATAGGCGTCCGATCCCTTCTCCTCCTCGGTCCCGTTCCTGAGGTGGCCAAAAAGCGAGGCCTCGCCGAGACTCGACACCTTGCCCTTAAGGTCGTCGGGGATGTTCTCGAGCACGACGATATCGGGATCGATGCCCTTCGCCTGAATCGAGCGTCCAGACGGAGTGTAGTAGCGCGCCGTCGTCAGCTTCAAGGCGCCGTTTTCGCCGAGCGGCAGGATCGTCTGGACCGACCCCTTGCCGAACGAGCGCGTGCCGATCAGCGTTCCGCGCTTCAGATCCTGAAGCGCGCCCGAGACGATCTCCGAAGCCGACGCGGAGCCGCCGTTGATCAGGACGACGAGCGGCTTGCCCTGCGACAGGTTGACCCCCGGGCGGGCGCTGTAATGTTGTTCCTGATCCGCGTTGCGTCCTCGGGTCGACACGATCGGGCCGCTGTCGACGAAGGAATTCGTGATCTCGACCGCCTGATTGAGCAGGCCGCCGGGATTGTTGCGCAGATCGAGGATATAGCCCTTGAGCTTGCTCGAGCCCAGATCGGAGCGGAAGTGGTCGAAGGCCTTGCGCACGCCGTCGTAGGCTTCCTGGTTGAACTGGGTGATCCGGATGTAGCCGATATCGCCGTCCTCGACATGCGAGCGCACGGACTGCACATGAATGATCTCGCGGACGATCGTGTATTCCTTCAGGTCCTTGTTCGCGCCGCGCTCAACCATCAGCCTCACGCTCGATTTGGCCGGCCCCCGCATTTTGTCGACGGCTTCCTTCAGCGTCAGCCCCTTGACCGGCGTGTCGTCGATCCGGGTGACGAGGTCGCCAGACAGAAGGCCGGCGCGGGCGGCCGGCGTGTCGTCGATCGGGCTCACGACCTTGACGAGGCCGTCTTCCATCATGACCTCGAGCCCGAGGCCGCCGAACTCCTCGCCTTTCATGCTGGTCTGGAAGTCCTCGAGCGCCTTGGGATCGAAATAGGTCGAATGCGGATCGAGCGAGGCGAGCATGCCGTCGATCGCCCCCTTGATCAGCTTGTCGTCGTCAGGCTTCTCGGCATAGTTGTCCCGGACTTTGTTGAACACCTCGCCGAACAGCGCCAGCTGGTCGCCGCCGATCGCGGCCGCGGCCTGAAGCGCGCCCTCGGACAAGCCAGCCAACATCACGCCCGCGGCGACCCCGGCTGCGAGGTAGGGGAGACTCTTCGTCATTGACCTATCGTCGACCTCGGTTCGGCGTCATCAATTGGGCTTGGCGGCGTCCGTCCGCGCGGCGGCGGCCGAAGGCGTCTCGACTTTGGCCGCGTCGCTCTTGTCCGCCTTGGCCGACGTCGTTTCGCTCGGCTTCACGCCGTGCAGGAGACCGATGGCAGCCGCCAGTTGCTTGTCATCCTTCTCGTCCGGCGGCACGTAAGCCTGCGACCCCGACGTGTCCTCGTCGCCGTTTGCGAGATGGCCCTTGAGGGAGGCCTCCCCCTTCATGTCGTCCTTGCCCTTGAGGTCGTCGGGCACGTCCTCGAGCACCCTATAGTCGGGCTCGATTCCCTTGGCCTGGATCGAACGGCCCGAGGGCGTGTAGTAGCGCGCCGTCGTCAGGCGAAGCGCGCCCTCCTGACCGAGCGGCATGATCGTCTGTACGGACCCCTTGCCGAAGGACCGCGTGCCGATCAGGGTCGCGCGCTTGTGATCCTGGAGCGCGCCAGAGACGATCTCCGAGGCCGAAGCCGATCCGCCGTTGATCAGCACCACGAGCGGCTTGCCGCCCGAGAGATCGCCGCCGGGGCGCGCGTCGAACCGCTGGGTCTCGTCGGGGGTGCGCCCGCGCGTCGAAACGATCTCGCCCTTGTCGATGAAGGAATTGACGACGTCGATCGACTGGTCGAGCAGGCCGCCGGGGTTGTTGCGCAAATCGAGAATATAGCCCTTGAACTTGTCGGCGGGGATGTCGTTGTGGAGCTTGTCCATCGCCGCTTTGAGGCCCTCCGCCGTCTGCTCGGTGAACTGGGTGATGCGGATATAGCCGATGTCCCCGTCCTCGACATGCGAGCGCACCGACTGAACCCGGATCAGATCGCGGACGACGGTGAAGTCCTTGACCTCCTTCTTGGGGCCGCGAACGATCTTGAGCTTGACGGGAGAATTGATGGCGCCCCGCATCTTCTCGACCGCCTGATCGAGCGTCAGTCCCTGCGTCGACTGATCGTCGATCGCGGTGATGATGTCGCCGGACAGGATCCCGGCTTTTGCGGCCGGCGTGTCGTCGATCGGCGTCACGACCTTGACGAGCCCGTCTTCCTGGGTGACCTCGATTCCAAGGCCGCCGAACTCGCCCTTCGTCTGGACCTGCATGTCCTTGAACGCCTTGGCGTCCATATAGCTCGAATGCGGGTCGAGGGACGCGAGCATGCCGTTGATGGCCGCCTCGATCAGCTTGGCCTCGTCGGGCTTTTCGACATAGTCGCTGCGGATCTTGTCGAACACGTCGCCGAAGAGATTGAGCTGGCGATAGGTGTCGGCCGCGGCCGCATACGCCGCCGGGCTCATGTAGGACAGAGCCTGCGGCGCAGCGACAGTCGCCGCCGCGCCCAGAACGACGCCCAATCCCAGGTAACCAACTTTCCGATTCATCCGCGCGCCTTTTCGATGTCTGACTTCGCCCACCACGGCCCGGGATCGATCGCCGTTCCGTCCTTACGCAATTCGATATAGAGAACGGGTTCGGCGGCGCCAACTAGGGCCGCAGTCGCCATCCGGGTCGACCCGTCGCCCATCGCGCCGACGGGTTCCCCGGTCAGAACGAACTCGCCGGGTGAGACATTGATGCGATCCATTCCCGCGAGCAGCACATAATATCCTCCGCCCGCGTTGATGATCAAGAGTTGTCCATAGGTTCTGTAGCGGCCCGAGAACACCACCGAGCCGTCCGCCGGGGCGGAGACGACGGCGCGCGGGAGGGTCGACATCGAGACGCCGCGTTCCGTTCCCCCGAGCCCGTCCGGCTCCCCGAACGCTTTGACGACCGCGCCGGCGACGGGCAGGCGCACGCGCCCTTTGATGTCGGCGAAGGCGACCTCCGGCTTGAGGCGGACCGGCTCCTCGCCGCGCGCATCCTCGGCTTTGAGGGCGATCTGCCGCGCCGTCTGTTCGTCAGCGGCATGCGCGGCCTCCGCCTGCGCCCTGCGCTGGGCGTCCTCCAAGTCCAGCCGGGCGATCAGGTCTTTGAGGGAAGCCGCCTCTTTGGCGAGATCGGCCGCACGCTTTTCCTGCGATCCGAGCGCCTCCTCGGCCGAAGACAGCGACTTCTGCCGCGCGTCGATGAGTTCGGCAAGGCGCGACGTCTCGAGAGCCAGCGAGGCGCGGGTCTGAGCCAGTCCGTCGCGCTCCCGCGCAATCGACTCCCGCGTTGCCGACAGATCGTCGATATCGTAGGCGAGCGCCTCCGCCTGCGATTTGAGGCTCGGGATCAGGGCGCCAAGAAGGGACGCCGCCCGCACCGCCTCCGCCATGTCCTGCGGCTTGATCAGGATCGCCGGCGGCGGATTGGCGCCCATGCGTTGCAGCGCCGCGATGACTTCAGCAATCGCATCTCTCCGACTGTCGAGAGAGCGGGTCAACGAATCGGCCTTCGCATTGAGGCTCTTCAATCGTTCATCGGTCGCGGCTACCTGGCGTTCGGCGTCCTGCACTTTCGCCGTCGTCTCAATCAGCGCCTGAGAGAGCCTGGCCCGGTCGGCGCGGATCGATTCCATCTGCGACTGGATGGCGCGGCGCTGCTCCTCGGACTCCCGAATCGTGTCCTCGACGCCGCGCAGTTCGCTCTCTTTCTCCGCCTTCTGCTGTTCCGTCGACGCGGAAACGGGCGCGGCGGGATCGGCGCGCGACTCGAGCGGCCAGCCCAACGCCGCCCCAAGCGCGGCGGCGCCGAACCCCATTTGCATCGCCCCGCTTCGCCTCGTCATCATCGCGCATGCCCAAGAACATCAAATCTGGTCGATATCGCGGCGCTCAGCCGCGATGATAGGGATGGCGCGAAAGAATCGTCATCGCCCGGTAAAGCTGCTCGCACGCCATGACGCGCACGAGCTGATGCGGCCATGTCATGGCACCGAAGCTGACGACCCGGTCGGCCTTCGCGCGCAACGAATCGGAAAGCCCGTCCGGGCCGCCGACGACGACAGCATAGAGCGGGCGCGAGGCGTCGCGGGCGCCGCCGATCTGGGCCGCCCATTCCGCGCTCGTCGGGGAAGCGCCGCGTTCGTCGAGGGCCACCAGCATGGCCCCCGCCGGCGCTGCGCCAAGAAGCGCCGCCGCTTCTTCCTCGCGTCGGTCCTCAGGCCGGCGTGCACGCGATTCGTCGATTTCGCGCAGGTCCACCCCGGCAATCCCGACGCGGCGAGCGCTTTCGCAGAGCCGTTTGAAGTAGCGATCGAACAGTTGGCGCTCCGGTCCGGCCCTCAGGCGGCCGACGCAAAGGAGCGTGATTCGCATCCGCGCGCCTTCGGTTCGACTCAGCTTCTTCGAACTTCCCCGGGCCGGTCGGCGCTCCACATCTTCTCGAGGTTGTAGAACTGGCGGACGTCCGGTCGGAAAATATGTACGATCGCGTCGCGCGCGTCGAGAAGCACCCAGTCGCAAAGCGGGAGGCCTTCGACTTTCGGCGCCGGATAGCCGGCTTCGCGGCAGGCCTTAACCACCCGGTCGGCGATCGCGCCGACATGGGTGCTCGATCGTCCGGTGGCGATGATCATGCGATCGGCGAGCGTCGTTTTGCCCGCGAGTTCGATCGAAACGATGTCCTCCGCTTTCGCGTCCTCGAGACCTTCGACGATGGTTTGGGAGAGGGGATCGGCGGCAAGGCCGTCGACATGCGGTTTGCGGGCCTTCGGCGCCGCATCAGAATGGGGCGTGAGTGTCAGCGGCGCGTTCCTAGCCGGCGCGGGACCGATTCGCCCGCGCTTCCCGTCAACATGAGGCGTCGGCGGCCGCTTTTCAAGCCGTAATGCGCCTCACGTGGTCAACACAATCTTACCGACATGCGCCGAGCTTTCGATGCGCTGATGCGCCTTCGCGACCTCGGCGAGGGGGAAGACCGAATCGATGATCGGTTTGCAGCGCCCGGCCTCGAGGAGCGGCCACACCCGGGCCCGCAGAGCGTCGGCGATCACCCCCTTTTCCGCAGCCGAACGCGGGCGGAGCGTCGAGCCGGTGTGGACAAGGCGCTTCTGCATGATCGGCCGCAGGTCGACCGTCGCTTTCTGGCCCTGCAGGTAGGCGATCTGCACGATCCGCCCGTCCACCGCCGCCGCGGCATAGTTTCGTTCGACATAGTCTCCGCCGACCATGTCGAGGATGACGTCGGCGCCGCGCCCGCCCGTCGCGGCGATCGTCCGCTGCACGAAATCCTCGGTTCGGTA